>Ga0316187_10001377_pt1 | contig 20863 bp, 19 predicted proteins | sample CroRivburrow1_MG_FD_204927 | JGI IMG/M metagenome (GOLD analysis project Ga0316187, IMG submission 204927) | Coastal sediment microbial communities from Maine, United States - Cross River worm burrow 1 | ecosystem: Environmental > Aquatic > Marine > Coastal > Sediment | place: USA: Maine...
GAATTCCGCGCCCGTCAACCCGGCACGGGCGGCAAAACGCGCCACTTTGGCGCAGGCTACGCCAGCGCCCGCACGCACCCGGTCAGCGCCGATCAACTCCAGCGTATCCAGCCCGCCAAACGGCAGTATCACGGTTCCGCGCAGCCCGCCGTCCCGTACCAGCAAATTGCTACCCAGCCCTACCCAGGTCACCGTTTCATCATCTGGCAAGCCAGCCAGAAACTGTTGCAGGTCTTCCAGATCGGCAGGCCGGTAACACTTATCCGCCGGGCCACCCACTCGCCAGCTGGTATGGGCTGACATGGGTTCATCGCTACTCAACTCACCACGTAATCCGGACATAGACTCGGCCGCCATCATGATCTGCACTTGACCCCGCGTTTCACATTCGCCATCTGTGTACGTGCACACTTTGGCTTGCCATCGCGCCCGCTCACTGGCTGTACCTCTACAGGTCTGGGCACCCACCAGCGACTTTGCAACGATTCGCCACAACCCATGTGCACACGTAATCCGCTGTTAGATCTCATTCATCACCTCCTGTTTCCATCCGGCCAAGTGCCTCAGGCAAGATGGCTGCAACGGCACCGATGGAGCCTGCACCCAGGGTCAATACCAGGTCACCAGCCTGCAACACGTCCTTCAGCACTACGGGCAAGGTCTCTATATCCTCGACAAACACCGGGTCAACACGGCCACGACCACGTACGGCACGGCACAGTGCACGACCGTCAGCACCGGTAATGGGCTCCTCGCCCGCGGCAAAGACTTCGCTGATCAATAACAGGTCGGTGTTTCCCAGCACCTGGGCAAAGTCCTCGAACAGATCGCGCGTGCGGCTGTAGCGGTGTGGTTGAAACACGGTCACCAGACGGCGTTCCGGCCAGCCATTACGTACCGCTTCCAGAGTGGCGGAGATTTCGCGCGGGTGGTGCCCGTAGTCGTCAATGAACAGAACCGTTCCATCCGCAACTACCAGTTCACCATTCAATTGAAAACGTCGCCCGATACCCGCAAAGGTCTCCAGTGCGCGCTGCATGCTCTGATCATCGACCTCCAGTTCACGCGCCACTGCAACCGCTGCCAGTGCATTGAGCACGTTGTGGCGGCCAGGGAGATTCAACACAACAGCCAGTGGCTCATGTTCATCCTGGTGGATGTCAAAATGCATCTGCACACCATCCTGACGAAGATTCACGGCACGGATGTCGGCGTCTTCCGCCTCGATACCGTAGGTCCGCACCTGGCGGGTAATCGCAGGCAGCACATCACGCACATTGGGATCGTCCAGGCACAGCACAGCCAGCCCGTAGAATGGCAAGTGATGCAGAAACTCCACGAAAGTCTGGCGCAGGCGCTGAAAATCACCTTCATAGGTAGATAAATGATCGGCGTCGATATTGGTTACAACCGCCAGCATCGGTTGCAAATACAGGAATGAGGCGTCGCTTTCATCCGCTTCGGCAACCAGGTAACGACCGCTGCCCAGACGGGCATGACTGTTGGCGCTGTTGAGCAGACCACCGATAACAAACGTGGGATCCAGACCCGCTTCAGCGAGCAGACTGGCGACCAGACTGGTGGTGGTGGTTTTACCGTGGGTGCCAGCTACCGCAATGCCATAGCGGAAACGCATGATTTCGGCGAGCATTTCTGCGCGCGGCACCACCGGAATACGCCGTTCGCGTGCCGCCTTCACTTCCGGGTTCTGTTCGTCAACCGCGCTCGACACCACCACTACGTCGCAGCCGTCCACATGGCTGGCGTCATGCCCGATCAGGACGCGCGCACCCAGCACCACAAGTCGGCGCGTGACTGCGTTTTCACGCAAGTCAGACCCGCTCACCTGATACCCCAGGTTCAGCAGCACTTCGGCTATTCCGCCCATGCCGGCGCCACCGATACCGACAAAATGCGCACAACGAATGCGCCGCATGTTGTCCGGCTGCCGCGAAGGCTGTTGCTGTGCAGCCATCATGCCGCCTCCTTCCAGCCGGTGGCATCGATACAGGCCCTGGCAACACGTTGTGCCGCATCGGGCAGTGCGGCTGCCCGTGCGCACCTTGCCATAACGCCAAGCTGCTGCGGCTGCTGCAGCAGTGCCAGCTCTTTGCGTAAGCGCCGTGGTGTCACTTCGGAATTCGGCAACAACACAGCCGCGCCTGCATCCACGAGGTAGCGTGCATTGCCGGTCTGGTGATCATCGACGGCGTGCGGATAGGGCACCAGGATGGAAGCCACGCCCACTGCGGCCAACTCTGCAACTGTTAACGCGCCCGCCCTGCACAACACCAGGTCCGCCCATTGATACGCTGTAGACATATCTTCGATAAAGGCATCCAGCTGCACGTCCACACCGGCTGTTTTATACGCCTGCCGCGCTTCATCTATAAGACGCAAACCGGTCTGATGCCGGACTTCCGGCCGCTCCTGTTGGTCCAGTTCCGCCAACGCGGCCGGTACCTGTTCATTGAGAACCGCGGCACCGAGACTGCCACCGACAACCAGCAGGCGCGGCCGGCGTGACTGCGGGTCGGGCTCGTGAAAAGGTAGCTCCGCAATGCTGCGGCGCACCGGGTTGCCGGTATGAATCGCATTTTCCAGGCTGCCCGGGAATGCCTCCAGTACCGGCTTCGCCAATGGCGCCAGCCAGCGATTGGTCATCCCGGCAACGGAATTCTGTTCATGGATAATAAGTGGCCGACGCAGTAACCAGGCCATCAGACCGCCCGGTCCGGTGGTATAGCCGCCCATACCAAGCACTGCTGCCGGGCGCACTTTCAGCAACACCACGACCGCCTGCAGCAAGGCCCAGATCAGCATAAAGGGTGCGGTCAGCACGCGCAGCGCACCTTTGCCACGCAAACCCTTGACCCTGATCCAGTACATCGGAATGCCGGTGGGCGGTACCACACGCGACTCAAGACCAAGCTGTGTCCCCAGCCACACTACCGGCCATCCCCGCGCCTGCAATTGCTCCGCAACAGCAAGCGCGGGGAATACATGGCCACCGGTACCGCCCGCCATGATCAGGATAGGCCGTCTCAGCATTATTGCGACCTCCGGCGACGCCTGGCTGCAGCAGTACCCGATGCCGGCACGCTGTTCACCGTGCAACGCGTCTCGTAATCAATACGTAACAACAGTGCTATCGCTACGCAGGTCACCAGCATGCTGCTGCCGCCGTAACTCACCAGCGGCAGGATCAGCCCCTTGGTCGGCAACAGGCCGGTGTTGACACCTATATTGATCAGGGCCTGCAAACCCAGCCAGGTACCGATACCGTAAGCCAGATAAGCCGCAAACAGGTTTCCGCCCTGCTCGGCCACCGCTGCGATGGTGTAGGCGCGGAATACGATAAAGGCATACAGTCCCAGTAACACCAGAATGCCCGCCAGACCCAGTTCTTCCGCCAGTACGGCGAACACAAAGTCAGTATGCGCTTCCGGCAGATAAAACAACTTCTGGATGCTGGCCCCCAGTCCGACACCAAACCACTCTCCGCGTCCAATGGCGATCAGCGACTGGGTCAACTGGAAGCCACTGTTAAATGGATCAGCCCAGGGGTTCAGGAATGTGGTCAGGCGCTGCATGCGATAAGGCGATGTCACTGCCAGAATTGCCAGGGCGCCACCTGCCGTAGCAATCAGCGCCGCATACTTCCACAGGCTCACACCGGCCATGAACATCATCGCCAGCGCAGTAGCCATCAACACCACGGTTGCGCCAAAATCAGGTTCCAGCAGCAGTAAAACTGCGGCCACCGTCAACAGCCCGAGTGGTTTTATAAAGCCGGCGCCGGTGTGGCGTACATCCTCACCGTGACGTACCAGGTATCCCGCCAGATAAATCAACGCCAGCAGTTTTGCCGGCTCGGACACCTGTAAACGGAACAACCCCAGATTGATCCAGCGGGTACTGCCGTTCACCTCGATACCCACCCCCGGCACCAGTACCGCTGCAAGCAGGAGAATGGCCAGCAGAATGCATAACAGGCTACAGTGTTCCCACCAGGCCAGCCTGATACGTAATGTCAGTAAACCCAGGCCCAGACCCAAAGCAAGATAGATGCTCTGGCGGAAGGCGAAGTGGAATACTCCCAGGCCCAGACGCTCGGCGACCGGCATGGAGGCCGATGCGACCATGACCAGACCGAGGGAAAACAGTGCAGCCACCACTGCGAGCAGTGTGAAATCGAGGCGCGGTATGTGCTCGCCGCGGCGCATGTGCATATCAGGTAAAAGCACTGCCAGACTCACCGCTGCAACTCCTGTACAGCCTGCATAAAAATCTCGCCGCGCTGCTGGTAGTCCCTGAACATATCGAAACTGGCGCAGGCCGGGGATAACAGGACTGTATCCCCGGACGCTGCCAGTTCAGCCGCCCGACGTACTGCATCAAACATATCGGATGCGCGTTGTGTTGCGACCCTGCCCCGCAGCGCGACTTCGATTTCCTCTGCGGCTTCACCCAACAGCACAACGGCCTTGACGCGCGCATCCACACCTGCCGCCAACTCGGAAAAATCCGCCCCCTTACCCTGGCCACCGGCCAACAGCACCAGCGGCCCGTCAAATCCGTGAATCGCAGCAAGTGCGGCGCCAACATTGGTTGCCTTGGAGTCATTGAACCAGGACACGCCACCGGTCTCTGCCACCCACTGGGTACGGTGCGGCAGACCCTGGAATTCTCTCAACACCAGCAGCATGGCCTCGCGTGGAAAGCCCAGCGCATCACCCAGCGCCAGTGCGGCGAGTGCATTTGCCAGGTTATGTCGGCCCGGCATACGCACAGCAGATGCCGGCATCCATCGCTCGCTGCCTTTGGCAATCCAGCAACCCTCGGCTGTCTCCAGCAACCCGAAATCCTGCGCAGCGGGCTTATGCAGGCCGAATCCGATACTGGGAACCCTGTCTGAAGCGAGCTCGGCGGCTGCCGCATCGTCCCGGTTAACGATTTGCACATCTGCGTCAGCGAAGATCCGCTGCTTGGCGCACGCGTAGGCGGCCACTGAATCGTAGCGGTCGAGGTGGTCCGGGCTTATATTAAGAACCGTCGCCGCCCGGCAATGCAGACTCCGCACCGTTTCAAGCTGAAAACTGGAAAGCTCCAGCACGTACAGGTCGGGTTCGTCTTCCCCGATCAGATCCAGTGCCGGGGTCCCCAGGTTACCGCCCACACGCACATTCCTGCCGGCCTGCCGTGCCATGGCGCCCAGCAGAGTGGTCACGGTACTTTTACCATTGGAACCGGTAATGGCGACAACAGGCGCCAACGCAGTACGAGCGAACAGCTCAATATCACCTATAACTTCAATGCCACGCTGTTGCGCATCCACCAGCAGTGGTTCCTGCAACGACACGCCCGGACTCACCAGAATGCGTTCGGCACGGGCGAAGACCTCTGCATCGAAGCCACCCGTAAACAACGCCACATCGGGCAACTCCCGTTGCATGTCTGCCAGCGCCGGCGGCTGCTCACGGCTGTCGATAACCGCGACCTCCACGCCACGTTGTGCCAGGAAACGCGCACAGGACAACCCGGTTGCACCCAACCCGACAATCAAAGTGCGTGCGTCCTGCAGCGGACCCGGTTCCATATAACTTGCTACCGCCAGCATCTCTACATCAGCACGAGCAGTAATACTGAAATAACTGCAAAGGTTGCTGCCACAACTGCCATTTGACTTTGTTCGTCCATTGCCACCTCTGTTCAACGAATTTTCAGGGTTGCCAACCCAAACAACACCAGGATCACCGTGATAATCCAGAAACGCACAATGACGCGCGGTTCCGGCCAGCCCTGCAGCTCAAAATGATGATGTAAAGGCGCCATACGAAATATGCGCCGCCCGGTTAGTTTGAAAGATGCCACCTGCAATATGACGGATACTGTTTCCATCACAAACACGCCGGCCATAACAAAGAAAACCAGCTCCTGGCGAACCAGTATTGCGACCGTGCCCAGCGCTGCGCCCAGCGCCAATGCTCCAACGTCACCCATGAATACCTGTGCCGGGTAGGCATTGAACCAGAGAAAGCCAAGGCCGGCGCCAACAATGGCGCCACAGAAAACAGCCACTTCACCCACCTCGCGGATGAAAGGAATATGCAGGTATTCGGCGATGTAAACATGCCCGGTGGCGTAGGCGAATATCGCCAACGCACCGGCGATCAGTACCGTCGGCAGTATTGCCAGGCCGTCAAGGCCGTCGGTGAGATTTACCGCGTTGCTGGAACCAACCACGACAAAGTAGACCAGCACCATGTACCAGGCACCCATAGGTAGCGCGACATCCTTGAAGAACGGCACAATCAGTTCGGTTTCAGCAGGTGACTGTGCGGCGTAGAATAGATACATGCCGGTTGCCAGCGCCGCCAGCGACTGCCAGGTGTACTTGGCGCCAGCGGACAGGCCCTTACTGTTGCCGTACACCAGTTTCTTGTAATCATCAATCCAGCCGATAGCACCAAAAGCCAGTGTCACCAGCAGCACCACCCATACGTAACGGTTACCAAGATCAGCCCACAACAAGGTAGCCGCAGCTATCGCCACCAGGATCAAGGCACCGCCCATCGTGGGCGTACCGGCCTTGGACAGATGTGATTCCGGTCCGTCGTCGCGCACCTGCTGGCCGATCTGGCGAAAACTCAGGTGGCGGATCATCCAGGGCCCGACCACGAACGAAATCAGCAACGCGGTTAACACACCCAGGATGGCGCGCAGCGTCAGGTACTGGAATACGTTAAAGATACCGTGGAACTGGCTCAGGTATTCGGCTAAATAGACCAGCATCAGTGCGTCACCTCGCCGGCCCGCAGCGCTTCGACTACACGTTCCATGCGCATGGCGCGCGAACCCTTGACCAGAACGGTCACGCCTTCGCGCACCCGCTGTTGGAGCTGTGCATTCAGACTTTCCATGTCGCTGAACGATTCCGCTCCTGCACCGAACGCCTCAGCAGACTGCTGCGCGAGCTCACCCAGCGCGAACAGGTGGCGCACACCCGCATCGCGCGCTTCTTCACCCACTTTGCGGTGCAGGCGTTCGCCTGCCGGACCCAGCTCACCCATATCGCCGAGCACCAGCCAGGTCTCGGCATCGGTTCTGGACAGCAAATTCAGCGCAACCTGTAATGAGCCGGGATTGGCATTATAGGTATCGTCGATCAGCTGGATGCCGCCAATGCCAGGCTGGCTCTCCCAGCGTCCGTGCACCGGCTGCACGCGGGACAGCCCCTCGGCTATTTTGCCCAGCGGTATCTCTACCGCCAAAGCTGCGGCAGTCGCCGCCAGCGCATTCATAACACTGTGTTGCCCGGGCAACGCCAGGCGAAAGGATTCAGTACCCGCCGGGGTCACCAGCTGAATATCGCTACCGTCAATATCGCCCTTCCAGCCGGCGCGCACATCCGCCCGGGCACTCATACCGAAACTGATAATACGCCGTGGCGCCGCCAACGAACGCCATACATCGGCGTAAGCATCATCGGTATTGAGTATGCACACAGTATCTGCCGCCGTTCGCTCAAACAGCTCACCCTTGGCGCGGGCAACACCGGACAAGTCACCAAATCCCTCCAGGTGCGCAGGTCCGGCGTTATTAATCAGCGCTACGGTTGGCTGCACAATATCCGTCAGGTAAGCAATTTCACCGGGATGGTTGGCGCCCAGCTCAATGACCGCATAGTCATGTTCGGCAGTCAGCCCGAACAGGGTCTGTGGAACGCCGATATCATTGTTGAGGTTACCCTTGGTCGCCAGCACCTCGCCGCAACAGCTCAGGATCGACTCCAGCATTGCCCTGACCGAGGTCTTGCCGTTACTGCCAGTCACTGCGAGCACTGGAATGCCGAACTGTGCGCGCCAGTGTGCGGCAAGCTCACCGAGAGCAAGGCGGGTATCCTTGACCTGAAGTACCGGCAAGCCGTCACTTGTCGCATTGCTTACGGCCGCTGCAACCGCGCCCAACTGCTGTGCCTGCGCAAGGTAATCGTGTCCGTCGAAGTTCGGACCCTGCAGAGCCACAAACAGATTACCTTCTGCCAGGGTCCGCGTATCGGTACTTATGCCATGGAAGGTCACATCCGCGCCCAACAACCTGGCATCCAGAATCTGCGCTGCTTGTGACAGGGGCATTGCCATCATCCAGCAAGTTCCCGCAAGACTTCTTGCACCCGGGTGCGGTCGCTGAATGCCAGCCGCTGCGAAGCGGTCTGCTGATAGTTTTCATGGCCCTTGCCCGCCACCAGCACCAGGTCATCTGCCGCCGCTTCACGAATCGCATTTGCAATCGCTGCACCGCGGTCACTGATACGCACTGCGCGTTGCGGCTGTTCAAAACCCTGCTCTATCTGATCAAGAATACTGTCAGGGTTTTCACTGCGCGGGTTATCGCTGGTCAGCACCACACGGTCGGCAAAACGCTCCGCCAGCGCTCCCATTTGCGGGCGTTTGCCCCGGTCGCGATCACCGCCGGCGCCAAACACACAGATCAGTTCGCCCCTGCAATGTGGGCGCAATGCCTGCAAGGCGGTTTCCAGTGCATGCGGAGTATGCGCGTAATCCACCACCACCCGTGGCGTCCCCGTTCTGGTAAACAGTTCCATGCGGCCCGCCACGGTTTTTACCCGCGCCAGACGCTCGACCGCGGTCTGCAAGGACAGGCCCGATGCGAGCAATGCACCCAGCGCGGCGAGCAGGTTTTCTGCATTAAAACCGCCAAGCAATGCCGTTTCAAATGTCGCAGCTCCCCAGCTGGATTCCAGTTCCAGCGCAATCCCCTTCTCCAGGGCAGAGACACGCTTCAGTTCAATCCAGTCCGGGTAACTGCGCGCAACATCACCGGGCCGCCCCTGCCAGGCAATGACCTGCAGTCTGTGCTTCAGGTCTGCAGCCAGCTGACGACCGAAATCATCTGCGACGTTCACCACAGCACAGCTCAGGCCCGCGCTGTTAAACAGCCGGCGTTTGGCCTCCGCATAGGCTTCGACACTGCCGTGATAATCCAGGTGATCGCGACTCAGATGAGTCAGAACAGCAGTATCAAAGCTGACGCCCGCCGTACGCTGCTGATGCAGTGCGTGCGAGGAGACTTCCATGGCGACGTTTTTCACGCCTTGATCACGTAGCTCCGCAAACTCGGCGTGCAGGCGCAAGGCATCCGGCGTAGTGTGTGTCGGCGTCTGCAGAGCACCGTAAACGCCGTAGCCCAGCGTGCCCAGCAAACCACAGGATTGCTGCTCCGTGCTCAGCGCCTGGGCGATAAAATGGCTGACCGAGGTTTTTCCATCGGTGCCGGTCACACCGATAACGTGCAACTCACGGGAAGGGTGCGCATAAAAGCGGTCAGCGATGACACCGGTTTTTTGCGCAAGTCCGGCTACTGCCACTGTGGGTACCGCAAGGCTTGCGGCAATGCTGCCAATGTGCGGATCGGCAGCCGGTTCCCAGGCAACGGCAAGCGCACCTCGCTGCAGCGCCTGCTCAACGTGAGCAAGCCCGTGCACCTGCAAACCCTGGCCCGCCAGGAACAGGTCACCCGGGCGCACGCTGCGACTGTCGGTCGCCAGACCCGAGATTTCAACATCCGCCACTGCGTCATCGATACACAGACCCTCCAGCAGCCACGCCAGCGACAGACCCGACACACCGGATTCAACCGCCATCATGCCGGGCCCTCCGTATCCTGCCGGCGGGTTTGTAACAGCGCAGCGTCATCCGGGGCTACATTCAGCAAGCGCAAGGCGCCTGCCATCACGCTGGAAAATACCGGGCCGGCCACGACGCCGCCGAAGTGTTCGCCATTACTCGGCTCGTTTATCACAACCACCGCGACCAGACGCGGGGCGCTGGCCGGCGCCATGCCCGCAAAAACAGACAGGTAGCGGTCGTCGGCATAGCCTCCGGCTACTGATTTGTGTGCTGTACCGGTCTTGCCCGCAACCCGGTAGCCCTGGATCGCTGCCAGCGGCGCCGTGCCATCTTTTTTAACCACTTCCTCCATCATCCTGCGCACCGCGCGCGCAACTTTGGGGGAGTAGACTTTCTGCTGCTGCGCGGGATCTTCACGCTGTAACAGGGTTACCGGAACCCGGTAACCGTCATTGGCGAAAACGCTATAGGCCTGCGCCAGCTGGATGGCCGTTACCGACAGACCGTAGCCATAAGCAAGCGTCGCCCGTTCGATATCGCGCCAGCGGTGAAAGTCCGACAGGTAACCATCGGCTTCACCGGGGAAACTGCTGGCCGTCGCCATACCCAGTCCGGCACCCGACAGACCTTCCCAGATCACTTCTGGATCCAGCGCCAGTGCGATCTTGCTGGCAGCGACGTTACTGGACTTGCGGATCACACCCGTCAGGTCCAGGGTGCCGTAATCGTGCATGTCACGGATGGTATTCACGCCCACCTGGAATAAACCCGGCGAAGTCTTGATTTTGCTGCCGACCTGGTAACGACCACTCTCCAGTGCCGAAGCAATCACAAAGGGCTTCATGGTCGAGCCTGGCTCAAAGACATCGGTGACCGCGCGATTGCGCAGTTTGTCTGCCTTCAGCCGTTTACGGTTGTTGGGATTGAACGATGGCTGGTTGACCAGCGCCAGCACCTCACCACTGCGGTTGTCCAGCACCACCACAGACCCGGAGCGCGCATGATGCTTGCTTACCGCCGCTTTCAGCTCCCGGTAGGCCAGGTACTGGATACGCCGGTCGATACTCAGCCTGAGGGTTTTACCCGGGTGCGCGGAACGAATATTTTCTATATTGGCAATGGTATGGCGACGCCCGTCCTTGACCACACGCTTGGCGCCTGGTTCACCGCTTAACCAGTCATCATAGGCCAGTTCCAGGCCTTCCTGACCGGCATCATCCACGTTGGTGAAGCCGAGCAAGTGCCCGGCCACTTCACCGGCCGGGTAGTAACGGCGGTATTCCTGCTGCAGGTATACGCCCGGCACATCCAGCGACATGACCTGTTGCGCGCGGTCCGGCGCGATGTGGCGGCTCAGGTAGACAAACTCGCGATCCTGCCGTTGACCCAGCAAACGCTGCAGCTTGTCCGCACTCAGACCCAGCAGGCGCGCCATGCGCGAACGGTCAGCCGGCGACGCTACCAGCTCCTTCGGATTCACCCACACCGATTGTACCGGCGTGCTGATAGCCAGCGGCTCAGCGTTGCGATCGACGATCATGCCACGGTGCGCGGGCACCTGGACAACGCGCAGGTGACGCATGTCGCCCTGCCCTTGCAAAAAATCCCTGTCCAGTAACTGCAATTGCCCACTGCGGCCGGCAAGCACCGCGAAGCCTGTCAGCATCAGACCCATCAATACGTAGCGCCGCATACGGCTGATGTTTGCCGGTTTACTCATGATTTTTTTCATGGCCGCAGAATTACCACCTGTTGCGGGCCGGGTATTTCCATACCCAGACGTTTGCGTGCAGCATGTTCAACTTTGCCATGCGTGGTGTGGGTACTTTGCTCAAGCTGTAACTGCCCCCACTCGACGTTCATGGCATCGCGCTCTGATTCCAGCGCCTGCAACTCGACAAACAGCTTGCGGCTTTGATGTTTGGCATAAACTGCGCCCATGCCGGTAGCGATAACCGCCAGCAACAACAACGGCAATAACAACGTTTTCATGCAAGGCGCTCCGCAATGCGTAATACCGCGCTGCGCGCGCGCGGATTGGCCTGTATTTCCGCCTCATCGGCGCGTATCTGTTTACCCACCGGCTGCAGGCGGGGTCGGTACCTGTCCGGCATCACCGGCATATCGGGCGGCAGCTGCGGGCCTCTATGCTGATCACGTATAAAGCGCTTGACGATACGGTCCTCCAGCGAGTGAAAACTGATCACCGCCAGGCGGCCACCGGGCGTAAGCACATCAACTGCCTGCGGCAGAACCGCTTCCAGATCGTCGAGCTCCCGGTTGATGAAAATCCGGATCGCCTGAAAACTTTTCGTCGCCGGGTGCCGCTTGTGGCCATGGCCCGGCACCGCAGCGGCGACCAGAGCAGCCAGCTGTGACGTTGTGGTAATGGGGTTTTGTTCGCGCGTATTGACAATGGAGCGTGCGATACGGCGCGAGAAGCGTTCTTCGCCGTATTTCCAGAGCACGTCTGCGATATCCCTTTCTGATGCACTGGCAAGCCAGTCGCTGGCGCTGATACCGCTGTGCGGATTCATGCGCATATCGAGGGGCCCGTCTTTGAGGAAACTGAAACCACGCCCGGCATCATCCAGTTGTGGTGACGACACACCAAGATCCAGCAGGATACCGTCCACCTTCCCCTTCCAGTCCAGTTCTGACACGACCGTTGCAAGATTCCCAAAACTCCCGCGGCGCAAATCCAGACGCGACTCCCCGCTGAAACGGTCTGCCGCAAATTCCAGCGCATCGGGATCCTTGTCAAAAGCCAGCAGCCGTCCGTGTTCCCCCAACCTTTCCAGCACTGCTGCTGCATGGCCGCCGCGTCCAAAGGTCCCGTCAATATACAAACCATCCGGCTTGATCCTTAATGCATCCAGTACCTGCTCGAAGAGTACCGGACGGTGCAGTTCACCAGCCAAGACTAGAGAGTCAGCGTTTCAAGTGGATGCGGCAGATCCCCCTTGTCCGCACGGCCTCCCATCCAGCCGCTGCCTATCTGCTCCCAGCCCTCCTCGTTCCATATTTCAAATTTCTTGCCCACGCCAACCAGCGCCACACTCTTGTCCAGGTTTGCAAAATCGCGTAAGCGAGGGGCAATCAGAATGCGGCCATTGCCATCCATCTCGACTTCCGTGGCATAACCGACCAACATGCGCTGCATGTCGCGCGTGCGTCGGTCCTGGTTGGGGGTGCGGATAAGCTGAAGTTCGATGTCTTCCCACTCAGGTTGCGGGTATAACAGCAGGCAGCCGTCGTCATGCACGGTCAGCACCAGCCGGCCGTCATAACGCTCGGTAAGCAATGCCCGATAGCGGGTTGGCAACGCCAACCGGCCTTTGGCATCGAGCTTGACTGAACTACCACCGCGAAACACCAGACTTCCCTCGACCTCCCATTTTTACCACTTATTTCCACTATGCCCCACTTTTTAACACTATAGGTAGCAAATCCACACCTTGTCAAGGCGAAAAACGATAATTCCTGCTTTATGGACAATAACTTAGGGCGGATGCCGTCATGCGGGGACCCGCATGATGCCATCAACGCACAGGGTTTAAATTAGAAATCAGTTGCTTGGTGATAGTTGCTATGGAAATGCTTCAACTTGAAGGCCATATTTGGCCATTCATATTTAATTATTTCAATATATTATTGATAATTAAATATTGATTTGGGGCTCTCCCGGACCAGATGCAGACAAATCTGGGCAGCAGCGACCAATAAAAAAGCCCGCTGTCAGCGGGCTTTTTTATTGGTGATCTGAACGCTGTCTAGAACGGAATATCGTCGTCGAAATCGTCCGCCACTGCAGCTGCCGCGGGTGCCTGCGCCGGGGCGGAGCGGGACGCTGAACCACCCCCGAAATCCGCGCTGCCGCCAGCGCCGCGACTTCCCAGCATCTGCATTTCGTTGGCAATGATATCGGTGGTATAACGGTCGTTACCACTCTTGTCCTGCCACTTGCGGGTCTGCAACTTACCTTCGATATAGACCTGCGAACCCTTCTTCAGGTACTCACCGGCAATCTCGGCGAGACGGCGGTAAAAAACGATATTGTGCCACTCGGTCTTTTCCTTCTGCTCACCGGTCTGCTTGTCTTTCCAGGATTCACTGGTCGCCAGTGTGGCATTACATACCGCATTGCCGTTGGACATGTAACGCACTTCCGGGTCCTTGCCCAGGTTGCCGACCAGGATTACTTTATTAACGCCTCGTGCCATGATTTTTCCCCTCGTTCAAAGCCACTTTCCGTGTGCCTTCGTGAATGCTGTCTGGATACGAACCGGCTAATCATAGCGACGTTTGCTGTCACTGCCCAGCCCGGTCTGCAAGTGCTTGATTCGTGGTTCAGGCACCCTGCACGGCGAGCGCATCCAGCGCACCCTCGTCCAGCTCGCGCTCATCCAGTTTGACGTAGGCGATCTCGTCTTCGGCGATGACAACCGCCTCCGCCACGCCCGGCACCATGGCCATGCGCTGCGCCAGCTGACGCGCTGCCTCCGGCTCCAGGCTGCCGACCCTGAGCAGCCGGGTAACCAGGTAGCGCGGCTGCTTCATGCTGACAGCAAACACCAGCCAGCCCAGCGCCACCAGCGCGCAGAACAGGAACACCGCCCCCAGGCCGAAGCGGCCGTGCAGCAGGCCGCCGGTGGTGCCACCGACGAAGGCGCCAAAAAATTGCGAACTGGAATAGAAGCCCATGGCCGTCCCCTTGCTGTCAGGCGGCGCCATTTTGGCGATCAACGAAGGCAGCATCGCCTCCAGCAGGTTGAATGCCGAATAGAAAATAAACAGCCCTATAGCAATACCCAGCACCTGGCTGTGAAATCCATACAGCACCAGTTCTGCCAGTACAATCACCACAATTGCACCCACAAACACCTGTTTCATACGGCGGTGTTTCTCGGCTTGCAGAATAAACGGGATAACCATCAGCAGTGACAGCAGCAATACCGGCAAATACACTTGCCAGTGCCTGCTGGCCTCCAGCCCGGCGATATCACGCAAGGCCAGCGGCAACACTACGAAGCTCGCTGTCAGGATCAGGTGTAGCGAGAAAATACCAATATCCAGCCGCAACAGCTGGGTATCGCGCAACACGGAGGCAAATTGTGCAGGCACCGGCTCGGCGTCGCGGCGTACGCGGGTGACGACCGGGCTAGGCACCAGCAGGACCACCACAGCAATACCGCCCAGCGCCAGCAGCGCCGTCAGCCAGAAAATCCCCGGTACACCGATCCAGGTATTCAACACCGGCCCCAGCACCATCGCCAGCGCAAAAGAGGCGCCGATACTCATGCCGATGATGGCCATCGCCTTGACCCGGTGCTCCTCGCGCACCAGGTCGGCGGTCAACGCCATCACCACCGCGGCAATCGCACCGGCGCCCTGCATGGCACGCCCGGCGATAACGCCGTAGATACTGTCTGCGCTGGCCGCCATCACGCTGCCCAGTGCAAACACCAGCAAGCCGAAGATAATCACCGGCTTGCGGCCAATACGATCGGACACCAAACCATACGGAATTTGCAGGAATGCCTGGGTCATGCCGTAGATGCCGATCGCCAGCCCGGTCAGCGCCGGCGTGACGCCCTCCAGGTGTTCTGCATACAGCGCAAACACGGGAAGTATCATGAACAAACCCAGCATGCGCAGCGCATAAATCACCGCCATGGATGCCGCGGAGCGCGCCTCGGTCCGGGTCATTCCGGCAGCTGCATCCAGGTCCTTGCTCACGAAACTGTTTTCCTTTTGGTCAGGATTTGGGAAACCCCGTATAGTAGCAGGTTCGATGTTTAGCCGGAATGAAGATGGACAGCATACGCCTGCGTGGAGCACGAACGCATAACCTGCAGAATGTAGACCTCGACCTGCCCAGGGACCGGCTCATCGTGGTTACCGGCCTGTCCGGCTCCGGCAAATCCTCGCTGGCATTCGACACCATTTATGCTGAAGGGCAGCGCCGCTATGTAGAGTCGTTGTCGGCCTACGCACGCCAGTTCCTGTCGATGATGGAAAAGCCCGATATCGACCATATCGAAGGCCTGTCGCCAGCGATCTCGATTGAACAGAAGTCCACCTCGCACAATCCGCGCTCCACAGTCGGCACGATTACCGAAATTCACGACTACCTGCGCCTGTTGTTTGCGCGCGTGGGCACACCGCGCTGCCCGGATCACGCCACCACGCTGGAGGCACAGACCGTCAGCCAGATGGTCGACCAGGTGCTGACGCAGGCGGAAGGCTCACGCTGGATGCTGCTGGCGCCGGTGGTACAGGAACGCAAGGGCGAACACCTGGGTATTCTTGAGGAATTACGCGCACAGGGTTTTATCCGAGCGCGCATTGATGGCGAAGTCGTCGAGCTGGACCAGACACCAGCGCTGGACCTGCGCCGCAAGCACAATATTGATGTCGTGGTAGATCGCTTCAAGGTGCGCGATGATCTGAAACTGCGCCTGGCCGAATCATTTGAAACCGCGCTGCGCCTGGCCGATGGGCTGGCGCGCGTGGTCAGTATGGACGATGGCAAGGAAATCACCTTCTCCGCCAAGTTTGCCTGTCCGCAGTGCGGCTATTCATTGTCCGAACTTGAACCGCGTCTGTTCTCTTTCAACAACCCGGTCGGCGCCTGCCCCAGCTGTGACGGTCTCGGCGTCCAACAGTCCTTTGACCCCAGGCGCGTGGTGGCACATCCACACCTGAGCCTGGCCGGTGGTGCAGTGCGCGGCTGGGACCGACGCAACGCCTACTACTTCCAGCTCATCAGCTCGCTGGCCGACCACTACGGCTTTGACATCGAAACCCCCTTCGATGAGCTGTCGGACGAAGCCCGCGAAGTTATCCTGTACGGCAGCGGCAAACAGGTGATCGAGTTCCGTTACCTCAACGAACGCAGCGGCGTCAAAGTCAAACGTCACACCTTCGAAGGCATTATCCGCAACATGGAACGCCGCTACCGCGAAACCGAATCCAGCATGGTGCGCGAGGAGCTGTCACGTTACCTCAGCACCCACCCCTGCCCGGACTGTGAAGGCACGCGGCTGAACCGTGCCGCACGCCACGTGTTTGTCGACGATTGCACGTTACCGACTATCGCTGCGCTGCCGGTCGGCGACGCCAGCCATTTTTTTGCCGGACTCAAACTTCCCGGCCGGCGTGGCGCCATTGCAGAAAAGATCATCAAGGAAATCCGCGAGCGTCTGGATTTCCTGGTGAACGTTGGTCTGAACTATTTATCCCTTGAACGCAGCGCCGACACCCTGTCGGGTGGCGAAGCACAGCGCATCCGGCTCGCCAGCCAGATCGGCGCCGGGCTGGTGGGGGTGATGTACATCCTCGACGAACCGTCCATCGGCCTGCACCAGCGCGACAACCAGCGCCTGCTGAACACCCTCACCTACCTGCGCGACCAGGGCAATACCGTAATCGTTGTCGAGCACGATGAAGACGCTATCCGTTGTGCCGATCATATCGTGGATATGGGACCAGGCGCCGGCATCCACGGCGGCAAGGTGGTCGCGCAGGGCACCCCGCAGGAAATTATCGACAACCCGGCCTCGCTGACCGGGCAATACCTGAGCGGCACCCGCCGCATCAGCATGCCGGCAATGCGAACCATCAATGATCCGCAGCGCCAGCTGACCACCCGGGGTGCCAGCGGCAACAATCTGAAATCTGTCACACTGGATATCCCGGTTGGCCTGCTGACCTGTATTACCGGCGTCTCGGGCTCCGGGAAATCAACCCTGATCAACGACACCCTGTACCGGGTTGCCGCCGCCGAACTGAATGGCGCCACCACCGACCCCTCGCCACACGACTGTGTCGAAGGCATGGACCAGTTCGACAAGGTGGTGGACATTGACCAGAGCCCTATCGGCCGCACCCCGCGTTCCAACCCGGCAACCTACACCGGCCTGTTCACGCCGATCCGCGAACTGTTTGCCGGTACCCAGGAATCACGCTCGCGCGGCTATAAACCCGGCCGCTTCAGCTTCAACGTCAAAGGCGGCCGCTGCGAAGCCTGCAGGGGCGACGGCCTTATCAAGGTGGAAATGCACTTCCTGCCCGATATCTACGTGCCCTGCGATGTGTGCAAGAGCAAGCGCTACAATCGCGAGACCCTGGACATCCGTTACAAGGGAAAGAACATCCACGAAGTACTGGACATGACCGTCGAGGACGCGGCTGAGTTCTTCAGTTCGGTACCGGTACTGTCACGCAAGCTGCAGACCCTGCTGGACGTGGGACTGAGCTACATCCACCTCGGACAGAACGCCACCACCCTGTCCGGTGGTGAAGCACAGCGGGTCAAGCTGTCCCGCGAACTGTCCAAGCGCGACACCGGCAAAACGCTGTACATTCTCGACGAACCCACCACCGGCCTGCACTTCCATGACATCGCGCAACTGCTGCGCGTACTGCACCGCCTGCGCGATCACGGCAATACGGTAGTTATCATCGAACACAACCTGGACGTCATCAAAACCGCCGACTGGATCGTCGACCTGGGTCCCGAAGGCGGCAACGGTGGCGGTGAAATCATCGCCCTGGGCACACCGGAACAGATCGCAGATAACAGCGCCTCACATACCGGCCACTTCCTGCGGCCGGTACTGGAACGCCAACACAAGGTTTCCGGTTCAGAAGATGTAGCCTGATCCGGCTATCAGGCGCCCTCTTCGCTGCCCAGCCAGCGGTACACAACACCCGCCAGTAACGCCCCCGCGAAGGGCGCTACCCAGAACAGCCACAACTGGGCGGTAGCCCAGTCGCCCACAAAAATCGCCACTGCGGTACTGCGTGCGGGGTTTACCGAGGTATTGGTCACAGGAATGCTGATCAGGTGTATCAGGGTCAGTCCCAGGCCGATGGCAATGGGCGCAAACCCGGCAGGCGCGCGTTTATCCGTGGCGCCGAGGATAATGATCAGGAACATGAATGTCATGACGACTTCCGAGATCAGCGCTGCATTCATGCTGTAACCGCCCGGCGAATGTTCACCATAGCCATTGGATGCAAACCCGCCCGACACATCAAAGCCTGCTTTACCGGTAGCGATAAGATAGAGCACCGTCGCACCCGCAATGCCGCCGGCGACCTGCACAATAATGTAGGGAATGAGTTCAGCCGCCGGAAACCGGCCGCCCGACCAGAGGCCAAGGGATACTGCAGGATTCAGGTGACACCCGGATATATGTCCGATGGCAAACGCCATGGTCAGGACCGTCAACCCGAACGCCAGGGCGACACCCACAAAACCAATACCGAGTTCCGGAAAAGCCGCCGCAAGCACCGCACTGCCACAACCTCCCAGCACCAGCCAGAAGGTGCCGACAAATTCTGCACCGAGTTTCTTCGTTAACGTCATTGTCTGCTCTCCTTCGATTGCCACTGCATGGTAACAGGGTTGGATATACCGCCGGGTTCATAGCACATCATATGCCTCGCCGGGCCGTCGCGCGAACAGAGTCCGCGCCAGTTCCAATTGAAGCGCCAAAACTATCTGTGCTGTTCATACAAAAGGTTCACCCAGGCCAGCTTGTCTGACAGTCCTTCTATAAACTGCGCCAAAGGCTCTGGATAGGATGGTGGCCAGTCCAGACCATACCCCGCCGGCCTGCACAAGGGCGCCAGCAGGGACGCGACAGCCAGATCAGCTCGCGAGAACTGATTGCCGACAAGATATGTTTTCCCCTGGAGATGCGCATACACCTTGTCAATGGCGTGCGTGAGGTGCTGCTGCGCTACTTGGGTGGATGTCTCGTTGATGTTCATCAATTTGCGCATTTTCCTGCGCAGGACGGGAAACATGGTCCGAATCATCCATGGCCCGTACCAGGGGCCGTTGACTGTCAGGAACGGGACAACCGTAGCGGGATGCTCCAGCAAGGTATGATAACAAACACGTCTGGCATAAGGGCCGATCTCCTTGTCTGCAAACTTCTCCCAGCCCATGGCGTCCCGTTTTTGTTCCGCACCTATTGGTGTAAGCGGATGCTTCGGGAAAGTCTCATCGAGATAACTTATGATATCGCTGGAGTTCTGAACGGTTTTATCGTCATGCGTCAGGATTGGTAAACATGATCGTCTCGCCAGCTTTTTCGCAGTGGATACATGAAAGCCCGGCAGGAGATTCACCACTCGATAATCCAGCTGTTTGTGGTCGAGTGCCCAGCGTATCTTTTCGCAGTAATGCGATATCGGGAATTGATAGAGCGATAACATTAGCGGAGTAATATTCAAATTCGTTGCATGGCTTTGTCAGGTTTATTTTTTAATCAACCCAAGCACGAAAAGCAGAAGGGCCGCACCAGCTACCGCCGTGACCAGGGAGCCGATAAGGCCATTTGCAGATATGCCCAGCAAACCAAAGACCCAACCTCCAACAACTGCACCAATGACACCGACTACAATATTACCCAGAAGGCCAAAACCACCTCCTTTCATAAGAGTACCCGCCAGCCAACCAGCCAGCGCACCAATCGCCAAAAATATTAACAGGGATGTAATGTCCATACTTCTCTCCTTATTTAAAACAAGCGGTCTGAAAATTTACTTCTCGGCACATTTCATGCAGCGCGTATTCGCCGGGTCGACGGAAAGCCGACGAACGTCTATCTCTTCACCGCATACAAAGCAGAAACCGTACTCGCCTGACTCAATGCGGCGCAACGCACCCTCGACCTTAAAGAGCTGATTCTGACGTCGCCTGGCAGCCTCCAGCGCCATCTGCTGTGCCTGCATGGCGTCCATGCGGGAAAGCCTGCCAACTCTGGCCTGATCCAGCTCTACGGGCTCGCCGGTTTCCTTGAATGCTTGCTCCAGCTCTTGAAGCTCTAATCTCAGACCAAGCAGTTTTTGGCGGATTTTTTCAATCTCTCCTTCGTTCATAGGTGCCCACTAAAGCGGAGAGGGTCAAGCCCCAAACGAGTAACTTGTTATGCAATTCATCATAACGGCGTAATCACATGGTACATGTAAACGATGAATGAAGCGGCCAGGATGACTAAAAGCAGTCTGAATGTAAAACAGGAATTTTTTATTCGTTGGGTTTTTTCAGGCTCAACCTGCTCGCCCTGGTATTCAGCTATTATTTCCTTTGCCAGTGCGGTGTCTTCATCTGCAATATGAACATTTGCAAAACCCAATGCTGCTAATTCACCAACACCTCCTTGCAAGTAGTGCCCACCAACATGCGCCTC
>Ga0316187_10001380_pt1 | contig 20852 bp, 21 predicted proteins | sample CroRivburrow1_MG_FD_204927 | JGI IMG/M metagenome (GOLD analysis project Ga0316187, IMG submission 204927) | Coastal sediment microbial communities from Maine, United States - Cross River worm burrow 1 | ecosystem: Environmental > Aquatic > Marine > Coastal > Sediment | place: USA: Maine...
CATGGTACCCCGGTGAAACAGTGATCGCTGGTATTGGCCAGGGCTATGTGCTGGCAACACCGCTGCAGCTGGCTTCTGCTACTTCAGCACTGGCCAATCAAGGAGTGCGCATGAAGCCGCATCTGTTGATGGCAGAAGAAGATACAATTAGCAACGAAAAAAATGTTAATAAACCAGTTATGCTGAACAGCGGTGAGTGGAATGCAGATGATCTTTCAATCATAATACAGGCAATGGTTGATGTCACCGACTCTCCTCGCGGTACTGCACGGCGGATAGGCGCTGGCAGCCCCTACAAAATAGCCGCCAAAACAGGAACGGCACAGGTGATAGGGATCAAGCAGAATGAGAGATATATTGAATCTGAAGTAGCTCCCAGGCACCGCGATCATGCACTTTTTGTTGCTTTTGCCCCGGCAGAAAAACCAGATATAGCGGTTGCTGTAATCGCAGAAAATGGTGGACATGGAGGCTCAACCGCGGGTCCGATTGCACACAAGGTCATGGATTATTACCTGCTAGGCGAGCAACCCGCCAAAGAGGCAGATCCGTCATGACAGAGCAAAAAAAGTTTTCTATAGACTGGGCACTGATGACAGGACTGCTAACTCTGTCAGCTATCAGTTTGTTTGTCCTTTACAGTGCCGGGGACCAGAACACCGATTTACTGATTCGGCAATCGATTCGTATCACCCTGGCGTTTGTTGTGATGCTGGTGGTGGCGCGAGTGACACCGGAGCAGCTATTGCGCTGGACCCCATATATATACAGTATCGGGATATTACTTTTAGTCATCGTTCTAGGTGCGGGGGTGATTGGAAAAGGTGCCCAGCGCTGGATAGACCTTGGTTTTGTTCGCTTTCAGCCAGCTGAAATGATGAAGCTTGCAGTGCCGATGATGGTGGCCTGGGTTATGGTAAAAAAACCACTACCTGCTTCATTGCCAACAGTTATACTTGGCTTTATAGTCGTTGTTATTCCGGCCTTCCTTGTGATCAAGCAACCGGATCTTGGTACGGCGATCCTGATAGCAGCCTCAGGGCTAGTAGTGATCTTTTTCGCCGGCATGTCCTGGCGAATTATTGCTGTGCTGGCGGGACTGCTGGCAGCTGCCGCGCCGCTGGGCTGGTATCTGATTCGTGACTATCAGCGTCAACGAATTCTTACGCTGTTTGATCCCTGGTCGGACCCGCTGGGCGCTGGCTATCACACTATCCAGTCTGCAATAGCCGTGGGGTCTGGCGGCATGTATGGCAAGGGGTGGCTCAATGGCAGTCAGTCTCAATTGGACTTTATACCGGAAAGATCGACAGATTTTATATTTGCCGTGTTCTCCGAAGAGTTTGGCTTTATCGGCTCGCTGATGTTGTTGATCGCTTATCTTTTTGTGATCGGTCGAAGCCTGTATATTGCAATTGAGGCTAAAGACTCTTATACACGGCTGCTTTGTGGTTCGCTGGCAGTTACATTTGCCATATATGTATTTGTTAATATTGGCATGGTTACCGGTATATTGCCGATTGTTGGTGTACCGCTGCCGCTGATAAGTTATGGCGGTACATCGATGGTTTCCCTGATGGCCGGTTTTGGTATTCTGATGTCTGCTTATTCTAACCGTTGGTTTATGCATTAATGATAATTCAAAAAATATCTCGTTCCTTTCTTCTGCTGGTTTTAATGGCCATTTGTCAAAGTGCCTTTTCGTTGCAAACCAGCGACTATAAACAACTCGATACCCTGTTCAGACAGGTTGCAGGAGAAACGAGTTATACCGTACCGCAACTCGAGGAACTGTTCAAAGACGTAGAGATAAAACAGAACATTATCGAGGCCATGGAAAGGCCAGCTGAATCGACAATGACCTGGACCCGCTATAGCAAAATATTTCTGACTGAAAAGAACATAAAGAAGGGGGTGGAGTTCTGGCAGGCTCACGCTGAAATTCTGGCACGTGCTGAGAAGGAATTTGCTGTTGCACCGGAAATAATTGTTGCAACTCTTGGAGTGGAAACGCGCTATGGCAGCAACACTGGCAATTATCGTGTCATCGATGCACTATCCACGTTGGCACTCGAATACCCACGCCGCAGCAAATACTTTACTGCGGAGCTGAAAAATTTTCTGCTGCTTACCGATCAGAATAAACTGGACCCGCTGGGCGTAACCGGTTCATATGCCGGAGCCATAGGTTTACCGCAGTTTATGCCCAGCAGCTATCGTTCCTATGCAGTTGATTTCACGAATGATGGTTCTAGTGACCTGGTTAATAGCATTGATGATGCAATTGGCAGTATTGCCAGTTATTACAGTAAACACGGCTGGAAGCCCGGGCAGCCGGTGTCCTGGTCGGCAACCAGTGTCAGTGACCAGGCGAGCAAGCTTGTAGTGAAGAAAAGGAAAACGGACAGATCGCTGAAGAAGCTGCAGAAGGCAGGCGTAGTGGTGCAGGAACAGGGGTTTTTAGATGCCAGGGTAGGACTGATTAAGCTAACAGGAGATCAGGGTCCTGAGTATCGCGTAGCCTTTGACAATTTCTTTGTTATTACCCGCTACAATACATCAAAGATGTATGCGACGGCAGTGCAGTTATTAGGTGAAGAGATAAAAACGCGAGTACAGGCAGCCAGGTGAATTTACAGTCTGTTACATGTTGCGTTCTCATATTGATGCTTGCAGCCTGCAGCTCTTCACGCACTTCTACGAGTACCAGACCTTCCGCCAATAGCAGTAAAGGCGGTTATTACCTGGATGATGGCCCGCCAAAAGACAAGGTGGACCTGGCTAAAGTAAAGGACGCTGTTCCGCGTTCTGAACCCCTAAGCGCAACTGGCAATAAGACTTATGTTGTTTTTGGCAAAACGTATGTGCCATTAAAATCGAACAAGGGATTCAGGCAAAAAGGTACTGCCTCCTGGTACGGAAAAAAATTTCATGGCAAGAGAACTTCAAGCGGTGAACCTTACGATATGTACAAGATGACAGCTGCTCATACAGTTCTACCGATACCCAGTTATGCCAAAGTCAAAAATCTTGAAAATGGTCGCAGTGTTATCGTTAGAGTTAATGATCGCGGTCCATTTAAACATAATCGTGTGATGGATCTTTCTTATGCAGCAGCACTTAAGCTGGATGTGGTCAGATCTGGCACCGGCCGGGTCGAAATTATCTCAATTGGCGAAAATACTCCCGCTCGTCAGAAGATGTCTGAGGCTTCAGGTGAAGCACAGGCTTTTATACAGCTAGGAGCATATAGCAACCAGGATACGGCATATCGCCTGCAGCAGCGCCTGCAGTCAGATGGCTACACAGATGTTGCGGTTAATCGCATTGAGCAGCGTGGACTCAACTTATACCGGGTAAGACTGGGGCCGCTGGAGAAAGCCGGCGATGTCGATTTTATGCTCGCTGACCTGCACCATGCGGGTTATAACGATGCGCACATTATTATTGAAACGACCAGATAATTATAGAAACTACTTAATAGGAAAGTAACAAAGAATGAAAAAGTCTCCATTTATCATGGGCCTGCTATTGCTCATGTTCTCAATCTCATCATTTGCCATAGACCAGCAGAAAATTGCCAGCGGTAACGTCGCACCGCCTGTTATTGAAGGAAAATCCTGGCTGCTTATTGATAATGACAGCGGTGCTGTTCTTAGTGCAGGTGATCCGGATATGCAGATTGAGCCCGCCAGCCTGACAAAATTAATGGCGGCATACATCGTCTTCAGGGAGCTTGCAGAGGGCAGGCAGAACCTGGATGACATGGTTTTTGTCAGTGAGAAGGCCTGGCGTATGGAAGGGTCTCGTATGTTTATTAAGGTCAACTCTAGCGTCAAACTGGAAGACCTGGTGAAAGGCATGATTATCCAGTCAGGTAATGATGCAACTGTGGCACTGGCAGAGCATATTGCCGGTACGGAAGAATCGTTTGTTGGCCTGATGAACAAAGTAGCAGCAGAACTCGGTATGAAGCAGACACATTATGTCAACAGCTCAGGAATGCCGGATGAGGGGCATTTAACATCGGCGACGGACCTGGCGATACTGACGCGAGCACTAATCAACCAGTTTCCGCAATATTATAAATATTATTCCATCAAAGATTTTACCTGGAATGAGATAAAACAGGGAAACCGAAATATATTGTTATATCGTGACCCCTCCGTCGATGGTGTTAAAACAGGACATACAGAGTCAGCAGGGTATTGCCTTATAGGTTCTGCGAATCGTGATGGTATGAGACTGATTGCTATCGTCACTGGCACTGATAGTAAGCTGGCACGTGCAGACATGGTTCAAAACCTGTTGAATTATGGCTTTCGGAATTATATTACTCGGGAAGTCTATCCAGCTGGAAAACTGATTCAGAATGTCGATGTCTATAAGGCAAGCAGCAACACTGTTGCAGTGGAGTCGCCTGAAAGGATATCACTGACAGTGCCGAGGCGTGGAGATGCGCAGCTAACCCAGACGGTTACCGTTCCGGATTATATCGTCGCACCGGTAGAGCGAGGTCAGGTACTGGGGAATATAGAGTTCAGTGTGCAGGGAAGTTCTCTTGGTAAATATCCATTGACAGCGGTCGCAGAGATACCGGAAGGCAGTATTATTGACCAGTTGATTGGCACCGTTATGTTATGGATTGCTGATTTTTAGAATATCGTCGAGGACACCAATCCATGTCTGTAAAAGAAGTATATTTAAATGGCGAATACCTGCCCGTTTCTGAGGCCACGATCTCCATTTTTGATCGTGGCTTCACATTTGGTGACGGTGTCTATGAAGTCATACCGGTATATGGAGGCAGGCTTTTTCGCCTGCAGCAGCATCTGGATCGTCTTCAGCACTCTCTCGGCGAAATACGATTACTGTCACCGCTAGCCGACCTTGAAATCACCCGTGTGCTTGAACGGCTGCTTACCGATATAGAAGGTGATGCGTCGATCTATCTGCAGATTACACGTGGCAGTGCGCCGCGCAATCATGCATTTCCAGACCAGGTTGAACCGACCATTCTCGCCTATGCGCAGGATGTGGTTTATCCGGACCAGGCTACTCGCGAAGCAGGAGTCAATGCCGTGTGCTTTCCTGATCAGCGCTGGGAGCGTTGTGATATTAAATCTGTTTCCTTACTGGCCAATGTACTGGCACGTCAGTATGCCCATGAGAATAATGCAGCAGAAGCGGTTCTTTTTCGTGATGGAAAACTGACAGAGGGTGCCGCCAGCACATTATTTGTTGTGCACGAAGGGCAGTTGCTGACGACGGCAAATGGGCACAGCATCCTGCCGGGTATCACCCGTGAACTGGTGCTTGAGCTTGCCTGCAATCACGGTTTAAGTTGCCAGCAGACGGAGATTACTGAAAATCAGGTAAAAACTGCAGATGAGTTATGGTTAAGCAGCTCAACAAAAGAAATCCTGCCTATTGTCTCACTCGATGGAGAGGCAGTTGGTGCGGGTGTGCCGGGCCCGCACTATCATCATATTATTCGCCTCTATGATGATTTCAAATTGAAATTCAGAAATGGTGAAGTGTCGTGAGCAAGGTACTGCTAAAGTGAGGTAAAACATGAGTGATAAAAATGATCCTGGGCAGGATATTGCCAGCAACAATGACGCAGAGAAGGGTAAATTATCATTTCCATGTTCTATCGGCATTAAAGCTATGGGGCGGATGACTGAAGATTTTGAGTCTACGGTAGTTGAGATAGTCGCTGGGCATGTCGGCGAGGAATCAATTATTGAAGTGAAATGCAGGGAGAGCAGTGGTGGAAAATTTCATTCAGTCACCTGCGAGGTAAAACTGGAAACTCGGCAGGAGATGGAAGCGATTTACCAGGCTATGTATGATCATCCAGATATATTGATGACTTTATAGCGAAGTTGCGACACACGGTATCTTCATTTGTATCAGGTGTATGCATAATCGGTGAAGGTGTTGTTTGGAAATTTACGGATGTCGGACGAGTGATCATGAAGAACGACGAAGCAATGAGATCACTGAATGTTCGACTGTTTAAGCAACCACAGGATTATTCTTCCTGCTGGCAGGCGATGAAATCTTTCACCGATGCCAGGCAGAAAGATTCGATAGATGAAGTCTGGCTGCTTGAGCATGAACCTGTGTTTACACTGGGAATCAGGGAAAGAGCCGAAGATTGTATCGATACCGGTGATATTCCCGTCGTCAAAACAGACCGCGGAGGCCTGGTCACATACCATGGCCCTGGCCAGCTGCTGATATACCTAATGCTTGATTTGCGCAGGCTGGGGGCTGGTCTCAAATTCCTGGTTAAGCAGCTGGAACAAGCCACTATTGATGTGCTGGGTGAATACGGAATACAGGCAGAAAGAAAGGAAAATGCGCCTGGAGTCTATGTCGATGGCAGGAAGATTGCCTCCCTCGGTCTGCGAGTTCAACGGGGCTGTACCTACCATGGCCTTAGCTTAAACGTAGACATGGACCTGTCTCCATTTGACAGAATTGTGCCGTGCGGACTTGCAGGGATGAAAATGACCGATATGAAATCTCTTGGTGTCACAGCGAAGTGCGATGAAATAGGCGGACGTTTCGTGCAGTTGTTGGCAGAGATGCTGAGATATAATGAACTATTTAATGACCTCGATGAGAGTTCACGCGATGACAGTGAGTAGTAATCGAACTAGTAAGAAAGCCACTAGCCTGTCGGCGCCGTTGCCAGATGGTGCTGAGAAAGGTCAGGCCAAAACAGCACGCATACCCGTTAAGATAGAGCAGACGACTGAATTCTTACGTAAACCTGACTGGATACGTGTCAAGGCTCCTTCTACTCCTGAGGTGATTCGGCTTAAAAAGGTCCTGCGTAAACAGAGTCTGCACACTGTCTGTGAGGAAGCAAATTGCCCTAACCTGGGTGAATGTTTCAGTAAAGGTACTGCCACATTTATGATTCTCGGCAATGTCTGTACCCGGCGATGTCCTTTCTGTGATGTCGCCCATGGCCGGCCTGATGACGTTGATGAAAATGAACCGGCAAAGCTTGCGGCGACAATAGCATCTATGAATTTACGCTACGTGGTGATTACATCGGTTGACCGGGATGATCTTAGAGATGGTGGTGCAGAACATTATGTCAACTGTATTGCCGCGATACGGGAGACTTCACCAAAGACAAAAATTGAAGTGCTGGTGCCAGACTTTCGTGGCCGCATGGAGATCGCTCTGGATTTATTATCGAAGTCTCCACCGGATGTCATGAACCACAATCTTGAGACAGTTCCACGATTGTATCGAGAAGTAAGGCCAGGTGCTGATTATGAATGGTCATTAAAACTGTTAAAAGAATTCAAACAGGCACATCCCAACGTACCGACAAAATCAGGGTTAATGCTTGGAGTTGGTGAAACCTTTGACGAAGTCATTGCTGTTATGCGTGATTTGCGAGGGCATGACTGCGAAATGTTGACCGTTGGTCAGTATTTACAGCCTTCTCGTCACCATTTGCCCGTTAGCCGCTACGTTGAACCGGAAGAATTTCAAAAATATACTAGGATTGGAGAAGGAATGGGGTTTGCCAATGTTGCCAGTGGCCCTCTGGTGAGATCTTCTTATCATGCGGACCAGCAGGCGGCGGGTAAAACTATCATCTAGATCTTCCTGGATAGTTAAATCCTGACTTACGTCGCTATGGTCAGGTTGAAGCTTTGATTGATGACTGTCAATTTACTAGTTGAACTGTAAAGGTAGAATCAGCAAGCTTTAATGAAACCCCATTGGAAAAGAATTCCGCATACATTGTGATTCGGTATGAGTCGATATAACTGCAGATGAGGGAGTTAAATGTTAATAGAGTGGAGCGATGAGCTGAGTGTCGGTATTCAGGAAATTGATGAACAACACAAGGTGCTGGTTGGGCTGGTTAATGAAATGCATGATGCAATCCATGCCAGGCACGGGTCTGAAGTTTCAAGCGAAATCCTTCAACGCCTTGCCGAATACACTAAAATTCATTTTGCTGTTGAAGAAAGCCTTTTCAGGATCTTTGACTATCCCGGATATGAAGAACATAAAGCCCAGCATGATGAACTGATTAGAGAGATTATTGAACTACAGGAAAAAATTGCCGCCGGTAAAACTAATATTAGTTTTCAATTGCTGCATTTTCTGAAGATGTGGCTGACGCAGCATATCCTGGATTCAGATAAGGAATACTCACCATACCTGCTGAAATCTGGACTAAAGGCAAAATCATCACAGGCCGGCTGGTTCCATAAACTCTGGCATTGATCCGTTTCTCTAGTACTAGTTTGACAGAATGAGGTTGAACCATGTCGATCTCTGAACAGGATCTCGTCAATTTTCATGAAAGCCTTGACCGTGCCTCTAGCAGTGGCAAGTTCATGGACGTCTTTTATGACGGTTTCATCGCCAGCTCTATCGATGTAGAAATGATTTTCAAAGACACAGACATGGACCGGCTGAAACGCAAACTGAAGTCATCATTGCACATGATGACGATGCTAGTAGACAATGAACCAGGAACTGAAATGTATGTTGGTCATCTCGCCAGGGTCCATCACAGGTACAACATTCCGCCGGAAATGTTTAATGTCTGGATGGATTTGCTGATAGAAGCCGTGCGTGTCTGCGATCAGGAATTCGACGCTGGGACAGAAAATATCTGGCGTCAAGTGATCGGCAGAGGCATAGCGATAATGACACAGGGGGCGGATGCAAAAGTCATTGAAGCTGTGTAGTGTAATCTTTTTAGATTTGATCTTTTAAAAGTGTATTGAGAGCGTCAAGTCTTTCCCTGGTGCCTATGTCAAACCAGAGGCCATTATAGACCTCACCCGTAACCTGCCCCTTTGCTATGTGCTGATGCAGCAATGGTGCAAGCGGAAAGCGCTGCTCTGTGCATTGGTCAAAAAAAACATATTTGAACATCGCCATGCCGCTGTATGTCCATGAAGGCTGATTGTCCTTGTTTTCCCTTACCCGCTCTCCTTGCAATGTGAAGTCACCCTGCAGGTGATGCTGTGGATTTTTTACCAGCACAAGATGGGCAAGACTAGTGAAATCATCCGCTAGCGATGAAAGATCGATATCTGTCCAGATGTCGCCATTTATTACGAGAAACGGATCTGATTTTAATAAAGGCAGCGCCTTGACGATGCCTCCTCCTGTTTCGAGCACTGCATTTCTTTCATCCGAATAATGAATCGCCAGTTGATAGCGTGACCCATCCCCAAGCTGCTCAATAATCTGCTGGCCGAGATGCCCGATATTTATCACTACGTCGCTAAAACCGGCAGCTGAAAGGGCATACAGATGATGTTCGATCAACATCCTGGGGCCTGCTTTAAGCAGCGGTTTGGGTGTGCTATCAGTTAACGGGCGCAGTCTTTCGCCGCGACCGGCAGCCAGAATCATCGCGTACATATTTCAGCCATATACCTGTTTAGTTGGAAACTCTGGAACCATAAACCTTTGATATAACCATATTATATAGGTCTGCAAGTTCAGCGTCGTTCTTGAGGGCAGAAATCAGGTATTTCAGCGTTAACGGGATGTCATCAAGGTAGCGGTTCTTGCCATCACGGTGGGATAAACGTGCAAAAATACCCGCCACTTTCAGATGACGCTGTATGCCCATGCGATGAAACCAACGCAGAAATTGTTGTTCGTCCTCGTTTTTCAGCAGGCCTGATTGTAAAGCCAGGTTATGATATCCGATAACCCAGTCTTCCACGCGTTGCTCTGGCCATTCGATGTAGCAGTCTTTGAGCAGGGAAACCAGGTCATACGTGATTGGGCCTGTTACCGCATCCTGGAAATCTATAATGCCCGGATTGTTGACATCCGTGACCATCAAGTTTCGCGAATGATAATCCCGGTGAACCCAAAGTTGAGGCTGCTCAAGTGCAGAATTAATCAGCAGTTGCCATGCATCATCCATGATTTTGTGTTCTTCGTCCGAAATTTCCAGACCAAGGTGTGTTGCCAGGTACCATTGCCGAAAAAGGTCCATTTCTCCGCGCAGCAGCTCAGCGGAATAAGCTGGCAGAAACTCAGGGTCATCAAAGGTGCCGGACTGAAGTATCACCAGGCTTGTTAGTGCATCGCCATACAGGCGTTCAACAGTGCTGTCATTAAGGCTATCCAGATAATGATCGCTGCCGAGGTCAGACATTAGTACAAATCCCTGTTCGTTTTCAGTATGAAGGATTTCAGGTACATTGATGCCTAACGTATAAAAACGCCTTGCCAGGCGGCAGAATGTGGTAATTTCTTCATTTTCTGGTGGAGCATCCATTATTATCAGGCTGTCTTGCTGTTTTTTTAGTCTGAAATATCGCCGAAAGCTCGCATCACTGGAAGCTGGCTCCAGGCTGAATTCTTCAGCGGGGTAAAGAGATTCAATCCAGTTGCGAATTATTTGTTTTCTTTTATCCAATAGTTTTTAATCCATCTGTATAATAGCCGCCTTTAGATTAAACAGAAGGCTTGAAGGGGCACCCATTCTATGCGATTTTACACAACACACATAAGCCTGTATCTGGGATATTAATTCGAATGCACACAAAAAAAACTCTCACAAGCACAATAATAGTTATTTCTCTACTGCCCCTTACCTCCCACGCTTTCAGTGCGTTTAGCGTGGATGATTACAGGCAATCCCTGCTAAATGCCTACAGCGAAGTTTTTTCCGGGATTTGTGAACCAGATAGAATAGATTTCAAAGCTGCAGATGCTGAGCTAAAACCCGGGGCGGTTGCCATCGAGGCAGATCAAACGGAGCTGATTGACAAGAAGATTGTATTTACCGGTAATGCCGAGCTGGAACGGGACGGCATGATGATCAATGCAGACCGGCTGACTTATGACAAGGAAGGCGACAGCGTAACCGGGCAGGGCGATATCCGTATTCAGGATCCGTCAGGGAATGTCTTCCAGGCACAATCCATGGAAATAGAGGTGGAAACGCTTATTGGAACCGCTGATGATGTTCAATACAGCCTGACATCAAAGGTACCTGGCAGAAAATCAGACGATAGTAAAGATATACGCGCCCATGGTGTAGCAAAACATATTGATTTTGAAGGTCATGATATAGTGACTCTGCATGATGCTACCTATTCGACCTGTCGTAAAGATAAAGAAATCGCAGTTCTCAATGCCGGTAAAATAGAACTGGACAAAGCCGCAGGCGTTGGCAAGGCAAAGAACATGAAATTACGCCTGTGGGACGTGCCGGTATTCTGGTTTCCCTATGTCAGCTTTCCTTTAACCGATGACCGTAAGTCTGGTTTTTTAATGCCGTCAATTGGTGCGACAGATCGATCAGGTACCGTGGTTAAAATACCTTATTACATAAATATTTCACCCAATATGGATGCAACTCTCAGCGGGAACTATTACAGCAAGCGTGGTGCCCAGCTACAGGGTGAATACCGGTATTTAACAAAACAGGGGAAAGGCAACTTTAATGGTGCCTATCTGGCTGATGATAAAGAGACTGGTGAAAACCGCTATGGCTACAATGTAGACCTAAATCAGGGATTTGCTAGGCGCTGGTCTGCTTCTGTGAATTATGCGGAAGTTTCTGATGAAAATTATTTCGAGGATTTTTCAGGTAATCTTTTATTCACCTCGGCTACTTACCTGAGGCAGGAGGGGCGCGTAGAGTACGCCGGCAGCTGGCTGCGAGCAAATGCGCTGTACTCTCAATTTCAAACTATCGATGAAGATATACCTGAAGCCAGCCGGCCCTATAAACGGGAACCCGCCATTACATTTAGCACTAATATTCCGAAACTGGATAAATTCAAATTTGATGTATACGGCAGTTATACCGATTTTCAGAGAACCGACAGAGTAAGCGGGCCACGTTCTGATCTTGGCGCCAGTGTGATGTATGATTTCAGGAAGATTTACGGATTTTTTAAACCAAAGGCGACCCTTCGATACACGGCCTATGACCTGACAAATGTTGTCGATGGTGAAGTTACCGATCCAGATCGCAGCCTGGGTATTTTTTCTCTTGATAGTGGGCTCTACTTTGACAAGGATTCGTTTATCAAAGGTAGAGATTTCACTACTACTTTAGAACCTCGACTTTTTTACCTGTATGTTCCCTATGAAGATCAAACAGATATTCCGATATTTGATACCGGGGAAAGTACCTTTAGCATGGGAACCATGTTCAGGGAAAACCGTTTTACCGGCCCTGATCGAATTGGTGATACAAATCAGTTGACTGTTGCACTCACTTCGAGACTGATTGATGCTGAAGGTGGTGAAGATTTATTGAAAGGCACACTGGGGCAAATCTACTATTTTGAGGACAGGCAGGTGAGCCTGTCGACTGATCCTGCTGTTCCTCAAACTTTTAATCGCTCAGATTTTGTCGGCGAACTGTACACCAGGCTAAACAGTAAGTTTTATATGTACAACTTCTTTCAATACGATTCAGAAGAGAGCGAAATTGGCGACTTCAAGACAGATCTTAGATATTCAAAAGACGCCCGCAGGGGGGTCAATGTAGGTTATTACTATAATAATAATGGTTCACAGCAGTTGAATGCAGACGTTGCCTGGGCACTGGCACCGCGCTGGCAGTTGAATGCGAACGCACGCTATGACATCGAGGAGAGTGATTTTTTGCGGAGTGGTCTTGCTATCGGTTATAGCGCGTGCTGTTGGGGTGTTACTGTTGCCGCGCAACGCCGTATCGATAATCAGAGCGAATATGTCAACTCATTCCTGCTTACTTTCACGTTGAATGGTTTGACAAACATTAAGACCGGCTTTTGATTTAAGGCCTGATTAGAAATAATCTCGCTGATGCATTTATGGACATGAGTATATGTTGAAATCACTTTCTGCCCTGTTCGCTGGATTTCTACTGCTAATTATTACTTCATACGCCTGTGCTCCGGTGGCTCAGGCGATGATGCTGGACCGTGTGCTGGTTGTTGTGAATGACGACATCATTACCTATGGCGAATTCCAAACAGCTTTAAGTGGCATGCGTACGAAGATTGCTGCAATGGATGAACAGATGCCACCGGAAAGCGTTCTAGAAGAGAAGGTTCTAGAACAGCTAGTGTATGAAAAGCTGCTGCAGTTACATGCTGTTGATACCGGTATCACTGTCACCGATGCTATGCTAGACCAGGCAATGGAAACTCTCGCGAAACAGAATAATATGAGTGTTCTGCAAGTCATGGCGCAGCTGGAGCAAGATGGCATCAGTCAAGAAGAGTTCACAGAAAGTCTGAAAAACCAGCTTCTCGTTCAACGTGTGATTGAGCGTGATGTGAAGCAAACAATCTCTGTTCTGGATAGTGAGGTTGATGGCGTATTGCGCAACGTTAAAAGTGAACAACCTGATCGCATATATAATCTTTCAAATATCCAGTTGGCAGTGAGTGAAGATGCAACGCCAGCAGAACTGGAAAAAGTAACGTCGCGCGCGCAAGAATTACGCCAGGATATTATTCAGGGAAAGATCAGTTTTAACGTGGCGGCACAAAAATATTCCCAGGCAGGAAATGCCGCAGATGGCGGAGAACTTGGTTGGAAAAAAGCTGATCAGCTGCCAGCACTTTTTGCTGATGCATTAAAAGATATGCAGGAAGGAAGTATAAGCGCACCCCTGGTCAGCCCGGCTGGCATCCATTTACTGAAATTGAATGAATTAAAAGGAAGCAAGCAATTACTGGTTGAGCAAACAAGAGCCCGCCATATCCTGCTGCGGGCAACCACTAAGGTTGATATTGACCATGCCGTGTCACAGCTGCAGAAAACCAGGCAAGAGATACTCGAGGGTGCTGATTTTGCTGTGATTGCAACAGATATTTCGCAGGACCCGGGAAGCGCTGTAAAGGGCGGTGAACTGGGCTGGTTGAGTAAAGGAGAGACGGTTCCTGCTTTTGAACAAGCCATGGATGCTCTGCAAGTTGGCGAAATATCACAGCCCGTGGTTAGCCAGTTTGGGGTACACCTGATTCAACTGCAAGAGAGAAGGAAAATCGATGTCAGTGAGCAGAAACGTCGTGATGCGGTAAGGCAGGAAATAGGTAAACGGAAAGTTGCCGAAAAATACGACCAGTTTCTAAAGCAGCTAAAATCCAGGGCATATATCGACTACCGTATACCGCTGGATGAGATTTGAGTTAAAGAATATGCTTTACGTGTTACGTTTTATGATTTACGAAACACCTAACACATAATTGACACAGTTCCTATTTAGTCAGAGCACTCTCTGCGTCAGCAAATAGTATATTATTATTCGTTTTAATCGCTCGTCATATGTGGATAAAAAAGCCCCCCTATGAGGGAGGCTGATAGAGTAAATGTATCTCGCAGTTGCTACAGGGCTTTAAAACATAAGTGAGTTTGCATTTTGTTATAGATATTTCGACTTATGATTTACCTAAAACTTAAAACTAAGCCCTAAATATCGTACCCCCGTTCTTCATGCATATGTATATCCAGCCCCTGGATTTCCTGTTCGTCGGTAACGCGAAGTCCCTGTGTCATCAAGCTAACGACTTTCAGGATGAGATAACTGACTATGGCGGTATAGGCGACAGTTGCCAGCACACCAATCAACTGAACTTTCATTTGTCCCGCCATGCTCGTAATACCTTCGGCAAAGCCAAAACCGCTAAATAAACCGAGGCTGGTAGCGGAAAAAATACCAGCGAGCAGGGTGCCGAGAATGCCGCCGACTCCGTGAACTGGAAAGACATCAAGCGAATCATCAATTTTCATCACTGTTTTTAGCCAGGTTGTGGCAGAGAAACAGACGCCACCGGCGAGTATGCCAATAATAAGGGCGCCGGCTGGGCCAACAAAACCTGAAGCACCGGTTATAGTACCGAGCCCGGCCACCATGCCTGTCACCGTGCCCAGGGCACTGGGCTTGCCATAACGCTTCCATTCAATGAACATCCAGGTAAGCGCACCTGCAGCTGCTGCAATGTGGGTGACCAGCATGGCCATGCCTGCATCACCATTAGCAGCAAGCGCACTGCCGCCATTGAAGCCAAACCAGCCTACCCATAACATACCTGCACCACTAACGGTCATGGTCATATTATGCGGCGTCATCGCAGCACTGCCGAAACCTTTGCGTGGACCAAGCATCAGTGCCGCAACAAGTGCTGCTACGCCGGCTGTGATATGAACCACAGTTCCACCGGCAAAATCATACAGTCCCATGTTGCCTAGCCAGCCTCCACCCCACACCCAGTGAGTGACAGGTACATATACGACAAGTAGCCAGATTGCACTAAATAGCAGTACAGCACTGAATTTCATACGTTCTGCATAGCCGCCGATGATTAGCGCCGGCGTTATAATGGCGAAAGTCATCTGGAACAGCATAAACAGACTTTCAGGAATGTCGCCCTGCAGACTGTCTTTGCCAATCCCTGCCATGAAAACCTTGTCGAATCCGCCAATGAAGGCATTGCCTTCTGTAAATGCCAGGCTATAACCAAATGCAAACCACAGTAGAGATGAAATACCTGCGATGGCAAAACACTGCATCAATATGGACAGGACATTTTTAGAGCGCACCAGCCCACCGTAAAACAGGGCCAGCCCTGGCAGGGTCATAAATAACACTAAGGCCGTAGAGGTCAGAATCCAGGCAGAGTTGCCTGAGTCCAGAGAGGCATCTTCCGCGTACACTGGCAGAGTAAATAATAAAAATGACAGACTAATCAGTCGTTTAACGATCTGATTCATGATTCCTCCATCTATGTGTTCCTGGATATTTAAAAAGTTCAGTAGAAATTATTGTCCTGGCGGGTGGTGCTCTTTCTACAACGCATCATGCCCTGTTTCACCGGTACGAATACGGATGACACTTTCAAGTTCCTGGATGAAAATTTTTCCATCACCGATCTTGCCGGTTCCTGCTGCACTGACGATTGCTTCAACCACAGATTCAACCTGGTCACCTGCAATGGCGATTTCCAGCTTCACTTTAGGCAGAAAGTCTACGACGTATTCAGCTCCACGATAGAGCTCAGTATGTCCTTTCTGGCGGCCAAAACCTTTTACTTCAGTAACAGTTATACCTTTGATCCCGATATTTGCGAGTGCATCTCTAACGTCATCGAGTTTGAATGGCTTAATTATAGCGGTTAGCATTTTCATGTTGATCCTCCACTTGATCTACAGGAGGCAGAGTTTGCCCTTGTTGGTGGAAGGATTCAAGTAAGCGTAACTGTTTTGCGATTCAGGTTTTACATCAGCGGTCAAAGGCTGATCTCAATCCTATTTAGCAGGACTGGAAATAACATGAATCTCGAATTCAGGCTTGTAGTTTGAAAGTAAAAAAAAGGGGCGCCGCAGCGCCCCTAAAGTTCAATGTTGAACAGGATGAATTATTTTATGGTGAACTCAGGGTAGGCTTCGACGCCACACTCACCGATATCCACACCTTCGTACTCTTCTTCTTCACTGACGCGGATGCCCATGATCACTTTGATCACACCCCAGGTGATGAGACTAGCCACGAAGCTCCAGCCAAAGATAACCAGCATACCTATGCCCTGTGTTCCCAGGCTTGCGTCAGCGTTGTAGATTGGAACTGCCATCAGTCCCCATATGCCGACAACACCGTGAACCGAGATAGCACCTACCGGGTCATCAATTTTCAGTTTATCCATAGTGATGATGGAGAAGACCACCAGGATACCACCAGCTGCACCGATTAGTGTCGCACCGATTGGAGTAGGGGCAAGAGGCTCAGCAGTAATCGCCACTAGTCCAGCCAGCGCACCATTGAGAGCCATGGTGAGATCAGCTTTACCAAACAGAATGCGTGCTGTCAGAATCCCTGCGACGACACCACCGGCAGCCGCCATATTGGTATTGACGAAGACAGCGGCTACAGCATTTGCTTCACCGACATTTGACAGGATCAGTTCTGAACCGCCATTGAATCCGAACCAGCCCAGCCAGAGGATGAAGGTCCCGAGTGTGGCCATTGGCAGGTTGGCACCAGGAATAGCCCGTACTTCACCGTTAGGTCCATATTTACCCTTACGAGCGCCCAGCAGCATGACACCTGCAAGAGCAGCTGCAGCGCCAGTGAGATGTACTACACCTGATCCGGCAAAATCCGCGAAGCCCATGGCATCGAGGAAACCACCACCCCATTTCCAGTAGCCCTGCAGAGGATAGATGAAACCAGTCATTACTACGGCAAATACCATGAATGACCATAATTTCATGCGTTCCGCTACCGCACCAGAAACGATGGACATAGCCGTTGCAACGAATACCATCTGAAAGAAAAAGTCAGACATACCGGAATAATAAGAGCCGTCATACCAGCCTTCCATATCTGTTGCAAGTACTTCAGCGGCATCATTGTCGCCACCAAACATAAATGACAGATCCAGAGCAGGGAAGTAGCCGTTGCCGTCAGCCGGATACATGATGTTGTAACCCATCAGCATGTACATGATACCGGCAATAGCAAACAGTACGATATTTTTAGTTAATATTTCAGCCGTGTTCTTAGATCGAACCAGGCCCGCTTCCAGCATGGCGAAACCAGCTGCCATCCACATTACCAGCGCACCGGTAATCAGGAAATAAAATGTATCCAGCGCGTAGCTTAGATTCTTAATACCTTCGATTGCTTCCACAATAAATTCCTCTATAGTTTATTGACAAAGTCGGGTTATAACGCGTCTGCGTCAGTTTCACCGGTACGAATACGGACGACACTGTCAACCGGTGTAATGAAGATTTTTCCATCGCCGATCTTGTCAGTTCTGGCGACACCGACAATGGCTTCTATTACCTGGTCTACGATGTCTGCATTAACTGCGATCTCAAGTTTTGCTTTGGGCAGGAAGTCGACGACGTATTCAGCTCCACGATAGAGTTCGGTATGTCCTTTTTGGCGACCAAAACCTTTTACCTCGGTTACGGTCATGCCAGTAATACCTATTTCTGAGAGGGCGTCACGCACGTCGTCAAGCTTGAACGGCTTGATAATGGCTGTGATAAGTTTCATATTTATATGCTCCTTGGAAAATAAATCAGGCAGCTACGCAAAAGCACAACTGACTGCAGGTTCATGACATCATGCATGTCTATAATGTGATCTCGTATCGTACTAAAGCAGATATCATGCCAATATTTATTAATTTAAATAAATAGAAAAAAAACAATGACTTATAATGTTTGTATGGTCATTTCATCAACGAATGCGCACCTGATTAATACGGGTAAGGGATGGACATTCACCATTCTGGTGCAACTGCACAATCTGGCATCATATGTTGATTTCGATACGAAAAGAGTGGATGATTCTGACCACTATGGAAAAAACTAAATCAACCTCCGATAGCTTTATCGGTTTCTTTGAGGCAGCACTGCCAGACGGGCTGGCTGCAGCCGTACGTGATAACCTTCGAGCAGCTGCTAGCAGCGCCTTCGAGAAAATGGACCTGGTTAGCAGCGAGGAATTTGAAGTTCAGAAACGTGTCTTACTGCGCACCAGAGAGAAGCTGGAGCAGCTCGAACTTCAGGTTGCAGAATTAGAAAAACAGATGCGGTAGGAATTGAGCAGGCATATGCCTGGCTTCTTTATGCCAGTCTGAAAAAGGCAAAGCAGCGAATTAACAGCTAAAGTTAATTATTTATCTTACAGGTCGACAAGGGATGTCGATGCGGATAGTTCAACTAGTTAATCTAGTTCAACTTCATCAATTAAGGGAAAGGACTCCAGTAATGTCTCTCGCAATTATCTACTCACGTTCGGCTGATGGAGTTATGGCTCCACAGGTATTCGTTGAAGCGCATCTCTCCAATGGTTTGCCTTCACTTTCCATCGTTGGCCTGCCTCAGGCTGCGGTTAAAGAAAGCAAAGACAGGGTCCGTGGAGCGCTGTTAAATTCCGGGTTTGAGTTCCCGCCGCGCCGCATTACCATAAACCTGGCTCCTGCTGATATACCCAAGGAAGGCGGACGGTTTGACCTGCCTATAGCCATTGGTATCCTCGTCGCATCGGGGCAGATTGCTGATGATAATCTGGAGAAATACGAATTTATTGCCGAACTGGCATTAAGTGGAGAGCTGCGTCCAGTTAATGGAATATTACCTGCAGCGATGCAGGTGGCCAGACAGGGGCGCACGCTGGTAGTAGCTGAACAGAATGGACAGGAAGCGAGCCTGGTTGAAGAGTGCTCTGTTCTGGCGGCAGTGAGCCTGGCGGAACTGACCGCACATTTGAATGGCCAGCAGAGACTTTTACCTGTCCAGCTGATTCCGCTAGAAACTGATAAACGGGCAAGTCTGGACCTCGCAGAAGTGCGTGGTCAGCAGCAGGCAAAAAGAGCTCTGGAAATCGCCGCTGCGGGAGCTCACAGTCTGCTAATGTCTGGGCCGCCAGGCAGTGGAAAGACCATGCTTGCAAGTCGCCTGCCGGGAATACTGCCGGAAATGACCAGGCAGGAGGCGCTGGAAACGGCTGCGATCTATTCAATTGGAAATAATGATCTGAATCCTGGCCGCTGGATGTTGCGACCTTTCCGTTCACCCCATCATACGGCATCGGCGATTGCACTCGTTGGAGGCGGCTCGAAGCCGATGCCCGGGGAAATATCACTGGCACATAATGGTGTGTTATTTCTAGATGAACTGCCTGAATTTGGCAGGCATGTTCTCGAAGTGCTGCGGGAGCCGATGGAATCAGGCGTTATATCAATTTCCAGGGCAAGCCGGCAGGCAGAGTACCCGGCAAGATTTCAGTTCCTGGCGGCGATGAATCCCTGTCCCTGTGGCTATCTCGGTGAGTCCAGCGGGCGCTGCCGCTGTACATCAGAACAGGTAGAACGCTACCGGGCACGCCTGTCAGGCCCATTGCTGGACCGTGTTGATTTACAGGTGGAGGTGTCAGCTGTTCCGGTAGATGCGCTGCTAGATAGCCAGGTGGAGACAGAAGGCAGTGCTGATGTACGCCAGAGGGTATCTGCTGCCAGGCATAGGCAGTTACAGCGCAGTGGTAGATTCAATGCTCAGCTTAGCCCACTGCAGCTTGATGATAACAGCAGGATCAGCAGATCAGCCCGCAGCCAGCTTGCCAATGCAATGACTCAACTCGGTTTGTCTGCACGTTCATTTCATCGAATGTTACGAGTGGCAAGAACGGTCGCCGACCTTGCTGCCAGCGAGGAAGTGCTGGACAGACATATTGCTGAAGCTATCCGCTATCGTAGCCTGGACCGTTACTTAAAAAATATTACGTAAGAAAAAATGACCGTATAGATCAAAACAAAAACGATGAAGTTTTGGTCGCCATGATTGGTACGTAAAGTTTCCCAGTTGAAATACCACAGCGGATTTGTCTCACTGACCCCTCGTGTAGGCAGGAAAGCACGCACTTTACTACGATATTCATCATATCCTTCAAGCAGGCCGATTAACCTGGCCTCTTCACGCTTGACGCGATTGACCATGTAGAGAATGTAGAGAACTGTATAGATGATGACAAACCAGATATTACCAAACAGAACAGCGAAGCCCAGGCCAAGGAAATAACGCCCAAGATACATTGGGTTGCGGACAATCACATAGGGTCCGCGGACAGTGAGTTCGACGTTTTTTACCAGTGATGCAAAACTCCAGGTTTGAATTAGTTCTCCAAACAATGAAATCAGGAATCCTGCCAGCAGGTAGTCTGTATTGATATAGCGCAGCAGAAATATAAGAAACAGGGGTGCCAGGAGATAGCGTATCTTGAGCCAGAATCTTCGCAGCGCAGGATGGTTGAAGAAATTTGAAAGCATTGTGGTCTTTGATAAAGTTGTGAGTGGCAGGTTCTAAAG
>Ga0316187_10001381_pt1 | contig 20846 bp, 18 predicted proteins | sample CroRivburrow1_MG_FD_204927 | JGI IMG/M metagenome (GOLD analysis project Ga0316187, IMG submission 204927) | Coastal sediment microbial communities from Maine, United States - Cross River worm burrow 1 | ecosystem: Environmental > Aquatic > Marine > Coastal > Sediment | place: USA: Maine...
GGATGATTTCGCTATAAGCAGAATCAGGTCTCTCACCGGTATAGGTTAACTCGGCACTAACAGAATAATCACTACCAATATATCTGCCAGTCAGGTTGTATTTCTCCTTTGCGCGGCGGGCCAACTGTTTATTCGTCGTCAGATCTTCAGGGTTCTGCAGGGTAGCCCCGGCATCGACAACATAGGCGCCTTTGCGAAATGAATAGGCCAGCTCGACACCGCGTGTGCGTGTTTTATCGATATTTTCGTTGCGTCCCGGAAGCGCACCATTAAATCCATCCGGGTCTACATAATTGATCAGATTATCGATGTCGTTATGAAATACACTTATGCGGGTACGGTGAACCGATGAAGGATTGAAGCGCGCGCTGAGTTCGATGCTTTGTGATGTTTCAGGAACCAGGTATGGGTTGCCGCCGAAGCCGAATCGGTCAGTACTTCCCGGCGCGCGGAAGCCGGTAGCATAGGAAGCAATGAGCTTTACCTGCTTGCTGGCCTGGTAGCCATAGCTCAGCTCGCCGGTTGTTTTGCCATCAAATGAGCTGAGGTCAGTATAGCGCAGTCCAGCGGTGAGCTGATTTGCTCCGGACTCAAATTGATCCTGAACATAGAGCCCGACTGTGTCAGTGTCTTCATCAAAGCCGCTGCCGAATGACAGAGACTGCGCATTCTCCCGATAAGTCTGTATACCAGCCGTTACTAGATTTGCTGAGCCGATGACAATGTCGTTCTGCCAGTCCAGTTCATAACGGGTGGTCTTCAGATAATCGGCCGATTGTCTTTGCTGGATATCATCTTCGAAGTAACTGAGCAGCAGCTTGCTGACCCAGTTATCCGTGGCATTGATCCTGGCATTTAAAGATGAAGTGGTGTTTGTGTAATCCTGTGCAACCGGCGTCAGAACGAAATCATAATAATCGGTGCGACCGTTACTACCTAAGAACTGAAAATCAAGTTCTGTATTGCCAAAGGTATTCCCCAGCTTCAGGTTGATGCTGTCACTTGTATAGGGACTGTCTTCAGTGGTATCGCTGCGGGCAGGAATACCATCAGTTCGGGCACCTGAAAGATCGATGCCCATGCGCACATCGCCTTTTTTCAGGTGATAGCTGGCCGAGAGTTCCTGCGTGTTATAACTGCCAAATCGCCAGCCTGCTTCAGTTGTTTCTCCCTTGCGAGTAAAAATCTGAATTACACCGCCAAGGGCGTCAGAGCCATAAAGTGTTGAACGAGGTCCCATGATGACCTCTATTCGATCAACCATGTTCAGCGGGATATTTTGAATTGCGGCGACCCCGATGGTGCCCGGATTCATTTTCACACCATCAATCATTATCAGGGTGTGGTCACTTTCAGCTCCGCGAATAAAGATTGAGGAAGTCTGGCCCGGGCCGCCATTGCTGGCGACGTTAATACTTGTCTGGTTGCGCAATACATCAGCGATCGTAAGTGCCTGTGACTCCAATATTTCCTTTCTGTCAATCACAATGCTGGTTGCCAGAACCTGGTCCACATTGCTTGCTGTCCGGGTTGCAGTAACGATAAGTGGGCTGCTTTCGAGGTTATTTTGGATCGCCTGTGTTTGCTCAGCCAGAGCAGCTATTGGCAACAGGGCAAGCAGGGCAGAAATAGACGCAGAAACGGCTGTAATACGGTTGTTATTACGCATTTTATTATCCTGAGTGTACCCGCCGTACACTTGAAGAAGTAGATTGATCCAACAATCGGCCAATCAGTAGAAAGAGCGACTGTATGGGAAGTAGTCTCAGGTCGGTCTCCGGGCTTGTGAGCATTGAAGTCTTCCGCCTTCCCACGCTGTTGAATACATAATATTCTTACTGCGCAGTGGCTGATTAGAAGGCTTCCCTCACTTACCGTTGCGGGGGCAGCGCCGGAATTAGCAGAAAACATGGAGAGTGATTTTCGGCTGCACCGGCTTCCCATTTCATTCCGCTGAATGATGTTCAGCAGGAAATCCTGAGGCAGGCAACTCTATGTGATTGCCGTTGTTCGGTCAAGGCAGGTTGCTTCAAGGTGGAAAATGGAGAGGGCAAAGGGTAGCGTGTATATTGAATCCAGAATCGCGAGTCTTTGATCAATATCTTCTCAGATATTTGCCCTGATTAGGGTAGCGACAAAACCACACTATCGGCATAATTCATTTTAGCTTGCGTGAGGAGGATGCCATGTCACGAATAAATCAAATACAAATTCGTTACACGCCAGTGGAGGACCGTATATTACTTCGCCTGAATACGGAAGATTCGTCAGAATTCCGTTTCTGGATAACCCGGCGCTACGCAAAAATTCTTGCAGTATCCTTATTAAAGCTATTGCACTCCTCCGAGGATATCCAGGAACACAAGGAAGAAGAGGTGAAGAAGGCCGTCATGTCATTTAAGCATGAAGAGGCACTATCGCAGGCGGATTTTGCTAAATCCTTTCAGGCGCAGCCGAAGAATCTGCCTCTGGGTAATGAACCGATATTGCTGAGTAAATTAACAGTGAAGCAGACCCCCGACGGCAAGCCGATGCTGTGTATGTACCCAGAGCAGGGTCAGGGCATTGATCTTGCGCTGCAGCATCAGCTTCTTCATTCAATCAGCAAGTTGTTTGCTGATGCACTGCAGGCGTCTGACTGGGATGTGGATTTCAATCTGGGAGAGCAAAATCCAGTTCTGCAAGCTGAAGATAAACCGTTGCTGTTGAACTGATTCCGGGCCAGCTGTTGTGAAGATTAGAGATTCAGGATTGAACTTTACCGTGGTTGATTGATTCTGGCATTTGCCGGGATGACTGCCGGGTTTTAGAAACCAGGAGAATCATAGCTTTCTGAGACTTATGCCATTTCCTGAAAACCTTCATTTGAATGGTTAGTTCTGGTTTCAGAATCCTTTTCACTTTCCAGGATTGCACTTGAAACATCGCAAAGCTGGTTCATCAAACGAACCTTACAAATATCAGCATCAACTTGGCTGAGTAAATTTGCACGCATCTTACCTAGCAGTGATGTGGTTTTTAAATGGTCAATAGTTGCATCAAGGTGCCCACAGCTATTGCATTTATAAATCTCCCGAACAAGAGCCGTTACAAATTGATGATGAACACCATCCTCGGCGAGGAAATATCGTATTTCACTAGCGCTGGCGACAACTGGGATCTGGTGCATGCCTATTTTGTCTGCAAGATGCTGTATGAATTGCCTGAAAGTCATTTCTCTGCGAGTTATGTGTATTGCCGTTAGTGTGGATTACTTCAATTAAGTCTAAACGTATGCATGCCATTATCAAGCATTGATTTATGGTTTTTTAGTGTTATTAATCTAAATGAAGGCAAATGCTATTGGAACCATTTGCGTGAGATAGCATCTACATAGGTAAAGACATGTTAAAATCACCTAACTTCCACAACTGCCATATCTTTTGAATTCAACTATCCCTGACAAGCAGGCATTAATCGATCACCCGATGAGATGGCGAATTATGCTGTCAATCGTCATTTCAGTAGGAATTCTTTTTCTGCTCTGGTGGATTGCTTCTTCTGGAGGCAAGGAAGAGGCTACAAGTTCGTTTTCACAGATCCTGCAGAACACTGCCTGGGGTCTGGCGTCCACTTATATCATTACGACAATTTTGGGTACCTTGATAAGAGCGCTGCGATACCGTTCATTACTTAAGGCTGATGGCGTTAGTGCTGTACCTGGCACCGGTTTTATGTTTCTGATCACTCTATGTCGAAATATGTTTGTCGACATGGTGCCGGCAAGAATTGGTGAAGCGAGCTATGTGCTAATGCTTAATCGTGGCTACAAGGTTCCAGTGTCTTCCTGTTTATCAACGCTGTTTGTCAGTGTCGTGCTCGATATGCTGGCACTGGCAGTCATTCTGATCAGCATGGTAATGGCTAGTGTGCTGTCAGCCAGTCAGTCCGGCATATCTGTCGGCAATGCATTGATAGGAACATCTATTATCGTGCTTGTGTCAGGGCTTCTGATTTATGCCGCATTACCGTTAAGTCGATGGTTTGCGCGCGTTATGGATTTTACAGGGTTAAAGATATTGCAGCGCTTTGCTCAATTTCTTGTCGAAGTAGGTCTCTCCATCAAGCGTGTGCAGGAGCGTGAAATATTGTCGCTGACATTAGCGCAATCGCTCGCGTTGAGAGTGTTGAAATATGGTGGCCTCTATATTTTATTCGTTGCGGTTACGAAGACGAGTTTTCCAGAGTTTGCTTCATTAGGCTGGTGGCAGATTTTACCCGCTTTCATTTCTTCTGAGGCTGCTGCCAGCTTACCGCTGCCCACATTTATGAGCTTCGGTACCTATGAAGGTGGAGGTGTACTGGCCTTTTCTGTACTGGGTTTTGCACCTGCAGAGATTTTATTCATCATGTTTGCCATTCATCTAATCAGCCAGGTAGTCGACTACACCCTTGGTGGACTTGGTTTGCTAGGCTATTTTATTGTCACCGGAAAAATGAAGAAGTCCGATCTGGAGTTCCAAAATGAGTAAAAAACGAATCATATTGATTGTCATAACTGGCATGGCGGTTATAGCAGTAGCAATAGCTGCATATCTGCGCTGGCAGCTCAAACAGGGCAGGCAAACTCCACCTCCCGCCGGTGTGTCAGTGCTGATTGAAAAAGTGGCACTAGCCTCTGAATTACCGCAGGGATTCATTGTCTGGAGTTCTAATCGTTCAGGTAATCATGACATCTTGAAGATGAAACTCCCGGAGCGCGAAATTACCAGTCTCACAAACCATCCAAATGCGGAGTATTTTCCACGCATTTCTCCAGATGGCCGATATGTTGTATTTGCACGTGCTCAAAAACAATGGGTTCCACATCGTAATATGGCGCTTTGGGATATCATATTGCTGGATCTTGAATCTGGTGAAGAACGTCTGCTGGCTAAAAACGGTAACACGCCCACATGGTCAACTGATGGAAGTAAAGTTTATTATCAACGTAAAGTCACGGCTTTCGCTGAGGTTGATATCAAGACAGGCAGGGAACAAATTTTATTTGCCAGCGGTAAAGGTGATGTCAAAAAGTCAGTTGCATTACAAACACCGGGGTACAGCACTAAAACAAATAAAATGGCGGTTACATTGCGGCATGGTCAGCGAATGATTGCGCTTTTAGACCTGAACGGTAAGCTAAAAGAAATTTCTGATGGATGCCAGCTGACCTGGAGTAAGAATAGCGATTTTCTATACTATATAGATCATGGCGGCAAGATGAAGAACGCCTTGTATCTCTATGACCCACAAAAAGAAAAGTCTACAAAATGGCTGGATTTACCTGGTGAATATAGTCATGAATATTTTCCTAAATTATCCAATGATGAGAAGTACCTTGTTCTAGGTGCCAGTAAAGGAGGGCACGAGCACGATAGCGCAGACTACGAGATATTTCTCTGGCAAGTTGGCACGGCAGCTGACACAGCAACGCGTTTGACTTTTCATACCGGGAATGACAACTGGCCGGATATTTATTTGACTAAATAGATGGCTGGTTTTCCGTTTTCTTATATTGCTGGCGCACTGCAGATAAAAACAAATAGAATTCCAAAGCTGCCCGAAGGGCAAAACAAAATCAGATATTATCAAGCAGCTCAATCATCGCCCTGGTAGCATTCGATAACGTCATATCAATATGTGTCACATAACCGAGTTCTCTGCGCAGACTAATATCTCGAATTGCAATCTTCTTTACACTTCCATCAAGCATGGTTTCAGGCAGGATGGTCCATCCAAGGCCGATGCTGGTCATCATTTTGTTCGTTTCAAGATAGTTGGTCGATAGACCAACGCGCAGTTTAGAACCGGTTAGCGCCAGTTTTTCTTCAAGAAGAGCGCGCGTGTAGGTATTGATGCCGGGGAGTATGGCCTCGTGGTCTGCAAGCTCCTCGACATCGATAGTGTCTCTGGACGCCAGGGCATGCATTTTACCGACAACAAGGGCCAGCGGATCATCCCATACGCGGGTAGCAGAGATTGACGGCGGTGTAATTGCTGGCAGGGTTATGATGGCCATTTCCAGCTCTCCACTTTCTACTCCGCGAACACCGTCTTCAGAATCTATGAACCGCAGGGCCAGTTCTACATCTGGATATAGATTGGTGTACTTTCGCAAAACCGGTGGTAATCGGTGCAGGCCAACATGGTGTGAGGTGCCGAGACTAAGGCCACCGCTGACCTGTTGCTTCAAATTATCAGCGCTTTGTCTTAGGTTGTTGAAAGAAAGCAGCATATTCTCTGCCAATGGTAGCAGTTTGTGTCCTGTTTCTGTCAGTCTTGCGCTTCTTCCTATGCGGTCAAACAGTGCTGCGCCGAGCTGTGTTTCCAGTGCGGCAATTCGTTTGCTTATCGCAGGCTGGGTTAAATGTAGATTATCGGCTGCGGCGGTAAAGGAACCGAAACGGTTAATCGAAACAAAGGCTCTGAGCTGTGCTTCATCCATGGTGATATACGTATAGTGATATTTGTCTAGTGATGTATTCGTGGCATTTTAGTTATACATTCCAATTAGGAATCAATTTAATAAAAATGATGAATTAATGTAATTTATAACCTGTGACATACTTGGATGCAAATTCGCGTTCAAACAGCACAGGAGAAAATCTTATGACGGGTAAAACCTTGTATGACAAATTATGGGATAGCCATGTGGTGCGCGCAGAAGAGGATGGCACAACCTTACTCTATATTGATCGCCACCTGGTTCATGAAGTGACATCACCACAGGCTTTTGAAGGCTTGCGTATCGCGGGGCGGAAAGTATGGCGTACGGCGGCAAACCTGGCCACTCCTGACCATAATGTGCCAACTACCGAGCGCAGCAAGGGGATAGTGGACCCTGTGTCCCGGATACAGGTTGAGACACTTGATCAAAACTGTGTAGATTTTGGTATTACCGAATTTGGCATGGATGACCCGCGCCAGGGCATTGTGCATGTCATAGGACCTGAGCAGGGTGCCACTTTACCCGGCATGACGGTCGTCTGTGGTGACTCTCACACGTCGACTCATGGGGCTTTCGCCGCTTTGGCCATGGGCATTGGTACATCCGAGGTCGAGCATGTACTGGCTACCCAGTGCCTGATCCAGAAGAAGGCAAAAAATATGCGGGTGACGGTGGATGGCGTGTTGTCTGACGGTGTCACAGCGAAAGACGTCATTCTCGCCATCATCGAGAAAATCGGCACAGCAGGCGGCACCGGTCACACCATTGAATTTGCCGGTTCGGCCATTCGCGGGCTAAGCATGGAGGGCCGCATGACGCTTTGTAATATGACCATCGAAGCAGGCGCTCGCGCCGGTCTTGTTGGTGTTGATGACCGCACTATTGAATATGTTAGAGGACGGCCCTATTCACCGGCTGAAAAATATATCACAGAGGCTGAAGCTTACTGGCGCCAGCTGAATTCTGATCCTGATGCACAGTTTGACAGCGAAGTCATATTGCAGGCAGAAGACATAAAGCCACAGGTTAGCTGGGGAACATCGCCTGAAATGGTCGTATCAATCGATGACAGGGTACCTGACCCGCAACAGCAAACCGATGCAGTGAAACGTGAGGGCATGATCAAGGCATTGAACTACATGGGTCTGCAACCCGGCATGGCCATCTCGGATATTCAACTGGACAAGGTTTTTATCGGTTCCTGCACCAATTCCCGCATCGAAGACATGCGCGCTGCAGCTGAAGTAGTACGCGGGCGCAAGGTGTCATCGACGATTAGTCTTGCGATGGTGGTGCCGGGATCCGGTCTGGTCAAGGCGCAGGCAGAACAGGAGGGGCTGGACAGGATTTTTACCGATGCCGGTTTTGAATGGCGTGACCCCGGTTGTTCCATGTGCCTGGCGATGAATGCTGACCGGCTTGAAGCCGGGGAGCGCTGCGCTTCAACATCCAACCGAAATTTTGAGGGTCGCCAGGGCCGTGGCGGCAGGACACACCTGGTCTCACCTGCAATGGCGGCGGCGGCTGCGATTGCAGGACATTTCGTTGACCCAGCCAAACTGGAGAACTGATATGGAAAAATTTACTACGATAGACGCCATTGTTGCACCGATGGATCGTCCGAATGTCGATACCGATGCCATTATTCCGAAGCAATTTCTGAAATCTATCAAGCGCAGCGGGTTCGGTCCCAACCTGTTCGATGAGTGGCGTTACCTGGATGTCGGAGAACCCGGGCAGGACAATAGCAGGCGTCCATTGAATGAGGATTTTGTGCTTAACCAGGCACGTTACCAGGGTGCGAAAATATTGCTGGCGCGTGAAAATTTTGGCTGCGGCTCTTCTCGCGAGCATGCTCCCTGGGCGCTGGAAGATTACGGGTTTCGAGTTATTATCGCGCCAAGCTTTGCCGATATTTTCTATAACAACTGCTTTAAAAACGGCATATTACCGATCATTCTTGATGAAAAAACTGTTGATGAAATGTTCCATGCCATCGAGCAAAACCCCGGTTACAAACTCGTCGTTGATTTAGACGAGCAGGTAATTACCGTGCCTGATGGCAGCAGGTTGCAATTCGATGTCGACGGTTTCCGTAAACATTGTCTGCAGCAGGGGCTCGATGATATCGCTTTGACCTTGCAGCATGTCGATGATATCCGCGCCTATGAGAAAAAACGTAGTGGGCTTACGCCATGGCTGTTTGCAGATATCAGTTGACCTGAGCTGTTATGGATAAACCCCGATAGAGGCTATAAATGATGAGGTTAAACTAAATGACTAAGAAAATACTGGTGCTGCCAGGAGACGGCATAGGCCCAGAGATTGTTGAACAGGCGGTGCGTGTTATTGAGTATCTACGTGATGATGCAGGGCTTGATATCAGCATCTCGCAGGCGCTGGTTGGCGGTGCTGCGTACGATACAACGGGACATCCACTACCGCAGGCAACACTTGATCAGGCGCGCGATGCAGATGCCATCCTGCTTGGCGCTGTCGGTGGGCCGCAGTATGAGGCTCTAGAGCGGGAGCTGCGTCCTGAAAGGGCATTGCTTGGTCTCAGGTCAGAATTGCACTTGTTTTCAAATTTACGGCCGGCTTTGATGTACCCGGCGCTAACCGATGCATCCAGCCTGAAACCTGAAGTCGTTTCTGGACTGGACATAATGATCGTGCGGGAACTGACGGGTGGTATCTATTTCGGTTCTCCACGGGGCATTCGGACTCTGGACAATGGTCAACGGGAAGGGTTCAATACTTTAGTCTATAATGAAGCTGAGATTGAGCGTATTGCGCGTTCTGCATTCGACATAGCAATGAAGCGTAACCGGCGTCTTTGCTCCGTCGACAAGGCAAATGTGCTGGAGGTTTCTGAGCTCTGGCGTGAAGTCGTTTGCCGGGTTGCCAATGAGTATCCGGACGTTGAGCTATCACATATGTATGTGGATAACGCCGCCATGCAGCTGGTACGAGAACCCAGGCAATTTGATGTGATGGTTACCGGTAATATGTTTGGTGACATACTGTCTGACGCGGCAGCAATGCTGACCGGATCAATCGGTATGCTGCCCTCTGCATCACTCGATACGCAGGGAAAAGGCATGTATGAACCTATCCATGGTTCGGCTCCGGATATTGCAGGTCAGGGTATTGCGAATCCACTGGCGACTATCCTGTCTGTCGCTATGTTGCTGCGTTATACACTGGATGAAGCTGGATTTGCCGATCGGATAGAACAGGCGGTAGAGGCGGTGCTGGATGATGGCCTGCGCACCCCGGACCTCTGTCAGGGCAGTGAATCCATAGGGACTGCCGCGATGGGCGATGCGGTGTTAGAAAAATTACATCAGTCAGCTAACTAACAGCTGGCTCACTACAAGAATTCGGTAAAGACAAATGAGTAAAGTATTTGATGTTGCAGTAGTAGGTGCCACCGGTGCAGTTGGCGAAACAATGCTTAGAGTGTTGCATGAAAGAAATTTCCCGGTTGGCAAGGTGTATCCACTGGCCTCCAGCCGCTCAGCCGGCAAGCGCGTAGATTTCGGTGGAAAAATGCTCCTGGTGGAAGACCTCGACAGCTTTGATTTCAGCAAGGTGCAGATAGGCCTGTTTTCTGCGGGTGGAAGTATTTCTGAAAAGTATGCACCCATCGCTGCCGCTGCAGGTTGTGTGGTGGTCGACAATACTTCGCATTTCCGTTACGACGATGATATTCCTCTCGTCGTTCCCGAGGTAAATCCTGATGCGATTGCCGGCTATACCTCGCGCGGCATCATTGCGAATCCAAATTGTTCAACGATTCAGATGCTGGTAGCGCTGAAGCCGATTTATGATGCAGTGGGAATTACGCGAATAAACGTATGTACCTATCAGGCCGTCTCCGGCACTGGTAAGCCGGCGATTGAGGAACTGGCTACTCAAACCGCAGCGCTGCTGGGCGGAAAAAAAATTGAAGTGAAGGTATACCCGAAGCAGATCGCATTCAACGTACTGCCGCATATTGATAATTTTGAAGACAATGGCTATACGCGTGAAGAGATGAAAATGGTCTGGGAGACACGCAAAATCTTTGCTGATGACAGTATTATGGTTAACCCGACCGCAGTTCGAGTGCCTGTTTTCTATGGTCATTCTGAGGCAGTACACATAGAAACTCGGGAAAAAATCAGCGCAGAACGCGCACGTGAATTGCTTGAAAACACTCCCGGCGTGATTGTTGTCGATGAACACAGGGATGGTGGATACCCGACAGCTGTCACCGAAGGAGTAGACACTGACCCGGTTTACGTCGGTCGAATCAGAGAAGATATTTCGCATCCTAATGGACTGGATATGTGGGTAGTAGCCGATAATGTGAGAAAAGGTGCAGCCACAAATAGCATACAAATAGCTGAAATATTGGCAAAAAAATATTTGTGAGCTATTGTTAGTTGCGAAACATAAAGAACTTTCGTAGTATTGAACTATAACTATAAGCGAAATAAGGAAAAAAGGTTTCTTTAACTAAGCACATTTATTAAAAAGAGAAGATCATGCAGAAGGTAAAAGGGATAAAATTAGCGTGTTTGGCAGCTTTTGCCATATTGCCAGTACAAGCTTACGCACTCGGTATTGGCGAGCTCACTATGCATTCAGCGCTCGATGAGCCACTGAGTGCAACAATTGAGTTGACTGCTGCAACGGCCACAGAATTGCAAAGCCTCGAAGTTTCATTAGGTTCTGCCGGGGTTTTCAATATGGCTGGCATAGACCGAAGCGAGCAGCTTAAGTCGATAACCTTTACCCTGGTGAAGGAAAATGGAAAAAATTTAATCCGGCTGAATACGGAACAGCCTTTTCGTGATCCTTTTCTCCATTTCATAATTAATACTACCTGGGCGAATGGCTCCATGCTGCGTGAATATACCGCTCTGCTGGATCCACCATCATATGTTAGCGGAGCGCCAGCCCGCATCCAGGCCCCTGCAGTTGTAAAGCCGGTCGAAGTAACACCTGCGCCAGCTGCAGTGGCTAAAACTGAGCAAGTTCCTGCCTCCCGGCCCGCAGCTGCTGCACCGATTACACCTACAGATACCGTTGAAAGAAAACTCGGCCCAACCGACATAGGCACCGCTGATGGCGGTAGTTATTCAGATTTGCGACCCGGCGGTACATATGGCCCTGTCCAGAATGGCGAAGTGCTTTGGAGCATTGCCGAGGACGTTAAGGCCGAGACCAGCATGAGTATCGCACAGGTAATGATGGCCATTTTCAAGCAGAATCCAAATGCCTTCATGAAAAACAACATAAACCTGATTCGTGTCGGCCAGACACTGCAAATTCCCTCTGAAAGCGAGATGGCATCGACTTCACCATCTGCCGCGCAGCAGGAACTGCGTGCACAAATGGAAGAATGGCAGGAGTACCAGGGTAATCTTTCTTCTCCCAGCAGGGTGGCAAAAGCAGAAACGGCTGATGCCGGCCCGGAAATGTCCGCTGCTGAACCAGACACTGACAGTAGCGCACCATCAGCAGAAAAAGAAGATGCTGATATTGCGTTAACCGTCGAAGCGGAGAGCAGTTCCAGCGAGCAAGATGTGCTGGAAATTGTTCGTGCGAAAGTCGATGCTACTGATTCTGCAGGGTCTGGTGCCAGTGCAGCAGATCTTGCTGAATATGAAGCTGCTATCAAAACATATAAAGAAAACGTTGGTATGCTTGAAGAGTCCCTGGCTTCTTCTGAGCTGGAAAAGCAGGACCTGAGCGAAAGGGTTGCTCTGCTCGAGCAGCAGATTGACAAGGCCAATAAGCTGATTGATATGCAGAATGCCGATCTTGCACGTTTACAGGCAGCAGAGCAGGCGGGAGAGGTTAGTCCTGTTGTGCCTATTGATGTAGCCGAAGAAGCAGACGACTCAGCAACTGAAGCTGACACTTTATCAGTATCAGGTACAGCTGAAGAACCACCAATAGCAACCGATGCATCACCACTCACTGTGGTAGACACCACACCAGGTATGACAGCACCATCGGCACCAGAGGTTGCACCGGTCGCAGCACCAGCACCTGAGGTCAAGAAAGCTGATGTTAAGCAGCCTGCGGTCGCCGAAAAGCCGCCTGTCGCAGAGAAAAAGGCATCTAAAACACGCGTAAGACCCGCAGCGCCGGCTGAAGAAAAAAGCTTTATGGATTCCGCCATGGATTTCATTACCAGCAGCTGGATGACGATGCTGGGCACGGCACTCGCAGTATTGCTGATCCTTGTTGGTTTGATTGTTGTCCTGCGCCGTAGACGCTCAATTGCCGAATTTGAGGACAGTATTATTTCAGGTACAGCCGTACTGGATATCTCTACTGCAGAGTCGACAGAACCTACTGAATCTGGTTCGGAAACCTCGTTCCTGAGTGATTTTGTTCCCGGCATGGGGAATATGCAGGCGGATGAAGTTGACCCGCTTGCTGAAGCAGAAGTTTATATGGCCTATGGACGTGATGAGCAGGCTGAAGAAGTGCTCAAAGAAGCTGCATCGAAGAACCCTGATCGCCATGAACTAAAACTGAAGCTGCTTGAAATTTACCAGACCCGTAAGGACATCTCATCATTTGAAACTCTGGCGGAAGAGCTTTATCCCGCTGACGGAAATATCCCGATGGCCGTGTGGGTAAAAGTCGCTGAAATGGGCAAGATTGTGAACCCTGAAAATCCATTATTCCAGGGTGAAATCAAGCTGCAGGAAGATACATTGTTTGGTGATAAAGACAGGAAAGATGACGTCCAGTTGAGTGATCTGTTGGATACTGACACTGTCGATACAGAGGAAGCCGAAACTGTCGATACAGAGGAAGCCAAACTGATGCAGGCCCTCAATGAAGATATTGAAGAAGGGGATAACGAAGAAGTTGTTGTAGAAGATGTCGCTGAAGAGTTGGCTGAAGAATTAACAGAAGAGATCGCTGATACGGAAATCCTGAAGGCCGCGGAAGAAGAGCAGTCCACTGATGAAGACAGCGACAGTAAAGTTGAAGATTTCCCGGTACCTGAAGAAGAGGTGCTGGATCTTGACCTTGGTGATTTCACTCCGGATGAGCATCAGGAAACGGATTCCTTTGACCTGGACAGCCTTGGGGTGAATCTGGAGGATCTGGATCAGCTAGATGAAGATACTGAAGAATCAGAGGCAATAGTCGAAGGTGAGATGGACTTCAATCTTGACGGTATTGATCTTGATCTGGGCGATACAGCAGAGACAGAAGAGTCAGCACTTGATATGTCAGAGCTGGAAGCCATTGAAGGTATTGATCTTGATCTGGAGTCTGACGATGATACTTCAGAAATGTCCATGCAGGATGAGACGCTGGAATTCGCAGATCTGGGTGACCTGACATTGACAGATGTCGAAAGCGACAGTGCTATAGAAGAAGATTCAGAGATAGACGATGACGAAATGCCTGCCGGTGCAAATGAAACCTGGGATGAAGCTGGAACAAAGCTGGACCTGGCGCGTGCCTATATCGAAATGGATGATAAGGAAAGTGCCCAAAGCATACTCGAAGAGGTAGCAAAAGAAGGCACCGATGATCAGAAAAATGAAGCCAGAGACCTGCTCAATCAGATTAATGCAGGGTAATATGTGCCAGCTTTTGCGAACCCGGCTTCACGAATAGTATCGCTGGCACTGCTAACAGTACTGGTCAACACTCAGGGCTGGCTCGGACTGCTGATTTTTCTGCTGCCGCTGATAACCCTTTTTTATCAGTATCCTGAGACAGGACGGCAGGCAGTTCTGTTAGCAAGACGCTTACGCTGGTTTTACCTGTCTATTCTGATACTGTACTTCTGGTTTTATCCCGGCACTGAACTGGTTCCGATGTTGGGGAATTTCTCCCCGACCATAGAAGGTGTCAAGCAGGCCGTTCTGCGAATCACATCATTGCTGATCGTTATCTCATATAGTGTGTTTCTGGTTCAGTTAACATCACGGGATGATATTATTTCCGGCATTCAGTTCATTCTGTCACCATTGGCTTACTTCGGAATTGACAGTAATCGTTTTGCCTTACGCCTGGGCCTGGTGCTTTCTATTGTTCCAGAGATGATGGCGAATCAGTCTTTGGCAAACAGCCAGAAAAAATCCAGAAATTTGTCAGACGTACTCGATCAGGCTGCTGGATTGGTTAAACGGGCAGATGAACAGTCCAGTGACTATGAATTCAAGCCCGTTGTGGTTACTAAGCTGAGACGACCAGGAATTATCGACATTCTTGTGCCGCTGACGTTATTTACCTGGCTGCTGAAAGTGCAGTTGCATTAATACATCAGAAGCTCTAACAGAATATGAAACACAACTTGGACCAGGCAGGTGTCACAGTAAGAGCCTCTAGCAGTGCCGGAACATCTCGCTGATGAGAATTGCACTTGGCATTGAGTATGATGGATCGCTCTATTGCGGCTGGCAGTACCAGGATGGCGTCTCAACAGTACAGCAAGTCGTAGAAGATGCCCTGTCAAAAGTAGCCGATACACCGTTACGGGTTATTACAGCAGGCAGGACAGACACCGGTGTCCATGCCACAGGTCAGGTAGTCCATATCGAGACGAATGTCATTCGCAGTCACTATTCCTGGGCCAGGGGAACGACCCGATATTTGCCTGACGATGTCACAGTGCTATGGGCAAGGCAGGTTGCAGATGATTTTCATGCCAGGTTTTCTGCGATAGAGCGCCGCTATCAGTATTTGATTCTAAATCGCCCGCAACGGCCAGCGATTCTGCATCGGAAAGTAACCTGGGAATACCGTCCGCTGGATACCGCTTTAATGCAGCAGGCTGCTAATTACCTTGTTGGCCGACATGATTTCAATGCTTACCGTGCTGTCGGCTGCCAGGCGAAATCGCCAGTTAGAGACCTGAGGGAGCTTACTGTTGAGCGACATGGTGATTTCGTTGTCATTAATGCGCGGGCGGATGCCTTTCTCCATCACATGATTCGTAATATTGCCGGAGTCCTGTGCAGTATCGGTGCAGGTGAGAGATTACCCGCCTGGGCCAACCAGGTGCTGGCATCACGCGACCGCACGGCTGGAGGCGTTACTGCACCACCTGATGGACTGTACTTGCATGAAATTACCTATCCGGGGAAATTCAGGATACCATCAGTTGGAAGCAAATCATGGATATTTGGCCTATGAAAAGAACACGTGTGAAAGTATGCGGTATAACGAGTCCTGCTGATGCTGGGCTGGCCATTACTGCCGGTGCGGATGCCATCGGCATGGTCTTTTATACGAAAAGTCCGCGCCATATCTCAATCTCAACTGCACGGGAGATCTCTTCCGCTATGCCACCATTTGTCAGCACGGTCGGGTTATTTGTCAATAGCAGTCAGCAGGATGTCAGCACGGTTCTGGCTGACGTGCCACTGGGTCTGCTGCAGTTTCATGGTGATGAGGATGAATCATTTTGCAGCAGTTTTAACAGGCCATATATCAAGGCCGTTAGAGTGAAGCCAGAGACGAATTTAATGCAACTATGCAGCCAATACGCGTCTGCCAGCGGGATCTTGCTGGACAGTTACAAAAAAGGCATCCCCGGCGGCACCGGAGAAATTTTTGACTGGAATATGATCCCTGGAGATCTTCCGTTGCCGATAGTGCTCGCCGGTGGGCTGGACGCTAGCAATGTCGCAGCCGCGGTGTCCATTGTTCAGCCATGGGCGGTTGATGTCAGCAGTGGTGTGGAAATTTTACCCGGTAAAAAAGACAAACAAAAAATAGAGCAATTTATCCAGGCAGTAGAGGGCACACGTCAGTAGCAACAACCTCTTCAGCAGCATTTTGCAGCAACAGAATTAAGTGCACAAAAGATTCAGAATCGGCAGATGAATGAAAACTCCTGTGTTGATCTGCTCAAATCCGCAATGAATCCGTCTGTTTGCAGTTGGTTCATTTTGCTATCCTGATTTACGTTAAAACAGTGGGTCGATATTGCTCAGGAAGCTCATCAGAGATTGCTTTCTGTTGCATGATTTTGAAAGCACAGTTGATGCAATAAGCGTCAAAGACCGGTAAAATCAATCGCCACACAATTCCGTGTATCTTCGCACTTGATGCAGTTTTTTTGTCCGGATATACATTTTCTCAGTCATTACAGTCGGGTCTTAAACATGTCAGCCTATTCCATGCCGGATAAAAATGGCCATTTTGGTCGATTCGGGGGTATTTTTGTTGCAGAAACATTAATGCGTCCATTGCAGGAGCTAACGCATACCTATGAGAAATACATAAAAGACCCTGATTTTCTGCATGAGTTGGATGAAGATCTAAAACACTATGTAGGCAGACCTTCACCACTCTACTACGCAGCGGGTTTAAGCCGCGAATATGGCGCCCAGATCTATCTGAAGAGAGAAGACCTCAATCACACTGGCGCACACAAAATTAACAATACGATCGGCCAGGCACTGCTTGCGAAAAAACTCGGCAAGACACGGATTATTGCTGAAACAGGTGCAGGGCAGCATGGCGTAGCGACCGCTACAGTCGCAGCAAGATTAGGTCTTGAATGTGTCGTTTACATGGGCGCTGATGATATTGAGCGCCAGGCGCCCAATGTATACAGAATGAAGTTGCTGGGTGCATCGGTGGTGGCGGTAGAATCAGGCTCACGCACATTAAAAGACGCGCTCAACGAAGCCATGCGTGACTGGGTAACCAATGTCGAAGACACTTTTTATATTATTGGCACTGTCGCTGGTCCTCATCCGTACCCGGCAATGGTTCGAGATTTCCAGTCCATCATTGGCAGGGAAGCACGCGAACAGATACTGCAACAGGCGGGTCGTCTGCCGGATGCACTGGTTGCCTGCGTCGGTGGCGGATCAAATGCGATTGGTCTTTTCCATCCGTTTATCGATGACGAATCAGTAGAGATGTACGGGGTCGAAGCAGCAGGCGATGGCCTCGAGACAGGTCATCATGCAGCGCCATTGTGCAAGGGCAAAGTAGGCGTACTGCATGGCAACAGAACCTATTTAATGGAAGATGTAAACGGCCAGATTATAGAGACACATTCGATTAGTGCAGGACTTGATTATCCCGGAGTTGGGCCTGAGCATGCCTGGCTGAAAGATTCCGGTCGCGCCAACTATGTCGCTGCATCCGATAGCGAGGCAATGCAGGGTTTTCATGACATTACGCTGCTGGAAGGGATTATACCCGCGCTGGAATCGAGCCATGCGATTGCCTATGCCCAAAAGCTGGCACCAAAAATAGGCAGTGACGGAATAATGATTATCAATTTATCTGGCCGTGGTGATAAGGATATCCAGACAATAGCTAAGATTGAGGGAGTAGAGATCTGATGTCGCGAATTGAGAAGCGTTTTGAATCGCTCAGTAACAGTGGACGAAAAGGCCTTATTCCATTTATTACCGCGGGCGATCCGGTTTCGGACATCACTGTTCCGCTGATGCATGCAATGGTTGAAGCCGGGGCTGACCTGATTGAACTCGGCATTCCTTTCTCTGACCCGATGGCAGATGGTCCGGTGATTCAGAAAGCAAACCAGCGTGCACTGTCGCACGGGACCAGTTTGCATGACGTGTTAGATATGGTTAAGCAATTTCGCAATAAGGATCAGGCAACGCCTGTATTATTCATGGGCTATTTGAACCCTGTTGAAGCGATGGGCTATGAGGAATTTGCAGATGCGGCAAAGCAGGCCGGTGTTGATGGGCTGCTGCTTGTTGATCAGCCTCCTGAAGAAGCCAGTGAATTCAATGAGCTTCTTTATCAACGAGATATTGACCCGATATATTTACTGGCGCCGACGTCGACACCGCAACGGATGGAAATTGTTTCACTCGAAGCACGTGGATTCGTTTATTATGTATCAATTCGCGGCGTCACCGGTTCTGCTGCACTGGATTATGATGAGATACGGCAAAGCATCAGTGAGATACGCAAACATACGCGCTTGCCAGTGGGCGTAGGATTTGGCATAAATAGTCCTGAAAGCGCAGTCAAAATCGGTGAGCATGCGGATGCCGTTGTCATCGGTAGCGCTATTGTCAGGATGATGGAGAATTATGGCGGTGAAAAACAAATCGTCATCAATGCGGTCAGTGATTTTCTTCGCGGTGTACGGGACGCGCTGGATGAAAGCATTCAATAATAATAACCATAAGATAGAATAAGCAGATATTGCGAATATAGGGATAGGATATGAGCTGGTTTGAAATGCTGTTGCCACCAAAGATTAAAACCAGTGGTGGCTTTGGGAAAAAGGACATACCAGAAGGGCTTTGGGAAAAATGTCCTGCTTGTAGTGCTGTTCTATACCGTGCTGAACTGGAGCGTAACCTGGATGTCTGTCCAAAATGCAGTCACCATTTACGCATCAGCGCAAGACGCCGACTGGATATGCTTCTTGACGAGTCCCCAAGAGAAGAAATCGCTGTAACAATGAAGGCAACAGACCCGTTAAAGTTCAAGGATTTGAAGAAATACCGCGATCGACTGTCTGAAGCACAGAAAAAAACCAGTGAATCTGACGCGCTGGTAGTTGTCAAAGGCGCGCTTAAAGGTGAGCCCATCGTTGTGGCAGCTTTTGAATTCAGCTTTATGGGCGGTTCTATGGGTACCGTCGTCGGTGAGAAATTTCTTCGTGCTGCTGATATTTGCATGGAGCAGAATATCCCTCTTGTATGTGTCTCAGCCAGCGGCGGAGCACGTATGCAGGAAGCCCTGTTTTCACTGATGCAAATGGCTAAAACCAGCGCTGTTATAAGGCGAATGTCTCATAAGGGTGTGCCTTTTATCTCTATACTTACTGATCCCACCATGGGTGGCGTCTCTGCCAGCCTGGCGATGTTGGGTGATGTGATCATTGCCGAGCCAAAAGCATTGATTGGTTTTGCCGGTCCACGCGTAATCGAGCAAACCGTCCGCGAAACACTGCCGGAAGGTTTTCAGCGCTCTGAGTTTCTGCTTGAGACAGGTGCCATAGATATGATCGCAGATCGGCGGGATTTGCGTGAAGTGCTTGCCTCAACTCTGGCTATGCTGACGGGGAAAAAAGTCGCTGTTTCATGATGGGATTCGAAAGCTGAAGCAACAAGCAGCCGAAGACCTTGCCGAGTGGCTTGACTACATATCCGCCCAGCATAGCCGCGAGATCGAGCTCGGCCTCGGCAGGCTGCGGCAGCTTGCGAATCGACTCGAGCTAAAGCCATTTAGCTGTCCCCTCATCACCGTAGCAGGGACCAACGGCAAAGGTTCAAGTATCACGGCGCTGGAGAAGTTCTATACAGCAGCGGGATACCGAACAGGCTGTTACACCTCACCGCACCTGACCGTGTTTAATGAACGAATTCGTGTGGCATCAGTTTTTGCATCCGATGATGAGATCTGCGACGCGTTTTCGCGAATTGATTCAGTTCGCGGAGACATCCCGCTGACCTATTTTGAATTTGCCACACTGGCTGCATTCATAATATTTAGTCAATCAAAGCTCGACATAGTATTACTTGAAGTTGGCCTGGGAGGGCGGCTGGATGCGACCAATCTGTTCCCGGCCGATCTTGCGTTGATTACCAGTATTGGCATTGATCATACGGACTGGCTTGGGTCGGACAGAGAGACGATAGCGGTTGAGAAAGCCGGTATTATCCATGCTGGCAAAATTGCCGTCATTGCTGACCCGGAGCCGCCAAAAAGCCTGTTATCTATCGCTAACGATAAGGCAGATAAAGTTTTTATACTCAATCAGGACTATAGCTGTGACCGAAATTTAGACGGCTGGTGGTGGACATCCACTGATAAAAAGCTGTCCGACCTGCCTTTTTCGGGTTTACACGGGATTCTGCAGTTCAACAACCTGGCCGGTGTCCTGATGTCGATAACTGCCCTGCAGGACCGTCTACCGATCGCAGACGTTACAATTCGCACAGCACTCCCGAAAGTTAAGCTGCAGGGAAGGTTCCAGGTCATTGCAGGTCGACCGCTGGTCATCCTTGATGTTTCGCATAATCCTGATTCTGTTGCCTTGCTGGCCGAGAATCTGCAACAACAGGATGTCGCAGGTAAAACCCATGCAGTCGTGGCAATGCTGAAAGACAAAGACATAGTTGAGTCACTGAAAAATATAATTTCGTCTATTGATTACTGGTATTTTGCCGGACTTGATGTCAGTAGAGGTGAAAATCCCGAGGTGCTGAATGCCGTTTTGAAAAAACTGCACCCTGCTGGCAATAGCCAGGTGTATGCAGATGTCAATGAGGCATGGGATGATGCGCTGGAGCAGGCCGGAGATGATGACAGGATTGTAGTTTTTGGCTCTTTTCACACAGTAGGTGTTATACTTGAATGTCTGAACCTAAACATATGACATCCAGCCGGT
>Ga0316187_10001382_pt1 | contig 20846 bp, 15 predicted proteins | sample CroRivburrow1_MG_FD_204927 | JGI IMG/M metagenome (GOLD analysis project Ga0316187, IMG submission 204927) | Coastal sediment microbial communities from Maine, United States - Cross River worm burrow 1 | ecosystem: Environmental > Aquatic > Marine > Coastal > Sediment | place: USA: Maine...
AATAACAGGTATACCCCATCCATAAGAATTATCAGATGAGGCCGACAAATCATCAGCTTCCCACAAAATTGCTGCCGCGCCATTTTTTGCTGCCTGCGACGCAAATTTTATTCCGTGAACTTGTGTGCCTTCACAGGCGAAAAACAGGCTACCCGGAGCCACGAGCCGACTGTCCAGTTGTAAACTATGAATATCGCAGTCAACAGCGGCATCAACATCAACAATACCAAGCAAGAGTGTCTTCAGAGTTGCGAATGAATGATTCCTCTTAGCGGTCATCATCGCTTTCTTCCAAATAGGCAATCCTCGTTTTACTATTGACGGTAATATCATCGGGAGCAATATCTAACATTCTCAAGGCTCCAGACATTACCTTAGAAAATACCGGCGCAGCTACAGCACCGCCGTAATACTGTTCGCCGCGAGGTTCATTAATCATCACTACCATTACCAAAGACGGATCACTAGCGGGCGCAATTCCAGCGAATACCGACAAATATTTATCATCCTCGTAACCATTCGCACCTAACTTTTTGACTGTTCCGGTTTTCCCAGCCACGCGATAGCCAGGCACTTTTGCTAAGACCCCCGTACCACCAGGTTTAACGACGGCTTCCATCATTTCAATGGTTTTCAATAGTGTTTTTCGCTGAAAAAGTGGTAAATGCCCCTCTTCGGCCAAACGTTGATCTGGAAGTTGGCGCAAAAAGGATACGGTTGGTAAATGACCATCGTTGGCAAACACAGTATAAGCACGTGCCAATTGCAAGGCCGTAACGGATAAACCATAACCATATGACAAGGTGGCCACTTCAATTTTTTTCCAATGACGAAATCCGGTTAGAGAACCAGCAGACTCTCCAGGAAAATGACTACCACTTAGACCACCAAACCCAGCATCTGAAAAAACCCGCCATATATGTTGCGGATTCATACTCAGCGCAATTTTACTCGCACCCACATTACTTGATTTTTTGATAACTGTAGCAACATCAATCAGACCGTAGTTGTGATGATCGCGTATGGTTTTGCGACCAACCTTAAAATAACCCGGCCTAGTATCAATGGGCGTGTCCGATTGGTATTGACCCGATTCAAGAGCGGCCATAATGGTAAAAGGCTTTACAGTAGAACCCGGCTCAAATACGTCGGTAATGGCCCGATTACGTAAATTTTCCCGATTTACATCCTGCCTATTATTCGGGTTATACGAAGGCTGGTTCACCATGGCCAATACTTCACCAGTTTTCGCATTCAAAATGACCGCGGAACCCGCTTGCGCATTATGTTTACTTACGGCGGCCTTAAGCTCCCGATAGGCAAGGTATTGTATACGCCGATCAATGCTTAACACTAGATCTTGTCCAGGCTGTGGCGCACTAACACTTTCCACATTTTCCACTATTCTGCCCAAACGATCTATTATGACGCGTTTGCTGCCAGGTTTACTCCTTAAGATGTGGTCATACTCAAGCTCCACACCTTCCTGTCCAGCATCGTCTATATTGGTAAATCCCAAAATATGTGATGCCACTTCACCACCGGGATAATATCGTCTGTATTCTTTTTTAGAATTCACTCCTGGAATTTTTAAGGCCGCAACTTCTTGTGCTACATTTGGCGATACTCGACGTTTTAAATACACAAATTCTCGAGTGGCGTGATTTACTATTTGTTGTGCTATCACTGACTCATCTATTTGCAAGGCCTTAGCTAACTTTGGCCAAACCGCTCTCGCCTTGATCAACTCTTTAGGATTACCCCAAATAGATTCGACAGGTGTACTAATAGCTAGTGGCTCACCACGTCGATCCGTAATCATTCCTCGGTGCTCAGGAACAGACACCTCGCGCAAATATCGCGCATCACCCTGACTCTGTAAAAATTCTTTATTGAACACATGCAAATCAACGACACGCCAAACCAAAAGTAAGGAGACACAAAAAAATGCGGCCGTCATAAAAATATGCCGTCGACAATAGACATGATAATTGCTGCTATTTTTCATATGTAGATTTGTCATGGCGTAACAATTACCACCTCATCAGTTCGGGGAATTTCCATATCTAGTTTATTTCGTGCGATTTGCTCTACTCGCCCATGAGTAGTCCAAGCACCTTGCTCCAATTGCAACCGGCCCCATTGCACATCGATTTCATCACGCACTTTTTGTAACTCTTGCAATTCCACAAAGGACTTACGACTTTGGTGTTGTGAATAAATAACCGCCAGAGCCGTTACCAAAACAGCAACAGACAGGCCAAATAACCCTACTTTTGTTGACTTCATTTCGCCTCACCCACCGTCCTTTCGGCCACACGTAAAACAGCACTGCGTGCACGGGGATTTTCATCAACTTCGGTTTTATTTGCTCGAATGGCTTTCCCTACGGCTTTAAGATCAGGTTTTAACTGATCAACTGTGACAGGTAAATCAATAGGGAAATCATCACCAAGGGAATGTTTACGAATAAATCGTTTCACTGCTCTATCTTCAAGGGAATGAAAGCTAATAATGACAAGCCTTCCACCATTGGATAAACAGTTCACGGTCTGGGGCAAACATGCTTGCAAATCATCTAACTCCTTGTTAATAAAAATACGAATAGCTTGAAAACATTTTGTCGCCGGGTCCTTTCCCCGCTCCCATGCCGGATGTGCATCAGCAATAATCTGTGCCAATTGCACAGTTGTTAGTATTTCTTTCTTTTGCCGATAACGCACAATAGCGCGCGCGATTCTGCGTGAGTATCGCTCGTCGCCAAATTTGTATAAAACATCCGCTAGCTCAGATTCTGGAACATGCTTCAACCATTCTGCCGCGCTCTGACCGGTCCCAGGATCCATACGCATATCCAACAATCCATCGCGTTTAAAACTAAATCCTCGTGAAGCATCGTCAAATTGAGGCGAAGAAACTCCCAGGTCTAGTAAAATACCGTCAACCTGACCAAGCCACTCCTGCTTTTTCACCAACGTTTCTAACATCGCGAACGAACCCTGCTCAATTATTACGCGACTGTCTCCCACATGCGCCTGATGCGCTGCCTTTATTGCTTGAGGATCCTTGTCTATAACCAACAAGCGGCCCTGAGAGCCAAGCAACTCCAGAATGGCGCTGGAATGACCACCTCGGCCATAAGTACCATCAACATATTTGCCACCCAATCGAACGTTCAAGCCATTTAAGGCTTCCTCAAGCAATACCGAGCGATGACCGAATTCTGTGTTCATTATTATTCTTCGTTTATGCTAAAGAACTATAATGAAAACGACTCTAATTGCTCTGGTAATCCATCTTCACCTTGCTCTTCCGCTAACCAGTCTTTTCTATTACCTTCCCAACGTACTGCATCCCATAATTCAAATTTATTACCTTGACCAATTAAAACGACTCGTTTATCCATTTCGGCAAACTCACGCAGCAAAGGTGGCACAAGCAAGCGACCGCTACCATCCATTTCAACATCCGTAGCATGTCCAATCAAAAGCCTTTGTAATCGCCTCGCCGTTTTATTAAAACTGGGTAACTTAACAAGCTTGCGCTCAATAAGTTCCCATTCATTAAGGGGATAGATGAGCAAACAGTAATCCTCATCGACGGTAACAACCAACTTGCTGTCGCAATTATCAGCCAATATCTGCCTGTAACGAGTCGGTATTGCCACCCTGCCCTTAGAATCGAGATTGATTTCATTAACACCGCGAAGCAAACAAACCTCCACACACAGGCCTGAACCCCATAATTTCCCACTTTTTTGTCACTTTATCCCACATAACTACACTATAGGAACCAAAGGGAGTCAATGTCAAGAAAACTAGGTCTAAATGAGGGATATTCACACTTATTTCACAATCACTTAGCTGGGGTAGTTTAGTCGCCGTTGAGGTTTTCTCACAATAACACTATTACAATCATCAATTTGCGACTGAGTGTTAAGGTACATGCTAATAATAATCGCGTATCCGCGTTTTCTCGCCTACGCGGTAGATCAGCCGCGAGTACAAAATAAGCAATTTCGAGCCAGATTTAGCCAAACAGAAGTGGAGATTTTTGAGGAATGAGGGTTCTACGGTTAAAATCAGCGAAACCGATAAGTGCGTAATGGGTAGGGTGGATAAGCGCAGCGCATCCACCAAAACTAGCGAGAATGGTGGATGCGCTGCGCTTATCCACCCTACACTAAGAACGTAGTGCGTTGCCAGTCATCCTGGTTACGTGATTGATCTTAAAAGGGAGTCAGCCGATAAGCCGGGTTCTGTCGAAAACAGCCATTCATCTGGATGTACGTCACCGCACAACTCAAGCAACCTACCCGGAAACTCATGCGGACCGCATGTTACCAAGGAATTAAATCCCCGGCTCGCTCCCCTATTTGGTCTTGCTCCGGACGGGGTTTACAATGCCATCAAATGTTACCACTGACGCGGTGCGCTCTTACCGCACCATTTCACCCTTACCGGTACTCAGAAGAGTACTTAGGCGGTATATTTTCTGCTGCACTTTCCGTAGGTTCACACCCCCCAGGCGTTACCTGGCGTCCTGTCCTATGGAGCCCGGACTTTCCTCCCTACCCGAATAACCGGATAGCGCGGCTGTCTAGCCAACTCCCACAGCTAAATTTACACAATTTTTGCGAACATGCATAGCATTAATAGTCTAGATTCCGAAAAATGCTGTTGGTTGGGGTGGATTTAGGAATCCTTTAACCTTTAACCTTTAACCTTTAACCTTTCTTTAAGGTCAACGCCATTGCATAAAGCTCATTTTTATTACTATCCAGATATTGAGCCGCCAACTTTACGGCCTGTTTTAACGGTAGTTCATTTAAAAGAATGGTGAGTAAGCGCTTACTTTCATTATTATCTGTTAGATGACTGGATTCGGCACCTTCAACTAAAACCACCATTTCACCCTTTTGACGAGCTGGATCCTCTCTAAGCCACTCAAGCAAGTCAGTAATATAGCCTGATTTAACCGTCTCATGTAACTTGGTAAGCTCTTTTGCGAGAACAATGTTTCGATTTGTGCCAAAAACTGCCTCAAAATCTTCAAGCATAGCCATAATACGATGTGGAGATTCATAGAATATCAGGGTACGAGCCTCTCCTAGCAAGGCTTCCAAACGACTCTTACGGGCACTGGTTTTGGCGGGTAAAAAGCCCTCAAAGCAAAAACGGTCCGTAGAAAGACCGGCTACCGAAAGCGCTGCAATCAATGCACATGGGCCCGGTATGGCCCTTATCTCGATTCCTTCATAACGCGCGGTTTTAACTAGAAAATAACCCGGATCACTCATTAGAGGTGTGCCGGCATCTGATATTAAGGCGATACTCGAACCATTTTTTAAACTTTCAATCAAATCAAAGGTAATTTGTCGTTCATTATGTTCGTGTAATGATATACACTTTGTGTCTATATTATAGTGATGCAGTAATTTTTTACTGTGGCGGGTATCTTCAACTGCAATTTTGTCAACCTCGGCTAAAATATCAATAGCACGAAAACAAATATCTTGTAGATTTCCTATTGGAGTAGCGACGATATATAGAAGCCCTTGCTCAGATTTTAATTGCATTACACACCTTAATGTTTTTTTAACACCCACGCAACCAGATAACTTACTGATATTAAATGGATAAATTATTACAATATAATAACATGAATCAAACAACGATTATTAAATACACGGCATTACTCATTCTTGTTTCATTTATCGCCAGCTGTGCGGCACCACAACCAAGCAAACGTGCGCCCGGAGAACCCACCCGAGAGGCACCTGTTGAAGACAGCCGTATTACCCAGGAAACTCCTGTCCAGGCGCCAAAAGACGATCCAGCAAAAGATCTAATCGACAACGGACGTTATTTGGATGCTGCTTTGTTATTAACCAATATAGCAAATACTCTATCAGCTCCTCAAAAACAAGATTATCAGTTAAGGATTGCTGCATTATTGTTACAAGGCAATTATATTCAACAAGCTGAGGAAATTCTAAACGAAACTAATATAACGAACCTGGATCAAGATTTCTTCATCCAAAAGTCCATACTGGCGGCCCAACTTTCCATGGCGAAATTATTGCCACAACAAGCGCTATCCCAACTTAACAGACTAAATACCGAAATTTCATCAACATCCCTAGAACGGCAAACGCAATTTCGCTTATTGCAAATCGATGTGTATAGCGCACTTGCCGATTACGCTAATGTTGCACGTGCTCGAGCGGCATTAGAGAAACTACTCGATGACCCGGTAGAGATACTGGAAAACCAGGAAACACTGTTAAGAGATCTACAAGAGCTTTCACCGACAGATTTAACCTCTTTGAGCGACAATGCTAGAGACGAAATCATGCGTGGCTGGTTCACTTTAGCCTATATTGCTGTAAGCGCTGCTGACATCGAACAGGCAACACATCAACTCGCCATTTGGCAAAAGAGGTTTTCTGATCACCCCGTACAATCTTCCATTGTAGATACCATATTATCCAAACAACCAGAGGCTCTGGGCCGACCAAAACAAATCGCTTTCATTCTACCAATGAAAGGGCGCATTGCTAAACCGGCCAGAGCCATAAAAAATGGTTTCTTGGCAGCCTACTATGCTGACCCCAATATCACGCATAGACCTTCCATAAAAATGTACGATGAAGGCAGTGATCCCAATCAAATCACAGCCATATACCAAACGGCTATTGATGAGGGTGCGGATTTTGTCATTGGCCCGTTAAACAAGACTGCCGTCGCAAATTTAGCCTCCTACTCAAACCTTCAGGGAGGCGTGCTTACACTCAACTATGGCGATTTGTTAGAAACCGTTCCGGATAACTTTTTTCAGTTGAGCTTATCCCCTGAACAAGAAGCCCTACACGTAGCAGAACACGCGTGGCTAGATGGTCACAAGAAAGCAGCCTCAATTGTTCCAGATTCGGCCTGGGGAACTCGCGTTTATAACGCTTTCAAAGGTCGATGGGAAGAATTGGGTGGTATTATTGTTGAAAACCAGACTTACAACACAAGAAAAAGTGACTATGGCGTTCCAATAAAACTACTACTCAATATTGATGAAAGTGAACAACGTTTTAGGGCATTGCGCCAAACTGTCAACACGAAACTAGAGTTTGAACCCAGACGACGCAAAGACGTCGACTTTATATTCATGGCCGCTTTTTCACGCCAGGGTCGTCTTCTGCGACCACAACTCAGGTTCCACCGTGCTTCTGATATCCCTGTATATGCCACTTCTCATGTTTACACCGGTAGTTTAAATCCCGATATGGATCGCGATATGAATGGTGTCAAATTCAGTGACATGCCCTGGACACTACAAGGAGCAACCCAGGCAAATCAACTTAAATCTCAAATTGCTAAAACCTGGCCTAAGGCGAGCCAACGCTATGTGAGATTCTTTGCCTTAGGAGTTGATGCATTTAATATAATTCCGGAAATTAACCGATTACGTAGAAGCAAGTTTGGCACATTCCAAGGTGAAACTGGAGTATTGTTTCTAGACGTTAACAATCGATTTCAACGCCGATTATTATGGGCGCAATTTCAAAAAGGCAAACCAAAAATTCTGGCAGAGTATTAGACGCGCAGCATTGTTCACACGAACAAAAAACTTGTCATGTGTTTGCGCGTAGACACTATAATAATTGCCAGCATCTTATCGTGATTTCACAAACCAACACGCCAAATACCAGAACGATCGGTAATCACGCTGAAAATTGCGCATTAGAATACCTGCTGGATCGAGGACTAAACCTTATAAAACGCAATTATCATTGCAAATGTGGAGAGATCGATTTAATAATGGCAGACAATAACATTATTGTTTTTGTTGAAGTCAGGTACAGAAAAAATACCTATTATGGATCAGGTGCAGAAACGATAGACTTTCGTAAACAAAAAAAACTTCTGGCAAGTGCCACACATTTCTTGCAAAATAAGCGTATGCTCGACAGATTTTGCCGTTTTGACGTTATATCTGTTTGTCTCGGGCAAGCAGCTAATAACGAAACTAAAAACTTTCAGATAAATTGGATACCAAATGCTTTTCAAGCATAAATCCGCAAGCCTTTATCTAATCCAATAAAATGTCGCGCAGTATGCACACGCACATTACTACACCAATGCAAAACACTGTGGAGCAAGAAAATAGCCCATACAAGGTTTTACAAATGAGTATTCGTCTCTTAACGCTTCTGTTGCTAGCGTCAGTACTATCACTATCTGGATGCGCCGCTATTGTGGCTGGTGCTGCCGGAGGTGCCGCAGCGGCGCACGATTTACGCTCAACAACAACCATGTTAGAAGATGAAGGAATTGAACTCAGCGCCACCGACATGCTATACAATGACTCAAAATTAGATAAAAAAATTCATGTCAATGTAACGAGTTATAACTACATACTACTTCTCACTGGAGAAGTTTTGTCTCCGGATCTACGCACCTATGCAGTTGAATTAGTAAGAGATCTGAAAAATGTCAGGCGTATCCATAATGAATTGGTGGTCGCTGATTTAACTGTTTTTGAATCACGAACATATGACACGTGGATTACATCGAAAGTTAAAACAGCAATGCTTACTACACCAAAATTTGACGCGACTCGAATAAAAGTTGTGACTGAAAACAAATCGGTTTTTTTAATGGGAATCGTTAGCGTACAAACAGGAAATAAAGCAGCAAATATAGCTCGTCACGTGGAAGGGGTCGGAAAAGTAATCAAATTGTTTGAATATATTGAACCAGAGGAAGAATTTTAAGGCAAAACCGACCTATCACAGAATTTGGCACCCATTCAATATCACTTATAATGATATTGAATACTAATATTTAGATATAGCGAGTAGCATCTACAAATCAACAGATGTATAATACCAATAACTTCAATGTACGCTAACTAAGGCTAAGCGTTTCCAAACATCAAATACAATACCGTCATCGCGGATCACACAAATAGCCACATTCCCCCCAGCTTGTACAGATTAAATATTGTATTCGCCTTACACTTAAAATTGGATATGTCGTAATCTGTATTTATTAAACGGCCACGAATCAGCTCTTTATGAATCTAAAAACGAAATTAATTTTGATATCCATTTTTATCGCTCTGGCAACTTTGTCTTTGTTTAGCGCTGTTTCTTATACTAGTTATAAAAATTTAAGCACCACCAATCAACTGACACTTTTAAGTGATTTCAATGAGTATTTTGTTTCGACTTTGGATTTTACTGGTATCGGCCCAAAGTTAAATTCTACAAAGATTAATGGTGTAACTGACTATAACAGTTTAAATTATTATATCGCCATATTTAATAATACCAACCAAATTATCTCTGATAGGGGAAATACCGCAATTAAGAATAAAATAATAAATACTTTACCTTTATCGGTTATTGGGGAAAAACGCACTGGCTCCATAGATTATCACAACGAAATACTACTCTGGGTTACCACACCAATAACCAACACCCCTTACACTCTTTTGCATTCACAAAAGGCACTAACGACTAGACTAGGCGCCTATTTTGATGCTGTTGGTGCAGCTTTGTTATTAATTACAATTATTGTACTTTGGGTTGGCGTTTGGACAGCAACTAGCATTTACAATCTAATTAAAAAAATAAATGAACAAAAAGCGGTGCTATCACACAAAGCATTGCATGATGACCTAACCAAGTTACCAAATCGTGAATCACTCGTGGAATCTATAACGGCGGTTATCAATCAAAAGTATCCTAAGAATAAATCGTTCGCATTGTGCGTTATTGACTTAAACCATTTCAAGGAGATTAATGAATCCCTTGGGCATCATAGTGGGGATGAATTGTTAACACAGGTCGGCACTCGACTAACAACCATTCTAAAGTCCGCAAAATGCATTGCACGTCTGGGTGGCGATGAGTTTGCCATCTTGTTTGCACATGGCAAGAAATCTTCGGGCAACCAAACTGCTGAAAAACTTATCCATGCGCTTGAACCCGCGTTTGATTTGGAAGGCCATAGCATTTTTGTTGGTTGCACTGTTGGTATTGCCTATTACCCACAACATGCCACTAACCCTCGTACCTTAGCACAACGAGCCGAAATGGCTATGTATCAAGCAAAGTCTGCAAATAAACATTTTGCAATTTATGACCCCAACGAAGACACGAGCAGTATTGAAAGACTGGCCCTGATCAACGAATTACGAACCGCCATTGATGACAACGAACTCCAACTGTTTTATCAACCCAAACTCGATATCCAAACAAATACAATTATCGGTGTCGAAGCCTTGGCACGTTGGAATCACCCAGAACGGGGATTTATTCCTCCTGACAACTTTATTATCGCTGCTGAAAAGACCGGTTTAATCAAACCACTAACACATTGGGTATTTAACACTGCCATAAATCAATGTGCTGCCTGGCGTAAAAGGGGTATCTATTTGCGCATGTCTGTAAATCTTTCGGCGTGGAGCCTACATGATCCGAAACTAGAAATTGACATAAGAAAAATGTTAACCAAAGCAAGTCTTCCACCGTCCTGTTTGGTATTAGAAATTACGGAAACAGCCATGATGACCGATCCTGTTCAAGCAAAAGAAATATTAACCAATTTGGATGCAATGGGCATACGTATAGCGATTGATGATTTTGGCACAGGGCACTCTTCTCTTGCCTACTTAAAAAGCTTACCTGTAGATGAAATTAAAATCGACAAATCATTTGTAAGTAATATGACCCAAGATGAAAATGATGCGTCTATTGTCAGAGCAACTATCGGCCTTGCTCATGATATGGGCTTAAAAGTGGTTGCCGAAGGTGTTGAAGAGCAATCCGCTCAGGATCGATTACAGGCGGATGGTTGTGATATCGTACAAGGTCAACATATTTGCCGACCATTACCGGCACATGAATTGGATAGAATGCTCAGTCCATCTAAGCCCACCATCGTATCATCGTACGCGAAACCCATACCTGACGATTACAGTGTGGTTATTAATTTTCGAGATAAGAGTATCCAAAATTAAATTATTACAGGGATTTTCCTAATTAATGTTATGGCATGGCAGCTCACATTAGCTCTATAAGCTACAGCTTCAACGCCTTGTGCCAACACCTTTCGCAGAGTATCTGCATACAAACTATCTATAAAACCAGCCGGCCTCACTTCCTCTACATCACTGCGTTGCACACAGTAAAACATTACTGCACGTTGGCCAGTGGCAACTACGTAGGCTAGCTCATTTAAATGTTTAACTCCCCTCTGTGTAACCGCGTCAGGGAAATAAGCTATTGAGTCTTCTGTTAAAGTAACATTCTTGACCTCTATGTAGCATTTATCTCCAGAATCCCCCAAAGTCGTATTATTTTGCGAATTCCGACCCTCTAATAGAATATCAATCCGACTTTTGTGTTCCCCATAGGGCACTTCGCGGCGAATTTTTTCATAACCCATAAGTTCAGGGGGACAATTTGTAGTTATCAACTCGTAAACCAACTCATTGCTCATTTGGGTATTTATTCCTACCAAAGTAGGGATATTCGCATTATTGACTTCAACCAATTCCCAAGTATGTGGATATTTTCTCTTTAGATTTGAAGACTTACTCAACCACACTCGACTTCCTGGTTCTGCGCAACCCAACATTTTTCCAGTATTCGCTGTATGAGCCGTAATTTTTTCGCCCGATATAAGTTCGACATCAGCCAAAAATCGCTTATATCGCTGTATCAGACGCCCTTCGACCAGTTCTGTTTTAAATTTCATTTCATCGCATTTACGGTTAGAATAGGCACACACAATTGTTTCACTATATTAACCTAAACAGCCGTAGTTGGGGATAAGCTTTGTATTTTAGAAACATAGCGCTGGTTCTAACGTGCTTAATTATAATAAGTTGCGCAAGCAACCCTGTAACAGGCAAAAAAGAATTAAACCTGGTTTCAGAAACACAGGAAGTTGAGATTGGAACGGAGAATTATATTCCCACTCAACAAATCCAGGGTGGCACCCTCATTACTGACCCTGCATTAAATAAATACGTTCAAACTATCGGCAAAAAACTGGCCGCAGTAAGCGACAGACCCAAACTCCCTTATGAATTTGTTGTACTAAATAACTCTACACCTAATGCTTGGGCACTACCCGGCGGTAAAATTGCAATTAACCGTGGCTTATTGGTTGAACTCGACAATGAAGCTGAATTGGCCTCTGTATTAGGCCATGAAATTGTCCATGCAGCCGCCCGGCATGGCGCAAAGAGCATGGAACGCGGATTGCTCTTAGATTTAAGCGTCGCTGCAGTGGGTGTTGCAACGGGCGCTGACAAAAATTCAGCGCTTATCGTGGGAGCGGCAGGTTTCGGTAGCCAGTTAATTAGTAAAAAATACGGTCGCGATGCAGAACTGGAATCTGATCTATATGGCATGAAGTACATGTCAAAAGCGGGTTACAATCCAATTGCAGCGGTAACTCTCCAAGAGAAATTTGTGCGTCTGTCTCAAGAAAAGAAATCCAACTGGATCAATGGCCTGTTTGCATCTCACCCGCCCTCACAAGAGCGGGTACAAATTAATAAGCAAACAGCTTTGGCACTAGGTAGTAAAGGCAAACTAAACACAGAGAATTATAAAAACAATATTGCCTACCTCATCCGAACGAAACCCGGCTATGATGCCTATGACCAAGGAAGGGAAGCGCTTGCAAAAGATGCGGCTAAAACTGCACTTAAACTCGCGGAAAAGGCCATAGCAATAGAGCCACAAGAAAGCATATTCCATACCCTTAAAGGCGATGCGTTAATGCGACAAAACGCTTTCAGCGCGGCCGAAAGTAGTTATACCTCCGCTATTAATTTCAATTCAAAGTATTTTTTACACTATTTACAAAGAGGGCTGCTTCGTGAGAAATTAAAAAACGATTCAGCAGCAAAAAAGGATTTGATGCAAAGTATTAAATTACTGCCAACAGAAAATGCGCATTATTCACTGGGTAACATTGCGCTTCGCCAGGGTAACACCCAATTAGCCAAAGCACACTTTGCCAAGGCCAGTAATAATAATTCAAACCTGGGAAAAAAGGCCACAAAGGCATTCGTGAAACTGGATATGCCGGATAATCCGAATAAGTATTTAAACATGCAATTTCAGCTAGATAAATATAATAAACTGCTTATCAATATTGAAAATTCCACACCTGTTACCATAAAAGACTTATCTTTCATTGTATCTGTCAAGTTAAATGGAAATCACTCTAACCGCGAAAAACTAACCCTTAATCAAACCATTAAACCCGGCGATAAACAGATTTTTGCCACTCAAATCACAACTATCCCTGGCAAAACAACTCTAAAAGATGTCACTGTCAGTATTGTGGAATTAAAGGTTTTAGACTAATAATGATATTCTCAAAATTTTCTATTCGATTATTCTTCACTGTTTGCATTGTTATATGTTTTAAAATCGCAAATGCAGCGGCCTTAACCACTATTGAACATGAAGTCAATGAACCTATATTTAAAGGTACAGCGTTAATATATGAAAATGGCGATAATAAAAATAAGAGCGTTGTCCTCGTACACGGATTAGGCACAATAGGAGCACAAGATTGGTCTAAATTCATACCCGTATTGGCAGAAAAATACCATGTCATTTCTTTTGATTTACCAGGCTTTGCCCGTTCTAGCAAGGGAAACCACAACTACTCGCCAGAAAACTATGCTAATTTTGTCAATTGGGTAGTCACCCAATACGTTAAAGACGACTACGTTCTCGTAGGTCACTCAATGGGTGGTGCGATAGCATTGTATTATGCGGCTTACTACCCCCGTCAAATAGAGCAACTCATTTTGGTTGATGCTGCCGGAATTTTACATAGAGTAAGCTTTACAAAATATGCCTTTGAAAATTTCAAACCCACATCGTGGTGGCCAGACTTGAGTTTTGATCAAATTAATAGATTTCTTCCGGTTAAAATCGAAACACTCGAACGCTTTCCCATGGCCTTTGACTTGGTTGTTAACACCGCATTTGCCAGGAAAGGTCTTCTGGGATCAGACCCTTTAAAAATTGCCGGCATGTCTTTAGTATTACAAGACTATAGTCAGGTCATCCAGCGCATTAACACACCCACGCAAATAATTTGGGGTGAAAAAGATCCAATCGCACCGGTAAGAACGGGAGAGTTGCTCAAGGTGCGATTAGCAAATGCCAGACTGCATATAATAAAAGATGTTGGACATAACCCCATGCAAAGCAAACCAAAAGAATTCAATCAATTGGCACTGCGTATCATTAATGCAGGCCCTTTACCGAAGTCTAAACAAGACAGCAAAAGAACAGAGTCAGGTTGGTTTTCATTCGCAGAAACAGACCGCGAAGAAAATTGCAAAAGCGAATCAAATAAAGTATTAACTGGTAAATATAAAAAGATTATATTGGAAGACTGTCATAATATTAAGCTTAACAATGTCAGTACAGATTACCTAGAGCTCACTAACTCAAATGCCAATATGACAGACGGTGAAATAGTTGGAAATGACATAGCCCTTAAGATGCTTAACTCTGTCTTTACAGCCACTGCTGTGGATATCACAGGAGACACCGCAATATTAGTAACTGAGAGCAAACTGGATCTCGCAGGCACCAATATTGTCGCAAAAAAGCAGGCAATACAATCGAAAGGAAATGGTGTTTCGACCATCCTATTTTCAGTGAGTCACATTAGCAGCTCGCATTATTCAGGTTTCGTACACGAGTTGCTACAAACCAGTGTAAAAAAGCCTAGTCGTTTCTGAAGCTTTTAGCGGCTTCCAAAAAACCATTCTTAACCTAGTTCGATCTTCCTCTTTCTCAGAAAGATTCGAACGTAGCGTGCGCCATGCGCACGTCTTGCACCCCCATTTCCATGGATTCTGTAGTGCCATACGTGCGCACGGCGTACGCTACAATTCTTGTGGCAATGTTGGTCCGCTAACAAACATCCGTATACACTCCCACGCAGAGCGTGGGAGCGAGATATCCACGTGCGCACGGCGCACGCTACGTTATTTACTCAAAGACAACAACAACTCATTGAGACGTTTAACAAAGGTTGCCGGATCATCTAGTTGACCACCTTCACTCAATAAAGCTTGATCGAATAATATAAAGGTCATGTCATTAAAGCGCTCATCATCCGTTTCTTTGTTCAATTGTTCAACCAAAGGATGCTCTGGATTCAATTCCAAAATAGGCTTACTGGTAGGCACTTCTTGTCCAGCTTGTTTTAAGATCCGTTCAAGATTGGCATTCATATCGTGTGCATCAGAAACCAAACAGGCTGGTGATCCTGTTAGTCTATGGGTAATTCTTACATCTTTTACTTTTTCACCCAAACTTTCCTTTACCTGTCCAATCATTTTTTCATACGTTTTAGCAACCTTTTCCTTCTCTTCCTTTTCTTCACTGTCTTCCAATTTCCCAAGATCAAGCTCGCCTTTAGTGATGCTTTCTACTTTTTTCTCTTTGTATGCTTGCAGTGAATTAACCAGCCATTCGTCGACACGCTCATGCAATAATAACACTTCGATTTCTTTTTTACGGAATATCTCTAAATGCGGGCTATTTTTTGCTGCCGCAAAACTATCAGCGGTTATGTAATAAATCGCTTCTTGTTCGGGCTTCATTCTACTAATGTAGTCATCTAATGAAATATCCTGAACCTCACTATCGGTATGGGTTGAAGAAAACCGTAACAATCCAGCTATTTTTTCGTTGTTAGCAAAATCCTCACCAGGACCCTCCTTCATTACCCGCCCAAATTCAGACCAAAACTTAGCGTATTTCTCTTTATCGTTTTTGGCCATAGTCTCTAGCAAGCCAAGTATTTTTTTCACCGAAGCTGCTTTTATGTTATCGATGACTTTATTGCGTTGTAAAATTTCACGTGAGATATTTAAAGGCAGATTGTCTGAATCTATTATACCGCGCACAAAACGCAAATAATTCGGCATAACATTTTCCGCATCATCCATTATAAATACGCGTTTAACATAGAGCTTAATACCATGCCGTTTTTCCCTGTCCCATAAATCAAAGGGTGCACGCTGAGGTATATAAAGTAAGGACGTATATACATTATTGCCTTCAACTCTGTTGTGAGTTCTGGCTAAAGGATCTTCAAAATCATGACCAACGTGTTTATAAAATTCGTTGTACTCTTCATCAGAAATATCTTTTTTATCACGTGTCCAAAGCGCAGATGCCTGATTTACAGTTTCATCTTCTGGCTCTTGCTTTTCATCTTTATTTTCATCACCTTCGCTTGCAGCAACCTCTTTCGTCATCACTATGGGTAAGGTAATATGATCAGAGTAGGTATGAACTATATTGCGAAGACGAAACCCATCTAAAAACTCATCTTCATCTTTCTTAAGATGTAAAACGATCTCCGTTCCCCTGGATGGCTTATCAACTGTTTCCAGCGTATAGTCACCTTCTCCTGCAGATTCCCAACGTACAGCATGACTGTTTTCCAAGCCCGCTTTTAGCGTTGTTAAAGTCACCTTGTCGGCAATGATAAAGGCAGAATAAAATCCGACCCCAAACTGTCCTATTAAATGCGCATCTTTCGCTTGGTCACCCGTTAAAGACTCCAAAAATTGACGTGTACCTGATTTGGCAATCGTACCAATGTGCTCAATAACATCCTGACGCGACATGCCGATACCATTATCTGAAACGGTGATAGTGCGCGCTTCCTTGTCAAATTCGATCCTGATTTTTAGATCACTGTCTTCGCCGTATATTCCACTGTCCGTTAAGGCTTCAAAGCGCAATTTATCGGCAGCATCTGAGGCGTTACTAATTAATTCGCGTAAGAATATCTCTTTATTACTGTATAGTGAGTGGATCATTAAATTTAACAGGTGTTTAACCTCGGTTTGAAAACCCAAGGTTTCCTTTTGACCCTTGGCATCCACGGCGTCTACAGACATTGTTGGCTCCTAAAATAGATGATGAAACATTTGAATTTGTTGAGGTGGGTTCGTTTTAACAGGCAAACCCCTCCTACCCACCCGTAAGCTAGCTCTAACTTAGAGTAAACTAAGGATAATATAAGTACTAATATTGGAATTTCAAGCTAAGGTCTAGCCCAACATTGCAAAGCTTATTTCGACACAGTAGCTATATTTAAACGATTGTATTCTATACAGCTTTTTTGGACACCTAATTGACAGGCCATTTGGTATTCGCCTTTGGCCTTGCCGATCTGTCCCAATTGTTCGTGGATACGGCCTTTGTTATTGTGAGCCATACCAAGCTTCGGGTTAAGCTGAAGTGCAAATAGACTATCGTTCAGAGCATTCTTGAGTTGTCCAAGCTGAGAACGCGCAACGGATCGATTGATATAAGCTGACACATTTTCGGGGTCAATCTTGAGAATTTTACTGTTTAACTCCTCTACCGCCAACCAATCTTGCAGCTTGTACTTTTGCAGGCTCTCTTTTGATAAACGTTTGATATCATCAAGGTTCTTTTGCACAGCGTAGTCTGCAATGCGTTGCACGGTTTCACAAGCGGCCTGATATCTCAATTGACAAGCAAGCCGAAAATCTTTAATCGCAAGATCTTTTTTACCTTCAATTTCATAGGCATAGCCACGATTATTATAAGCCAGGGCATTTTTAGGGGCAATATCTAAGGCCTTATTGGCGTCCTCAATGGCATTTTGGGTGAGTCCCTTTTCAGCATAAGCCCAAGAACGATTGATATACCCAAGTGCAGATTCTGGATTTAAAGTAATGGCCTGCGTAGAAGTCGTTATGGCCTTTGACCAATCCTGGGAAACCAAATAACTAAAACTTTGATCTAGCCATTCTTGGCTTGCACCGACATCCTCACTGTTGGTTTGATTTTGAGATGTGGATGTAATAGGAATTATTAAGGCGTTCGATGACGATTCTGACAATAATTGGGATTTAACCAAATCAATTACGGCCTGATTATAACCGTCGTTAAAGCCATTTTTGTACTGTTCAGATTTTACACCTTGCTCTGAAAGGGACTGTTGGCGACGAATTTCAATTTGATCTTCCAACGCGGTACTGTGCTGCAGTATTTGATTACGGTCCTGGGACACCGAAGGTTCTTTATCAAGTGCAGACTTATTAACAACGGAGTTTGCTTGGTTTCCTGCTTGAGCAACGGAAACAACCAAACTAAATGTCGTCACTAGTAAAATCAAAGACCTAGAACTCATCATACTACCCATTTTTCTCGATTTGTAACTAACACACTAATCTTTGGTACGCACAAATACCGAAATAATGCGCTAATTATAGCGTTAACGTAAGATACTTGTTCACCATTAGAACATCTACGCGCAAACAGGTACAATAATAATCCTAAAAGGTCTTTAATATCAATATTATCTTTCAGTTTATATTAAATAGATCAATCTTTTGCCCGAGTTGTGCTATAGAAACTGGCGCCGCCAGGGCTTTACGAAGACGTTCGGCTAAACCCTGCTGAGCCAGCGCCTCACCATGAACCAGCACAACTGGAGGCTTATGCTCAAACTGTGAATACCACTGAATTAAACCGGCCTGATCTGCATGAGCGGACAATCCACCGATGGTGTGTATATCTGCACTAACTCGAATCGTCTCTCCCCATAAACGGATATGTTTGGCGCCGTCAACCAACATACGGCCAAGGGTACCTTGAGTTTGAAATCCGGCAATTATGATATGGCATTCCCGTCGCCAAATATTATGTTTCAAATGATGTTTGATTCTGCCACCAGTACACATGCCACTGCCGGCGATAATAATAGCCCCGGACTGTATTCGATTAAGGGCCATGGATTGGTTTGCCGTGCGGGAAAAATGAAAATTGGGTAGCATGGATCGTTTGGTATGTTGGTGCCACATATTGGCCGAGTCCGCGTTAAATAGTTCTGTGTGGCGAGCAAAGACCTCCGTTGCTTCAATAGCCAAGGGACTATCGAGAAAAATCTGCCAACGATTAAGGTTCCACTCTTTATAATATTTTGCAAACAGATAAAGCAGTTCCTGGGTACGCTCGACTGCAAAGGCTGGAATAATAATATTTCCCTTGTTGTGAGACGCGCTATTGAGCACTCCCCCAATTTCCTCTTGAGTACTCTCCCAGGACCGATGCACCCTGTCTCCATAAGTACTCTCCATTATGACCAAATCGGCCCGTTTAATAATTTCGGGATTTCTAAGTATGGGCATGCCCGAACGGCCAAGATCACCGCTAAATACCAGTTTACGCCTCTCACCATTATGCTCTAGCCATAACTCTACAATGGAAGAACCCAATATATGACCCGCCTCTACCAATCGCAGTGTAATTCCTGGTAAAACGCGTTTTTTTGTATTGTAATCAAGTCCTTTAAACTGGTGCATGGCAAACTTGGCGTCATCCACTGTAAACAAGGGCTCAATATTGCGTAAGCCTTTACGTGCACGCTTACGGTTTTCCCATTCAGTTTCTTTTTCATTAATAAAACCCGCGTCTTTCAACATTATGCGACAAAGCGCACGAGTTGCACGATGCGTGTAAATTGGACCACGAAAACCGGCTTTCACTAATAAAGGAATGCGACCAGAATGATCGATGTGGGCGTGACTCAATATAACCGCATCAATTTTACCAGGGTCAAACGAAAAGGGTTCATGATTGCGTGCTTCATCTTTTGCCCGGCCTTGGATCAGGCCGCAATCCAGCAAGACCTTATGCGGTCCAACCTGGACAAGATGGCAGGATCCCGTAACCTCTCCCGCAGCACCGAAAAATTGTACGTCTATGCTCATTATTTTTATCTATTTTTTCAATGTATCCTCATAAGCTACTAGTTGTTACAAATTAAGTATAACTCAAATGATGAAAGGCATTTATTTGATTTTAATGAAAAGGACAAGGAAACTTGTCAAATCGAGCCATCGGTGCCTTAGGCAGTAGAGAAAGATCAAAACCAAATTAATAATCAGGTATTGAGAGATAAGCAAAAATTGAGTGGTGAGTCGAGATTGGCCACTTCCCTGTGGACCCTATCCCTATTAAAAAATATGATTACGTTTTATCTACGGATGTTTTGTTTTTTTGTAATAGCCCATGTTGCATCACCATCGTCAGCCGCAGAGTGTTGCACATTCACGTACAAAGTACTTGGGTCTTTAGGACTGAAATAGATACCGGTACCCTCTGCGCTTGGATCACTTAAGGATGCAAACAATTTGACTTTCTTGGCTGCGCCAAATTTATTGGTCTTTTTACTTGCAAACCAAATATCTGAAGGTATGTTGTCTTCAACAATTATCAAACGTCCGTCTGGAGATTCAGCCAGGTTATCCGGATTATCAAATCCTGTTTGGAAATTAGCATCACCAGGACGTCCTATCTCAACTGGTACATTTACCCCAGGCTTAACAAAATTGGTCACTATCATACTGTTTAGATTCAAGGCGATAACGCGACCATCATATACTTGAGAACCTACGCCTTCTGCTCTGGGTCCTTCAGTAATGGCAATATACAGGGTGTCGCCAATGATTTCCAAATCTTCAGGACGTTGATAGCTGGTACCACCGAACTCTGAACCTGATTGGCGTCCATTTGCCGCATCAATAGGCCCAACCCATTCCGCCTTACCAGTACCATCAGGACCACTGACCTTAAGTACGTATAGATTCCCAGCAGACAGGTCACCATAAGTGTTTGCTACAAACTTATATACGCCACCACCACAAGGCGTACCAATATCACAACCACTGGTTTGACCACGCCATTCATCAACGACGTAGACATTACCTTCGACATCCAGGTCAATACCCTCATGCGC
>Ga0316187_10001384_pt1 | contig 20841 bp, 14 predicted proteins | sample CroRivburrow1_MG_FD_204927 | JGI IMG/M metagenome (GOLD analysis project Ga0316187, IMG submission 204927) | Coastal sediment microbial communities from Maine, United States - Cross River worm burrow 1 | ecosystem: Environmental > Aquatic > Marine > Coastal > Sediment | place: USA: Maine...
TTGCCTCCAAAGCCGGAGGTCCCTGTTTCAATCGTGACGGGCACAGGGGTGCAGGCCACGAGTGCGTGACTACCGGGATCACTAAGAGAGACTGAAACAGTGCTGCTGACACAGCTGTTGAGGGCCTGATCTACCTTCGCACTCAGCGGTTCGACACCCTTCTCGTAAACGATCAATCCGTTGGAGCGCACAAGTTTGGCGGTAATTTCATGCTTCGCTTTGATACTGTCGATAAGATTACGGATGGGGCCAAGAATATTGATGTTGGCCTTCAATATCCCGATGATCTCTCCATTGCGATAAATCGGGACCACTGCCCCAAGCACATAACCGCCCACGCTGGTATCAAATCCGCGGTCATCAAAAAATACTTTACCATCACCTTTATTGAACGCTGCCTTCCACCAGTACTTATTCGCATGAGCCAGCGTAGTCAGCTTACCTGTTGCGGCGACCATGACGCCAAAACGATTGGTGAGAAAAATCTCTCCGTACATTCCCGGAAAAAGGGCCTGCTGCTGCTTGAGGAATGTGGCAACCGTATTGCTCAGGTGTTTAACAATAAAGGGATCGGATGAATTATCCGCACTCATCCATCTTTTGTTGAGCTGGACTATCCTCTCTTGGCGCACTGTTTCAGGAAGCTGCGCATATTCGCTGTTACTCTGGTTCAGCCTTTCCGCAATAAGAGGTGCTGAGGAGAGCGTAATGGCAAGGCTGGAGCTATCCAGAATATGGCTATCAAGATGAGCGGAGACCTCTTCTGCAAGCGTCTCAAGGCTTTCCCGGCCAACCTTTACGGACGCCTGCTCATTGTAATAGCTGAAGCCTCCAACCAGAATAGTCAGAAGCGCGGTACTGAAAAGCAGTATTGTCAGTGAAGCCTTATACTGGAGCTTTATATCACCCTCCCGACAAACAGTTCTGAGCAAATACCAGTAGTAAAATCATGAACTTATAGAGCTATTTCGTCAAGAAACCTGAACTCAGCCCTGTGAAGCGCATTCAGGTCATCAGACTTTTTCTACTCGCGCTCTCATCACCCCAGATCCACTCAGCCAGCACCTTAACCTCAAGCGCTTTAGGCAGCGTAGTCAGCCAATTGAGCAGATCGGCGCGCTGGCAAGGCGTGGTCCATAGCTGCTGTTTTTTGTGTTCAGGATCGTAGCAGCGCACCACAGCCAACCCATCTTCTCCCTCAAGCAGCATCTGAAAACGGAAAGAGAGCTTAACGGGCAGTTCAATCTCAACCACCACTGTTGGCTCATTTACCATTTTTCTGCCTTTCGATCTTGATCCAGCGCTCCACGTTGGCCAGATGCCCTTCATGGGTGGTGGCAAACTTGTGGCCACCGGTACCGTCAGCAACAAAGTAGAGATAATCAACATCGGCAGGTGCTGCGGCCGCTTTCAAAGATGCAGTGCCCGGATTACCGATCGGCGTCGGCGGCAATCCTCTTCGGGTATAGCTGTTCCACGGCGTATCAGTGGAGAGATCCTTCCTGTGAATATTCCCTGAGAAGCTGCCGGTGGTTTTCCAGATGCCGTAGATCACGGTTGGGTCCATCTGCAGTGGCATTCTTTTTTTCAATCGATTGCGAATCACAGCTGAAACCAGCAGTCGCTCATGATCAAGCATGGTCTCCTTTTCGATAATCGAGGCGGCGATACGAATATGCTGCTGTACAACAGGATCTGGACTCAACGCGGTCAACACCTTCTGCTGTGCCTTGATCATCGAACTTAACAATTCCGCAGCGTTAAGCGGTTTGGTGTACTGGTAGGTTTCAGGCAGCAGGCGCCCTTCTGCACCATCGGGTACCAGCTTTTTAAGCTCGGTCTGCCAGGCAGCAATCTCAACGCCTGTTTTCCCGGCAAGCAGCGCTATGATCTCGTCATTACGCAACCCTTCAGGCACAGTGACCTGAAACTGCATCACATCGCCACGCTCGATACGCTCAATAACGTCATTGATGCTGGCGGCCTCTTCAAAATGGTAATATCCGCTCTTCAATCCAGCCGACACCCCTTTCAGGCGTGTGGCAAAGCGGAAGGCGATCTTTGAAGGGATAACATCCTGCGCCTCAAGCAGCAGCCCGATTTTGATCGTTGAAGCCCCTTTCGGAATCATTACCTCAACCGGCGAATTCGGCTGGTGGAGTGCTGAGGCCTGCCAGAGAAGCCAGAGCAGAGGAGTAACCAGCAACAGTGCGCCCGCAATCGAAAACATAATCAGCTTTTTCATCAAATATCCTTTGGAATACCGGCTTCACCAGCCAGTGCTTCTATTAATTCTCTAAAGGCAGGATGTGCGCCATTAAGAGCTTTTCTACCCGTGACTGAAACCACCCTGCGAAGGAATATACCACTATTACAAAGCGCCAGCGCCTCGCAATCTTCAAGCCATGCAAGCGGACACTCGGCCTCGTGAACCACACCCGCTTTCATCAGGTGATTTCGAACCACACCCGCCAGTACACCGGCATCGGCTGGCGGCGTCCACCATCTCCCGTTTCGATAGAGCAACAGATTGGCCGTTGCTGCGGCGATCAGGAGACCATCCTTCTCAAACAGTACATCAATATCTTTGCAGCCTGCTAAGGCACGCAGGGTTTCCGCATAATCGGAGCTGAATTTAGCCCGCTTTTCCTTAAGCGGAAATGACCAGCTTCTCAGCATGAGTCTTGCTAGCCCCCTAGAACTGGAAAATGGCATGGCCTGAATATAGGCCGCAGGCGACAGTGATCTGTTGGTCAGCCCCCACCCTGCTGCACCTCCAGTGATAGTGATCCGTACCAGCACATCAGAGCCAGCTTCTGCCGCTGAATCAAGCGCAGATGCATACAGTGCTTCATAATTATCGTCGCCTAGCTCAATACCGAACTCTGAGAGGCCAACCGCCAGTCGCTGCATATGCGCAGGCCATGCGAAGCACTCTCCATCGATAACCCGAAAGGTTTCGAAACAGGCCTCGGCATAAGCGATTCCCCGATCGATTGTATCTACAGAAACTATTTTCAAACTCGAATCCTTTTCTCGTTCATGGTAGCAAGCCGCCCTATGAGCGATTTATACCTTGAGGCTATCGAACAAGCACGCGTCTATGACGTGGCGATTGAAACTCCACTGGAACTTGCACCAAAACTTTCATCACGCCTGCGCAATGAGGTGGTGTTAAAACGTGAGGATTTGCAGCCGGTCCACTCCTTCAAACTGCGCGGTGCTTACAACAAAATTGTCCACTTAAGCGATGAGGAGCGTGCCCGTGGCGTCATCTGCGCATCTGCCGGCAATCATGCCCAGGGCGTGGCACTGGCCAGCCATAAGCTTGGAATTACGGCAACCATCGTCATGCCGCGCACCACGCCGGAGATCAAGGTAAAGGCTGTTGCACACATGGGTGCAGAGGTTGTGCTCTTCGGTGACAGCTACTCCGATGCCAGCGACCACGCGTATAAACTCTGTGAAGAGAACGGCATGGTATTCATTCACCCTTACGACGACCCGCTTGTCATTGCCGGACAGGGAACGATTGCCGAAGAGATGATGCGTCAGTATCCGGGTGATCTGAATGCGGTATTTATTCCCATCGGTGGCGGAGGGCTCGCTGCTGGTATGGCGATCTATCTGAAGAAGCATTCGCCTGGAACCCGTATTATCGGTGTCGAACCGGTTGATTCAGCGGCCATGTACGATTCAATCAAAGCGGACGAGCGGGTTACACTTAAACAGGTCGGTATCTTCGCTGATGGTGTAGCCGTGAAAAGGGTCGGCAAACACACCTTCGAACTTGTCCGGCAATATGTTGATGAGATCATACTCGTGGATACCGATGAGATATGCGCGGCAATCAAGGATATTTATGAGGAGAACCGTTCCATCGTTGAACCTGCTGGCGCACTCGGCGTAGCTGCACTGAAAAAATATGTGCGTAGAACAGGCGCACGTGGCCAGATACTGGCGGCGATCAACAGCGGTGCAAATATGAATTTCGACCGTATGCGCCATGTTGCTGAACGTACCGAGATGGGCGAGGGTCGCGAGGCACTCTTCGCTGTCACAATCCCTGAGAGGCCGGGCTCATTTCTTGAGTTCTGCCGTATCATCGGTGACTACAACATCACTGAATTCAACTATCGGCTCTCCAGCCGGGAAAAGGCGCACGTATTTGCAGGTATCAGCGTTGCTGACAGCGATGAGGTTGAGATTCTGGAAAAAGCGATGCTTTCGGCAGGTCTTCCGACACTGAACCTGCAGGATAATGAACTGGCCAAGCTGCATATCCGTCATCTGGTTGGTGGTCGCAGCCCACTGGTGGAGAACGAGCAGCTTTACCGTTTTGAATTCCCGGAGCGCCCCGGTGCACTGCTGGAGTTTCTCACCCGTGCTGCCGGCCGCTGGAACATCTCGCTGTTTCACTATCGCAATCATGCTGCTGCTTATGGGCGGGTTCTTGCCGGAATCGAGGTGCCGTCGCAGGAGAGCGATGCATTCGAAGCCTATCTCGATGAACTTGGCTACGCTTACGTCAACGAAAGCGACAATCCGGCTTTCAGCCTGTTTCTCTGATCATAAATTAAGGGAGCATTCGCTCCCTCTATTATCTCAATAAGCTCTGATCTGAACTGACAATCTCTTGAGTGATGCGATAATATCGCTAACAAATCACATGAGAACTGACATTATAAATATCTAATTAACAAGTAAATTTAACGCGTTAAAAAATTAAACATTCGGCTTATCACAGCTGCAGGATATGCACCCATTTACCGCCGTGTTTGATTTTAAGGCGTCGTTTTACCGGCAACCCAAGATCATTCTCACAACCCTGATCGGGGACAATCACCACCATCCGCCAACCTTCAAAAGAGGCCTTGAAAAGCTGACCCAACTGACGGTAGATACCGCTCACATCGCCTTTGATGCGATCCCCATAAGGAGGATTGCAGATAATCAGGCCCGGAGATGAAAGCCCCTCAGGTGGAGATAGTTGTTTTACATCCTGAGCCGAAAAATGGATCTGTTTTCCAACACCTGCTGTTACAGCATTTTTCTCGGCCTGCCTTAAAATGCCTCTATCCAGGTCGCTGGCATAGATCTCTAATGGAACCTCTTTATGCATCGCTTCGGCTTTGCCAAAGATGCGCGTCCAGCGTTTCTCCTTGAAACATGGCCACTGTTTAAACGGGAAGTCGTGATCCAGTCCGGCAGCGCGGTGCCCCGCTATCCATGCCGCTTCAACAGCAAAGGTACCTGAACCGCACATCGGCAATAGCAGTGGTTCATCCGGCTGCCAGTCGACCCAGTTTAGTATGGCTGCGGCAATGGTCTCGCGCAGTGGCGCCTTGCCGGAATGTAAGCGATAACCGCGCCGATCCAGCCGTTCACCCGATGTGTCGATACTGATTGAACAGATGTCATCATCCATGCGCACAAGAATAGCCTGATGCAGCATCGCCGAAGGTTTTACGGGAGACTCAGGCAACGCATGCTTGTTCCTGATCGCATCGGTAACAGCCAGTTCAACACGGCCGGTATGCAGCAGCTTGGTACCGTGACACGAAGCACGCACATCAAGCTTTGTGTTCACACAGATATAACGCTCCCACTGGACTTTCTTTGCCTTGTTATACAACTCAGGAAACGAATGCGTTCTGAACTCAGCAAGTCGGATCAGGACACGTGTAGCGCAGCGCAAACGCAGGTTTACACGAAACAGACCATCCATGGTCGTTTGAAATCGGACACCACCATCATCCACCTTGATTTCATCAACCGAGAGTGATTCCAGCTCTTTAGCCACAATCTTTTCAAGACCGGGAAGTGTTACAGCAAAACAGTTTAACTTTTCCATGGCGAGAATCTAACAGCCGAACTTAAGCATTACATCGTTTAACTTTGCCACCCTTCTCCACCTTTGTTAGATTCACCGGCCTGTAACTCATGTCGTTTGTTTTGAAAAAGTTTCTCCTTCACGGATGAAGGAAGCCCACTTAAGGAAGCCCACATGTCTATTGACCTTCAGCCCATCATGATCTCCGGTAAAGAAGTCCTCCCACTGATTGAGGGGGGAAAAGGTGTTGCCGTATCAACCGGGCTAAGTTCCGGTGCCTGGGCTGCCGCGGGTGGTGTCGGCACATTCTCCGCTGTAAATGCAGACAGGGTTGATGAAAATGGCGAAGTTATCCGCACGGTTTACCACGGCAGGAGCCGCATGGAGCGTTTTGAAGAACTTGTAGCACAAGGCATCGAGGGCGGCATCAGGCAGGCGGAGATCGCCCATGAGGTGTCGGGCGGCAACGGTCGACTGCACATGAATGTCTTGTGGGAGATGGGTGGCGCTGAACGTGTCCTTGAAGGTGTTATGGAGGGTGCCAAGGGTATGGTCCATGGCATCACTTGTGGTGCAGGCATGCCTTTCAAGCTGGCCACACTGGCCGCCAAACATAATGTTCACTACTACCCGATCATCTCTTCAGCGCGCGCATTCCGTGCCCTCTGGCTTCGTTCCTACCGTAAACTACCCGACCTGCTGGGTGGTGTTGTATACGAAGATCCGTGGCTGGCTGGTGGCCATAACGGCCTTTCCAACTCAGAAAGCCCGGACAAACCGGAAGATCCCTACCCGCGCGTTGCTGCAATCCGTAAAACCATGAATGAGTTCGGCCTGAATCACGTGCCTATCGTCATGGCTGGCGGTGTCTGGTGCCTGAATGAGTGGAGCAACTGGCTGAACAACCCTGAAATTGGCCCGATCACATTCCAGTTCGGAACACGCCCTCTGCTGACACAGGAGAGTCCGATCTCCAACCTCTGGAAAAACCGTCTGCTGACATTGAAAGAGGGAGACATCAACCTTAACCGCTTCTCACCAACCGGTTTCTACTCTTCGGCTGTTTACAACACCTTCCTGCATGAACTCTATGATCGTGCCGATCGTGAGACCGCATTTGTCGATCACCCTGCCGGTGACCATTCAGAACTGTTCACCTTTGGCGTTCGCAACAAAGAGGTCTACCTGACCCGTCAGGACCTCAAACGTGCCAAGGGTTACATCGCTGAGGGGTTCAGCAAGGCACTGGCGACACCTGACTCCACGCTGGTTTTCGTAACACCTGAAAAGGCAAAGGAGATTCGCCAAGATCAGCTGGACTGCATGGGCTGCCTCTCCATGTGCAAATTCAGTAACTGGGCAGCCAATGAAAAAGGCACCACCGGCCACAAGGCCGATCCGCGCAGCTTCTGCATCCAGAAAACATTGCAGCAGATCGGACATGGTGAAAACCCGGACAACAACCTGATGTTTGCAGGACATGCCGCCTATCGCTTTGCCACGGACCCGTTTTATGCCAACGGATTTATCCCGACGGTCAAAGAGTTGGTAGACCGCATCTGCACCGGCGATTGATGCCATCAGGCTGCCGGAGTTCCGGCAATCGAGGCCTCCATACCTGCAGGCGGGTTTCTGTTAGATGAGCAACACTGACTCTGATCAGGATCGTATCTCCCTTTCACTCGACACCGAATTACGCCTGCTGCCTCAGCGCCTGAACCTCGGACAGGCCGAACTCCTCACCGATGCGATCACGCTTCCCTTCGATGATATTGAAGGCAGGCTTAACCAGTACGCCATACACAGAGGCTCTGATACAGAACGCAAAAAACTCTGCAGCAGCATGAAGGGCTTCCTAGGACGCCTCAATGCCAACCCTCTGATTCCGCTCAGCTTTCGCCTGAAGGCACTAAGCCGCTTTGAAAAAGAGCTGGAGCTGTTTGATGGCGAAATGACAGCCGCTGTACTCAATGCACACAAAATTGCCGTGGATCTGGTTCAGAAAGAGGCAAGAAGCGACAGCAGCTACTATGCCCCTTTGATCGATATGATTACCAATGCCATCGATCTGGCCCTGAAGATGCTCCAGCTTACCCTTGAGCAGTATCTGGCAACGCCGGTCATTACCACGCGCCAGTTCTTTGCCCTGGCGAAACTCGGGCTGAGTGTTGCCTCATCGATCGATGCGAAAAATGCCCCGGAGCGGGAACGCCTGATCATCGCCATTGGAAAACATGAGCTACTGCGAGCCCTGGATTTCTACCGCAGTTCGCCCGACCAACAACGTCTGATCCTGAAGGAGATGGCGCATCATATTTCAGCAGTGGATGCGCATTTCTGCTCCCAGCATGAGAAGATTCCAGAACTAAGCGGCACAGCCTGCCTGATCAGCAATATTAATCGCCCCAATGACCCTCCAAAGCTGACAGAGGATTTTCAAGGTGGGCTTCCCTACGATGCAATCGTTCTGGAGGTGGGCACACTAATTCAGCGTGTAACCACTGCTGTGGAAAGGGTCAGCGCACTGCAGGAAGATCATAAACGGCAGCGTGTTGAACTACACACCGAAGAGGCGATGCAGACAACACTGGTTGGTGGCCAGAGCATCCTAGATGCCCTGAACTCCAAGCATGAAAAAGAACCTCGCGGTGCCATCGAAGGCATTCACCTGCATATGCAGTGGGATTGTGCAAAAGCATTTTCTGAAAGTGGGAGCTTTGATTCAGGCGGGAAAGATGCGAATACAGATAACTGGAATGTGGTCAACATCAGTGAGAATGGAGCCTGCGTTGAACGCCTGCATGGCGACAGCGATGCAACCTGTACAGGCAGCCTGGTTGGGCTTGCATGGACCCCTGCGCTGGATCGACCCAGGCTTGGTTTCATACGCTGGATGAAACAGCACAGAGGCGGCGAAATCCGGCTCGGTATTCACTTTTTCCGACAACCGGTCAAGCTGGTTCAGGCTTATGTTGAAGTCGGCAGCAAAGAGGCGAGCACCAAGCGGCTATGGCCTCTGTTAATCATCCCTGGAACGGCCAGGCTTACAGCCTATTTTCCAGAAGCTCGTATTCACCGCAACATGGTGTTTGTCATCAGAAGTGGTGATGAAGATCTCCATTTCAAAGTTATCGAGATAGAGGAAACCGGCCCCAACTATAGCAAGTGCAAGATTGTCCGTGCCCGTACCAAGGGTGAAGAGGGTTAATGCACCGTTAGTGTGCATTCAAAGGCTGTGTGGAGAGAGGCTATATTTTTCAGAACACTAGCTAGCGGGCTTAAACTCTTATCTTCGTTGAAGTTAATAGAGACTCGGTTGGCAACTCACCCCTCCAGAAGCTGCTTAACTATCTGACTGAGTTTACTTACGGCAAACGGCTTGGTGATTATCGCCTCTGCACTGATTGCTTTTTTATCGGCCAATGCACTGAGCTTGTCGTAACCGGTTGCGAACAACACCCTGGCATCGGGATTGATCTCGCGAATCCCCTTCAGTGCCTCAGCACCACCCTTGCGCGGCATCACCACATCGAGAATCACCAGTGCTATCTTGTTCTCATGTTTCCTGTATTCATCGATCGCCTCCTGGCCATCGGTGGCCACAAGCACCTTGTAGCCGAGCCCTTCGAGCACATCCCTGCCGGTCTCCAGCACCGTTTCATTATCATCAGCAAACAGGATGGTTTCACCATGCCCCTCGGCAACCTCGCCACTTTCGCTGGCCAATTCGAACGCCGCATCACTCTCCAGCACCGGCAGATAGATCGTGAACGTCGACCCCACGCCGGGTTCGGATTCAACATTTACCGTGCCGCCATGGCTATGCACCGTGCCGTAGACCATGGAAAGCCCCAGCCCGCTTCCCTTACCTATCTCTTTGGTCGTAAAGAAGGGTTCGAAGATTTTCGCCAGATGCTCCTGTTCGATGCCACAGCCATTATCCTTCACCTCAATAGCGACATACTCATCGGCTGTCAGTTCGGGGTTTTTCTCAAGAAAACGGTCGTCGGAGAGAAACTTGTGAAGTGAAATGGTAATGGATGGATCATCAATGCCGGCCACGGCATCGTAGGCATTGTTGATGACATTCATCACCACCTGCTGCAACTGGTTCACATCACCCTTCACATGCATGCCGCTCTCTTCAATCTCAAGCAGAACCGCGATATTTTCCGGGATGGTCGCCTGCTGCAACTTGACCACCTCCTTGAGGAATGCGGCAATCGTAATCGGGGCCATCCTGACGATACCTTTACGGGAGAAGGCAAGCAGCTGCTGAATCGTTGCAGCTGCGCGGAATGAAAGTTTCTCCACACTTTCCAGTCGTGCCACCACATCCGGAAGATCAGCCACCTTGCGCTTGGCCAGGTAGAGGTTACCGGTGATGCCTGCCAGTGCATTGTTAAAATCGTGGGCAATACCGCCGACCAGCGTACCGATCGCTTCCATCTTCTGTGCCTGATGGAACTGCGCCTCAAGCGCCTCAAACTGTTCGAGGTTCTGCTGTACGCTAACGAAGTTGGTAATCTCCCCCGCTGAATTTTTGATCGGTGAGATGCTCAGCATGGCCGGATAGAGATCGCCACTCTTTTTCCTGTTAACCACCTTGCCCTGCCAGACATGCCCCTCTTCGATAGTACTCCACATCTTCTCAAAGAAACGGGCACCCTGTTGATCACTCTTGAGTATGCGCGGATTCTGCCCCAGCGCCTCCTCTTCCGTATAACCGGTGATCTCGGTAAATGCCTGATTGATATGTTCAATATTGCCTTCGGCATCGGTAATCATTATCGCTTCGCCCGACTGCTCCAGCGCCTGTGAGAATCGATGCAACTTCTCTTCTGCCAGTTTGCGTTCACTAACATCGCGCGCATGGGCAAGGACTAAACGTTCACCTTGCTGCTCAACCATGCTGAGACGCACTTCAACTGGGAATATGGTTCCATCCTTGCATTTATGTCTCCCCTCAAGTGTTTTCATATTCCCCGGTTTCATCTTGTCAAACATCGCCAGTATTTTCTCAGTCGATAAATCCATTTCAAAATCAACTATTTTCATTGAGAGCAGTTCATCGTAGCTGTATCCAAGACTATTGGTTGCAAGACGGTTCACATCCCTAATGTCCCCTTTCATATCGATAAGGAAGAAGGCATCCCCACCATTTTCCACAATTAAACGGAAACGACTCTCACTATCCTTTAAAGCCTCTTGGGCCTCTTTCAGCGGAGAGATGTCGGTAAAGGAGACAATCACCGAATCGATCTCACCCTGCTCGCCGAACACAGGCTCAGCATTAGCCAGCACCCATGTCGGTGGCTGCCCCTCCTCCCTTAGAATCCCGAAGGTGATGTTTCGCAGCGGCTTGCCCGTTCTTATTACCCTGCTTGCAGGATAATCGCCGACATCAATTTTCAGACCATGCGCATCGATAAAGTGCCACGATTGGTCAATACTGGTTTTACCCACTATCTGGTCTTCGCTTCTGCCGAACAGCTCCTGAGCCAGCGGATTACAGATCGTAACCTTTGTGTCCCTGTCACGAACCAGTACTGCAGTATGAACATTTTCGATCAGGGATCGGATCTTGGACTCGCTCTCAGAGACTGAAGCAAGTGCTTTATCACGCTCAACTTCGCGATCCTGAATGCTCTGTTTCATTATATTGATGCTTTTTCCAAGCTGGCCAATCTCATCATCCTGAGTCGCTTCGATCGCGCCGGAGTAGTCGCCGGAGGCAATAGCCCTGGTGGATTTAAGCATCTGCTGGATGGGAATGATCACCATCTGGTTGAGCATCAGAGATAGAACCAGGAGCCCTGCAAACCCCAAAAGCAGTGCAATGGAAAATTGGACCAGCGCCCTCTCCTGCAGCTCATCCAGAAGAAACTGTTTGGTCATATAGATTTTCACGTTACCGATCACTTCGCCTTCGCGGCTGATCTCACCCTCTACGCTGATATAATCACCTTTAATATCATCCAGAGCAGTGACCGGATACCAGTTCTCATTCCGTTTTCTACCCTCAAATAGGTCACCATCCGCATTCACGATGATGGCATAGATGGATCTATCGGAGAGCTCATTACTGATCACCCTGATTGCCCATGCATTATCAATCTCCCATAGCGGCAGTTCAAGGCTCTCAGCAAGGCGGTGAACCTTCTTTTCGGCTTCTATCTTCAGCTCAGCAATCACCTCGGCTTTAGCACTGTTATACTCGTAGAACTCAACAGAGATAACGCCAACCAGCACCATAGAAACCAGCACCACAGTAATTCGAATCCTGATGCTGTTAAATATCCCCGGCACCTCAATCACTCCTGTTCATAATTGTAAAGAGCCTCATACCGCTCAAGATCGCTCATCAATTCATCCGGCACCTGCCCTGCACCATAATAAGACTCAAGAATCTGAAGGTATAAACCGCTGGCTTTGATCTTCTTCATACCTTTTCTATAGAGACTTCCGATCTGTTTCGCATCGGGATAACCGGAAGATATCAGCATGGCGATAGGCATATGTGAACCGGGAATGATGGATTCAACAAAGTCGTCATGACTATCAGGGAAAAGCCGGTCGATAATCTTATTACCAACGAGATCAATCTCGATCACCAGGTCAATGCGCCCCCGCTGCAGCTTTTTGAACAGTGATGCCTGCGAATAACTCTCCTCAAATTTCACACCTGCTCTTTCAAAGTAGGATCGGTCCACCAGTGTGCCCTTCAGGATACCGACTTTGTACCCCTTCAGGTCATCGACAGTGTTGAAGGTGAGCTTGTTCTTATGATTCGGTTGATAATAGAAGAGTCCCACATGGTAGACGCAGACCGGGATCACAGCGGCAAAATCCTGATTGCCCATGTAGAATTCGGGATTACCGAGATCGTTGTTTGTATCATCCTCAATCATGCGCGTCAGCGGCTTGTAGTGGATATGCGAAACCAGACCGGCCGCTTCAGAGGCTGCATGCACAATCTCACCGCACATGCCGTCCTTCACCATCGTCTGGGACCAGTATGGCGGGCTATCGTTGGCATCAAGGCTGACAGAGAGACCTTCATCATCGGCAAGACTAGCCGACACCCCTGTTATCAGGAGCAGCACAATACCGGTCATCACCCGGAAAAACATCACCATCAACCTCTCCTGGTTTTATTTAGCCAGCTCGCCTTTCAGGTCTCCCATGTAGAGCTTCAACATCTCGCCATTGCCAATGTGTTTCTTCATGATCGCTGCATAGGAACCATCATTCACCATGGCCGTCAGCGCCTTCCTGAATTTGGCTGCATCATCAACACCCTGCAGATGTTTACGGTTGAAAACAACATACATGACATCCGTGCCGGCAGGCCTCTGCATGGCCGCGAAATTACCCTTCTCGGAAGCCATGTATTTATCAAGCAGCCAGTTGGTCGTCAGAGCGGGAATAGCTGCAAAATCGGCCTCCCCTTTCGCAATCATCTTCAGCAGCGCAATGGTTCTCCCCTGCTTCACTTCGATATCCGCACTCTTGAAGGCGGCAATATCTTCACCCTTGTGGGCACCATAGGTTTTGCCTTTCAGCGAGGCCAGCTTACCACTCCACTCCAGCCCGTTCGGGTATGCCGGTTTATAGTAGTAGAACCTCTCAACCATGACCGCTACCGGGATAAAGGTAAGACTCTTTCTGGCCTCACTGCTGAAGTTCAGGTGGCGCCCCATCGCCGCCAGTGCATTCTCCTGCAGCAGGTAGTAATTCACCATGCGCCGCACCGGATGGGTGGTGATCACGGCATCAATGCCCGCCTGCTCTAAAGCACTATTCACAATCTCGGAGAAAGGGCCTCCCCCCTTCACTTCGGTGGATAGAAATGGTGGAAAATCGAGGGCATGAACCTGATCCTTATCGATAGCAAAGAGTGCTTTAGTCACCCTTGGGCCGGTTGCCGATGCCGTTGTCGCAAACAGCAGTGAACCCATAAACAGCAGGGAGAGTGTGACAATTCCGGCTTTTGAAATGATCTGTTTCATATCAATCTCCTACTGCCGATGCAGACTGCACCAGTACCTTATCCCAAAGTTCGAAGTGATGACCGAAAGGATTGGTCTGGCTCATGAAGATGGTAATCTTCTCCTCTTTAGGGTCAACGCTGAAACGGGTGGAGTAAATACCGGCCCACTCATAGGTGCCGACATCACCACTGTCCACGGGATGCTCACGGTCAGCCTGGATGGCAAAGCCCAAACCGAACTTCCACCCTTTGCTGTGCAGGAACTCCGCATCATGCTCACCAATATGATTCGTTGCTGTCATCAACTCGACCGTCTTGCGACTTAAGAGCCGAACACCATCCAACTCGCCACCGTTAAGATACATCTGGGCAAAGCGGAAATAGTCGTAAACAGTGGAGAGTACATTCGCGCCACCGGCTAGGTATTTGCCGGAGAGTGCCTCGGCATCACCCGGATTAAGGCAGAGATCCCCCGCTATAATCGGTTTGTCATCAGCGCGCACAAGGGAGCCTTTCCAATCGCTCTTCCAGACAGCGGCCAGCCGCGGCAGTTTCTCTTCCGGAATATAGAAGTGGCTATCCTTCATCTTCAACGGCTTGAAGATGCGCTGCTCAACAAATTTATCAAACCTCATTCCCGACACCACCTCAACAAGGTAGCCGAGAATGTCGCTATTCAGACCATAATCCCACACCTCACCCGGATGGGCGTAGAGCGGCAACCGCGCCAGCCGTTTGACCATGTCACCGATGGTTTCATCCGGCCTGCAGAAGCCATCGGTAATGCCAACCTCCTTGTAGAGGTCGGTTACCATGGTGCGGGTTGGGTTGGGGTACACATCATTGAGGAAGAGATAGAGAATACCGGAGGTATGAGCCAGCAGATCACGGATCTGTACCTCACGCTTCACAGGCTCCAGGTGATAGGGAAAGTCGGCACCTGCGGGGTTGGGCACTAGCACCTTCTGGTTGCGGAATTCAGGGATATATTTGGCCACCGGATCAGAGAGCAGCAACTTGCCCTCCTCATAGAGCATCATGATCGCTGTACTGGTGATCGGTTTGGTCATCGAGACGATGCGGAAGATCGTATCCTTCTGCATTGGCTTGCCGACATCAGCCAGCCCTGTCTCCTTGAAATAGGCGATCTTGCCCTTGCGCGCCACCATCACCACCGCGCCGGCAATCTTCTTCTCCGCCACGTAGCGATCGATCAGCCGATCCATATTCTTCAGCCGCTCGGATGAGAGCCCCACCTTCTCAGGTTTGACCATCTTATAGTCTGCGGCACTGACCGGCAGAACCCCGAAAGCAAAGAGCAGTAGCAGTGCAACAAAAAGCTTATTCATGGTGGCCTCCATATACTCTTATTGTAGCAGACTATTCCTCTTTTCGGGCTCTAACCATCCAGCACCTGACGTATGGCCTGACTCATATCATTTACGGCATAAGGCTTGGATATCACTTGTTCATCAATCTGAGCTCCCTCTTTTCCAAGCGCTCTTAACTTGTCGTAACCGGTAGCATAGATCGCTTTAGCATCGGGATTGATCCCCCTGATCTGCCGAAGCGCCTCAGGGCCTCCGAGATGCGGCATCACAACATCAAGAATCACCAGATCAATCTCCTGAAAGCGGCTCTGGTATTGGGCCACTGCTAGCTGCCCATCCGTGGCTGTGATCACGTGATAATTCAACCCCTCGAGAATATCCCTGCCGATCTCCAGCACGCTCTCGTTATCATCGACCAGTAGGATCGTTTCGCCCTGCCCCATCACCAGCTCATCCGTTGCAGCGGGGAGAGCGTTATCCTCTTCAGCAGTCACAAGTGGCAGATAAATCGAGAACTCTGTTCCGGAACCGGGCTCTGATTCGACATCGATCACACCACCATGACTGTTTACCGTACCAAAAACCATCGAGAGCCCGAGTCCGGTGCCCTTGTCTACATCCTTGGTGGTAAAGAAAGGTTCGAAGATATGATCAAGATGCTCTTCACTGATCCCCTTGCCGTTATCCCTTATCCGGATCAGAGCGAAATCTTCACCCTCGACAACCTTGTGGTGCTGCAGGAAATAATCATCGGCATGGTATCGCTCCAGCACCACTTCAATGGTCGGTGACTCCACTGCATCAACCGCATCGAAAGCGTTATTGATCAGGTTCATCAGTGCCTGCTGCAGCTGATTGATATCACCGCGGACCATTATATCCGTCTCTTTAACATCCAGTTTGAATGCAATATTCTCCGGCAGGGAAACCCTCTGCAGTTTGACCGCCTCCTTGAGGAAGGATGAGATCGATAGGGTTTGCATCTGAACGATCCCCTTACGGGAGAAGGCGAGCAGCTTCTGAATCGTCGCTGCGGCACTAAATGATAGTTTCTCGACATTATCGAGATGTCTGACCACCTCCGGCATCTCGGCAGCCTTTCTCCTGGCGAGATAGAGATTGCCAGTGATGCCTGCCAGGGTGTTGTTGAAGTCGTGGGCAATGCCGCCGACAAGTGTTCCGATCGCCTCCATCTTCTGGGCCTGGTGGAACTGCTCCTCCAGCTTTTCGTACTCCTTGAGCCCCTGCTGGATACCGATGTAGTTGATGATGTTGCCACTCTCATCCCTGATCGGTGAGATGGTGAGCATCGCAGGGTAGAGTTCACCTGACTTCGCTCTGTTGATCACCTTGCCCTGCCAGACGCGGCCTGATAAAACACTCTCCCACATCTTCCGGTAGACATCACCATGCTGGTCGCCACTCTTGAGGAGGCGATGGTTCTGTCCGATCGCCTCCATTTCACTGTAACCGGTCAGTGTCGTAAAGGCCGGATTGATATATTCGATGGTGCCTTCAAGGTCGGTAATCGCCACCGCCTCACCTGACTGTTCAATCGCTTGGGACAATCTGCGCACCTGTGCCTCAGCACGTTTGCGTTCACTGATGTCGATCCAGCAGGAACGGCTATAGAGCACCTTGCCGTTTTCATCGCGAACGGAGGTGACGTTGAGGTTCACATCAATTTTGCTGCCATCTTTTCTCATCAGTTGCAATTCTTCGTTGTGAACCTCTCCAGTTGTCACAAACAACTGGAATGACTCATGCACCTTATCCATGCAGTCAGGGTGGTAGAGCTCAAATATCTGTCGTCCGACAATATCAGTTTTGGGATAGCCAAGATTGTCAGCCAGTGTCTGATTACAACTTAACACCGTGGCGGTAGCAGCATCAACAGAAACGTACATATCCGGTGAATGGTCATACATGTCTAAATATTTCGCTTCTGACTCTTTCAGAGCCTGCTCCATTCGGATGCGCTCGGTCACATCGTTACCGGTGGAGAGCAGGCCGGTTACCTCCCCTTTCTCATTCTTGTGGGTCTTGTCAAACCACTCGATGAGAATCTCATGGCCATCCTTGGCAATGATCGGGTTAATATTTCCATGCGTATGTATATCTTCTATCGCCTCTGAAAAAATCTTGCGAGTCTCGCTGTGATCAGACTCTGGCAGGAAGGTATCGAACCAATCCTTTCCCTTTACCTCAGCCAACGTATAACCGCTCAACACCTCCATGAATTGATTGATATATTCAATGGTTCCATCCCTGTTCAGCAGCAGCATAATCGTCTGGGCGGTATCAAGAATTCTTGTTGAAAGCTCATGCTCTTTTCTTAGCTCATCGCCTTGATCCTGAAGCTCCTGCTGCTGCTCTTTTACCCTTTGCATCAGGTTCCACTTTTGGGTCAGGGCGGAGGCGACCTGTTGAACCTCAATGCTCTCGAACGGTTTTTTCAATACCAGCAGTTGGTCTGTGGCACCCAACTCCTTCTGCATATGCTCCCAACTGTAGTCGGAATAGGCGGTAACAATAGTGACCTGAATATCGGGATCGACCTGCCAGATGCGCTTGATGGTCTCGATGCCATCCCAGCCCGGAGGCATACGCACATCAACAAAGGCTGCTGCATAGGGCTGACCCTCGGCCAGCGCCCTCTCCACCATATCCAGCCCCTCTTCACCCTGGCTGGCGCACTCCACATCAAACGCCTGATGTGCTACCGCCTCGGTCGGCGTGTAATTGCCGAGAATATCCGCAGCCAGCGAATCGGCTGCAGTGGATTCAAGAGATGGGGCCAGAACACGCCTATAATCGGCATGCAATTCGGGCATATCATCAATTACAAGAACTCTCCGGTTCATCGCATCCACCTTTCAGCCCTCCAGCTCACGGCGCAACCTCTGGCTCAAGATGTTCATCCTGAACGGTTTCACTATGATGCTCTCCTCTCCCCGTTTCGCATAGCCCAGATGATTCCCCGGATCATAATCGCAAAAGATCACTTTCAGCTCAGGGGCCAGATCCTGCAGGCGTGTCACAGTATCACTGCCACTGTTCAGGTCTATCAGGGCAAGCTCAACAAGGTCCCTGTTCGCATTAAACAGCGCCACCGCTTCCTGCTCATCTGATGCAGCCAACACCTTGTAACCAAGGCTCTCTAACACTCCTTCTCCTATGTCGCGATCACTCCCTTGACCATCCAACAGCAGAATCGCCTCACCATGCCCATCCATGATGGTAAACTCCTGCTCAATCAACTTCATTCTACGCATCAAATCCCATTTGCGCGACAGGGAAGTGGCAATGGAGAGCAACTCGATGCTCTCGAACGGCTTCTTCAATAGCTGCAACTGATCCGTATCGCCTAGGTCCCGGGTGATATCCCCCCAACTGTAATCGGAATAGGCGGTCACAATGATTACCTGAATATCGGGGTCGACCTGCCAAATATGCTTGATCGTCTCGATGCCATTCCAGCCCGGTGGCATACGCACATCAACAAAAGCGACGGCATAGGGGCACCCCTCTGCCAGCGCTTTCTCGACAAGTTTTACGCCCTGCTGGCCCTGAGAGGCACAATCCACATCAAAACCTGCCTTGGAGGCGACCTCTTCATTACCGCCATCGAGAATATTAGAGGCAAGAGCTTCTACAGCTGATGACTCAGTCGTTTCAACCAGAACTCGGAGGTATTCGGCATGGACATCCTGCATATCATCGATAACGAGGACCCTTCTGTTGATCTCTTCCAAATCGCTACTCCACGGCATGATTTTTCACCATCGGCAGCTCTAGCCTGAAACAGACTCCCACCCGACCCTCAGCATGGGAAAGGATTAACCTGCCGCCCATCTCAACGGCAAGATTGGCTGCGCTGTGCAGTCCGAACCCCGAGTGCCCCTCCTTGGTGGAGAAGCCGTGTGAGAAGACCTTCTCTTTTATTTCTGTGCTAATGCCGAGGCCGTTGTCGCAAATCTCAAAACAGAACTGGTCAGATCCAACCATTTCTGTTTTCAGTTCAATTTTTCGCGGTCGATCATCAACCAGAGCAAGCGATTCAATCGCATTTTTCAACAGGTTCTCCAGCACCTGCATCACCTTGTGTTTCTGCAGCGCACAGGTGGGAACAGTGCCTGTTTTTCGTTGCAGATCGATTTTAAGCTCTTCGATGCGATCGCTGAAATGACCGAGAGAGCGATTCAGAAGTCTCGCAGGGTCAATCGTCTCTTTGGCCTCGTTACTCTCCAGCGAACCGCTTTGTGACTGAATAATGGCCCTGACATGCTCGACATGTTCGGCCATCTGCGTGAGATCATCCCGCCACTGCTGCTGTTCGCTCCCCACAGCTTGAGCAAGCTGCTCGAAATAGGCTGGTATCTGTTTTCCTTTTGGATCCGAGGTGATGAACGCACCAAGCTTCTCCCCCTGCTCCTGCATCAGCGCCACGATAGCAGGCAGGCTTCTGACCGAGGATTTCTCAAGCTGCGACTGCATCTGCTGCACGGAGATATTGATGCTGTTAAGCACATTGCCGGCATTGTGGATTACCTCACGGGCCACTTCTGCCTTGCCTGAATCGTGCGAGAGATCGGAAATTGTCTGGAAATCACGGGCATGGTTGATCGCCAGAGCTGCCACATTACGGATCAAGAGCGCCATGTTGAGATAACGGCTGCGGTGCTGCGGAAAGGCGATCTTCTCAACCGCGATGAAGCCGAAGGTCTCATCGGAGCTGCTGATCCTTACCCAGAAACCATCTTCATCAATCCAGGCGTAGTCACCGCCAGCCGGATCAATTGATGCCTGTGCCTCCGTGGCATAATCCGGCTCTGAACTGAGAGGCTGGCCAAAATCGTTATCCTCCCACGGAATATAGGAGCACTGCTTTGGTGCCAGCAGCATCTGAAAGGTAGTAATCAACGAATTGCTGATATCATACTCACTCTTCTGGTCGGTAAGCCTGCCGAGCAGGTCAGCCACCATCGCATACTCTGCCTGCTGCTTGAGTGCCTCATCGAGGCTCTCCTGCACATCCTCGGTCATAAAATCACGACTCAATCGCTTGAGAAGATGGCTGTAAAAATCAAGCCCCACTTTAATCCGCTCCGATGGGATATCCAGATACTCGGCCATATCAGCAAGCCTGCCGGCACTCTCCGCATCGGTGCCGGTATCTACCAGAAGCAGCCGCTTTGCCGTCTCCTGAAAAAAGCGTCTGGCACTTTGCTGATCAAAGCCCATCACATGCTCGATCTGGTTTTTCCAGCCGGAGAGCCAACCCGGAGTGATCAGATGATAACCTTTCGCCATATAGTGATTGACCAGTTGCGGTTGCATGAAGAGGTAGAAGCACTGCTCAACGTGATGAACCTTGATGGTTCGATCTGGCCACTGCTGCAGATCGAGATTGGCCGTGCAGCAGCCCCCCAACACCAGAGATGGCTCATCTGCACTCTCACTGTTGGAAAATAGTCTGTTCCAGTCAGTCGGCGGACGCCCGCACTGGGCGGGGAAACCCACGACCTCGCCATCGATACCGGCAAGCTTGAGCGCCTGTTCAGTCTCGGCCCTGAAATAGCTGCAGACAACGAATTTAATAACAACCTCCCATCATATTTTCAGTGGATACCTGCCCCATTCGTGCACCGCCTCAGATATATTGAGAAGCACATCATCGGGCA
>Ga0316187_10001386_pt1 | contig 20824 bp, 17 predicted proteins | sample CroRivburrow1_MG_FD_204927 | JGI IMG/M metagenome (GOLD analysis project Ga0316187, IMG submission 204927) | Coastal sediment microbial communities from Maine, United States - Cross River worm burrow 1 | ecosystem: Environmental > Aquatic > Marine > Coastal > Sediment | place: USA: Maine...
GACAGTTGTTTACAGCGGTCATGAATACACAGCCGCCAACGCAAAATTCGCCCTGAGCGTCGATCCTGACAACGAGGCCTTGAAGGCGCGCGCGGATGAGATTGCGCAACTCCGGGCTGCGGGAAGACCAACCGTGCCGACAACAATTGCCCAGGAAATGCAAACCAATCCGTTCCTGCGCGCCGGTTCAGCCGACCGCTTTGCGGAAGTGCGAAGAGCCAAGGACAGTTTCTAGAGCTTGTTTCCGCCTCAAAATGCCTCTGTTTGAGGCGGAAGCCTTTCGGTTTCAGGCAACAACCGTGTAAATGAAGGCTGCGTAGGCGGCCAGGAATGCAAACCCGACCCGTTTGCCGAAGCGTTTGACCACCAGGGCGATGAAGACCAGCACCATCGAAACGCCAATCATCACGGCTATGTTCACTTTCAGCATCTCGTCTGAAACCGGAATCGGTGAAATGACCGCGGTGATCCCGGCAATACCGAGAATATTGTAGATATTCGATCCCAGCACGTTACCCAGCGCAATGTCGGAGTGTTTGCGCACGGCGGCAATAATTGATGTCGCGAGTTCGGGCAGCGACGTACCGATGGCAACGAGCGTCAATCCGACAACTTCGTCTGAAACCTCGAAAGACTTCGCCACGATGATTGCATTGTCGACCAGCAACTTGCCCCCGAGCACCACGGCGACGGTGCCGCCGACAACCAGCAAAATGTCCAGCCATATTGAACTGGAGGCTAGCGGCATATCATCGTCCGGGGCCGCTTCCTTGCCATTTTTGCGGCGATCGGAATACAGCAGATAACCCAAATAGCTGATCAACAGGGCAATAAACACCAATCCCCATTGCTGCGACAGCACTCCCGGATAGCACGCCACCCCCAGCAGCACTGCCGCCAGTACCATGACAAGGCCGTCGCGGAAAACCGCTGCCTGTGAACACAGGATTGGATAGATTATCGCGCCGACGCCGAGGATCAGCAGAATGTTGGCAATATTGGACCCGACCACGTTTCCCATGGCTATGCCGGGTGCGCCGGCAAGTGCGGCTTGAATGGACGCGACCAGTTCCGGCACGGAGGTTCCGAAGCCGACAATGATGATGCCGACCACCAGGTGAGACAAGCCAAGCCGCAAGGCGAGCGCAGCAGCGCCGCGCACCAGAAACTCTCCACCAGCCAGCAGCAGGACAAACCCTGCCAGCAATCCCAAATAGGTCATTGTGAGCCCCTTGCCTGCGCACCCATTTATCTGCCTGCCTTATCTAGGAAAGCCGCCGGCAAATTGAAAGGGCAGCAGAAATCAATCTGCTGCCCTGCATCATCTCCAACCTGGAGTGGTCGCTCAGATCATGTACTGGCCACCATTTGCCGAAATGGTCGAACCGGTGATGAAACCAGCATCATCGCCCACAAGGAAGAGTACGCACCTGGCAATTTCTTCCGGCTCTCCGAGGCGGCCGACCGGAATATGTGGCAGGATGGCCTTGTCGAGAACGTCCTGAGGAATAGCCCGCACCATTTCCGTACCGATGTAACCGGGGCAAATCGCATTGACGGTAATGCCCTTCTTCGCACCTTCCTGTGCCAGCGACTTGACGAACCCGATATCACCCGCCTTGGCCGAGGCGTAGTTCGCCTGGCCCATCTGGCCCTTCTGACCGTTGATGGAAGAAATGCACACCACCCGGCCAAAACCACGCTCGCGCATGCCTTCCCAGACCGGGCGAGTCATGTTGAACAGGGAGTTGAGGTTGGTGTTGATCACCGCATTCCAGTGTTCCGGTGTCATCTTGTGGAACATGGCATCACGTGTAATGCCGGCATTGTTGACCAGGATATCGACCGGACCAAAATCGTTCTCGATCTTCTTCAGGGCCGTTTCACAGGCTCCGTAATCGCCAACATCCCATTTCATCACCTCAATACCGGTCCGGGCCTTGAAGCTTGTGGCCGCTTCATCATTGCCGGCATAGCTGGCAATAACCTTGTAACCGGCATCCTTGAGCGCGGTTGCGATGGCTGCACCAATACCCCGGGTTCCCCCGGTTACGACTGCGATACGTGACATGTGATTACTCTCCCTGTTTTGTGTTTTTGTCTTGATTTATCTCAGTCGCGCTCCACGCACATGGCAACGCCCATACCACCGCCAATGCACAATGTGGCAAGGCCCTTCTTGGCATCGCGCTTCTTCATTTCGTGCAGCAGTGTTACGAATACCCGCGCTCCCGATGCACCGATAGGATGGCCGATCGCGATGGCACCGCCATTGACGTTGACAATGTCCGGGTTCCAGCCCATGTCGGCGTTGACCGCACAGGCCTGTGCCGCGAAGGCTTCGTTGGCTTCAACCAGGTCGAGATCCTCGACCTTCCAGCCGGCCTTCTTGAGTGCGGCGCGCGATGCCGGGATCGGACCCGTACCCATGATGGCCGGATCAACACCGGCATTTGCCCACGACACGATACGCGCCAGCGGTGTCAGCCCGCGCTTGCTGGCTTCCGCTGCGCTCATCAGGATAACAGCAGCGGCACCGTCATTGATACCGGATGCATTACCGGCCGTAACCGAACCTTCCTTGTCAAAGGCAGGCCGCAGCTTGCCGACCGATTCCAGTGTCGTGCCGTGCTTGATGTACTCGTCCTGGTCGACAACCGTTTCGCCCCTGCGGGTTGTTATCGTGACCGGGCAGATCTCGTCGGCAAACCTGCCGGCTTTCTGAGCTGCTTCTGCCTTGTTCTGCGAAGCCACCGCAAAATTGTCCTGTTGTTCGCGGGTGATCTGCCACTGCTTGGCAACATTCTCAGCCGTGGTGCCCATGTGGTACCCGTTGAAGGCATCCCAGAGGCCGTCACGGATCATGGTGTCGATCATCATGTAATCGCCCATCTTCACGCCGTTGCGAAGGTGCTGGCAATGCGGTGCCTTGCTCATGGATTCCTGTCCGCCGGCTGCGACAATATTCGCGTCGCCACTGGTTATCTGCTGCATGCCCAGTGCAACTGCGCGCAGGCCGGACCCACACAACTGGTTCATGCCCCATGCCGGGCTTTCAACCGGAATACCGGCGTTGACCGATGCCTGCCGGGCCGGGTTCTGGCCAGCGCCTGCCGTCAGAATCTGGCCGAGGATTACCTCGTCAATGTCTTTGCCTTCAAGTCCGGCACGCTGCATGGCGGCTTTCAGCGCTATGGTGCCAAGCTCGGAGGCCAGCAACGGGCTCAAGGCACCGTTGAAAGACCCCACCGGGGTGCGGGCTGCCGAAACGACTACAACGGCATTATCGGAAGTGGACATGGGCATCATCCTTTTCAACTGGGTAAATCATGCTTTCAAATTCGCGAGATACTTGCCCCAACGAAACTCATTGTGCAATGCACAATTAGTCGCGGTCTGTGCGGCATATGAACGGCCTCGACAGCCGGGTAAAAACACACCACACACGATTTACCCCAATACAGTCAATTGAAAGTCGTCATTGCGTTGCTCGACAAGTCTGCATTGCCATGTATATGGTGCAATGCACAGGCAGCCCCAGTCAGGATCAAACTGTCCCCTTCATCTCGAGACCGCAGAGTAGCAAATATGGCCGAAGACAAGAGCGCACCAATTGTCATCAAGAAATACGCCAACAGGCGTCTCTACAACACGTCAAGTTCTGCCTATGTGACGCTTGATGATCTTTCGCAAATGGTCAAGGAAGGCTCCGATTTTGTGGTCCACGACGCCAAGAGCGGCGATAATATCACCCGCCAGGTGCTGACGCAGATTATTTTCGAAGAAGAGGCCAAGGGGGAGAACCTGCTGCCGATCGATTTTCTACGGCAGTTGATCCGGTTTTACGGCGACAGCATGCAATCCTTCGTACCAAGCTATCTGCAATTTTCCATGGACCACCTGACCCGTGAGCATGAGCGGCTTCGCGAAGAGATGGTCGGATCTGCCGGCACCGAAATGATAAAATCCATGGAAGACCAGGCACGCCAGAACATGGCGATGTTCCAGGACGCGATGCAATTGTTCAACCCGTTCGCCACTATGCAGAATGCGGCGGGTAAAACTGCGGAAGCGTCCGCGGACCCGGCCAAACCGCAAACCCCGGCAAAACCTGAAGCATCGGCTGATCCCGATCTCAGCGAACTGCGCAACCAGATCAAGACAATGCAGTCCCAGATCGAGAAACTGGCTGGCAAGGACTAATATATCAACTATCGCATCCGCTGCCGTTTCCGGTCGCTTGAGCCTGCATCAATACCCGGCAGCAAAGCCGTCCTTGCGCGGTTCAGAACCCGCACACAGCATGTTGCTGTCGCGATCAATCGCAATGATCTGCCCGCCGCCATAAGGCTCTTCCGGGCGATGAACCTTGTGGCCCAGCGCCGTGAGGCCTGCCGCGACGTGTTCCGGCACGCCCTGCTCAAGCCCCAGTTGCCCGTCTTCGTGAAATGCCCGCGGAAACTCCAGCGCTTCCTGCGGGTCCATGCCGTAGACATAGCGGTTGACCATCATCGCCACGTGCCCCATCGGCTGGTACGCACCGCCCATCACCCCGAACGACTGCACGATCTTGCCGTTTTCACGCACCATGGCAGGAATGATGGTGTGCAGCGGCCGTTTGCCGGGAGCAATACAGTTGGGATGGCCCGGCACAGCAGAAAACCCGGCCCCCCGGTTCTGCAGGATGATACCGGTCTTCGGTGTCACAATGCCCGATCCGAAACCGTGATAGATCGAATTGATGAACGACACCGCCATGCGGTCCTTGTCCACGATACTCAGATAGACGGTATCAGAGCCCGGCAGGGGCACGACATCTTCAGGCTCTGGAATTGCGCGATCCATGGATATCTGCGCTGCCAGCGTGTCCGCCATGCTGTCGGACAGAATTTCGTCGACCGGCACCTCGTAGAAGTCCTGGTCGGCAATGTGGCGGTTACGGATAACCCAGGCCAGCCGTATGGCTTCAGTTTCCAGGTGGCGCCGCTCAACGCTTTCAGGCGCATATTGTGAAAGATCGAAGCGGCTGAGAATATTGAGCGCCACCAGCGCCGTCAGACCGGTGCCGTTCGGCGGGATTTCAAGAATCTCGCGACCCTGGTAGACCGTGCTGATCGGCTTGACCCAATCGGCCCTGGTTGCAGCCAGGTCATCCATGGTGATCAGGCTGCCCTTGGCCTGCAGCGTTGCGACGATATCTTCCGCCACCCCACCGCTATAGAATCCATCGCGACCCGTTTCAGCAATGACCTCCAGCGTGTCGGCAAGCGCCGGTTGCCTGACCATCTGACCGGCTGAGGGAGCCTTGCCATCGGGAAGGTAATGCATCCGGCCACCTTCATCCTGTCCGATGAAGTCAGCCAGTTCGGCCCAGTCGTGGGCAGTCCTCGGTCCGACAGGGTGTCCCAGCCGCGCAAGCCGGATGGCAGGCTGCAAAACATCGCCAAGCGACCTGGTCCCGAACCGGTCCAGTAATGTTGCCCAGCCATCCACCGCACCGGGTACCGTGACAGCGTGGATATTGTCGGCTGCGATTTCCGTAAGGCCGGACGCCTTCAGCCAGGCTTCGTCAGCATGAATGCTGGCCCGGCCGGACCCGTTCAGACCCGCCACTTCGCCATCTGGCGTCCCGATCAGGGCAAAACAGTCGCCACCGATCCCGGTCATCTGAGGTTCGGTTACGCACAACACGGCAGATGCCACGATGGCTGCGTCCGCCGCATTGCCCCCTGCGCGCAGGATATCCAGTGCTGCCAGGGTAGCCTGTGGCGACGACGTCGCAACGCAGGCCTCGGCCGCATATACGGCAGATCGCCCTGGTACATGAAAATTTCTCATATCAAGTGCCTTTTCATCATCTATTGGCAGGTGCCGTCATTTGCGCGTATGAAGAGGTCTTCAAACTAGGCGTCTCGTCCGGATGGTCAAGGCCATTAACAACGGTTTCACGCTCCGGGACACGCCTTGGCCAACCGCATACAATCATAACAGGCCGCTGAATTGCGGTAAATAACATCAATCCAGCCACGACAGCCGGAATTCAGGAGGACTACCATATGGCATCAGTCAAAACAGATATCGAGATCGCCCGCCAGGCAACCATGAAACCGATCATGGAAATTGGCGCCAAGATCGGCATCAGCGAACAGCATCTCATTCCTTATGGTCATACCAAGGCAAAGGTTTCGGCAGAATTCATCAAGTCCGTCCAGGGCAACAAGGACGGCAACCTGATCCTGGTCACCGCGATCAACCCGACACCGGCAGGCGAAGGCAAGACGACCACGACTGTCGGTTTGGGCGACGGCCTCAACGCCATTGGCAAAAAAGCCATGATCTGCATTCGCGAAGCATCGCTTGGTCCCTGCTTCGGCATGAAGGGCGGCGCTGCGGGTGGCGGTTTCGCGCAGGTGGTTCCAATGGAAGACATGAACCTGCATTTCACCGGTGACTTCCACGCCATTACCTCTGCCCACAACCTGCTGGCAGCCCTGCTCGACAATCACGTGTACTGGGGCAACAAGCTCGACATTGATGTGCGCCGCGTCTCCTGGCGCCGGGTCATGGACATGAATGACCGCGCGCTCCGTCAGATCGTGTGTAATCTGGGCGGCGTCGCCAACGGCTTCCCGCGTGAATCCGGGTTCGACATTACCGTGGCCTCGGAAGTCATGGCCATTCTTTGCCTGGCAACCGACATTGACGATCTTCAGCGCCGGCTGGGCGACATCATCATTGCCTACAAGCGTGACCGCTCACCGGTCTACTGTCGCGACATCAAGGCAGACGGTGCAATGACTGTTCTGCTTAAAGACGCCATCCAGCCAAACCTGGTGCAGACACTGGAAAACAACCCGGCCTTTGTGCACGGTGGTCCGTTCGCCAACATTGCCCACGGCTGCAACTCGGTCATGGCAACCACTACTGCCCTGAAGATTGCCGACTATGTGGTAACCGAAGCAGGGTTTGGCGCTGACCTGGGCGCAGAAAAGTTCTTTGACATCAAGTGCCGCAAGGCCGGTCTCAAGCCAAAGGCCGTTGTGATCGTGGCAACTGTCCGCGCCATGAAGATGAACGGCGGTGTTGCCAAGAACGATCTCGGCGCCGAAAACGTCGACGCCGTCAAGGCAGGCTGTGCAAACCTGGGCCGTCACATCGAGAACATCAAGAAGTTCGGTGTACCCGCGGTTGTCGGCATCAACCATTTCGTCACCGACACCGACGCCGAAGTTCAGGCGCTGAGCGACTTTGTGAAAACGCAGGGCGCCGAAGCCGTTCTGTGCAAGCACTGGGCACTCGGCTCGGAAGGCACCAGGGAACTGGCCAACAAGGTTGTGGAAATGGTCGAAGGCGGCTCAGCCGACTTCAAGCCGTTGTACGCCGACGACCTGAGCCTGTTCGACAAGATGGAAGCGATTGCCAAGGGCATCTACCGTGCTGATGGCGTAGTCGCTGATGCCAAGATCCTGGCTCAGTTGAAAGCCTGGGAAGATCAGGGCTACGGCAAGCTGCCGGTCTGCATGGCCAAGACGCAGTATTCCTTCACCACGGATCCGACCGTGCGCGGTGCGCCAACCGGGTTTACACTGCCTGTTCGTGAAGTGAGACTGTCTGCCGGAGCCGGCTTCGTTGTAGCCGTGTGCGGTGAGATCATGACCATGCCCGGCCTGCCATCGGTACCGGCGGCAGAATCGATCATGCTCAATGACGAAGGTCAGATCGAAGGCCTGTTCTAGAGCATCATCCGATCAGATGGAATCATCTGATCGGATAAAGATGCTCGATTCCAAAGTGTTAGAGCAATTTTATCCACCCAAGTGGATGGATATTGCTCTAGCCAACCTCAGCTTTGAGGCTCAACAGATTAAGGGGCGCGGAAGGTATATCTCCTCCCGCGCCCTTGCTGTTTTCACACATGCATTGTCACGCCACCAGCGTACCGCGCACCGGGTAATCGTTCTCGATCACATATTTCAGATTGCCGGCAAGCTCTGCCGCCTTGGCCCTGCCGAACGGAGCCGTTTGAACCGACCAGTGATACAGTGTCCCGTCCGGTCGCACGATGGCTATTCCGGGTTCGGAAAATACATCCGGCTCGGCGTCCTTGAACGCAGATGACAGGTACAGACCCCAGGCCCTCGCCTGGTCCCTGGTCAGGCCATAGCCAAGTTTCAGGCCGGACACATCCCAGTCACGCGCCGTCTGCTCCGCCAGTTCCCGTGTGTTCATGCTGATTGCAACAACATCGCCACCAAGTCCTGCGAAATCGTGCAGCTTGCTGCGGAAGTCAGTCAATTGCCCCTTGCAGATCGGGCAGTGCAGGCCGCGATAGAAAATCACTATTGTGAAATTTTCCGGCGCATCGGCATTGAGCGTGAACTCGCCACCACCCGCCAAAGGCACGGTGAGAGCCGGTACAGGCTGTCCGGGAAGCAGTGTTGAATGCATAGGTGTCTCCAATTCAAAGGGCAGTATCCACATCATCTGGACACTGCCCTGCAAAGCATCAACTCACAACCATGTGACAGGCCAGCCGACTATGCTCTCAAGCGCTCATTGTCCGCATCAAACGGGCTTTCGGCAATGACGGTTGCGTCGAACAGTTCACCAAGGATTTTCACCTGGAGCCTTGTGCCGTCTGCAGAGTGCTCCGGCTTGACCATGGCAAGCGCCAGCGATTTACCGACCCGCCAGCCATAGGACCCGGTCGTGACCCGGCCAACCAGCGTGCCTGAAGCATCGTAGACAGCTTCGGATCCGCGCGCGTCGCAATCCTTGATGTTGTGCACTTCCATGGTCACATAGGTCCATTCATCGCCGGCGGCGTGGCGTTTCACCAGCTCGTCTCGACCAATGAAATCACCCTTGTTGGGATGAACAAAACGATCAAGGCCGGATTCATAGGCCGAGTATTCAATCGACAGTTCCCGTCCGACCAGGCGGTAGGATTTTTCCACGGCCATGGTGCCCATGGCCCGTATGCCGAACGGCTTGATGCCGAACTCGGCACCGGCTTCCATGACGAGATCAAAAATCAGGTTCTGCATCTCCATCGGGTGATGCAGCTCCCAGCCCAGTTCGCCGACGAAGTTCACCCGCAACGCATGCGCCTGGGCGATGCCGACATTGATGAACTTGCCGGTCAACCACTTGAAATTGTCATTCGACAGGTCGGTGTCGGTCAGCTTCTGCAGCACGTCGCGCGATTTCGGACCAGCCAGCACCAGCACACCCATCTGTGTCGTTATCTTCCGCAACTCAACGCCTGCATCCGGCTTGAGCTTGGTGAGATAGTCCCAGTCATGGCGTTCATAGGCACCCGGGCCCACCAGGTAGAAATCGTTCTCGGCACGCTTGAAGACAGTGAATTCAGACCGGACCCCGCCCCGCTTGGTCAGCAGGTGGCACAATCCGACTCGCCCGATGGTCTTCGGAATGCGGTTTGCCAGGATCGAGTCCAGCCACTGCGCCGCGCCCGGACCCGTCACCTCGTACTTGGCAAAGGCGGTCATATCCAGCAGGCCGCAATTCTCGGTGACGTTCTTCACCTCGTTGCCGACATGCTCGAAATAGTTGGAGCGCCGGAACGACCACAATTCCTTCACCTTTTCACCGGGCATGGCCGGTGCATGATTGTCCCTGGCGATGACGTCGGGACGCACGATCTCGGACTCTTCGAAACCATAGTCTGCACTGGGCGCAAACCAGTTCGGACGCTCCCAGCCATAGACCGATCCGAACACAGCGCCGAGCGCCTTCATCCGGTCATAGCAAGGCGATGTCTTCAGCGGACGCGCATCCCAGCGCTCTTCATCGGGGAAGTGTGGCGTGAACACATTGCGGTAGGCTTCCTCGTTCTTGCGCTTGAGATAACCACGCGTGGCATAGGGGCCAAACCGGCGCGGGTCCACGCCGAGCATGTCAATCGAGCTCTCGCCTTCAACGATCCATTCAGCCAGTTGCCAGCCGGCACCGCCGGCAGCGGTAACGCCAAACGAATGACCTTCATTGAGCCACAGGTTCTTCTTGCCCCACGCAGGTCCGATGATCGGCGAGCCGTCCGGCGTATAGCAGATTGCGCCATTGTAGACTTTCTTGATGCCCACTTCACCAAACGCCGGTACGCGATGAAATGCGCTTTCGATGTGCGGCGCGATCCGGTCCAGGTCTTCCTGGAAAAGTTCGTATTCAGCATCCTCGTCCGGGCCATCCACATAACAGACCGGCGCCCCGGCTTCATAGGGCCCCAGGATCAGGCCGCCGGCTTCCTCACGCATGTACCATGCTGAATCGGCATCACGCAGCACGCCCATTTCAGGCAGGCCATCGGCGTGACGCTGCTTGATTGCCGGATGAGCCTCGGTGACGATGTACTGGTGCTGGACCGGTATGACGGGAATGTCGAGGCCCAGCATGTCGCCGGTCTGGCGCACGAAATTGCCGGTTGCCGTGACCAGGTGTTCGCAGGTGATGTCACCCTTGTCGGTCTTCACCAGCCACTCGTCATTGGCTTTCTGCTCGACGGCAATCACGCGGGTGTTCCGATAGATTTCAGCTCCCTTGTCGCGCGCGCCCTTGGCCATGGCCTGGGTCAGATCAGCCGGCTGCACATAGCCATCGGTCGGGTGCTGGATCGCACCGAGCAGACCGTCGGTGTTGCACAGCGGCCAGATTTCCTTGACCTGTTCCGGGGTCAGCAGGTTGACGTGAATGCCGATGGTTTCAGCCACCCCGGCATAGTACATGAACTCGTCCCAGCGATCCTGGGTCTGGGCAAGGCGGATGTTCGACACCTGGCGCAGACCGACATGCTGGCCGGTTTCTTCCTCGAGCTTCGAGTACAGATCGAGCGAATACTGATGTACCTTGCCGACCGAGTACGACATGTTGAACAGCGGCAAAAGCCCTGCGGCATGCCATGTCGAACCGGAGGTCAGCTCATTGCGCTCGACCAGCACAACATCCGACCAGCCCTTTTTGGTCAGCGCATAAAGCGTGCCGACACCGACAACACCGCCTCCAATAACAACAACACGTGCATGCGACTTCATAATCAACCCTCCGGGTTCCGAGCGACACCTTGTCATCTGAACCATAGTGAAAACAACTCAACACGTGTGAAGTCAAACGACCGGGCAGCGCGGAATTGCGACACATGAGGTCCCTCAGGGCATCACATCAAGTGAGTGCAGATCGTGTCTCAATCGGTCGGGACCGAGGAATTGTACGGCCTGCCAGCCCGCATCGCGGGCTGCCTCGACATTTGCCGCCACATCATCAATGAACAAGGTTGCTTGAGGCACGAGGTCGAAGGCAGCAATATGACGTTGAAAAATCCCGGATTCCGGCTTCACCATACCGACCCGGCCGGATACCGTAAGGCCCCGAAAATGCCTGAAAAATCCGAAACGCCGCGAGACTTCATCAAATGTCTCGCCATTGAAATTCGTCAGTGCAGTGATGTCGGCACCCTTGGCATACAATCCCTCCAGGAGCACAACACTGTCTTCAATTGCGCCAGGCACCATGTCATGCCAGCGCCCGCGAAATGACCGGATCAGGGCTTCCTTGTCCGGGTGCCGCGCGATCAGGTCAGCTTCGCCCGGCGCCCATTCCTGAACCCGGTCCTGTGCGATTATCCAGTCGTGCGAACAGACATCACGCAGAAAAGTCCGGCGCTCGACCTCGTCCGGTATCAGATCAAGGTAAGCCAGTTCAGGGTTAAAGTTCAGCAGCACGTTGCCAATATCAAAAACAATATGCCGGACAGCCATCAACTTATGCCAAACTCGCTGAACGGGATGAAACTGAGCAGGTCTCCCTGCTTCACGGCCGATGTTTTTTCAGGAACTTCGATCAGCCCGGTTGCCTGCCGCAAACCTGAAATCAGCCCGGAGCCGTCACGGTCAAACTTGCACAGCACCGGGCCGTCACCGGTATTGTCGATCCAGCCGCGCCAGAATTCACGCCGGTCGGTTTTCTTTTTTGCAAACGCAAACCCGGCCGGCATCGGATAGCGCTGCGGCGCCTGCCAGGTAGCACCCTGTAAACGGGCAAACATCGGCTGGGCATACAGTAGAAACGTCACAAAGGCCGCCACGGGATTGCCCGGCAAGCCAAAGAAGACCGTATCGCCGATCTGCCCCATCGCCAGCGGCCTGCCGGGTTTCACAGCCAGTTGCCAGGCGTGAAGGGTGCCCAGTGACTGGATTGTCTCGACAATGAAATCCGCTGCCCCGCGGCTCGCGCCACCTGTCGTGAGAATGATGTCACACTCGTGTGCAGCAGTGCGCACGGCGCGTTCAACCCGCACCTGCTCATCAGGTATCACGCCATAGTCGACCGCTTCGGCCCCGACCGTATCCAGTAAGCCGCGCAACAGGTGATGATTGCTGTCATAGACCTTGCCGTCACCCAGGATGTTGCCTGGCCGGATAATTTCGTCTCCGGTTGAAATCAACCCGACCCTGAGCCGTTCAAACACCTTGATTTGGCCCGCGCCGCCCGATGCGATGGCGGCCACGTCCTGGGGCCGCAATCGTTGCCCCGCCTGCAGCATCACCTCGCCTTGCTTGACGTCTTCACCGGCAAGCCGGGTATTGGCGCCGGGTTTCAGCCCCTTCGGTACCACCAACTGGGTTCCATCAACCTTGGCGTCCTCCTGCATCAGGCAGGTATCGGCTCCACCCGGCATCACGGCCCCGGTAAAGATCCGGGCCGCTTCGCCCTTTTTCAGCGCCCGCTCCGGTGCGTGGCCTGCAGCCACCCGGATAACGATTTCAAGCTTTGTGGCCTGTTTGGCGTTCAGGCCCTTGCCGGCAAAGGCATAGCCATCCACGGCGGCATTGTTGAAGGCGGGAATACTGTGCGGTGCCGCGTATTGTTCAGCCAGCACGCGGCCATGTGCCTGGGACAGCGGAACCGTCTCCACAGCGGCGACCGGGGACATGCGCTCCAGAATGAGAGCGACCGCATCATCATGGCGCATCCGGTCCTTGTCGTGCAGAAAACAGTCATCAAGCAGCTTGCGTGTCATTTGGTTTACGGCACCTCGACCAGACCGGTTCGCCCGCAGATAAAGTCTGCCAGCGCAAATATGTTATCACGATCATAGACCGGAACCGGACAATCCGTAACGGTTCCATTGGCCGCAACGGCTACGATGGTTTCATCGTCGTCGCTCAGTTTCGGATTGTCGGTCTCGAGATTGCGCACTTCGATCTTGTCGTGAGCATCGCGCTTGTAGCCTTCGACGATCACCAGGTCACACGGATCCAGCCTGGCCAGCATCTCTGCAAGCGATGGCTCTGCATCGTCGCGCAGTTCGGAAATCACCGCCCAACGGTGCCGGGACACCACGGCAACCTGCGCTGCACCAGCGGCGCGATGGCGAAAACTGTCACGCCCCTCATGATCGATATCGAATGAATGATGCGCGTGCTTGATCGTCGATACCCGATAGCCGCGCCCGGTGAGTTCGGTTACCAACCGCTCCACCATCGTGGTCTTGCCGGCGTTCTTGAATCCGGCCACTCCGATAACGCGCTGTGTCATGCTGCCAACTCCTGCGCAATGCGCTCGGCTTCCGGCACGTCGTCCGGCCGGTTCACATTGAAGAACGGATCAAACCCGCGCGCGGAAAACTCAACGGCAACCAGCTTGTGCCGTGCCGTCCATACATCAACCTTGCGGATGTCTTCATCCACCAGCGCCGATTGCAGATCATCCTTCAGCCGCGCCGGCCAAAGGCCGAACACCGGGTGGTTGCGCCCTTGTGAGGCGGCACAGGCCATATCGGCGCCTTGCTCCTCGATCGCTTCCAGCAACCGGCTGACAAAATCAGTTGGAAAGAACGGCGTATCAGTCGCAGCGGTCGCCACCCATTGTGCGTCAGGGGCATTTTCTGCCGCCCACGACAATCCGGCCAGCACACCGGCCAAGGGTCCCGCGAAGCCGTCGACCGTATCCGGCATGACCGGCAGCCCATACCCGGCAAACCTGACCGGGTCACCATTTGCATTCAGGATGAGATCGCCGACCTGCGCACCGAACCGCTCAATCACATGATCCAGCACCGGCCGGCCAGCAAGTTCGATCAAGCCCTTGTCGCCTCCGCCCATACGCCGGGCCAGGCCGCCGGCTAGTATGCAACCGACCACTTTACTCACTGCCTGCTCCCTTGCGCCGATGCTTGCTGTCTTCATCGTCGACTTGCGCCAGATCAGCATCAAACTCGATACGTTCAGCCCCCGACAGCGCGACGAACCGCTTGCCGCGCGCCCGGCCGATCACCGTCATGCCCACCTGGCGCGCAAGCTCAACCCCCCAGGCCGTAAACCCGGAGCGCGACACCAGGATGGGAATCCGCATGGCAGCGCATTTGAGGATCATTTCGGATGTCAGCCTGCCGGTGGTGTAGAACAGCTTGTCGTCGGGCATGACCTTGTGGAGAAACATCCAGCCGGCAATCTTGTCGACTGCATTGTGCCTGCCCACGTCCTCCAGATAGACCAGCGGCATGTCACCCTTGCACAGCACGCAGCCATGAATGGCACCCGCCTTCAGATACAGGGACGGTGCCGTGTTGATCTTTTTGGTCAATGCATAAAGCCACGACGTCTTGATCCGCGCGTCACGCGACAGCTTGATGGTTTCAAAATTCTCCATCATGTCGCCGAATACCGTGCCTTGTGCACAGCCTGACGTGCGGGTCTTCTTCTTCATCTTCTCTTCGAAATTGGTCTCGCGCACGGTGCGCACGACAATCACTTCAAGGTCGTCGTCATAATCAATGCCGGTAATCTCGTCGTCGTGCTGCAGCATGCCCTGATTGAGCAGATAGCCCACCGCCAGCCAGTCGGGATGATCCCCGATGGTCATCGAGGTGACGATTTCCTGGGCATTGAGATAAATCGTCAGCGGGCGCTCCTGCACCACATGAGTCTCGATTTCCTGACCGGTCTGGTCGATACCGGTAACCGCGCGTGACAGGCGCTCGTCATCCGGGTCGGGCACGATGGCAAATTCCGCTATGTCGCGCGCCGTATTCATGCGTGCGGGTACATGCGCTGCGGCGGAATATGCAGCACGATCTCGTCGCCCACCGAAATACCGCCTTCACGCTCCACCCACGCCACGAGTCCACGCTTGTTGCGCGCCAGTTTCGGAAACGCCACGCCCTGGCCGGGATGATGTTTTTCAATGACATCGCCCACATAGCGGCAGGGCGCATTTTCACCATCGACGATCAGTGTCGCGCCTGAAGAAAACATCATGCGTGTAGATGGCGGCAGAAGGGTGATATCCGCAATACCTGACGTGACCAGGTTCGCGCCGACCCATTCCGGTTTCAATTCCGCGATCCCCAGCAGGCCGGCCACTTCGCGCAATTCCTCATCCGACAGTATGGATACCTGCCGGGTATTGGCCACCGGTGTGGCGCGTTTGTACTGCGCCAGCATGCGGCTGTCCGACTGGTAGCCGCGACCGGAATGGCAATCGCCGACAATGCCGTCAAATGTCATGTCCAGCCGGTCCACGCGGGCTTTCTCAAGCCCGGTCTCACGGTCCGGACTGCACAGCAATGCGGCCACCTTGCCGATCAGTTTCGATTTCTCAAGTACTGCCATGGTCTGCCCTTTTCAATTGCGGGCTTGTGTATAGAGCATTTGACGCAAAAGTGGATACCGGTTTTGCGCGTACACCAGACACCGCACGGGCTTGACTGCGTCAAGACCCGACAGGCCCCGCCATCTTCAGGCGTCGACAGACCGCCATGGCGAACAAACCAGCGCCGCTGCGACTACTCAGCTGCAGCCATCCGCTCATTGCCCGCAGGTACGACGCTGGCTGCGCAGAACTTGAACTCCGGTATCTTTCCGTACGGATCAAGCGCCGCATTGGTCAGCAGGTTGGCCGCAGCTTCAACAAACGCAAACGGGATGAAGATTGCACCCGTCGGCACCTGATCGTCCTGCCGTACCATGATTTCCACTTCACCTCGGCGGGTCGATACCCGCACCATGTCGCCGGCCTTGATGCCGAGCTTCATGATATCGGTTGCATTCATCTGAACCACCGGCTCCGGGTTCACCGCATCCAGCACGAAGGAGCGCCGTGTCATGGCGCCTGTGTGCCAATGCTCAAGCTGACGGCCGGTTGAAAGAATGTAGGGATAATCCGCATCCGGTGTCTCATCCGGCGCTATTACCCTGGCGGGAACCATCTTGCCGAGACCGGTTGCCGTCGGGAACCTGTCCGAGAATACGATGTCCTGGCCGGGATGATCGGGGGCAGGACACGGATAGGCCACCACGTCTTCGGTGATCAGCCGGTCCCAGGTGATATTATCCAGTGACGGCATGGCGAGTTTCATCTCGGCAAACACCTCAGCCGGGCTGTCATAGGTCCAGTCAAGACCGAGGCGGTTGGCCAGATCCTGGGTAATGACCCAGTCCTCGCGCGCTTCGCCGGGTGCCTGCAGCGCCTTGCGGCCCATCTGCACCTGGCGATTGGTGTTCGACACGGTGCCGTTCTTTTCCGGCCACGCGGTTGCCGGCAGCACGACGTCGGCAAACATCGCCGTCTCCGTCAGGAAGATATCCTGCACCACCAGGTGATCCAGCTTGGCCAGTGCGGCACGGGCATGGTTGACGTCCGGATCGGACATGGCCGGGTTTTCACCCAGAATATACATGCCGTTGATCGCGCCGTCATGAATGGCGTGCACGATCTCCACCACCGTAAGCCCTGGCTCGGGATCGAGTTTTGTGTCCCACAGCTTTTCGAATTTCGCGAGGTTCTTCTCGTCAGTCACTGCCGAATAATCCGGGAACACCATCGGGATCATGCCGGCATCCGATGCGCCCTGCACATTGTTCTGGCCACGCAGCGGATGCAGGCCGGTACCGGCACGCCCGGTCTGGCCGCACATCAGTGCCAGCGAAATCAGGCAGCGGGCATTGTCGGTGCCATGGGTATGCTGCGATACGCCCATGCCCCAGAAGATAATCGCCGCACTGGCATTGGCATATTTGCGCGCCACGGTGCGGATTTCATCAGCCGCTATGCCGCAAATGGCCTCCATGGCTTCCGGTGTGTACTCAGCCAGGTGGTCCTTCAGCTTGTCGAAGCCTTCAGCGTGCGCCTGGATGTATTGTTCATCATACAGGCCTTCTTCCACGATCACGTTCATCATGGCGTTGAGCAGTGAAACATCTGCCCCGTTCTTGAACTGCAGCATGTGGCTGGCATAGCGTTTCATTGCCGTGCCACGCGGATCAAGAATGATCAGTTCGGCACCACGCTGGGCCGCCTGCTTGAAGTAGGTTGCTGCAACCGGATGGTTCTCGGTCGGATTGGCGCCGATCACCACGATGACATCGGAATCGCGTACCGCCGTGAACGGCGCGGTAACGGCACCTGACCCGATTGTTTCCATGAGGGCCGCCACCGACGAGGCGTGGCACAGCCGCGTGCAATGATCGACATTGTTGGACCCGAACCCGACCCGCACCAGTTTCTGGAACAGATAGGCTTCCTCGTTGGAACATTTTGCCGAGCCAAAGCCCGCCAGCGCTTTCGGACCCTTGGTATCGCGGATGCTCTTGAGACCGTTTGCGGCCACTTCAAGCGCTTCGTCCCAGGTCGCTTCGCGGAAATGCGTCAATGGATTTGCCGGATCGATATTCAGACCCTTGGGCAGGCCCGGCTTGCGAATAAGCGGCTTGGTCAAACGCTCCGGCGACGAGATATAGTCGAAGCCGAAACGACCCTTTACGCACAGCCTGTTTTCATTGGCCGGTCCACCCTTGCCTTCAACAAAAGCGATATGGTCCTGGCCGGTCTCCTCGTCCTTGCGGATATTGTAGGTAATCTGGCAGCCGACGCCGCAATACGGGCAGACGCTCTCGACCTGGCGATCCGCCTTGCGGCTGCCGCGGCCCTTTGCATCAACGATGGTTGCCGGCATCAGCGCGCCTGTCGGACAGGCCTGGACACATTCGCCGCACGCCACACATGTTGACGCACCCATGGGATCGTCAAAGTCGAACACGACCTTCTCATGCGGCCCCCGGAACGCCATGCCGATCACGTCATTGACCTGGACTTCGCGGCAGGCGCGAACGCACAGATTGCAGTGAATGCAGGCATCGAGATTGACCGCCATGGCCGGATGCGAAATATCCGGTTTCGGCGATGTGTCGCGTGGAAACCGCGATACGTCCACCTCCATTGCATCGGCCCATTTCAGGAACGACGACTGATCATCATGGGCATCTTCGCGTGCCGGCTGATCGGCCATCAGAAGCTCGATCACCATTTTGCGGGCGTTTGAGGACCGCTCGTTCTGCGAGTTCACGACCATGCCTTCTGACGGCGCACGCACACATGACGCGGCCAGAACGCGTTCGCCCTCGATCTCGACCATGCAGGCCCGGCAATTGCCGTCTGCGCGATATCCCGGCGCGTCTTTCCAGCACAGGTGCGGAATGGTGGTGCCTTCCCGCTTGGCGACCTGCCAGATGGATTCGCCGTCCTGGGCCTCGACTTCGCGTCCGTCGAGTGTGAACTTGATTGTGCTACCGGACATCAGGAAACGTCCTCCTTGAAGTGCGTCATGACAGTACGAATGGGGTTTGGTGCCGCCTGTCCCAGGCCGCAGATGGATGCATCGGCCATGGCCATGGTCAGTTCACCCAGCAAGGCTTCGTCCCATGGGCCTTTCTGCATGAGCTTGACGGCCTTTTCGCAGCCAACCCGGCACGGCGTGCATTGACCGCAGGATTCATCCTCGAAAAACTTGAGCAGGTTGACGGCCGCATCGCGCATGGAATCCTTGTCGGACATCACGACAACCGCATGCGAGCCCACGAAACATCCAAGTGCAGCCAGTTCACCGCCGAAATCCAGCGGCACATCGCCTTTCGACGCCGGCAGAATCCCGCCTGACGCACCGCCCGGCAAATACCCCTTGAAGCTGTGTCCGTCGGCCATGCCGCCGCACATTTCGATCAGTTCATTGACCGATGCGCCGGCAGGCGCCAGCACCACGCCGGGGTTTTTCAACCGCCCGGACACCGAGTAGGAGCGCGGTCCCTTGTGGCCATCCTTGCCTTGCGAGGCGAACCAGTCCGGTCCGTTCTCAAGGATCCGCGGCATCCAGTAGACAGTCTCCACATTGTGCACCAGCGTCGGACGCCCGAACAATCCGACCTGCGCCACATAAGGCGGCCGGTGCCGTGGCAGACCGCGCTTGCCCTCGATCGACTCGATCATCGCGCTCTCTTCACCGCAGATATATGCACCGGCGCCACGGCGCACATGCACATAGCCTTGCGGCACGATGCCATCGGCTTCAAGCTTGCCGATCTCGTCTTTCAGAAGCTGCACGACAGCCGGGTATTCGTCGCGCATGTAGATATAGGCGGCTGATGCCTCGACACCCCATGCGGCAATCAGCATGCCTTCAAGAAACTGGTGCGGGCGGGTGTGCAGATAATGACGATCCTTGAATGTGCCGGGCTCGCCTTCATCCCCATTGATGCACAGGTAACGCGGCCCCAGGCCGGCACGAACGAATTTCCACTTCTGCCCGGACGGGAAGCCTGCGCCACCGAGACCCTTGAGACCGGCTTCAAGCAATGTGTCTATGACCTGTTCGGGTGTTTTCGACCCGCCGCGCAATGCCGTCAACTGCGCGTACCCGCCTTCAGCCTTGTAGTCCTCGTAAGACTGGTATGCCGGCATCTCCGGCTTGACGGCCTTGTCGGCGACCATGATGGTCAGTTTTTCAACACTGACATTGCCGACATAATTGTGCCCGACCGCAGCAGCAGGCGCCACGTCGCACAGCCCCATGCAGGGTCCGTGCACCACGCGCGCACCGGCAGGCAGGTTGTCGCCCAGCGCCTTGATGATATCCTGCGCGCCGGCCATTTCGCATGACAATGAATCACACACCCGGATGGTGATCTCGGCAGGTGCGGATTCACCTTCTTTCACGATATCGAAGTGATGATAGAACGTCGCGACTTCGTAGACTTCCGCCATCGGCAGCCGCATCTCCTGCGCCAGTGCAGCCAGGTGACCCGCTGAAAGGTGGCCCCACTTGTCCTGCACAAGATGCAGATATTCAATCAGCATGTCGCGCTGCAGGGGTTGATGCCCGGCCAGCAACGCCGAAATCTCCTGGTGAGCTACAAGGTCAAGCTGGCGGCCTTTTGGAAACGCCCGGCCCTTGCCCTTGCCACCCCGACCGGGTCGAATAGGCTTGAAATCGTCACCGCCTGCATGCTTGTTCATGTTTGCCCGTGCCTTTTTGCGAATAGTTGCTGGACCAGCGTTACACTGCCCGCTAGACCGCCATTATGCCAGATTTGAGTGTCCGAAATAACAACACGTCAATCACTGGCTCTGACCGCGAAGCGAAACAGCGCTGATCAATTCCATCAGCCAGAATTAAATGTTATACCTGAAGGTGTCCAGTTTAATGCAGGAATTCGATCATGAAATTGACCTCAAGGGTCTGCAATGCCCGCTTCCGGTATTAAAGGCCAGAAAGCGGTTGATGTCTCTTAACTACGGAGAATCATTGAAAATTCTGGCGACGGATCCAGCGGCCGCAATCGACTTTCCGCACTATTGCGCCGAGAGTGGAAATGAACTGGTAAGTCAGTACGAAGAAGCCGGAGCCCTCGTTTTCATCATCAGAAAAACTCATGCCAAGTGAGCTTTCTGAATTACTCGCTCCACGCTGACGTTACCCGGAACAGGTGTTTGTCACGGCGCCAGGGCCTTCTGAACCTCGGCAGCAAACCCGATC
>Ga0316187_10001389_pt1 | contig 20805 bp, 14 predicted proteins | sample CroRivburrow1_MG_FD_204927 | JGI IMG/M metagenome (GOLD analysis project Ga0316187, IMG submission 204927) | Coastal sediment microbial communities from Maine, United States - Cross River worm burrow 1 | ecosystem: Environmental > Aquatic > Marine > Coastal > Sediment | place: USA: Maine...
CGTCTCACTTCAGATCGGCATAATTGATAATAATTTACGTTATAGGAATGGAAGAGTAAACAGTTCTTTTAAATGTCCTGTTATCAATTGCTATTCAACTGAAATGGTATAAACTTTTTGATTGAGACGAAAAGACTAATACAAAATAATAGGATCTGCTGGTTTAATGTGATTCATAATTTTTGTATTTTAGATTATATATAATCCAACAAATATTTTTGACAATGGAACACAATAAAAAAGAGGAGGCCATCCTTGAACAAGTACACATTGATTTTAATTATTGGTCCCAGGGTGATACCGAAGGTTACGGGAAGTCCGCTACTGACGATGTCACTTTTTACAATAATAGTCCAGCCAACGCCCGCGTTGACGGGATCCAGGCATTCCGTAAGCTCCTCACATCCTGGAAGGGATTGATCCCTCCGCATAACTACAAGATCGTGGATCCCAAGATACAACTGTATGGAAACGTAGGGATCTTTACTCTTCAATATCATGCATTTTTACCGGATGGGACACCAATAACCAGTGGCAGGGGCACAATCGTTTACCGGCAAGCCGGTGATTCATGGGAAATGGCCCACACCCACTGGTCCATACTTGAAGAGGCCTGATACTTGGGTACCGGGATAAGAGAGTTCAGGGAATAGTATGACCTCGTATGTCATAGATGAGGAAAGGTTATAAATAATTATTGAGAATGATGAAGAATCATTGTCAATTTCGGCGAATTGAATTTATTAAAAAATCGTATATCTATAATATGAATATATTCAAGACTTTAGTTCTGTAATTATCTACTCTCATGTCTCATAAACTAAAATTGATGGCTGTGCTGGCCCACCCTGATGATGAGTCTTTTGGAATAGGTGGCGCCCTGGCAAAATATGCAGATGAAGGTATTGAAACATATCTTATAGTAGCAACCAGGGGGGAGCGAGGTCGTTTTGGTGAAAATAAAGAATCTCCGGGTTTGGATGTGGTAGGTAAGACCAGGGAAGCCGAACTCTTAGCAGCAGCTAAAGTATTAGGCATCAGGGAGGTGTCATTTTTAGACTATATTGATGCGGATCTGGATAAAGCCGATCCGGTTGAGGTGGTTGATAAAATTGTTTTTCATCTGAGACGTATAAAGCCTCAGGTAGTTATAAGTTTTGATCCTGCTGGTGGCTATGGACATCCGGATCATATAGCTATCTCACAATTTACTACCGCTGCCTTAGTTTGTTCCGGAGATCCAAAACATAAAGGGACCGGACAAAATCAACCAATACACCCCCCCCACGTGGTCACAAAATTTTATTATATAACCTGGCCTGAAATTAAATTTAACGCGTATAATTCTGCCTTCGCCGAAATGAAGATCAATGTAGACGGTGAAGTAAGACAAGTTAAACCTTGGCCTGATTGGTCCCTCACAACCAGGATCGATACAGTTAATTATTGGCCTCAGGCCTGGCAAGCTATACTATGTCATAAAACCCAAATGGATATTTTCAAAGAGTGGGAAAAACTCCCGGACGAGACTCATAAGATCCTTTGGGGATCGCAAGAGTTTTTCCGCGTATACAGCCTTGTCAATGGAGGGAGAGTCCGTGAAACGGATCTTTTTAGTGGCCTTCGTTAATAATTTATTAATTCCCATCGTGTTAAACCCGAAATCGGCATTAGAAAATTTATTCCGTCTTTAAACTGCTGTAAAACAGTCATTAGATCAATCGGTAAGACAAGATCAATTTATGTTAAAAGGAGTCAATCTAGGTGAAATAATCAACAAAAACCTGTCTTTTATAAAGGGAAAGCAGCATGCTTTGAATTATCCGTTTAGTGGGATCCCCCGAACCATTTAAATTTGATTCCGATGCCAGGATTGAGACAATTGAAATATTGAGTTTTGACATTTCATTTTTTCAATACAATAATACATTTGAGAGTGGGACAAACCAATAATTCTAGTAATGCCTTTCCGATTCCAATTTGATAAAGCATCAAATAAAATAGAAGGATTAATTTAATGTGATAGATATTATAATTGGACATAATTGTTATAGAAATAGTGAATGAAGAGTATATCAAACATCAGGATATAATAGTTACGGCCAATAAACAAGGTTAAGACAAAACTGTCATAAATTTGGCACAACATATTTTCAAATCATTATGTAATACACACTGAGCGTAGGTCCACGAAAGGCAATTTATGATTCTTGTTGCTCACATAATGAATAAATGGAGGATCAATATATTTTAATAGAATTAGGAGAAGAAAGAATTCCTTTCGATAAAAACAACTCCTCCTAACCCTTTTCTGAACCCGAGGTACGAGTGGTAGGTCGGAGCGTAAATAAATGATTCAGTGAATCATTTTAGTGACGGGCCAGGTTGCAGGGGGAGCATCGAATTACCAGAATTCAACATATCAATGTATTGAAGTAGCTGCCTGATACAAAGGTGGCCAAATTTCAGGGGATTCTTCGGTCGCTATGCTCCCTCTGAAAAGGGGGAATCTATTTGCATAAATTGAATTGTCTTTGGAGAAAGTTCTGGTAAAGACATCATTTAGTGATTTTGTGATTTTTAGTATGGACGCGAAAATGGAATTGATTGATGAGACTGAATTCCGTCAACAAAGAATGACCATTCAACTTAGGAACAAGGTCATAGATATTTCTTTATGAAGGTCTGGTCATCAGCCAATATTCGCTATCCTCCGCAAATCCTTTATTATAAATCACCTCAAAATCATGCTTCGTGTAAAATCTAACATCTTCACTAGTACATGTTTCTAAATAACATTCAAGCTTTTCATTATCCGCTTTTTCCAAACCATCTTTCAAAAGGTAGCTTCCGATCCCTTTTCCTTGAAATTCAGGTTCAACTGCTATTACCATAAGGTAATAATGCCTTTTATTTAATTTTTTGTGTACTTTATCCCATTGTCCGCTAAGATCCAAAACCTTTATAAAGTTTTTGACTCCAATCTTAAAGGGGTATAAAATCAAGCCCAGCGAAAGGACTTTAACATCATCAACCATTGGTTTATCCGGACCTATCCACATGGATACGCTTTTATGGTCGTCAGTAAAATATATACATCCATATTTCAAGGTATATTTTAGTAAAATTTTCATCCACCAATGTAGTTGCACCATTCTTTTTTCTTCATTTGGCATTATGTAAACATAATACGGATCATTAATAAAAGCGCGACTCAATAAACCTGCAAATTCGTTTACATGTTTTGAAAATTCTTCCTTAGTTTCAATCTTACATATATTATCCATATATATTTGTATATATATTTATGTTAAATGAGCATATATATTCACAATCTGGGGCTCTCCCTTACTATTCCTTCTTAGAATTCTCTTCGGGTAATTCAGAAATCGAACCTGTATAGCTTATTGTTTGTCGTTTATTGCTAATAATAGAAAGTGATACATTATTTAGACTGGAAACAGTAAGTGTACAAGTGAAGGTGTCATCTGTTCCTTTTACCGTAAATTTAATGGTGGTCCGTCGTTTTTTATCATTTTTACTCACTTCATAAGCTTCCATTTGGCCGTCAAATTCCACGCCACCATCACTAGCAGAATATCCGCCACTATAAGCCCTTCCAAAATAAGGCAGGTCTGCAGTAGCATTACCTTCCTTTATTATGAGGAAATTATCACGTGTAGTAAGGTCTACTTGAGGGCCTTTTTGTGGAATGGCTTTGCTCCCTCTAAAAGCATAGTGTTGAGCATCAATTAAATTTAGGAGGCTTTGATATTGCTCTTCTTTTTTAAGCTCCTTGGCTTCTTTTTTTGAATCTTGAGCAATTGCATTCATATGAATACACGAAAACAGGAATAGGATGAGGAATAATTTTTTCATTTTTAAAACTTTTAAACCAAATTAAACAATTAACATTCTGAAAACAAGTTTTTAAGCTTACTCCTTTTCACGTCTTTAAGGTTGTACTTATACAGCCTGAAATTACATAAAATTTTGACATGCATTGTATGATCTCGGTTAAGTAGTACATACTATACTACTATCTGGGTCATAAAAACGCCAGACTATGGCAAATGTCCTTTATGTATGCCAATGCCCATTGAAAACAAGGTAACAACAATTACGGGAATAATTATATTCCTGACACTTGGCCAAAAACCGTTAATTTTAAATCCCCAACCTTTGAGGTTCTTGGTGTTTCGCATTATTCGAATGACAATATAAATGCACCCAAAGAATCCTGCTATAATTATGAACCAAAACATAGCGTTCAGAATGTTAACTAATAGGAATTTGAACACTCGGTTAGTAAAACTGCTACTATTTCGAAGATTATCTTTTTCAGATTTTTAAGCAAATAAATATGTAACCTAAGGGGTCGCAGCTATGAAATGTCGTGGATTGGATTATTGCGTATGCGTCTACCGACATGAACCTTGCCAGCGGACACAAATACAACACAAACACTTAAATGCCAATGTTTTATGAGCCGCTATTAGCAATCGCTTTTATAAATCAATTCTAATGAGCCTTTTCTGGAACATAAAAATCCTCTGCTTTTAAATTACATTTTTTCGCAATTCGTTTGCAGTATGTCAACCGCCCTACATTATCGTTTCGTGAATCTGATCCAAATGCAAATTTAATTCCTTGGGCTTTGGCTTGCAATATAAAATCTTCGTGTGGCGTATGTGACATATCATTTATTTCGATGGCAATATTACGTTTTTTTGCAGCTGCAATAATTTGTTGCATACGTTCTTCAGTCCATAACTTATAGTAATCTCTCGCTATACAAACGGGCAAAAATAGAGGCCATCCAAAAATATTTATAGGTTCATTATTCAATACTTCAAGTGAATATTCCATATAACGTTTCATGAAATCATCGACATCATCAATGTAAGTGTCGAATTCCCAAATTCGCCACGTTTTTCCATTTCCCATAGGCACTATTTGTGGATCCATAAGAATATAATCAACCTGAGATATTAGCTCTGCAGAATAGTTTTTACTCCATCCTAAATAAGTGGGCTGAAGACCTATATAAACAGGATGCTTTCTTAAATTTTGGATATAATTTTTTAAATCATTATCATTTTTTAATGCCCAGGAAGTTGGATGTTCTACAATCCCGAATTTTACATTTTTTTCCTCACCAATCTCAAGGATTTTTTCTATTGTAAACGTATTTGTTGTATGAACATGCAAATCAATAATTGGAAAATCATTGTCTTTATAAGTTTTAGACAAACTTAATGATGGTAATGTAAAAAGCATCCCCGAAGTAATTGCTGTATTTTTTGTAAAGTCCCGTCGTTTCATATTCTAACAATTTATTTATTATTATTTTATGTTTATTCGGTCAAAGGCAAAAAGTAAAACAAAATATTAAAACTGTTTATCTCCTTTTATTTAATGGTTGCCAACGAGTGTATAAAAACATTACTTGTATTCACTATGTAGTTTTAACCTGAATTTATTATCAATTTAATAAATCCAAAGGACTTTTAATATTTTGTATCTGATATGTATTTATTTGCTAATTTCAGCATAAAGGCAAAACACTATGGTCTATTTTGTTGAGTATAAATAAGTGGAGAGACAAGTTCATTGGTTTTAATGTGGCAACTAATTTCCCCATAGAAAAAGAATGCATCAGATGCTTTCTTTTGTTGCTCATCGTGGGCGTCTAAGGCTGGGATTTATATAAAGGGTTAGATTGGGATGCATAACTGACATTATAATGTCTCTATCGGTCCGGTTAGCAGTAGTAGTTTGGCCTTGCGGGCAAGGCCTTAGGAGCGACTATTGCTGCTAGCCATTGTGGCTGTTGTGCAATACCTAAACGCAATCGCGGTCAACCTGTATGCTGACATTTAAGATTTATGGCTAACTTTATGCACTGCTGACAGCAATGTGGTTGGATAGTCCGCCACTGACGTTTAGCATTAAACGTTAGCCACAATTAGAAATATATGAAAAAAGACAATAGATTAGCTTTAGGAATAGCATTTGGAATTGCAATTGGCACTGCAATAGGAGTTGCAACTGATAAGTTGGGTTTGTGGATTGGTTTAGGAGTTGCTTTAGGTGCCACAATCGGATACACTCTTATGAAAAAAAAAAATAATGGTGATAAATCCTAATATTTAAAAGATCAAATCCACGGGATATTTTCTGCTGCCAGTGAAATAATAGAAATGCCTGATTTGAAAATCAATACAAATACAATTAATCAAAACAGTGGCTAACACCGGTAACTGGTTTTTATCCTATTACTGTCATATCATTAAGTGTAAATTCTTCAACTGCTCCATCAGTTGCTTTCATATATTCAGCTAAATGAGCATTGTTCATATGTTTTTGCCATAAATCTCGATTAATCCAATTTTCATAGAATAAGAACAAGTTTGGGTTGGTATTATCTTGATGAAGGTCATAACTTATACATCCCTCTTCTGCTCTCGTAATATCTATAAGCTTTAATAGTTCATTTTTTACCAGCTCTCTTTTTCCTTCTTTCGCTATAATTTTAGCTACAATTGTCAATTGTTGATTTCCCATTGTTAAAATTATCTAAGTTACTCTTGTTTAAAATTGAATGACTGTTTTGCCAATAGTTCTTCCTGACTCTTGCATCTGATGCGCTTTTTTAAGATTATCCACGGTAAATCCTTGCAAGGTAGTGGTTAACGTTGTCTGGAGCGTACCCGAATCCAACAGTTCCGATATTTGATTCAATATCTGATGTTGTTTTTCAATATCATCGGTAGTGAACATAGAGCGAGTATACATCAATTCCCAGGAAAAGGTCACGCTCTTGGCTCTGAGGATATCCAGATTTATGGGTTTGCTACTTGAGGTAATTGAAACAATATGGCCTTGTGGTTTGATGATCTCGGCAATGGTTTCCCAGTAGCCTTCCAAATCCACAAAATCCAGGATATAATCTACCTGGCTGTGTCCTATCTTTTCTAAATCCTCCTTAAGGTTTCTGTGATTTACGATAAAGTCAGCTCCTAAATTTTTACACCATTCTTGTGTTTCAGGTCTTGATGCCGTTGCAATTACGGTAAGTCCAGCCACTCTTTTAGCAATTTGAATAGCAATGGAGCCAACCCCACCAGCACCAGCCAAAATTAAGACCGTTTTCCCCTTGTCGGTGGCTGGGTTTACTTTGATACGGTCAAATATCGATTCCCATGCAGTCAATCCTGTAAGTGGTATTGCAGCAGCTTCAGCAACCGTCAGATTTTTGGGTTTATGACCCACAATACGTTCATCAACAAGTTGAAATTCGGCATTGCTACCACTACGTGTAATATCTCCTGCATAAAATACAGCGTCCCCAACTTTAAATTTAGAGGTCTTTTCTCCCACGGCTTCTACGGTACCTACTGCATCCCAACCAATAATTTTTGGAGTGTCTAGAACAGTATCTTTTGCCGCTCTTTTTCTTATTTTAAAATCCACAGGATTGACGGCGTTGGCTGCTACCTTTACCAAAAGATCATAACCCGTTGGTCTTGGTTTTTCTATTTCAAATTGGATAAAACTATTTTCTTCTGAAATGGGTAATGATTGTTTGAATCCTATTGCTTTCATTGTTTTCTATCTTTTAGTACTGGAATTATAACTATAATAATTATAGTTGCAAAGCTAAATATAGTTTGATTACTGTGCAATACGGTTAAAAATGATAGTTTGAATTTTTATTAAAACAGACTGCGTATGTATCGAGTAAACGGCAAGGATTACCCTTGTTGTACCAGTCTTACAATGGGAATTATAGGTGGAAAATGGAAAACAATTATTCTATTTCATTTGATGGAAGGGCCTTTAAGATATAATGAATTAAGAAAGAAAATGGAAGGTGTAACTGAACGCACCAACAGTTTGCAACTGAAAACCCTGGAAGAGGATGGCATTTTTTCAATGTGTTGTAGCCTTTGTTGGCTGTGGTTTTTCTATTCCAAAGTGTTTGATTACTCGCATTGCCCTTAATGTATTCCACCTACTTTGTGTACCAGCTTTCTCCATTATAAAGTGAACCAAACCTGGATGGGCAGCTTGCATATTCCAGTTTCCATTTTTATTTCTCTTTTTTTGGATTACACTAATCGCAGCTTCCATTCTATCATCCCAACTATTTCCAGCATATTGAAAATAGTCCAAGGATCTAAGGATATCGTACTTCCACCTGCCCGGATAAGTTATCTTTAGAAAATCTTTCTTGATAATTTCTCCTGTTCGGTCTGAAAGGAATAATTGATGTAGCAGAATAAATTCCTCTGCACTCCACCTTGCTCTTTGAAGATCATTCATCCGATAAGTATATCCTGCCTTTTGAAATTCTATGATTCCTTCAAGAACTGACAGGGTGGTGTGTAAAGAACTATGTACAGCGCCACTTCTTGTTGTTCGGCAATTGAAACCGCCATCAGGCATTATCTCATTTAGTATACTATCCACAACAGAGCACAATCTTTGCTCATCCGTTTTGAAGTAAGAGGCATAATTTAAAAACATCCCGTTTACACAAACATCACTGTAATTGGATGTTGAAGGCCCCAATTGAATACCTCCATCGCCGGCTATGCAACTATCCAATGTCATCCCAATTGTCTCTTTTAAAATCCAATTTTCAGGGCTGAGATTCAAATTTCGAAGATCCAGCAAAGTGTAATGAGAAGAGATCCATTTGGGTTGATAGAACCCCCTTCCCCAATGGCCATTTGATTTACGCATAGACAAATAGCGTTTACCCCAACCTTCACGGGCAATTCTGTCTTGCAGTTCTTTTCTGTCATCTCCCAACAAATCCCGATTAACCTGGTATTGTATAGAAACATCACCTTCAAGTAACCATTCTATGATTTGTTGTTCGTCCATGTATTTTCTTCAATCTAATAAGTTTTTTATTTTGTTGAAAGTAATCGCTGCCACAACTGTATAAATTTACGTGGTCTTCAATAAATTGTGCCTCAATAACGCTTGGATATTTCACAGATCTGTTCCGTTTTCCTATTAGAGGAGTATCAAAGCTATGTTCGCCTCACTAGGGAATTATATGTTCTCCAAGCCTGAGACCGTATTCATTCTACGAATACAATATCTATTTTCTACCAAACAAGAATGCATCAGAGGCTTTCTTTTAGTGCTTATCAAGGGTGTTTGGGCCTGTGGTTGGGGATTATTTTGATTGTTGTCTATTTTCCCTATCTTGCTATTCTATGCCAAACCAAACTCGCCAGCTCGCTGCCATTATGTTTACCGACATCGTTGGATTCACTGCTTTGATGGGAAAAGATTCGGCAAAAGCGCTCGATATGGTGCGGGTCAGTAAAGAAATCCAGAAGCCTCTGGTAGAAAAACACCATGGAAAGTGGCTGAAAGAAATGGGAGATGGCGCCATGGCGCAGTTTAGCTCTGCCCTTGATGCGGTGAATTGTGCTTTAGAAATTCAGAAATTAGCAAAAGATGGTCTTGATGCCAAGTTGCGCATTGGCATCCATCTTGGTGATATTACTATTCAAAATAACGATATCTACGGAGATGGCGTAAATGTGGCCTCAAGATTGGAATCGATTAGTGATCCAGGAGGGATTTATGTATCGGAGTCTATTGAAAAGGCAATTCGTGGGCAATCTAAAATCCAGGTAAAATTTTTAGGCGAAATCCTATTGAAAAATGTGGATTATGGTGTCCGAACCTACGCTCTACAAGGGGAAGGACTTCCCCTGCCAAAAGTAAAGTTAGATAAAAAAATATCCGGTGGATTTTTTACTCAGCTGATACAACGAGCTAAATCTCCCGCTGGCATTGTAATTATACTATTAAGCATAGTTGTACTTACAGTTTCAGGTAACATCTTGTACAATGCATTTTGGAATACAAGTGGCAACAATTCAGTCAATATTGACAAATCTATTGCAGTTATGCCATTTGACAACCGTAGTCATTTCGAAGAAGATGAATCTTTCACCGATGGTATACATGATGATCTGCTCACTCAAATTTCAAAGATCCGTGACATTAAAACCATCTCTCGTACTTCGGTAATGGGATATCGTAATACCACCAAAAATATGCGCGTTATTGGTGAAGAGTTGGGAGCGGCAATCATACTGGAGGGAGGCGTTCAACGAGCGGGTAATCAAATTAGAATAAACGTTCAGTTGATTGATGCTAAAGCGGACGCCCATTTGTGGGCTGAAACCTATACACGGGAATTAAACGTTGAAAATATTTTAGCCATACAAAGTGAAATTGCTCTCGCCATTGCGGCTTCACTTAAAATTATTCTCTCCCCGGAAGAACAGCAAGATATCGAAAAGCTACCCACACAAAATCTGGCCGCCTTGGAGGCCTATTTTCATGCTAAGACGAGCATTGATAAAAACACCAATGAAGGCTTTCAAGAGGCTATCGATAATTTAAGCCTTGCCATAGAGCTGGATCCTACATTTGCTATTGCTTACGCTATATTAGGCCAACTAACACTCGATAAATTTTGGTGGGCCGGATTAAACATTGAAGAACAAATTGCGAAAGGCAAACCCCTGATTGAAAAAGCCATGCAATTAGATAGTAATATTAGCGAAGTGCAGATGGCATATGGGTATTTGAAAGGATATGAAAAAGACGTTAAAGACTATAAATTGAATGCACAGAAGGCTGAAGGACTCCATCTAAATAATGCCGAAGCTTACGCCGCTTATAAAGATGATCTTAAGGACCAAGAATTTGCATATCAAAAGGCTATTGAGCTCAATTCAAATAATGCGAAAGCGTACGCCGCTTATGGACAGCTACTTAAGGGATTAGGAAAGGAGGATCAAGGAATGGCATTTCTTTTTAAAGCAAGGGAGTTAAATCCCATAGATGATCAGTTAGGGATGCAATTATCCTGGAGTCTTATCGCTACTGGACGCTTTGATGAGGCCCGGCAAATTGTTGAGGGAATAATTTCCCGCAAACCGGACTATAGCCAAGCTTATATGGGGCTCGCAAGTATTTTTTTCAATGGTGACCACCAACTAGCAGAAAGTCTACGCATGCTGCATAAAGTTAACACCTTAAATCCAGGTAAACCATATCAATCAATCTTGATCGGAAATGCATATGATCATTTAGGCAACAAAGCGTTGGCAAGTGAGTGGTTTAATCACGCCCTAATTCTTTCTCCGGATGTAGGTGGGGCAGTGCTGGCCAAAGGGTTTATCCATGAATTCAATGGTGAGTACAATAAAGCGTTTAAAAATTATCTTGAGCCAACAAGAGGAGGCATTTGGGTTTTTCAGTTGGAAATGCTTCGTTTGATGGAAGTAGGATTGAAAACGAACCGTTCGGCGGAGGTGATGGAACACTATCAAAAAGCTATGCCTGCACTTTTTCAGACCGATGTGCTCATTGATAACAATAATTTCATCCTGGCTCTTGCGCTGGGTCGATTATTGAAAGCAAAAGGTGAAGATGAGCAGGCAGACCACATTCTTAGAGGCAGCCTCAAAATTGCTCAGGAAGAAAAGTTTGAAGGCGTTGGAGTTAAGATAAATAATTGGGAATGTCGTATTCATCTGGCCTTGGGAGAAAATGAAGCTGCCTTAGCGTCGTTTATCAAGCTAGTATCAAAGGGAATATATTCTGACCGAATCGTACGAGATCCGGTCTATAAGCCTCTTTATAGATTTCCTGAATTTCAACGAAATATGGACATAATGAAGGCCCGTCTCGCAGAAGAGCAGGCAAAAGTAGAAGAAATGTTAGCGGAAGGAGCATTGGATATTCCTCCACTACCAGGCAGCAAAGCGCAGAACTAGTTAGCTAAAGGTAACTCATAAATCATTTCTAAATTTTCTCTCCGCCCAGGTTCGTGCCTGCCTGGGAGGCAGATCCTCACGAACCTGAACTAAAAAGGAATGAATAAAAATGATTCGTGGAGACCTGCATACCTGCCAGGCAGGCACGAACCATGGGTTGGATTCATAGAGGTTCAGTCTTTAATTGCATCTATTCTGATAAAACACTATATTTCAATCTATGCCAGAACCAATCCGCCAATTAGCTGCAATTATGTTCACCGATATTGTCGGATACACGGCTATGATGGGCAAAGATTCCAATAAGGCTCTGGAATTGGTGCGTCAAAGCAAGCAAATCCAAAAACCGTTAGTTGAAAAGCACAACGGTAAGTGGCTGAAAGAGATGGGTGACGGAGCCATGGCACAATTCAGTTCTGCATTGGATGCAGTGAATTGTGCAATTGAAATTCAAAAATCTGCACGTGTCGAAATCGATGCTAAACTACGTATTGGCATTCACCTGGGAGATATCACCATCGAAGATAATGATATTTATGGCGATGGAGTTAACGTTGCCGCCAGACTCGAATCCATTGCTGATCCGGGAGGAATATACATTTCAGAATCAATAGAAAAGGCGATACGTGGTCAATCTGATGTTCAGGCAAAATATATTGGAGAAGTAGATCTGAAGAATGTGGACTATGGAGTACGGACCTATGCGCTGCAAGAAGAAGGGCTTCCGGTACCGGAAGTAAAGAAATTATCCGGTGGATTTATTGCACAGTTGAAACGACGAGCTTTAAGTCGTACAGGTATTATATATATACTGATATCGATAATCGTGATTGTCATTTTAGGACAGTTTGTTTACAATAAATACCAGGATAATAGCGACATCAATTCAGTCAATATTGACAAATCTATTGCAGTTATGCCATTTGACAACCGAAGTGATTTGGAAGAGGATGCCTCGTTCACCGATGGTGTTCATGATGATTTACTCACCCAAATCTCAAAGATCCGAGATATTAAATCGATCTCCCGTTCTTCCGTCATGGAATATCGGAATACTTCCAAAAATCCGCTTGATATCAGTGAAGAACTGGGAGTGGCTACGATATTGGTTGGAAGTGTGCAGCGAGCGGGTAGTGAAATAAGAATAAATGTTCAATTGATTTATGCAGGAAGTGACTCCACTATGTGGTCGGAAACCTTTACCAGGGAATTAAATATTGAAAATATATTGGCTATTCAAAGTGAAATTGCCAAGGCAGTTGCTGCTTCTCTTGCAATTGTCCTCTCCCCTGAGGAAGAGAAAGATTTGGATAAATTACCCACCAAAAACCTGGCTGCATTGGAGCTATATTTTGATGCAAAATCAAGCTATGATAAACAAGTCAAAAAGGGTTTTCAAGAGGCCATCGATAATTTAACAATAGCGGTAGAACTGGATCCTACCTTTGCGGTGGCTTACGCCATGTTAGGTGAGATAACACTCAATAAATTTTGGTGGGCAGGATTAGATATCGAAGAACAAATTGCAAAAGGCAAACCCCTGATTGAAAAAGCGATGCAATTGGATAGTACCAATAGTGATGTGCAAATGACTTATGGCTGGTTAAAGGGATATGAGAAGGGAGCTAAAGAACGTATGTTAAGAAAGATGAAGGCGGAAGGAATAAATCATGATATAGTAGAAGTTCAGGCAGCCATCGACAAACTTCACTATGCCGGTAAATATGCATATCAGAAGGCCATCGAGCTAAATCCAAGCAATGCAAAAGCCTATTCACTTTATTCAAGTCTACTTAAGGCTGAAAATAAAGACGACGAGGCCATGGCATTCCTTTTTAAGGCGAAGGAGTTAGATCCTCTGGATGATGGCTTAGGATTGGCAATAGTCTTAAATTTTCTGCGTAGGAGGCGCTATGATGAGGCCCAGCAAATTGCCGAAGAAATTATTAAAAGAAAACCAGACTACTCGCGTGCTTATGCGTTGCTTGGCGGTGTAGCTTTCGCAGGTCGCCACCAGCTGGCTGAAAGTCTGCAGTTGCAATATAAGGCAGCAACATTAAATCCTGGCTACCCATATCGAATGACCGGTATGGCAGTGGCGTATGATCATTTGGGATTTGGGCAGCAGGCAAATGAATGGTTTAGTAGTGCATTACTTCTTATTCAGGGACCATCACCAGTCGCAGGGTTGGCTAAAGGTTATATAAATGAATTCAAAGGTGAATATGATAATGCATTTGAGACCTATCTTCTTGCACCAGAAAGTGACGGTACTGTTATGGAAATTACCATGTCTAACCTGACTAATTTGGCCTTGAAAATCAATCGTACCGAAGAACTTATTGAGCACTTTCATAAAGTATATCCGCAGCTTTTTGAAGCCGATGTGCTTATCGATGAGAGCAATTATGTTAAAGCATTTTCACTGGGAAGGCTTTTGAAAGCAAAGGGTGATGACGAACTGGGAGAACACCTGCTTTATGGAAGCCTCAAGGTTGTTCAAAGAGATAATAGTACCGTTGTTGGAGTAGAATTTAGCAATTATGAATGTCGTATTCAACTGGCGCTGGGAAACAATGAAGCTGCCTTAGCTTCGTTTATCAAGCTAGTTGCAAAGGGAATATATACAGACCAAATCGTACGAGACCCGGTTTATAAGCCTCTTTATAGATTTCCTGAATTTCAAGGAAATATGGACATCATGAAGGCCCGACTCGCAGAAGAGCAGGCAAAAGTAGATGAAATGTTAGCAGAAGGAGCATTGAATATTCTACCTCTCCAATAATTCAATGACTATTTGTTTGTATTCTGAAGCTCAATTTGTGTTAATAAGGCATTTTAATAGTAACAATTAGTATGTAATCGATTTTTTAACTAGTTTAGAAAGTTATACTAAATTTCAGGGGATTATTTTATTGATAATCAATCAGTTGTTTAATCTTGGACCTATTAACCATAAGCATAAAGATGACTACTCGTATTTCTAAATTTTTTAGTAAATGCATTTTATCTGGTCTTCTTTTTTACCTCCCAACCAGTTTCCTTTTTGCTCAGGAAATAAAAGTTTCAGGAAATGTATCCTCACTTGATGAGGGTTCGCTTCCCGGAGTAAACATCTTGATACAAGGAACTAATAAGGGGACCGTGAGCGACAAAGAAGGGAATTATAACATAGTAGTTCCTGATTCGGAAGCTGTTCTTGTATATACTTCAGTAGGATATATTTCTCAAGAAGTGGCCGTGGGCAATCAAAGTTTTATAAGTATTGAGTTAGAAGCTGATGTTACAGGGTTGAATGAAATTATAGTTATAGGATATTCTTCTCAATCCAAAAAAGATATTACAGGAGCTATTTCAACTGTAGATGGCGAGACGCTCAATGAAGTTCCAGCTGCTAGTTTTACAGAACAATTACAAGGGAGAGCTACCGGTGTTGTTGTTGGTCAGGATAATAGCCCCGGCGGAGAGCCTTTGGTTCGAATCCGTGGCTGGGGAACTATTAATGACAATGATCCATTGTATATCATAGATGGTATCCCTACGAAAAGTGACATTAATGCTATAAATCCAGCCAATATTGGATCCATCCAAATTCTTAAAGATGCGGCAGCAGTTTCCATTTATGGCGCCAGGGCTGCCAATGGGGTGATTATTGTAACCACCAAAAAGGGTAAACCTGGCACCACAAAAATTACCTTTGATGCCCGGGTCGGTACTCAACGGCCGATGAACAACAATCTAAACTTGCTTAACACCCAGGAATTAGGCGAATACTATTATATGGCTTACCGCAATGACTATATCGCTGCTAATGGATCGGATGCGGGTTTTGTATTCAATCATGGACAATATGGACCGGACCCTGATGCACCTGACTTTATTCCGGATTACACCACCCCGAACAAAGCATTTGAAGGTGACCCGGGGACAGATCCGGATGATTATAGCCTCGATCCAGATAATTATAATGGCATCACCAGGGCCAATAAAGAAGGCACTGACTGGTATGATGAAGTATTTAACCCTGCCCCAATTCAGGAATACAATTTAGGAATAAACGGCGGCAACGAATCAGCCAGATACTTCGTTTCTTTTAATTATTTTGACCAGAAGGGTATTGTAAAAAACACCGGATATAAGCGGGGTACCTTCAGGGTAAATACCGAATTCGCCCCTAAGAAATGGTTAAGGATTGGCGAAACTTTTGAAGCATCCTTAATCACTTCTTTTAACATCCCAAATACTAGCCTTTTTAATCCGGTGGTTAGCGTAACCAGTTCCATACCTATTCTATCGGTATATGATATTAACGGCTATTATGGTAGTAGACGGGGCGCTGACATGATGTCAAGCAATCCTGTCGCAAGGCTTGATCGGTTAAAAGATAATGTATTGAATAGAAGGAGATTATTAGGTGGTGCATTTATTGAAGCCGATATAGTTGAAGGATTGACCTTCAAAACCCTGCTGGGAATGGATTATAGAAGTAATTATATATCATATTTTATCCCACAGGCCCTGGAAGTTCCAACTTCGTCTATTGAAAATAATTTGTTTGTTGATTACAATAACAACGTTGATTGGACATGGTACAATACCTTGAATTATTCAAAACATTTTAATAATATTCATAAGCTAAATATACTGGCAGGTACTGAAGCACTAAGCAAAAAATATACAGTTTTGTCAGCCCAACGAACAAATTTCTATTCTTCAGATCCCAATTATCGCTACCTGGATGCCGGCACCGCAGGTATTAACAACAGCGGTTCCGGCAGTGAATCTTCGCTTTTCTCACTATTTGCAAAAGTCAGTTATGCATATAACGACAAATACCTGTTTGAGGCTACCATTAGAAGGGATGGCTCTTCCAGGTTTAGTAATAACAACCGCTACGCAACTTTCCCGGCTTTCAGTATAGGTTGGAGGTTAAGTGAGGAATCTTTCCTTAACCATTTAACATGGACCACTGATTTGAAGTTGAGGGCATCATGGGGCCAGATGGGCAATCAGGAAATTGCTGATTACAATGAATTTAATACGTACAGAAGTAGTATCAGTCAGTCAGCTTATGATATAAACGGTTCAAATAATAGTGTTAAGGCCGGCTTTGATACACAGCGGTTTGGCAATCCCAATGGTAGATGGGAAACCACAACCACCCTGGACATAGGCTTTGACTGGACTTTATGGAATAAACTAACCATAAACTTTGACTGGTATGACATGACGACTAGTGATATGTTGTATCAATTAAACCTTCCAGCGATGGGAGGAAATGCAGAGTACCCATTTCAAAACGTAGGAGAAATGAACAATAAGGGTATTGATCTTGGCTTAACCTGGAATGGTTCTTCATCTAATGGAGGTCTTACATACGATATTGCTTTAAATATAAGCCATTATAAAAATGAGATCATCTCTCTTGGCAATAATGTAGCTGAAGGTTTTTTTGGATCCAGTATAGATAACTATTCCTATACAAGGAATGAAGCGGGCGTACCCTATTCATCCTTTTATGGCTATATTATTGATGGTTTCACAGATGGTTCTGAGGCTGAAGAAGTTTTCGAGGGTTATTATGGTTATGTAAAGGGAAAGTTCAAATATAGGGATATTGATGGTGACTCGGTCATCACCGATAAGGATAGGACTTTTATCGGTAACCCTCATCCTGATTTCACTTTTGGCCTCAGTTTTAATGTTTACTATAAAAACTTTGACTTTGCTTTATTTATCCAGGGTTCTCAAGGAAACGAAATAATAAATCTTGTCAACGGCTCGACAGACTTCTGGTCCCTCACGGCTAATAGTAGTAAAAAAGCACGTTATGAATCGTGGACTCCCGAATTAGGGGATGCCGCAAAACTACCCATCGCCAGTACTATTGATAATATAAGTACAAGACCGTCTACCTATTTTATTGAAGATGGTTCCTATTTACGATTGAAAAACATACAATTTGGTTATACCATACCTAATCTTCGGGGTATTGATAGATTAAGGATTTATATCCAGGTGATAAACCTGTTCACATTTACCAACTATAGCGGGCCGGATCCTGAGATAAATATTAGTGGTACTGGCAGCGGCCTAGCCAACCTCGGGCTGGATCGGGGATTTTATCCGGCAAGTCAACAATTTTTGATTGGTGTAAATTTTGGTTTCTGATATTATTAAAAAACGTAACATGATGATATCGACATAAAAAATAAACACATGAAAATATTAAATACTGTTTTGTTAATTCTTCTACTCGGGTTTTTCACCTACTGTAGTGAAGATTTTTTAGTTAAAGAACCTTTGGGTGTTGTCGGAGATGCACAACTTGCAAACAAACAAGGATTGGATGAATTGCTGATTGCGGCTTATGCGCAACTTGACGGTTTGGGGATCGACAATTGGAACAATAGCCACTGGGTAGTTGGCTCCTCTAATTATGTTTGGGGCAGTGTATCCTCTGATAACAGCTACAAGGGCAGTGAAGCAGGGGATCAAGCTAATATGAACGATGTTGAAAGATATATTACTGAACCTAACAATCCATACCTGGAAACAGAGTGGAGGGCGGTTTATGATGGGATTTCCCGATGTAATGATGTGATACGGGTTGCTGACATTGCCTTAGAAGCTGGGACAATTACCCTGACTGATCATGAGCAATATGTAGCTGAAGCCGTATTCTTGCGAGCACATTATCATTTTGATGCAAAGCAGGAATTTGGCAATATCGCCTATATTGATGAAACTGTAACTGATTATTTCAAGGCCGGTAATGTATCCAAAGGAGGTGAGTATATTGATACCTGGCCAAAAATTGAAAATGATTTTATATATGCCATTGAGCACTTACGACTCAATAGAGAGCATCGTGGCCGTTCAGACCAATGGGCAGCCAAAGCCTATCTTGCCAAATGCTATATGTGGCAAATGAATCTGGCCGCTGCCAAGCCCTTATTGGATGATATTCTTAATAAGGGGCCCTATAAACTTGTGGATAATTATCATGATAATTTTAGAATTTCTACAAATAATAATAGAGAAAGCATCTGGGAGTACCAGGCTTCGGTGAACGATGGAGCTTTAGGTTTAAATGGAAACTATTCCGATATACTGAATTTCCCCGCGGGTGGACCGACAAATTGTTGTGGATTCCATCAACCTTCCATAAATGGGGTAAATGCACATCGAACAGATGGCAATGGACTTCCATTATTAGATACCTTCAATGATATGGATGTGGTAAATGACCAGGGAATAAACTCATCTGACCCCTTTACAGAAGACAATGGGCCGCTTGATCCAAGACTGGATTGGTCTATCGGCCGAAGGGGAATCCCTTATCTTGATTGGGGAGATCATCCGGGTAAAGTCTGGATAAGGGATCAAGTATTCGGAGGGCCTTATTCACCTAAAAAGAATTTATTTTATAAGGCAGAGGAAGGTATAAATACTGATCTCGGTGGCTGGACTGCTGGAGCCAATGCCAACAATGTAAGAATAATCAGATTAGCACATATAATATTATGGCGAGCCGAAGTTGCCGCCAACGAAAATGATATGTCTACAGCAACAGCTATGGTGAATCTACTACGGGCCAGGGCAGATAATTTTCATGTGCAGGAAGGCGGTGTTGAGGATAATGGCACCCATGCCAATGATGCCGCGAATTATGATGTGAGAGAATATCCGATTTTTCCTGACCAGGTATATGCCTGGAAAGCTATTAAATTTGAACATCGTCTGGAGTTTTTCATGGAGGGATTCCGTTTTTTCAATCTTGTTCGATGGGGTGATGCAGCAGTTGTTTTGAATAAATATTTGGAGAAAGAGAAAACCCATCGAGATTATCTTGGGGGTATCTCATTTACAGCAGGGAAAAACGAATTTTTGCCAATACCACAATTACAAATTGATATTGTGGGATCTGATGTCCTTAAACAAAATCCCGGCTATAAATAGCCAATGGTAAATTTTTGTTGGTAATGTTGCCAAAAATGGTTGGTGATTTTTCCTGGAAGTTGTGATAATTTAATACTGCTGGAAGGTAATCCAGGTTAGCATAGCTGGTTCGAAAATCAGCTAACAACAGCTAAAAATGCATGCCGGCAGCGCGGTAGTCTCACATTTCAGCGACTTTGCTATCTTTATTGTACAAGTTGGATGGTTTGCACTGCATGTTACAAGATAAATTCATAATTCCATGTCCCAAATTTGGGACATATTGAATAGCAGCTTTAATGACATCTAGAGGTTGATTGATTGAAAATTATTAGATGATCATTAATATTATTTTATCACATTCAATGTCTTTATAAATGATCTATAGCAGGATTTACTTGTTTTCACAGCATTCTATTAATCTGTTTTGTTCTAATCTATTTTTCCTGGCCTTTATCATGTCTTGCTGATAATTATCCTTATCAGGAACATTTCCGTTTAATACTTCATTTGGGGTAAGGCCATATAGCCTGCCATGAGGTTTATTGTTCTAATCAACTTATATGGATTAAAAGTACTTCCTGATTTCAGGATAACTAAAATATCTTTTATCTCAAGAAACGCTCCTTTGAAAAACTGTTTACCTTGGTAATAGAAGATTGTTAGGATTTATTTAATACATAGTATGCAGGTTCAATATATTCTCTAAGCCTGAGACTGTTTCTATTTTATAAACGCATATTACCCACAATACAAGAATGCATCAGACGCTTTCTTTTATAGCTTGTCGGGGGTATTTAAGGTTGGATTGTTGGATTGGATTAATTGATACATAATCTTAGTTGAAAGGTAAATTTCAAAACCTAAAAATCAGTTTAAAATGAAACAAAAAAACCAAGTGAGTGTTTGGTCAGAGACATCAAACGTAACACCAGAAGGAAGTACTCATCGGAAGAGAACCTGCCTGCGGCAGGAATCAGAATTGTAATTGTGATATTTTAATAAACACGAAATTAACCGGTGTGATTCTCTATGCAAG
>Ga0316187_10001390_pt1 | contig 20804 bp, 18 predicted proteins | sample CroRivburrow1_MG_FD_204927 | JGI IMG/M metagenome (GOLD analysis project Ga0316187, IMG submission 204927) | Coastal sediment microbial communities from Maine, United States - Cross River worm burrow 1 | ecosystem: Environmental > Aquatic > Marine > Coastal > Sediment | place: USA: Maine...
CGTCCTCCAACCGGGATATGTAGGGTAGACCGGATTTGCGAATGAGCTTCATCATGCGCGTATTGCCGGCCATCACCGAGGCATCCATGTGACGCACTCCGAGCTGGCGCGCACAGTCGATCAGGTGCTTCAGCATGATCTTACCGATTCCCTTGCCCTGCATGGCATCGGCGACGGTAATAGCAATTTCAGCGTTATCGGGTTCGCCCGATTTGCGTACCAGCCGTCCGACTGCTACCGGTTCTCGTTCGCTACCCGACTCGAGCTCAGCCACCAGCGCGACATGGTGGTTGAAATCCACCTCGGTAAAATAGGTCAGTTCATCCGCTGTCAGGTCGAGCTTCAGGCTGAAAAAGCGATCGCGGACGCTGGCCTTGCTCAATTTGAGGAACTGTTCGCGCAGCATTTCACGATCGCTCGGCCGAATCGCACGCAGGTGCACATTGCGCCCATCGGACAAAATTTCACTGGTTTTATAGGACGCGAGAGTGGAATTCATCGGCACATCCTATGCTGATTTATGCTGCGCCGCAACATCGAGTGTGTGTGCATATTTCGCTAACGCGTTCGACAGCGCTCGAAGCGCCGTTGGTTGCACCTCGGGGACGTAGGTTTTTAACGGTATTCCTGATACTGTGTCGATCTTCGGGCCAGCGCAGCACACCGTCAATGCTTATCGATTACTGGCGCTTCGCGCTATCGAATCCCCGCTTCCTTGGGTTTGGATTCCTGCTTGCATTTCTGTCGAGTGCCGGCCAAACCTATTTCATCGGCGTTTTCGGTGCCGACATCCAGGCGGAATTCGCACTGGATGCGGGCAGCTGGGGGCGTACCTACATGATCGGTACCTTGGCCTCGGCCCTGCTGATCAACTGGAGCGGGGCGCTCATCGACCGTATCGATTTGCGCCTGTTCACGACACTTGCAATGCTCGGACTCACCGGCGCTTGCCTGGTGATGGGCTCGGTATCGTCGCCGTTGATGCTGGTGGTCGCGATATTCCTGCTGCGTCATTTCGGTCAGGGCCTGTGCAGCCATGCAGGGATAACCTCGATGGCGCGTTATCACGACGTCGATCGCGGCAAGGCGATTGCCCTGGCGGCGATAGGATTTGCTGTTGGTGAAGCGTTGTTGCCGGTGGCCGGTCTATATGGTGCTACCGTGCTGGGTTGGCGAGGCACGTTTTATATTATGGCTGTGGTTGTGCTGGTGTCGATTGCCGCAGCGCTGTGGCTATTGAAAGGGCATCGTCAGCGTCATAGCTTGCACGTCGACGCACTTGCCCAGCGGGCCGCCGCAGACCAGGGTAACTCCGATTACACGCGTCGCGCAATGTTGGCGGAGGCGCGTTTCTATCTGATATTACCGGCGATGATCGCGCCGTCGATGATCGGCACATCATTGTTCTTTTTTCCAGCTGAAATCGCTGCTGCTAAAAACTGGAGCAGTTTATGGCTAACCGGTAACTACTGGTTGTATTCGCTGGTGTCGGTGGCGACCACGATTTACTCGGGGCTATTGATCGATCGTTTCGGCGCACGGCGCGTGGTACCGTTGTTCCTGCTGCCGTTGGCGTTAGCGCTGGTGGTGATTAACCTGTCTGACCACCACTTCATGGTGTGGCCTTACATGTTGTTGATGGGTATCAGTTCGGGTCTGTATTTTACTGGCTTGAGTGCCTTGTGGGCCGAGCTTTATGGCCCAAAGCACCTCGGAGCGATCAAGTCGCTGACCAATGCCATCATGGTGTTTGCGTCGGCACTTGGCCCGGCACTGGTGGGTGGGCTGCTTCAATGGGGTATTTCGTTTACGGTAATATTGCTGCTGTTGGCTACGTTTTGCCTGCTGGCAACCGCGCTACTGGTCTACGCGCTGCGTACCCCGAGTAGCTGACGCGCCCGCTCGCAAGAGGCGGCTCTGCAATCGCGCTGTGCTAATGTCCCGACCAGGCTCGTTACCAACGCAGCCGTGTTGTCAGCAAGGTCGCCGTTTGCCAGGTAAAGATTGTTTTCAAATCCAATTCGCGCGTGCCCGCCGGCTTCGATAGCGGCCAGCACGCACTGTTGTTCCAGGTGACCGAAGGCGCAGACGAACCAGTCGAGTTGGTCGAGGTTATGTTGCAGGAAGGGATCCAGGTCCGCCACGCGGGACTGGAAATCGACCCGGTAACGACCGAGTACGAACAGCACGCAACGGTGGCTGGCGGGTATCACACCGCTGTCGCGATAGTCCATAAAGCGCTGCAATTCTTCTGCCGAATAGAGGATGTGCTGGATGTGGACATCGTTCTCCAGGCTCCACTGGAAAAACTGTTTAGCGTATTCAGGTTCGCTAAAATCTGAACTGATTTCGCGTAGCGCCATGCTGGCCATTTGCGGTTTAAGCGCCTTGATACAGTCGACCTGCTGCGCCGGGGTGTAAATGCCGACGGCCTCGGAGGTCACCTGCACCAGCATCTGCGGTACCGCTGTCGCCATCTCCCGCAGTAACTCTCGATATAGCCCGATGTCGAGGACGTGTTCATCGCTGGCGCCACGCACATGTGCGTGCAGCGCCGAGGCACCTGCGGCATGGCACGCGGCCGCTTCACTTACCGTATCGACTATTGAAACCGGTAGCGCCGTGTGATCACGTTTGGTCTTGCGGGCACCGTTCGGCGCCGCCATGATGACGACGTCGCGCATCAAATGGCGGCGAGCGTGGTGCTGAGCGCCTGCTCGAGTTTGTCGACGATTTCCGCGATGTGACTATCTTCGATAATAAACGGTGGCGCCAGCAACACGTGATCGCCCTGGCGGCCATCGATGGTGCCACCCATCGGGTAGCAGATCAGGCCAGTGTCAAACGCCACCTGTTTAAATTTCTTGTTCATCCCCTGTTGGGGCGAGAACGGCGTTTTGTCATCGCGATCGCGGACGAATTCGAGGCCGATGAACAGGCCACGGCCGCGAATATCGCCGATATTGGGATGCTCGCCAAAGCGATCTTGCAGCGCCGCGCGCAGTTGTCCACCGCGTTGCTGTACCCGTTCCACCAGGTTTTCTTCGATGATCTCGGATACGACTGCAAGTGCACCGGCGCAGGCCGCGGGATGGCCGATGTAGGTATGCCCGTGCTGGAAGAAGCCGCTCCCCTGCTCGAGCGCCCGGTAAATGGTATCGGTACACAGCATTGCGCCGATGGCCTGGTAACCGGCGCCGAGCCCCTTGGCAATCGTCATGATGTCCGGGGCAATGCCGTCCTGCTCGCAGGCGAACAGGCTACCGGTTCGTCCCATACCGCACATGACTTCATCGAGAATCAACAACACACCGTACTGATCGCAGATTTCACGAATGCGTTTGTAGTAGCCGTCTACCGGGGGCACCGCGCCGAGCGTCGCGCCGACTACCGGTTCGGCGATGAACGCCATCACCTGATCGGCTCCGAGGCGCAGGATCTCGGTTTCGAGTTCGTTGGCAACGCGCTGGCCGTAATCGAATTCGGACTCACCATCCTGTTGGCCGCGATAAGCGTAACAGGGTGAGATGTGGGTAGTATCGATCATCAGGGGCGCGAACGGTTCGCGCCGCCACATGTTGCCGCCGGCGGCCAGTGCACCCAGGGTATTGCCGTGGTAAGACTGCTGTCGCGCAATCACGCGATGGCGCGAGGGCTGACCGATTTCGATGCAGTATTGGCGCGCCAGTTTGATCGCGGCCTCGACGGCTTCCGAGCCACCGGAGACCACATAAACCCGATCGAGTGCGCCGGGTGCCTTATTGATCAGTAATTCGGCGAGGGCCTCCGCCGGCACGCTGCTGAAGAAACCGGTATGCGCGAACGCTAACCTGTCCAGCTGAGACTTGATGGCTTCGATGACGCGGGTATTGCTATGCCCGAGGCAGGACACCGCGGCGCCGCCGGAGGCATCGAGATAGCGTTTGCCGGTGCTGTCGACGATGTAGACGCCATCGCCCTGCACGGCGAGTGGAAAAGTAGCCTTACAGTTACGCGGAAATACATTGCTCATGATTCACCTGAACGCTGCGCTCCGGGATGATCCGTGGGAGTCCCGGGCAACCTTTGTGTGGACTGGTCCAGCATTCTGACTGCCCGCTATATTGCCGTCAACCTTGAGTCCGTCCAAATTGCGCGGTATTTAGCCGGCTGCGGGAAATGGAGATCTGCGCCTGCCGCGACAGTATCGCCAGATTTACGGATCGAAGTTGCCGCTCGTCAGCCAAAAGGCTTGAACTTGCCGGATTCCCAGTCGTAGGCGGAAAGTTCCGGCAAGGCGATGTCGACATACCATCCGTGCAACTGTAAGTCTCCGGACTCGACGCGTTCGCGTACCCAGCTGAAGGTGGTCAGGTTTTCCAGTGAAACCAGAACCGCATTCTGTTCACAGGCCTGGGTACGTTCCTTATCATCGGCCTGGCCCATGGTCGCGAGCACGCGGCGATGAGCGGCAGCCAGCATGGATACCCAGGGTGAAACATACTTGAAGCTGCTGGTGCCGGGTTGCGTGTCCATCATCAGTTTTATTCCGCCACAGTGCGCATGGCCGAGCACCACCAGGTGTTTTACTCCCAGCCCGAGGACCGCGAATTCGAGTGCGGCACTGGTGCCGTGATAGGTGCCTTCCTCTTCCATCGGCGGCACCAGGTTGGCGACGTTACGCACCACGAACAGATCGCCGGGATCCGCCTGGAACAGGATGGCAGGATCGACGCGCGAATCCGAGCAGGCGATGACGGCCACCTCGGGGCGTTGACCGCGCTCGACCAGATCCTCGATCAGGGAACGGCTGTTCTCGAAGGATCCGTCCCGGTAAGTGCGATAACCCTGTACCAGTTTATCGACAGCTGTCGTCATAGGGATTGTTCTCTCAAGTTGGTAATACTCAAAATGGCAATGGTAGTTTACTGGTACGCCCGCCGTCGATCACAATTACCTGTCCGGTGACAAAACGCGACGCCTCGCTCGCCAGAAACACGGCGAGTTGGCCGACGTCTTCGGGCTCACCCACGCGGCCGGCCGGATGCATTCGCTGCAGGCCTTCCCAGGCCAGGGTGGGATTTTGCTGGGCATTGATATAGGCATCGCTCAACGCGGAGCGAATCCAGCCGGGTGCGATCGCGTTGACGCGGATATTGTCCTTGCCGAGATCGACAGCCATGGCTTTGGTGAGCGCATGCACGCCACCCTTGGAGGCGCAATAGGCGGTGTGTTGCGGGTTGGCCGCGAGCCCTTCGATAGAGCCGATATTGATGATGCTGCCACCGCCGGCAGCACGCATTAATGGCAGCAGGGCACGACTCAGAAAGGCGGGCGCGGTGAGGTTGACTGCAAGCATTCGGTTCCAGTCTTCGAGTTGCATCTGCTCGAGGGTCTGCTCGAACATGAAACCGGCGTTGTTCACCAGCGCATGAACGGCGCCGTGCGTCCGACCCACGCTGTCGGCGATCACGGCATAACTTTGCGCCTGTGCCAGATCGGCTTCGATCCAGTGCACACCCGGTTGCCCTGCGAGTGCAGCGGGTAGCTGACTGCGCTGGGCGATGATCACCGAGGCGCCTGCATCGAGCAGGGACTGGGCGATACCCAGGCCGATACCCTGGCCACCGCCCGTGACGATGATGTTCATTTCGCTCAAGCTGTTCATTAGCTAGCCGTAAACCGCCTTGGCGCCGGTCACTTCCACGGTTGCGCCGCAGACATAGCGAGCATCCTGCGACGCCAGAAAAGCGATGACATCGGCTATTTCAGCGGGTTCGGCAATATGACCGAGCGGCACGGTCTTGCCGAGTTCCGCGACCGCGTTGTCGGGATCGATGCCGCGGCGCAAAAAGCCGCTGCGCAGCATCGGGGTATTGACCTCGTTGGGACATACCGCATTGATGCGAATGCCGTCGGCGGCATGATCGCGGGCAAGGTTTTTGGTCAAAGCCGCAACCGCGGCCTTGCTGGTGCAGTAGGCGACATGGCCCGGTCCCGGGTACAGGCCCCAGGTCGATGAAGTGTTGACGATGGCGCCACCTCCGGCCCGCTGCATCTGCGGTATTGCGGCCCGGCACAGGAAGAAAACTGCTGTCAGGTTGACGTCGAGTGCGCTGAACCACATGTCGTCGGTGGTTTCGAGAATAGTGCCTCGCGGAATGATGCCGGCGTTATTGACGAGGATGTCGATGCCGCCGAATTTCGCCTCGGCATCGGCAATCAAGGCTTCGCAATAACTTTTCTGGCGCAGGTCTCCCGCCAGGTAGCTGGTTTCCAGGCCCCTGGCGCGCAAGGCATCGCAATAGTCGCTGCAATCCTGCGCGCGGTAATCAGAAAACAGTACCTGCGCACCCTCGCGCGCGAATAATTCGACCACTGCCTGGCCGATACCACCCGTGCCGCCGGTGATAACTACTCTTTTTTTATCGAACCGCATAATCAGGAAAATCGTCGTGGGCCGAGTGGAGCCATATTGTGGCTGGGTTTTTCACCGTTGACCAGTTCGGCAATGAGTTTGCCGGTGATGCCCGCCAATGTGAGGCCGAGGTGGTGGTGGCCGAAAGCCAGTAACACGTTCTCGGAAGCGTTGCTATAGCCAATGATGGGCAATGCGTCGGGCAGGGTGGGTCGGAACCCGAGCCATTCCTGATCGGGATTTGCCGGTAGATCAAACATTTCCCGCGCTTTGCGCGTCAGGAACGCGATATTGCGCGGGTTGTGCGCCTTGCCATAGCCGGCGATTTCGACGGTGCCGGCGAAGCGCAAGCCATGCTCCATGGGTGTTGCGTAAAATCCTGATGCATTCCAGGCCACCGGGCGGGTTAACAGATGTTGATGATTGCTGAACTGCACGTGATAGCCACGCTCGGTATCGAGCGGTAGCAAGCTCATCGGGATGCCTTCGATCGATTTGGAAAAAGCACCGGCCGCGATCACGACGCGACTGACCTGCAGGTTGCCACCGTTATCGAGCCGCAGCTGGACCGAGTCGTCGTCCTGTTCAATCGAGATCGCGCGCTGGGGTATGTATTCGCCCTGGTTACGCAGGAAGCAGGCGAAGTAACGCTGACACAAGGCCTGCGGATTGATCACGTGGCTTGCCGCCTCGAACAACAGGCCACGTTCGAACGGCAGCTTCAAGCCTGGCTCCAGCGCTGCTATATCGGCGCGATCAAGCTCGATGTAATCGACACCCTGGGCGCGCCTGGCGAGATTGGACGGCAGGGCGTTTTGAAATTCCTGTTCGCTGCGATAGACGGACATGCAACCGTTCTGGCGCATCAGGTCGCGCGCGTCGGCCATGTCGAGGAGCGGATCGAGGCCTTCATAAGTCTTTGCCAGCAGCTTGCCGAGTTCGCGGATGATGTGCTTGACCTTCGCCGCGCGGCAATTGCGTAAAAACTGGATCATCCAGGATGGATGCGACAGCGCATAACCCAGGTTTAACGACAGCGGGCTTTCCTTCGAGGTCAACAGCGATGGCAAACGTTTGAAGATATCGGGGCTGTTGACCGGCACGCAACCGTAATCAGCGATGGTGCCCGCGTTGCCAGAGGAGGTCCCTGAACCCGGGATCTCAGGATCGATCAGGGTAACCGCAAAGCCTTTTTTTTGCAGCCACAGCGCACAGCTGCAACCGACGATGCCGGCACCGATGACGGCAATGCGAGTCTGGGTATTCAACCGGGGTCTCGATCAGTCTGTTAATTGGAATGGATAGTGTAGTGAATCTCGTCATCGTTCGATACCGCTATTTATGCGGCTGATCCGTTCACGGTTAGAGGTCGAGGGCCTTGCACAGTCGATTTGCCAGTTCGTCGTGGCTGTTCGGGTCCATCAGATTGAGTGTGGGTAAGCCCGTCAATTTATGTACCAGAGCGATCGCTGCCTCGGTATTGGCGGCGCCACCGGCAACCAGGTCGGGGGTGCGCTGGAACGCCTGTTGTACCCCGACCACGGCATAGGGATCCTGGGCGCAAAGCAGCTTGAACCTGACCTGGTCACGGATCATCTCCTTGGCGATCGCACCATTGTAGGGTTCGAGCGGTGAAGCGCCGGCTTCGGCGACCAGTACGTCCGGCTTGTCGCGTGCGATCAGCGAAAGCAGGTAAGGCAGGGCCTCGCGGTAGAGCGCCGGGTCGACGGCCGAGGATGGCAGGCCAGCATCGACGAAATCATAGACCGCGCTGGCGCCGGCATCTTTAAAGCTGAGCATATCGCGGTAACGTGCGGCCCCGGTCAACTTGGCGCCAACTACCTTGAGCCCCATCTTTGACAACAGGTGCACGATGATCCGCCCGGACGTGGTCTTGCCGGCCGACATCGAGGTACCGACGATCAGGATTACCGGTATATCAAAGTCGATTATCTCGATGGGTGCGCGGCAACCGCGCATCGTCAGCTTCTGCTCGTTGCAGAGCACATGGCCCTGGTATTGCAGGCGCATCGGTGCTTTCAGGAAGGGTGACAGCGAGGTGACCTTGCCGAACAGGCCGGCCGCAGTGAGTGCGTTGAGTTCACCCGAATCATCAATCGAGCGCCAGTCACCGACGGCTTCCAGTGTTGCCGCGCGGGTGCCGAAGGCGCCGACCAGCAGGTCGTCCTCCATGACTTCGGTCATGCGTCCGTCAGCGAGTTCGAGCTCGCGCAAGCGCCCGCTGTTATTGCTGACCCTGGCGACCACGTAGTCGCCGGTATCCCAGTGCTCGCGCGCTACCGGCCGGGTCGCGAATTCCTGGGCCGAGAGGTTGGAGATTCGGGTCACCGAGGTAAGAAATGGTCGAGTCATGGTTCAGTTCCGGCGGCGAGGTTGAAAATCAAGCGAGGGCGCGAGCAACAACAGCGTCAGCAGAGCGCAGCGCTCGCCCAGGCTATCGGTGTCGATGAATTCGTGATTCGCGTGAGCTCCGTCACCAACCGCACCCAGGCCATCCAGCGTCGCGCTGTAGAGGCTGGTGGTATTACCGTCCGAACCGCCGCCGGCTGTGCCCTGTTCGAGTACCAGGCCGAGTTCGCTACCAAGGGTTTGTGCGATTTTCCACAAACGCTGGTTCGCTTCGGTGGGCTCCATCGGCGGGCGCCCGATGGCGCCCTCGATACGCAGTGAGACTCCGGGGGTCTCGGCCACGAGGGCATGGATGGCTTTCTCGATACGCGTGCCGTGGGCGCGGGTCAATACGCGCACATCAACCACCGCGCGGCTTTCGGCTGCGACCATGTTGGGGCGAATGCCGCCATCGATCACGCCGACGTTTACCGAGGTGCCGTGCTCGGGGTCGTTTAGTTGAAACAGTTTCTGAATGACGTGTGAGAGCTCGAGGATAGCGCTGGCGCCGGCGCCCGGATCGAGCCCTGCATGCGCCGACTTGCCTTGTACCGTCACCGTGAACCGGCCCACGCCCTTGCGTGCTGTCTTGATCTTGCCACTGCGGCCGAGCGCAGGTTCGAGCACCAGGCAGCGCTCGACGCATTGCGCCAGCCCACGCAGGTAACGCGTTGAACCACGGCTGCCGATTTCCTCGTCGGAGTTGATGAAACAAAGCGGTACGACAGTAGGTGTCAGGCCCAGGTGATCAATGGTCTTAAGTGCGTAGATCATCTGCACGAGACCGGCTTTCATATCGTAAACGCCGGGTCCGCGCATGCTTTTGGCGTCGCTGACCAGCGGCATGGTCTGCAGCGTGCCGAGCGGCCATACCGTGTCGCAATGGCCGATCATCAATTGTGTTGGCTGCCGCCTGGGGCGCGCAGCTGGAGAGGCGTACAGGTGACCGCCGCAGTTGCGCGCCGGCAACCGCGTTACACGGTAATCGACGTGTTCGAATTCCGCCTTGAGGCGCGCCAGTATGGCGCCCTGACTGCCGGGATCGGTAGACGGGGATTCGATAAGCACCAGGTCTTCGAGCAGTGCGATCATGGCGCCCTGCTGTTGCCGCAGGTAGTCCAGAACTTCAGCGTGAGTGTCCATTCAATATCAGCGTTTGAAGCCAGCCGGGAATGGTAACTGGGTCGAGCTGGTGATTTCGGCAAAGCGTCCGGGGTACAGGTAGGCCAGTAACGGCGCGCCAAGGACGAGGTCTGCATCGTCCTGATCGGAGCTGCGTAATGCATCTGCGGCGACCTTTGCGCCGACGATGCGGCCGATAATCAGTGAATTTTCGCCCAGGTTGTCGACCATTTGCTGTAACTCGCATTCGAGAAACAGGTAGCCCTCTGAAATAAATAGCGCGTCGACTTTTTGCGCCGCAAAGGTCGGTAAGCTGCGGGTGATGGGTTTGCTGCCATCGTCGCAACGGGGTGTGGCCGCGAGGCTCGCCAGCAAGGTTTGCGATGGCCGTATGTAGGTTACGGTGAATTGCTGCGTACGTTCGATATTCTGATAGGTGTTATGGCTTGGCGTGCAGACGAAGCCGAAGTGATTGCTCCAGCTCATCGGCATCGCCAGGTGCTTGGGCGCAAGATCGGGGCTGCCGTCGGCCTCGCGGGTGCCGATCACGACCAGCGGGAATACGCTGAAGAAACGCTCCCAGATGGAACTATCGATATCCAGTTCGATCAAAGCCGGAATATTCATTTTGCGTCCCATTGTGTTTTCATTGGAAAAAGCTAACACTTGGGCCCGCAGTACATATTGATGCGCATCAAAACAACAGGAGTCCCAATGAACGTACTAAAACCCCGCGAGCCGGCTCCGGCACTCGAAGTCCAAACCCTGAATGGATCCTGGTCGCTGGCCGACCAGAGCCCCGAAAATTTCACCCTGGTCGTATTCTATCGGGGCCTGCATTGCCCGATCTGCAGCAAATACGTCGGTGAACTGGACAAGCTGGCAGGCGATTTTGCGGAAATCGGTGTTTCCATCCTGGTGTTGAGCGGTGATGAGCGCGAGCGCGCCGAAAAGGCGCGCGAGGACTGGGGCCTCGGCAATGTCGAAATCGGCTATGGGGTTACCATCGAGCAGGCGCGCGACTGGGGCCTGCATCGCTCGGCCGGGCGCGGACTGACTTCGATCGGGATCGAGGAGCCCGCCGAGTTCAGCGAGCCGGGCCTGTTTATCATGAAGCCCGACAATACCCTCTACTGGGCACAGGTCCAGACCATGCCTTTCGCGCGTCCGCATTTCCGTGAAATCATCGGTGCACTAAAGTTCGCCCTGGAAAAAGACTACCCCGCGCGTGGCGAACTGAGCTAGTGCCTCATTGCTATCATCCCGCTTTGCAGGGTCGTGCAACCACACCATAACCTCGTCATCCCCGCGCAAGCGGGGTAACGCAACTGCGCAACACGATGTCATCCCCGCGAAAGTGGGAGGGAAACGCAACTGCACAACCCGATGTCATCCCCGCGAAAGCGGGGATCTGGCAACGATCTTAAGATTGAAATTGGAAAAGCTGTACAAGATCCCCGCTTTCGCGGGGATGACATCAAGGCGGGGATGACATCAAGGCGGGGATGACATCAAGGCGGGGATGACATCAAGGCGGGGATGACATCAAGGCGGGATGATACGAGGCAGGGTGACGCTTGGTGTTGAACCGTGGTTAGGGGTAACCTTGGGGTCTGGTCAAACAATGGAGTGAGGGGTCTATGTCGCGGATTCAATGCCCAGCCGTCGAAAACATCGTCGCCGCCATGCGCCGCAGAAATTACCGCGTTTTCGAAAACCCGAATGGTCATGACCTGAACCTGGTCGGCATTCGCAATGCTTCCTCCAGCGCGAATCAGTTCGACGACTGGCTGTGCACGTTTTACTGGTTCGATGGCATCTGGAATCTGTTTGCCTTCCCCGCCACTACCGATCCGGGTACCTATTATCGCAAGAATCCGTTGAACCTGCGGGGTACGGCTATCGTGAAACCGGGCCAGTACCGGGGCGCTTACCAGGTCGGTAAACACAAAGGTTACAAGGCATTGCAGCAGGTCGGGACGATTACGGTTTATCGCGACGACAACCGTGACTCGGAACTCGATACGACGGGTTCCACTGAACAGGGGATTAATGCCATCAACATTCACCGCGCAAGCCGCGTACGGGCTTCGACTCGCGTGGATAAATGGAGCGCGGGTTGTCAGGTCATGCAGGATCCGGATCATTTCGATTTTTTCATGACGCTTTGTGATCGTGCGGCGAAAAAATTCGGCAACTCGTTCACCTACACCCTGCTAGACAGTGAAGACATTCCCCGCTAACCGTATTAATCCGCTTCGAGGCCGCCTATGAAATCCAGCAGGGTGTAGATGAGCAGTATCACACCGGACATTTCCAGCCCTTCTTCCAGCCCCGTCAGCATGTTGTAGCCGAGCGAGTTGATGTCGGTACCAGAGTAATGTTCTATGCCGATCACCCCGCTGGCATAGATTATTCCCGCCAGTAAAAATAAACCGGCGGTGCGCCAACGGTAATGCCAGAGGAAAGGCAGAAAACAAAATCCGGCCAGCACAAACAGGATAAATCCGGCAGTGGTCCAGGGAAGGTTCTCGTACAGGGAATTAAACAGTTCGTGCAGGCCGACGACTTCATCGATAGACATCAGGCCAAAGCCCAGTCCAAGCATCGTCCACCAGCGATGCATGGTATCCGCTACCGAGCGCAGACAAGCGGCGATGAAAAACAGCAGCACGGACGCAAAAAGCAAAATTACCGCACTGAACCAGGTGCCAAAACTTTCTTCTTCGTCCAGATCAAAAATTGCGATCTGCCAATATTCAAAGCCGAGGGTATCTTTCCAACCCAGTGATTCGTTGAAGTTTGCCTGCATCGCCAGTACGTGGGTCACCAGCAGAGCAGACATGATAGCAGTCAAGATGATGGTGGTACGTCCAGCATCCAGCTTGATTGCCAGTGTCTTATTCATGTCGTTGCGGTCTGTTTGGCTTTACCGTCACGGCAGATATCCGAGAATAATGCACATGTATCGTCAGGCGTCAGTTTCCGGGTTCGCTATATACGCGGGTTAAATCAACTGTATAGGGGTGGCATCGATTTCAGGCTTCAGACAGGTGTGGCAGGTAATCCTGCAGAAGGTGGCACAGGCAGTCTTGCTGGATTACCAGCTTGTCGCGGGTGATCATCGCCGGCATCAGGGTCTGGTTGAAGTAGATCTTACCCTGTTCGATACGCAACACCTCGTCGGTGACGTCGCGATTATCGTCATCCAGCACCTGTAACGGGCGATCGACACGGGTATGTGCAAAAACCTGTTGAGGGTCCTGCAGCGTGAAGTTACGTTCTTCGATATCGCGCTCGAAGCGAAGATCGACATCGGCCGTCGCGTCGAATTCGTAACTGACGTGTTTTGGAATGTACACGTCCAGATGTGATTCGACCAGGTGCAGTTGCTCACGCGCCGGCGCCTCGACGGCGAGCTGTTCCAGCGTCAGCAACTCCTCGATCATTCTGCAGGCGTTGTCGATACCTTCGGGATTCCCGGGCAGGCCGCATTCCAGCGTTGCCGCGGGGCAGATGCCGTCGAAGGCCAGGGTGCTGACTCCCTTGTGCCTGAACACCATGGCGATACGGTTGAACATCGCCGCGAGGTTCTGATTGCGCCCGCTCGGATCGGAAATGCAGGCGTAGTGGGGGTTTTTACCCGTATTATTGTGAATGTCGATCGCGGCAAACAGCGGCAGGCCGTGCGCAATCTCGATAATACGGCGCATCATTGCCGAGGTCGGGCAGGGTTCCATCAGTGTCCCGGGCCAGCAGCGATTGTAGTCGACCTGTTCAGGCAGGTGGCGCAGGTTCGCCTCGGATGCGCGCACGTTACTGATAAACAGTAAAATCGAGCGCGGCAGGTCCCGGGCATGCTTCGCCAGCACGCGCTGCATGACGCGTAGCCCGGAATACTCGTTGCCGTGCTGCAGGATCGAAATGAACAGAAAATTCTTGTCCCGCCCGTCCAGCTGAACCAGGGTGGGATTGGGAAACAGGGTGCGGATGTTGGCGGTGGTGATGTCGAAGAATCCATCGGGCAGACCGTGCAGGCGGTCGAAATTTTCTATCATGGGCCGGGATCCTGCCAAAGGTGAACGGGCTGGTTGGATTTTGCCTGGCTGATGTAATCACGCACCAGCTTCGCGCTGTCAGCGTGGCGTTTCCAGTGTTTCGAAATCCAGTTTGCACCTGTCGCGCCTGTTTTGACGCGTGCTTCGATGATGTCTAGCCAGCGCCCGCCGTCTGCGATGCCGGCCGCATCCAGTGTTTCACGTGCGAGCGGCAATGCGCGTTCGAGCAGGATCTGTGTTATCGGTAGCTCCTCTCCATCGGGCCAGTGCACGCGGGCGTCGAGCCCCGCGCGCGCGGAGCGGTAGAAATCGGTTTCCAGGGTTGCGAACGGTACCCGGGTGAGTTGCTCACCGAGTGTCTTCAATCCCTCGGTCAGGGCCACGTAAAACACCAGGTTGGCGACGGTGTCGATCAGCGTCGGCCCCGACGGCACCACGCGCAGTTCCAGGCGCAGGTGGTAGCTGGCGTCCCTGTTGCGCGCGACGATCGGTCGCACCCAGCGCCAGATGGTGCCGTTGTGCAGCGCCAGGTGGTGCAGGTCCTCGACAGGCCGGTCGAGCACTTCCGGCAGTATCGGGCTGTAGTAGAAATTATCTTCGAACAGGTCGAGCAGCGACTCGATGTAACCCTTGCCGAAATGTACGCGCGGTACGATGCGGTCCTCGATCTCCTGCGGATTGCGGGTGTCGACCGATTGTTTGAAGATGCCGATGCGGGACTCCTGCCAGCAGCACTTGCCGAGCACCAGTGGTGAATTAGCGGTTGCCGCCAGGATCAGCATGCTCGACCACAGCCCGGCATGGTAGGTCGGCACGATTTCGTCAAACGGCACCTGCATGTGAATCTGTAGCGAGGTCGCGAGCGCCTCGAGCATGACGTCCTGCTTCTCGATGTCGAGCGTTTCCTCACCATCGAGGTGCAGCTGCACCGGCCTGCCACGCATGTTCAGCAATTGCTGGTTGAGCAGCTTGTAGCGGTGCAGCCCGGTCATGTAGGTATCCGCTTCGAGATGCTCCGGCGTTACGCTCGGAAACACGCCGAACATGCCGATCTGCGAGTCCAGGTTGCGCGCGGCGTCCTCAGCCTGCTGGAACAGGGCGGCGAGATCGGCTTCGATCTGACTGAATACGTTTCCCCGGAAAGGAAAAATGTTACCGTTGATTTCCATGTTGAAGCGCGCCAGCTCCGTGGTGAACAACGGATTTCTGGTTGCCTCGATTACCTGCGTATTGATCTTGCTGGGGTTGCCGCTGCGGTCAGCGAGGCAAAGCTCGAGCTCGTAGCCCAGCATGCGGCTCGAATTATCAAATGCGCCCCTGGCGAATAGCGCGCGCAGCCACTCGGTTTCCTCTTCCAGTTTGGTCTGGAAGTGGTCATAGTCAGCTTGCTCGAAGTGCTCTTTCTGAATTTCTTCACCCATGGTAGCGCGAGTATAAGATAGATGCGCGCCAACTGCCTACTTCGATCTCCGCTGCAGTAGTCTTCGCAGGCAAGCCTGTTTATACTTCGCCATCGCTCGGCTCCGAACCTGTCACCAGGTCAATAATGTCCATCATCCTGAAAGTTTCCGATCTGGTAAAACGCTTTGGCTCGCTGATTGCGGTCAACGAGGTCAGCTTCGAAATTCGTGAGGGTAGCTGCTTCGGCCTGCTGGGGCCGAACGGCGCGGGTAAAACCACCACGATCGAAATGATGGAAGGTATCAAGCAACCCGATGGCGGCACGCTACACTATCGCGGAGAGCCGCTCGGTGAAGCGTTTCGTAACGAGGCCGGCATCATGTTCCAGACCACCGCGCTGCAGGAGTTCATTACCGTGCGCGAGGTCATGCGCCAGTTCAGCCGTTTTTACCCGCACAGCGCCAGCATCGATGATCTCGCCGACCGTTACGCGCTGCACGAATTCCTCGATCGGGATACGCGCAAGCTGTCCGGCGGGCAAAAGCAGCGCCTGTTGCTGGCGATGGCGTTGATCAACCAACCGAAGATCCTGTTTCTCGATGAGCCGACGACCGGGCTCGACCCGCAGTCACGGCACAACCTGTGGAGCCAGGTGCAGCAGGTCAGGGCACAGGGAGCGACCATTTTGCTGACTACCCATTACATGGAAGAGGCCTACGAGCTCTGCGATGAAATCGCGATCATGGACCATGGTCGAATCATCGCACAGGATGCTCCCGACACTTTGCTGGCGGCGCATTTCAATGATGTCGTCGTGCAGATTCACGCCGCTGATATACCGCGCGACATCGGTGAGCGCGAGTTCCAGGCTATCTATCGCCATGACAGTGCCCACATCGTTACCAGCGACGTCAACAAGACCATCGAACGTCTCCTGGCTCTCAATATTCCGTTGCATCGCTTGCGTATCCGCGCGCGCAATCTCGAGGATCTGTTTCTCGAGTTGACCGGCAAGGAGTTACGGGCATGAAGTGGAATCGTATCTATGCGTTGTTCGTCGCGCGCAACCTGGAATTCGTGCGCGATCGATCCTCGCTCGCCTGGAACGTGCTGTTGCCGGTGCTGATGATCATCGGCTTTGCCTACGCCTTTACCGACGATAATCCGGAAAAATTCAAGGTCGGCCTGGTCGCCGGTAGCGAACTGGAGATGCCGGCAGGTCAGTTCAGGTCGACCCGCTATATCAAGTTCATCGAGCTCGACCGGGTTGAGCCCAACCTGCGCAAGGTCGAACGCCACCAGCTTGACTTGCTTTTCGATGTCGGCAGCAGACGCTACTGGATCAACAGCACCTCGGCAAACGGTTATATCGTCGAAAAACTGTTGATTGCCGCCTATGCCGACTCGGCCGTCAACCTGCAAAAATCGCTGGTCGAAGGCGATGAAATCAGGTACATCGACTGGGTTATCCCTGGCGTTATCGGCATGAACATCATGTGGGGTGCCCTGTTCGGGATCGGTTACGTGATCGTGCGCTACCGCAAGTTTGGCGTGCTCAAGCGCATCAGCGCGACCCCGGTCACCGCGATGGAGTTCCTGAGCGCGCAGATCCTGTCGCGGTTGTGGCTGCTGGTGGCGGTAAACGTGGTGATCTTCGTCGCCATGGACTTATTCGTCGATTTTCGCATGCATGGTTCGTATTTCAATTTGCTGCTGGTGTTCGTTCTCGGCTGTATCAACCTGATCTGCTGCGGGTTGGTTGTGGCGGCGCGGATTTCCAGCGAGGAAGTCGCCAATGGCCTGCTCAACCTGTTCAGTTGGCCGATGATGTTTCTCTCCGGGGTATGGTTTTCACTGGAAGGCGCGCACCCGTGGATGCAGAAACTCGCGCAATTTCTGCCGCTGACGCACGTCACTGCCGCCGCACGTCAGGTCATGATCGACGGTGCGGGCCTGCTGGATATTGCGGATCATCTACTGGTGCTCGGCGTCTCCAGCGTCATTCTGCTGTTCATCGGCGCCTGGATTTTCCGATGGGAATAATCTCCGACCAGACCGTCCTGTTCTGCCTGCTGGGCGTCGTTTTTGGCCTGCTGGTGTGGGGAAAAGTCCGCTATGATCTGGTCGCCTTCGGTGCGTTGATCGTCGCGATCGTCATCGGCGTGGTGCCGCAGGAGGAGGCTTTTTCCGGCTTCGGTCATCGCGCCACGGTTATTATCGCGCTGGTGCTGATCGTCAGTCGTGGCCTTTCCAACTCGGGTGCAATCGAGCTGGTCGCCCGTTACCTGATTGTCGGCGGGCGTTCGTTGTTCATGCACATCGGCGTGATGTCGGGGGTTGCGGCACTGCTGTCGGCGGTGATGAACAATGTCGCCGCGCTCTCGCTGCTGATGCCGATCGATATACAGGCCGCTAAAAAAGCGAAACGAAGCACCGCGCTGACGCTGATGCCGCTGTCCTTTGCGTCGATACTGGGTGGCCTGATTACGCTGATCGGCACCCCGCCGAATATCATCATCGCCAGTTTCCGTGAGCAGGCGCTTGGCGAACCCTTTGGCATGTTCGATTTTACGCCGGTGGGCACGGTTACCGCGCTCGCCGGCATCGTCTTTATCGTCGCTATCGGCTGGCGCCTGGTGCCGCTCGGCGATAACGACGCTGAGAGTGAAAGTCCGCCACCCCAGGAGGATTACATCGCCGAGGTCAGGGTCGCCGAGAATTCGAGCATGATCGAGCGCCAGGTGCGTGATCTCGATGCACAAATGGACGAGGCCGACGTTGCCATTACCGGGCTGGTGCGCCGCGGCAAGCGCTTGCCGGGTCGCGCGCGACGAGAGGTTATTCGCGCGGGCGACATTCTCGTGATCGAGGCAGACGCCGAGCACATCGACGCCTTTGTCGGTGCCTTTGACCTCGAGTATGTCGGCGCAGAAAAATACCGCGGGCAGACGGACGAGGCCCTGGCGTTGATCGAGGCGGTGGTGCCCGAGAATTCGCGCATCGAGGGCCGCAGTGCGCTCGGCATGCGGTTGCTTTACCGACATGGCATCACCCTGCTCGGGGTATCGCGCCACGGCAAGACTTTTCGCGAACGCGTACGCAAACTCGAGACCCGCGCCGGTGACGTGTTGCTGTTGCTGGGGCCGCTCGAGCGCCTCGATGACACCGTCAAGTGGCTTGGTTGTCTACCGTTAAAAGAGCGTGACCTGCAGGTCATACAGCGGCAAAAGGCATTGATCGCGGTCGCCAGTTTCGCGCTGGCGATCGCCGCGGCCACCTTCGGCGTCATCCACCTGCCGGAGGCACTGGCGCTGGTGTGCATGGTCATGGTCGGCTTCAGTATCGTCCCGTTGAAGGAAATTTATACATCGATAGAGTGGCCGGTGATCGTATTACTGGGCTCGATGATCCCGATCGGTGCTGCGCTCGAGGCCTCGGGCGGCACCGCGCTGATCGCGCAGCAGGTCATCGATTTTGCCGAGGGTTACGGCCCGGTAGTCGTGTTGATGCTGTTGATGGTCGTGACCATGACCCTGTCCGACCTGCTCAACAATGCCGCCACCGCCGTTATTGCCGCGCCGATCGGGATCGATATCGCCACCCGCCTCGGGGTTAGCCCCGACCCGTTCCTGATGGCGGTTGCGATTGCGGCATCCTGCGCCTTTCTCACGCCGATCGGGCACCAGAACAATACGCTGGTGATGGGGCCGGGAGGATATCGTTTCGGCGATTACTGGCGCATGGGCCTGCCACTCGAGGTCATCGTCGTCGCCGTGTCGCTGCCGATGATCCTCTGGGTGTGGCCGCTCTGAACAGGTGAATTCGGGGAATTCGGGGGACAGTATACTTAATTTCCCCGGAAATTAAGTATACTGTCCCCCGAATTCTGTCCCCCGAATTCACCCGTATTCAGACACAGTTAAACTGTCGCCATTCGAACCGGTAGCCATAGCAATGACCATCATCAAGCAGAACGACCTGATCAGTAGTATTGCCGATGCCCTGCAATACATTTCCTACTTCCATCCGCTCGATTTTATTCGCGCCATGGACCAGGCCTACCAGCGCGAGGAAAACCCCGCGGCGCGCGACGCCATCGCCCAGATCCTGATCAATTCACGCATGTGCGCGCTCGGGCATCGGCCGATCTGCCAGGATACCGGTATTGTCACCGTGTTCCTGCGCGTGGGCATGCAGGTGCAATGGGAGGCCGATATGTCGGTAACCGATATGTGCAACGAGGGTATCCGCCTGGCCTATCAGAATCCCGACAACGTGTTGCGCGCGTCGATTCTCGCCGATCCCGACGGCAAGCGCAGCAACACCGGTGACAATACCCCGGGCGTCATCCATTACGAGATCGTACCGGGCGACACGGTTGAGGTGCACGTCGCCGCCAAGGGCGGGGGTAGCGAGGCCAAGTCCAAGTTTGCGATGCTCAACCCTTCCGATTCGGTGGTCGACTGGGTGCTGAGCCAGGTGCCGCTGATGGGTGCAGGCTGGTGTCCACCCGGAATGCTCGGCATTGGCATCGGTGGCACCGCGGAGAAGGCGATGATCCTCGCCAAGGAAGCGTTACTGGAACCGATCGATATTCAGGATTTACAGCAACGCGGTGCCGCCAATCGCGCCGAGGAATTGCGTCTCGAGCTCTACGACAAGGTCAACCGGCTCGGCATCGGTGCCCAGGGCCTCGGTGGATTGACCACGGTGATGGACGTCAAAGTGAAGGACTTCCCGTCGCATGCTGCCAACAAGGCTGTCGCCATCATTCCCAACTGTGCGGCGACACGGCATACGCATTTTACGCTCGATGGCACAGGGCCGGCACAGCTCGCGCCGCCGCGGCTCGAAGACTGGCCCGAGATTACGCGCGAAACCGGCGCTAACGTCAAACGGGTCAACCTCGATACGGTAACGCGCGCAGACGTCAAAACCTGGAAGCCGGGCGATACCCTGCTGTTGAATGGCAAGATGCTGACCGGACGCGATGCCGCGCATAAAAAGATGGTCGATATGCTTGCCAGCGGTGAGACCCTGCCGGTCGATTTGAAAGGACGGTTCATATACTACGTGGGGCCGGTCGATCCGATCGGCGATGAGGTGGTCGGGCCAGCCGGACCGACGACGGCGACGCGCATGGACAAGTTCACCCGTACCATGCTCGAACAGACCGGGTTGCTCGGCATGATTGGCAAGGCCGAGCGCGGCCCGACCGCGATTGAAGCGATCCGCGACTACGAGTCCGTGTACCTGATGGCGGTCGGCGGTGCGGCTTACCTGGTGGCGCAGGCGATCAAGTCCTCCCGGGTGGTTGCGTTCCCGGAACTGGGCATGGAGGCCGTCTATGAATTTGAACTCGAAGACATGCCGGTCACCGTCGCAGTCGACCATACCGGTGAATCGATACACCAGAC
>Ga0316187_10001391_pt1 | contig 20783 bp, 22 predicted proteins | sample CroRivburrow1_MG_FD_204927 | JGI IMG/M metagenome (GOLD analysis project Ga0316187, IMG submission 204927) | Coastal sediment microbial communities from Maine, United States - Cross River worm burrow 1 | ecosystem: Environmental > Aquatic > Marine > Coastal > Sediment | place: USA: Maine...
AGGGTTACCCCTTGCCGAATTCTCCTCTGGTATAATATGGGTTTTCAGGCGTTCGATCTGTCGGTTCCCGAATCCATGCGACAAACAAAAAACCTTCTTTCTCTTGTCATCGTCCTGACGGTTGCCGGTTGCGGCCTGGGCTTCAACACGAATCCCGGCGGCGGGAGCGCAGCCAAGTCCAGGCAGCCGTCCGCCTCACTCGAAATTCCACCGGATCTCATGGAGACCACGAGCGAGGAGATTACCGCGGCCCAGGCCGAGCAGGAAGCGCTCCAGAACCGCGAAGTCCTGCCGGAGACCTATCCGACGGAACTGGTTCAGGAGGGCGACAAGGTATGGCTCCAGATTCAGGCCAGTCCGCAGCTGGTGTGGCAGCGGGTTATTGGATACTGGCAGGCAATGGGCGTGGGCCTGGTGATCAATCAACCCCAGACCGGCACCATGGAAACGGGCTGGATCCAGCCAGAACGCAAGCCGGGTGCGATCTCGGCGTTATTTGCCGGTCTGAACGAAGCAGGCTACGACAAGTACCGGGTCCGTCTGGAGCGGTCCGGCGACGATGAAACCCGGCTGTACGTCGACCACACCTGGGCGCAGAAGATCCTGGTCACGTACCCGGTCAAGGACCCGGATTCGGCCTGGGTAGAGACCGAGGATCCCGAGAAGGCCCTGAATCTCCTGAAAGCGGTTGCGTTCGAACTGGATCCCGAGGGCCACATCCTCGGCGGTTGAGCCGGAGTTCCGGAAGATATTCCAGGAGGACTGTCCGGCATGCCTCTGTGTAGAAGGCCGGATTCGCGCGTAAGGTCGGGTGGCTAGACGAACTCGTAGTTGTAAGTCAGCTCAGTTTCGCCGTGCACCCGGGCATGGAAAGACACGATGACCCGGTCTTTCTCCCCTTTGTAGGGGAACACCATGTGCTTGAGGTGGGACGGGAACACGACCAGCACACCGTTTTCGGGATAGGAATCCCAGCTCATACTCTCGTTGAGATAAATATTGCCAAACTCGCAGTGGCCACCGGCGACGGCCTCCATGTGGTGGCCGTAGAAGCGGGTGATGCCGTTCAGAAGTCCGTCTTTGCGGTCGTTTTCCGACTGGCTGCAGCCGTCGACCTGGACGTAATACACCCCGGACCACGAACAGTTGCCATGTATGTGGGTCTCGTGGAATCCGCCGGCGTTGGACATCTGGAACCAGATTCCCGTGATTTCCACGTCGATGTTCTGGGCCCGCCCCCAGTACTTTCCGTTCACCTCGCTGGCCACTTCGAAAACGCTGTCCATGATGAACTTGATCAGTTTGCCGAGTGCGGGGTTGTCTTTATACTCCACGTAGAGATTATCCCGGCTCGCGAACACCGGCGCCGGTACTTTCTCGTTCTTGTGCCGGTGCTCGTAGAACAGTTCCAGGAGTTCCTGGTTCACCTTCTGATGCTGGCCAAACTTTTTCTTCAGCACCGCCGTGGGCCACAGGTGCTGGATATTCGGGTTGCGCGGGGGAATCGGCATGGCAGGATTGTGGGTGTCAAGGAATATTCGACGGGGTACCGGGAGTCTATCCCGAGCCACGTTATAATGAAATACCAAATCCATAACGCCATTTGAGACTGACGCCGCCCAGAGTGAAGAACCTTTCAATTAGCGCATTGCTCATCCTGTTCGTGTGTACGGGATGCGCCACCAGCGCCGACATGTCATATAAATATCAGGACCACGCCGAGACCTGTGAAAAACTGGGCCGTGAGATCGCAAGGCAGGACCATGATTCCAGCTACGCCAGGAAGCTCAACCAGAGATATTACCGGGATTGTGTCGGCAAGTAGCGGCTGCCTGAAAGCGCTTTTTCAGGTGACACTGTGGTTTTTCCTGGTCGTGGCCGCTGTCCATGCTGAAGAACGGGAGCACTCGGTCCTGATCGACAGCGTCAGTGAGAAATGGACCGGGGATCTGGACGGCATGGTCCGGGATCGCGTGATCCGGGCGCTGGTCGTCTACAACAAGACGCAGTATTTCCTCGATGGGGGCGACCAGCACGGCATTACCTACGATCTGATGATCGAGTTCGAAAAGTACGTCAACAAGAAAACGGACTCCGGCGGAATTCCCGTCCGGGTAGTTTTCATACCGGTAACCAGGGACACGCTGCTTCCAGCCCTGGTCGAGGGTCTGGGAGATATCGCCGCCGCCAACCTGACCATCACCCCGGAACGATCCCGCCTCGTGGACTTTTCGGATCCGCTGATCGAGGATGTGGGCGAGCTGCTGGTGACCGGACCCGCCGCGGAAGAAGTCACCACGCTTGAGGACCTGTCGGGCAAGCTGGTATACGTCCGACCCTCCAGCAGCTATTACGAAAGTCTGAAGCGTCTCAACGAGCGCTTCACGAAAGAGGGCCTTGAGCCGGTGGAAATAGTCAAGGCGGATGAAAATCTTGAGGATTCGGACCTGATCGAGATGGCGGATGCGGGGATCATCGGGATGACGATAGTGGACAGCCACAAGGCCCATTTCTGGCAGGATATATTTGCCGATATCGAGGTTCGCGATGACATTGCCGTGAACACCGGCGGGAAAATAGGCTGGGCGTTCAGGAAGAACAGCCCCGGGTTGGAGAAAATGATCAACGCATTCGTCAGGACCGGCAGAAAGGGAACGCTGCTCGGCAATGTTCTGTACAAACGCTATCTGAAAGAAAACAAATGGGTACGAAACCCGATCACCGAACAGCAGATCGAACGGCTCAACCGGACTATCGACCATTTCCAAAAGTATGCGGAGGCGTACTCGTTCGACTGGCTGATGCTGGCAGCGATGGGTTACCAGGAATCCGGGCTGGATCAGTCGAAGCGCAGTTCCGTCGGCGCCGTCGGCGTCATGCAGATGCTGCCGTCTACGGCCAGGGATCCGAATGTCGGAATAGAAGATATCCACGTAATGGAGCACAACATCCATGCCGGCACCAAGTATCTCCGGTTCCTGAGAGACAGGTACTTCAGTGTGGACGATATCAGCGAGCTGGACCAGACCCTGTTTGCCTTTGCGTCGTACAATGCGGGGCCGGCACGCATCAACGGCTTGCGCGAGGAGGCTGAAGATAAAGGTCTCGACCCGGATGTCTGGTTCGGCAACGTCGAGGTCATCGCCGCCCGGCGCATAGGCGCGGAGACCGTCAACTACGTGAGCAACATCTTCAAGTATTATGTGGTATACCGCTTGTACTTTGATCAGCTGGTCGAGCGCGAGGAGCGGGGCATCGCGAATTGAGCACGGCCGTTTGAGTGTACGCCCCCGATTTGGAGAAGGATGGTATTCATGAAAAAATTAGTTGCGATTGCTCTGACCTGCTGGCTGCTGCCCGCGGCGGTGATGGCGAGGGATTCGTGGCAGTCGGACGAAGCGATAAGGGTCGTCAGCGCGTTGCTGCAGTCATTGAACCAGATCGTCGAAATGTCCGCCGACGACCAGATGCAGCCCGATGCCGTACAAAGCAAAAACGCGCACGCCGCACTGGTGGATATCAGGTTCATGGTAGAGGAACTGGAGCGGCTGGATCTTGCATTGTCAGCGGGTAAGAGCAAGATTCAGACTCTGGCCCGGTATCAGAAAATCTCGAATCTGCGCTACAGCGTGCAGGATTACTCGCGTGACACAGAGATCCCCGAGGATGTGCGAAACGAGGCCCAAGTGGCGACAGATTTGTTGCGCAAGCTGGATCTGATTTATTTTTGACGCGTATTTTTGAAGCGCCCGGGGTGGCCACGATCCAACGGACATACGCAGTACTCTTTTTCCTGGCGCTGTCCCCATCCCCGCTGCCGGCTTCGACCGGGTTCGAACCGGAAACACGATCTTTCCTGGCGGCGCAGACCGTTCCCGAAAAATGGCTGCGCAGCAAATACCATGTGGTCGACAACGACGTTATCAACCAGAAGTTCATGAACCACTACCGGGTGGGCTCCCGGTTCGGCGTGTTTTCGGCCATCGGGAATGACGAACTCTTTGTCCGCATCCGTGAAATCGAGGCACTGGAATCGCTCAAGAAGATGAGCAAGGGCCGGGTATTCATGGAGTCGGCCGGTGATGCGGTGACCGATACAGTCGAGAACGTCGGGGACGCCGTGGACGATCCCGCCGGTGCGGCGCAGGACCTGGGCTCGGGCTTTTCCCGCCTGTTCAAGCGCCTGGGCCGGATGAGCAGGAACGCTTACGAAAAAGGGCGATCGATGGTCAGCAAGAACTACCAGTCCAAGGAACCTCAAAAGTCCGAGGCTCCAGGCTCGGCTCTGGCCAAGGGTTTTCTTGGAGTAAACCGCGCCTACAGGGAACTGGCCCGGGAACTGCGCGTCGACCCATACACCAGAAACGAGATCCTGCGCTCTGCAACCGAAAGAATGGCGAGCTACTCCGCGGCGGGCTCATTCGGGGTCAAAACGATCGTCCCCGTGCTTCCCATATTGTACGGTGCCGGATATCTGATGGCGGTGAGCGATCTGGTCTACAACACTCATCCGCTGGATCTGCAGTTGCAGAACGAGGACTCACTGAGCGACATGGGGATCAGTGAAAAGTGGATTCGTCGTTTGATGAGCAGCGAGAGGCACACCCCGACGACCCAGACCCGGATCGTGACTTCACTGGAGCGCCTGGGCGGCGTAACGGGGAAAGCGGCGCTGGTAAGGGTGGCGGCGCTGGCGAGGAACGACAGCGACGCGCTTTTTTTCACCCGGATGATCGAGTTTTTGTCCATCTATCATCAGCAGCGCGCGCCTCTGAAGAAAATCATAGGTACTGACGGAGTTCCGCTTGCGCTGTCACAGAATGGGCGCGCGGTAGTGATGGCGCCTTTCGATTATTTCAGATGGACCCCCAAAGGAAAGGACTTCGTCAGCCACCTCGACAGCAAGATCCCGAACGGCACCCAGTATCGTGAAATGTGGTTCACCGGGCAGGTTTCCACGCAGGCCAGGCGTCATCTTGGTGACGCGGGCTGGGCGGTGTTCGATCAGGCGGCTACGCGCATCTGACCCTGTTCCATCTCAAAAGAGCGGTTCACCGGTCCGGAAGTACGCAACCGCATCGGCCAGCAGCGTCAGTGCAACCAGTCCGAGGCTGATGACGATCCCGGCGGTAAAACAGGCCGTCGTGTGCCCGGCAAGCATCATCGAACTGTTCAGAACAGGGCGGTCGGATCCAGCGGCGTACACCATGAATGCAAACAGCACCGGGTTCAGTACGTCCGCCAGCAGGATGGGGGCAAGGCTTGACCGGATTTCCACCATGGTTTCAGTTTACTATACGTGCTTTTAGTATTTGAAAGATCCGGTATCTGCTATGAGTTGGGACCCAAGCCGCTCCTTTCAGCGCCTGCTGCTGACCCAGGTGGCGCTTACCCTTGTCTACCCGCTGCTGGGTGAATCGACGGGTATTCATTTCCTGCTGGGAGCGTTCCTCGTTCTGGCCCTGTACGGCGGCGTCAGCGTCATGGTGCATAGGCCCGTGGTCATGTGGGTGACCATTGTTCTGGGAGCGATGTTCGTTGGGAGTTACTGGCTGGCAGAGATGATGGACCTGCATCGGTTGAGGGTGTGGAGCAGCTTGTGGGGGGCGGCCTTTTACTGGTTCGTGGCCATTGTACTGATGCGGTACGTATTCTCCATGCGGTCCAGGGTGGATACGGACCTGATCTATGGGGCAGTTAGCATTTATCTGCTCATCGGCAGCGGGTTCGGCGAGTTGTACGGGGCATTCGCTATCGCCGACCCCGGCGCGTTCAATGGTTTGGAGGTATCGAACGACCGCGACGGTGTTGCACGTTCCATGAGCTACTTCAGTTTTGTTACGCTGACGACCCTAGGTTATGGTGATATCTCCCCTGCTGTCCAACAGGTGAAAGTGCTTGCCTATGTGGAAGCCATCATAGGCCAGTTCTATCTGGCCGTTTTGGTGGCTCGCCTGGTGGGCACCCACATTGCCCAGTCACTGGATACCTGATCTTTTTGCGAAGGACGACGTCCCGCCGATGAGCAAGAGTGCAGTCAGGGGCTCGGTCCTGAGCTTCAGCGGCGATCCGTTCCTGAATTCTCCCGCGGAGTCCATGGATTACTTCGAGGACGCTATTGTCGTCATGGAGGATGGGGAGATCAGTGAACTGGTCCCCGCATCCGCCGGTCCGGGGTTGGCCGATGGTGTCTGTGTCGACGACTGCACCGGCATGCTCATCCTGCCCGGCTTCATCGACTGTCACGTGCACTACCCCCAGGTCGAGATCATGGGCGCCTACGGCAAACAGCTCATGGACTGGCTGGAGAAGTACACATTCGTCGCGGAGCAGAAATTCGCAGATCCTGAATACGGTCGCAGCGCCGCCAAAGTTTTCCTCCGTGAATGCCTGCGGGCGGGAACCACGACGAGCGCCGTTTTCTGCACCGTCCATCCGCAGTCCGTCGATGTGTTTTTCGAGGAATCGGAAAAACTGAACATGCGTAATATTGCCGGCAAGGTGTTGATGGATCGAAACGCGCCGTCGGCGCTTTGCGACACGGCCCAGTCCGCGTACGATCAGAGCAAACAGCTGATCGAGCGTTGGCACGGACGGGGACGTCAGCTCTATGCAGTGACCCCGAGGTTTGCCGCGACCAGCAGCCCTGCCCAGCTCGAAGCGGCGTCCGCGGTCTGGAAAGAGCACCACGGCACTTATCTGCAGAGCCACCTGTCCGAGAACACGGCTGAGATCGAGTGGGTGATGAGCATGTACCCGGAGTGCTCGGACTACGTGGACGTGTATCGGCGCCATGGCCTGCTCGGCGAGCGGAGCATCTACGGCCATGGAATTCACCTTTCGGAAAGTGAATTGCGCGTTCTCCACGAAACCGGTGCAACGCTCGCGCATTGCCCGACGTCCAACCTTTTTCTGGGCAGCGGGTCATTTGATGTCGAGAGGACGGCGGACCCCGCCCGCCCGGTTCGTTTCGGGCTCGCCACCGATCTGGGCGCAGGTACGAACTTCTCCCAGCTCGTTACCATGAACGAGGCCTACAAGGTGGCGCAGTTGAACGGTTATTCGCTTAGCGCCTCGCGTGCCTTCTACCTGGCGACGCTGGGCGCTGCGCGGGCCCTGTATCTGGATGACCGGATCGGAACCCTTTCCAGGGGCAGCGAAGCCGATCTCGTCGTACTGGATCCGAAGGCGACACCGCTGCTGGAATATCGTATGCGGTACGCCCGGGACATCGAGGAAACGCTTTTCGTGCTCATGACCCTCGGCGACGACCGTGCCGTGCATTCGACCTGGGTCGCCGGTCGCAAGTTGTACTCGCGGGACAGCCAGGGGTCCTGATCCGGATGCAGGAAAGATTTCCCCGCAAGCGGTCCCTGGCATCGCTGCTCGTCGTCGTTATCGTGATCGCCATCATTGCGGAGAGCGATATCATCTCGTGGGGGGGGGTAGCGGAATCCCTGCAGGAGATCGGCTGGCAGAGTTTTCTTGTGGCCCTGTGCCTGGCGATCGTCCAGTACGTCTTTGTCGCCCTCCGCTTTATCGTCCTGCTGGCCCGGGAAAGTATCTCGCCATTTCAAATCTGCCGGATATTCACCAATGGACAGTTGTTCAATCATCTGTTTCCGGCGAGGGCCGGGGATCTGTACAAGGTATTGGCGCTGAAGCGTGAATCAGGTGACGCCCTGTTCAGCACAGCCCACGTGGTGTCGGCCCTGATCCTGGAGCGGGCGATATCCACGATGGTACTGATCCTGTTTATTGTTACTCTGACAGACTGGTCGACGATCGGCGTTGCAGATCTGACCTTCGTGGACCGCGGCAGACAGCTCCAGATAGGGCTGTTCATTACGGGCCTGGCGCTTCTTGCCCTCTATTTCGCGCAGAAGAGATTCCCCAGGTTGCGTGCGTGGCTGCGTGAACTCAAGCGCGGTTTCATGATCATCCTCGATCTGCGCAAGTTTGTCCTGGTTGTCTGCCTGAGTGTCGCCATGTGGACCCTGGAGGTATTGTCGATGAAGTTCGTCGCAGCGCCGCTCGGCATCGACTTGCAACTGGGGCAGGGATTGTTTGTGCTGCTGCTCCTGAATCTCGGCATCGCGGTCCCGATCACTCTGGGAAACATCGGGACTTACGAGGCGGCGCTGGTGCTGGGCCTCGGGTTGTGGGGCATCGGGGCAAACGACGGGGTCGCAATAGCCATATCCCACCACTTCTTGCAGATCGGGGCGCTGGTGCTGCTGGCGGGCCTGTTCAACGGCATCAATCTGATCTCGTCGAGGAACCGCAGTCCCGCAACTTCGAGATCCTGAACTCCCTTATCTCAGCAGGGCCGGGGATCAGGAAGATATTGTATGAGCGACCGCTTCCTCGCGCCGAGACATCCCGGTGAGGCGCCGTTCCTGCCGGAGTAGCCGTGTTCCGGCAGCGATCCGGCGCGCGGGTCTTAGATAAATCCGTCGTTTCGGAGTTGCTCACTTACCTGTTTACTCAGTGACTTGATGATCTTGTCCGCCGATTTTGGCTTCATCGAGTACGATTGCACCGCCCAGACCACCGTTTCAGTTGCCAGGTTGTACAGCTCGTTTTCAAGTATCAGCCGGTGTTCTTTCGTCGTCGGGGCACTGAGCGTCTGATCATAGGTGCCCTGGTAGTCCTGCCAGAGGAGCAGCTTGAAATCCCGGTCTGACCGCATGGTGCTGGGTGGCTCCCCACCGGTTACGATCTTGACGTCGTCCACGCGGGTCAGGCTGGTCAGGAATACGGCGTCTACGTTCGTTCCCATCAGTGCGGCGACAACCGTTTCTTTGTTCACCTCAGTGTCCGCGGACATGATATCGAGACTGGCCGTGGCCTGGACCCCGATTTTTTTCAGTTCTTTTACCAGACCTTCCTCGAGGTCACGCCGCTTGTCCGGGTGATCGGGGACACCGATGACCAGGATGCTTTTAAATGCGTCGTTGTTGTCGATGAAGTCCTGATCTATCCAGGGATGTTTCAGTTTGGTGTCCGCGTACAGGGTTCCTGCTGCCAATGCGGCAAGCAGCGCCAGGGGTACGAGCAGTTTTCTCATCATATTGGTTCTCCCACTGAAAGCCCGAAGGCTGTTATCCTAAATATAGCGCACATCGGGTGACGTGGATGGCCCATGCGCCAGGGCGGTCTCGAACTATTTGGTGACGGCCAGCCATTTGCCGTTTTTCCTGCACATGAGGTGGGCCGAACGACCAGTGAAGTCGCCCGCGAAGTTCCGGATATCGACATCCCGGCAGTCCATGCCGTCCTGTGTCCTGTTGTTCAGAGGTGTAATGGTGCCACCGTGCCCGGTTTTCGGGTTTTCCCATTTGACTTCAGCGCCGTCCTTCCCGTTGTCGAGCGCATTGGTCAGTGTGTAGAGCCAGATTTCCACATCCTTGTCGTTAAACCGGGCGATGGGTGCATCATCGAGAAACTGGGTGTTGAATGCGCCTGCGGTCGGACACAGAACGAAAGTTGGTAAAAGCACCGCCAGAGCGGCAACGCGAAAAATCTTTCTGGTATTCATAATCGTCCTGTCGGGTTGTCGTACCGGACCGCTTCGCGGGCCTGACCACGTGGTTGATGGTGCGCTATTTTCCCGTGAGTGCGGGTTCCATGCAAATCAGTCGTCGGTACTGTTGTGCAATTTTTGGATGGAGAAGCCCCCCGCGCGGTGCCACTGTGTCTGGCCTCCTCTCCCGGCCGTAAATCAGGGCGATTTCCTCGAAAGTGTCAAGGGCCAGTGTGCGGGATCGCTCCCTGTCTAGGGCCCCGCCCGCCAGTGCGGCGCCGCTATAGGTGGGCGGGGTCGGTAGCCCGGCGGCCTGTAGTGGGGCGGCCGATCATAAGGCGGTCGATACCCGGGCGCGGTGGGGGCGCCCGGTGCAACAGCCGCGCCTCGCCAGTAGGGCCCATACAACCAGGGTGTTCCACCGCCCAGCACCGTATTCGACTGGATCACCGTGGTCGTATTGTTGGGTCGTTGCAGTGCCGCTTGCCGGATTTGCTCGGCTCTGGTCTGATCGAGTTTGTCGAACTTCTCCTCGATTTTCTCCTGTCGCTTCAGGGCTGCCTCGACGTCCTCTGTCGGAGGCGCAGGGGGAGGCTCGATGACCTCGGATGCCTCCCCTTGCCCGGGAGGGGAGGACGAGTAGGTAACGTTACCGTCCTCATCGACGATCTTGTAGATGTCGTCCGCATGTGTTCCCGGCGAAATCAGGATGATGCCGCACAGAACACCTGAGGTGAGAAACCCGGAAGCCAGTCTGGTCATGATTTTTGTGAGAAATGCCTGCTCAGTGCTTCAACCTTGTCTGGTATGACAAATGCATTCACGAATAGTGCGGCGGGATCCTGGTCTGCAGGCGATTCGAGCGTACAGATCGGGCGCTACCGGTTCCTGAAAAACCGCAGTATGAGCAGAAACAGGATCGAGCCTGCAGTCGCTGCCACGATGTCCTCCAGGCTGACCGAGATCTTCCCAAGCCCGAGATCCAGTTTCAGCACTTTGAAAAGCAGGCCGCCTATCAGCGCACCGATGAGCCCGATGCCGAGGTTTGTGGCGGCCCCGAAGCCCTTCCTGCTGCGCTTCACCAATGCGCCGATCAGCGTGCCGGCAATGGCGCCGACTACCAGCCAGACTATGATTTGATCAGTGGAAATATTCATTTTCAGACCCTTTCCCGGTGTTGATGTTAGCCCCTCCCGGGCAGTCAGCTGCGGCGCACACGTTTACCTTCGCTTTCGGCTCTTTTTACCCTTCCCCTTCCGTTCTTTCAGTTCCTTCTCGAGGCGCTCGCACACGACGCGCAGCACGGCTATGCGGGCATGGCGTTTGTCGTTGGCCGCGACCAGGTTCCACGGAGCGTAGCGGGTGCTGGTCCGGGTGACCATGTCATGGGTGGCTTCCTGGTAGAGATCCCATTTTTCCCGGTTCCTGTAGTCCTCATCGGTCAGCTTGTACTTTTTATAGGGTGTCTCGGCCCGCGACTCGAACCGACGAAGCTGCTCGTCGGCATCGATCTGGAGCCAGAACTTGATCACCGGTATCCCTGATTCGTGCAGTATGGATTCAAAGTCATTGATTTCCTCGTACGCTCGCCGCCACTCGGGCTCAGTCGCAAAGCCCTCGACCCGCTCGACCAGCACCCGGCCGTACCAGCTACGGTCGAAAATGACTGTTTTCCCCGCACCCGGCACATGGCGCCAGAAGCGCCAAAGATAGTGACGGGCCAGTTCCTCATCCGATGGTGCCGCAATCGGTATGACGCGGACGTTCTGGATGGGCATCGCCCCGGTCAGGCGACGAATGGAACCGCCCTTGCCCGCGGCGTCCACGCCCTCGAAAACCATGACGCACGCTCTCCCTGCTTCGACCATCGATCTTGACAGTCGGTTGAGTCGGGCCTGCAGTTTCTTGAGTTCTTTTTTGTAATCTTCCGGGGCAACCGAGGCCGACAGGTCTATCTGGTCGAGGATATTCGGGTCCGGTACGGCGGCCACGTATGACTCCGTCGCCTTTGGGGCAACCTTTCCTGCCTCCAGGCGGTCCCTCAGCGCCCCGGCGATGTGCCGGCCTATCGTGAGGTTCCGGTAGCGGTGGTCGGTGCTCTCGACAATGCTCCAGGGAGCATCGGGAGTGTTCGTTCGGCGCACCGTCCGCTCCGTCACCCGCATGAACTCGTCGAAGGTATTGTGAATTTCCCAGTCTCTTTCCTCGAGCCACCAGTGGCCCGTGGAATCCTTTTTTGAATCTTTCAGCCGTTGTCCAAGGACGTTCTCGGGAATGTGGCACCAGAACTTGAGAAGCAGCGTGCCGTCGAGCGTCAGTTCGCTTTCGAAACGTTCGACGTGATCCAGAGCGCCGTCGATCTCGAGGTCGCTCGCTCCCCTGGCTATCGCTCTTTGCACCGTGAAAGCAGGCCACGCGCCCAGAAACAAGCCGATGCGGCCTTTGGGTGGGAGTCGGCGCCAGTAGTGCCAAAGAATCGGGCGTTCCTCTTCGGCCTCGGTCTCATGGGCAAACAGTATATGGGTGTCGATGTAGCGTGCGTCCATCCATTCGTGCAACGTGCGCACCGTATTCGCACATCCCGGGCGGTCGTTTCCGGCGAGCACCACGATCATCGAGAAGTCGGCTTCCTGCAGGTCGAACTGCAGATTGAGAAGTTCTACGCGGAGCGCGGTCACGGCGTCCTCGTACTCCTGCTTGTCGACCTTGTTTCCCATTTCGCTTGCGGCGAAAAGTCCGGTATTTGTCGTATTCATACTGAGATTGTACCGCAGGTGGGACAAGCCGGCGTCCCGTAAAATATGCCTGTGGAGTCAGGCGCCGTGCAGGCATTGCCCCGCGAACGCAATGAACTGAGTCAGAATGCGGTCTGGTTAACTGTCGGCTGAACTGTTTATGCTCCGAGCAGTGGCGTTGCACGGCGCGCCGTCGTGGACACGATACATTATGCACCTCAATACTCGGGATCGCCTGTGATATCACGCAGTACCTGTTTTGGATGTTTTGTCATGGTTTTGGCTGCCATGATCGCCGTCTCGCCGGGGCCCGTGGAGGCCGGGATTCTGGAGAAACTGTTCGCCCCCCGGGCCAGGCTCTGGGACTTCTGGGAACGGCACGACAAGGACTCGCAAGACACAATAGATCACGGCAGGTGGGCGTCGTTCCTGGGTGCGTACGTGAGAGCCGACGCCAGTGGGATCAACCTCGTGGATTATGGCAGTGTCTCTGCGGAAGACAGGAAATCGCTCAGTACCTACATCGATTCGCTGCAAACGGAAAAAATTTCAGGCTATTCCCGGCCTGTACAGTTTGCCTATTGGGTCAATCTCTACAACGCACTTACGATCAGGATCGTTCTCGACCACTACCCGGTCGAAAGTATAAGGAAGATCAAACTGTCCCCGGGCCTGTTTTCAAAAGGACCCTGGTCGGAAAAGCTGCTGGAGATCGAAGGGAAAAAGGTCTCGCTAAACGATATAGAGCACCGGATCCTAAGGCCGATCTGGAGAGATCCGCGAATCCACTACGCGGTTAACTGTGCATCCGTTGGATGTCCTGATCTGATGCCGGTACCGTACACCGAGGCAAATGCACAGCGGCTTCTGGACCAGGGTGCAGCAGCCTATGTCAACCATCCCCGGGGTGTGTGGATCGAAAACGGCCGTTTGTTCTTATCCAGCCTTTACGTCTGGTTTGAATCCGACTTTGGCGGGGACGAAGCGGGCATCATCGAACATATTGGCCAATACGCGGAGAAGGAACTCGCCGATCACCTGGAAGGTATTACGGAGATCTCCGGGGATGACTATGACTGGGAATTGAACGATTCAAGATAAGATCGGGGACGATTACCCGCATCCGGGTTCAAATGTATTCGCAATACACTCTTCGCGCAGCTGCGGGGCCATCAGATTTTGGGTGAGCGAGTGCTTCACCGATAGTTTGAGGCAGGTTCCAGTCGTCGCAGAGGATCTTGACTTTGCGGGTTGCCGCATCGATGGCCTCGCTTCCCTCGGCCGTGAGCAGCGCCTGCTTTCTTGCCGCCCGCCACCGCTCCGATGCCGTTATTGTCGGAACCCGAGGTCTGCGATTTACTGACATTGCCGACCACCCCATACTGGATGTCGATTCCCTGCGCAAGAGTTGCCGCGCTGAGCGTCACGGTCAGGGCGAGTAGGGTTCTGGCAGCGTTCATGTTGTTGAATTTTCCCAACGGTTGATTGAACCGGGATTAAAGCAAGACGGCCGGAGCGGGATTGCGTTAGGATTAGCCGTTGACACACTTGGAAGGAACACTCATGACTGAGAATCTGGTTCGCACGGATCACAGCGGCGGTATCACCCAACTGGTGCTTGCGAGGCCCCCGGTCAACGCACTCAATCCCGAGTTCCTCGGTGAGATCGATGTACAGCTGTCAGAGATCGAATCCAGTGCCGATGTTCGTGCCATCGTCATTACCAGCAATCTGCCGGTGTTCTCCGCGGGGATGGACCTAAAGGAAGCCCGGAAGTTTTCCGTGGAGGAGCAGACGGCTGTCGTGGACGGCCTGAACGGGACGTTCTGCCGTCTGTACGGGATCAAGAAGCCGGTGATCGTCGCGGTCAACCGCGCCGCGATCGCGGGTGGATTGTTTTTCGTACTGGCCGCGGACTATACGATTGCCGGAAAGGGAGCCAGATTTGGTTTGACAGAGGTGCGTGCGGGTGTCGAGTTTCCGGTCACGCCACTTGAGATCGCCTGTGCGGAACTCACTCCGTCGGCCAGCAGGAGATTGATGCTGGGCGGGCGGAATCTGGAAGCCGATGCAGCCAGGGAAATGGGGATCGTGGATGAGGTTGTGGATCCTTCGGGATTGATAGCCCGTGCGATGGACGTCGCGAAGGACTACGCGGAAATTCCGGCGATGGCCTATTCCAGGGTCAAAATGCAGCTTCGAGGGAAAGTCATCAGGAAACTGACGGACGCGATCGAATCGCAAAGCGATCCGACCCGGAACGGCTGGTTCACGGAAGAGACGCTGGGCGCGATGAACGCGCTGATGGCTGAAGCTACGCGGAAAGCCTGAATTATCGCGGCGAGGTGCCACTCTTACAGACCGGTTACCGCTTGTTCAACCAGATGCAACCCGCACTGACTTAATCGCGGCGGGGTGCCGAAATGAAATGCCACCGCCCGAAGTGATGTAGGTTTTGAACCCGTTGGCACGCAGATACGCGAGGAGTTCCAGCATGGGCTGATACACGAGCTCGGTGTACTTCCTGTCGAAGCCCGGGTGGCGCGATGGGTCGATCCAATCGGTGACGATTTGCGAGAACTCGCTTTACGTCATCCCGGAGTGGCTCGCGGCAACGATTTCGACCAGCCCCTTCTCTCCCATGGCGAGGACGCTCTCGACGTCGCCGGTCATTGCGGCCTCCAAGGCCGGGCTGCTCTCAGCCCATTCGGGGTGGTCGGGCGCCATGGGTTTTACCCGGTCCAGCGCGAATATGACCTGAAAGTACATCGGCTGCTCGGACCAGAGTGTGCCGTCGTTATCGAACGTGGCGATACGCTGCGGGGGTGGCATGAAATCCGGCCCGCCTTCCGCAGTGACGCGATTTACGAAGTCCATAATGCTCGCCTTGCTCGCGCCCGCGTTCCAGGAGGGCAGCGGGTCGCTGTCCCCTGCATTCACGGGTGCCGCCATGCAGAGCGCAAGCAATATGACCAGGCTGGCAGCTTGTTGCTTCATCATATGAGTCCCGCTGAAATGAGGTGGCGGATGATCAATCCGCCGCCGGGGAGGCATCGAAAAGTGAAATTTAACCGCCTTCGGGCACGAGTGTTTCCATGACCTCGTCGAGGGTAAGACCCGCCGCCTTCTGCCGTGGCGGGTACTCGCAAGCTTGCCTTGTATTGGCTTGGTGTATCATTGGGTCTCCTGATGTTTGATCAACAAATGCGCGGGTTAATCAGCTTGAAGTACTGAATCTGCTACCGCAACAGATGGGTGTTACTCTCGGTACCCCTGCAACGACCACCATGATTTCATCGACCCGTGATTGACCGTATCAGTTTCTCAGGCTTGATTGCTGCATTAAGCGCCCTGCTTTTCCTGGTGCCGGGTTTCGCCAGCGCCGCTGCACCCTCCTATGCGGGCGCCACGGTATGCAATCGCTGCCACGAAAGTGAATCGGGTGCCTGGCAGGGTTCTCACCACGATCTCGCGATGCAGGCGGCTGACGAAAGCACCGTCCTCGGCAGTTTCGATGATACGGAATTCGTTTACTACGGGGTAAAAAACCGTTTTTTCCGCAAGGATGGGCGTTTCTTCGTCAACACCGAAGACGCGAACGGCGAACGGGCAGATTTCGAATTCAAGTACACGTTTGGGGTCTTGCCGCTGCAGCAATACCTGGTCGAGTTCGAAGACGGACGACTCCAGGCGTTTCCGGTGGCCTGGGACAGCCGTGCGAAAGAGGACGGCGGTCAGCACTGGTTCCATCTCTACCCCGACGAGAACATCGGCCCTGGTGACCCCCTCTACTGGACCGGCCCCAACCAGAACTGGAACTTCATGTGTGCAGAGTGTCATTCCACCAACCTCCAACGCAACTACGATCCGGAGACCGACACGTACGACACGACGTGGTCGGAGATCAACGTTTCCTGCGAGGCCTGTCACGGACCCGGTTCTGCGCACGTGGAGTGGGCTGAGTCGAATCCCGGGAGCGAAGCTGACTATGGGTTGCAGGTGGACCTTGGCAGGCGCGGAAACTGGGTGATGAACGACGAAGCCGGGGTCGCCGGCAACACTTCTGCCGGTGCAAACGCCCAGGTCGAAACCTGCGCGCGCTGTCATTCGCGCCGGATCGTGCTCAGCGAAGACTACGAACACGGCAAACCGCTGGCGTATACCTACCGCCCCCAGGTCCTGCTGGAGGGACTCTATCATTCGGATGGGCAGATACTCGACGAGGTCTATGTCTACGGTTCGTTCATCCAGAGCAGGATGTATAAAAATGGGGTGGTATGCAGCGATTGCCACGATCCCCACTCCCTGGACCTCAGGGCGGAAGGGAATGCGCTGTGCGGCACGTGCCATCAGCCTGCAAGCTACGACACGGCAGATCATCACTTCCACGCGCCGGCTGGTGAAGCCGGTCAGTGCGTGACCTGCCACATGCCCTCCCGTGTGTACATGGTGAACGACCCGAGACGCGACCACAGCTTCCGGGTGCCGAGGCCGGACCTGGCGGACAGTGCAGGCAGCCCTGACGTGTGCACTGGCTGCCATCTCGGGCGCAGCCCGCAGTGGGCGGCAGAATCCATTCTTGAACATTCCGGCATACAGGCGCGGGAGGGACATTTCGGAGAGGCGCTGCAGGCCGCTCGTACCGGTTCGCTGGACGCGCAGCAGAAGTTGCTCGCCCTCGCGGACGACCGGGAGCAGCCGTCCATCGCCCGTGCTACGGCGGCGGCGATGCTGGGTCCCTATCTGAGCCCGACTACCGTACAGACGCTGGCTGTTCTGCTGCGCGACTCCGACCCTCTGGTCCGGGTCAACGCGATCTCCGCGCTCGACGGTGCGGACCCACGGCTCAAGGTCCAGATGCTGCCCCGGTTGCTGGAAGACCCTTATCTCATGGTCAGGATCGAGGTGGCGCAGGCCATGGCCGATATCCCGGGCGACCTGCTTTCCTCCGGGCAGCGTGAAAATTTCGGCAGGGCGGTGGACGAATACATCCAGGTCCAGCAGAACAACGCCGATCGGGTTGAGTCCTGGATCAATCTGGGCAATCTGTTTCAGCGGCTGGGAAACTCGGAAAAGGCGCTCCCCTATTATCAGCGGGGCCTTGAACTCGATCCGTTGTTCGCACCGGCGTATGTCAACCTGGCCGACCTCTACCGGGCGCAGGGCAAAGACGACGCCGCCGCCCGGCTGCTGATGGAGGGAAAGGAAAAGCTACCGGATGCCGGATCGATCAGGCATGCGTACGGCCTGCTGCTGGTCAGGCAGAACAAACTCGAGGACGCCCTGGTTGAGTTGCGGCGATCGGTCGAACTCGAGCCCGGAAATACCCGGTTCAGGTACGTGTATGCGATCGGATTGAGTTCGTCAGGAAAATCAGAGGCAGCGCTGAATGAACTTGAATCGGCCAACGCGTCCAACCCCGGTGACGTCAACGTGCTGGCGGCGCTGGTCGACTTCCTTCGGCAGGCCGGCGAGGTGGAGCGCGCCCGGGGCTATGCCGAGGATCTGGTCAGGCGGGTGCCCTGGGACCGCAGCGCAAAAGCACTGCTGCAGCAACTGTCCCCTTAAAACCGGGGACAGTATACCTATTAGTACCCAGCTAACTGGTTACTCCATTCCCGGTTTTTCGTCCTGGTTTTTTGGGACGGGCATCAAATTTGACAATCTCGCTCACCTGACTCAAGAAACTATCTGTTCCCAATGGCCTCCCTGTTCTGGAGTGCAACCGCAGATGTTCAACAATATTGTGATTGATCGGGATTTCCAGATACTCAGAATAGTCTTTAACACGGTTCAAGATTGGATTTACCCTGACAAGTATGTCATCGGTCCCTTCAAGGTGTGCATTCGCACTAGACCACGGCCATTGCTCTGGTCTGGCACATAGATTTGAGGTCACGGGATTCAGCTCGATGTACTTGACCGCGGATAGCAAATGATACTCGTCCATTGCGAACGAGTGGAATCTCTCCTGCCACAAGTGTCCGCGCCATTGCTCACGTTGGTTGATTTTCAAAGTGTACCTGCGATGGGCTTCACCGATGGCGGCTCTCAGCCCATCTTCCGCTTTGGGAACCATGACGAAGTGGACGTGGTTGGGCATCAAACAATACGCCCATACCTCGGTGTTTGCCTTTTTGCAGAACTCGGCGATTAAGAACAAGTAGAGTCGGTAGTCGTCGTCACTGAAGAACGTCTTCTGGCGACGGTTACCTCTTTGTGTAATGTGATGTGGAATACCGGGAACTACAACACGAGCAATCCTTGCCACGATTGAATCTCCTTATCCAGAGTTGTCCGTTAGAAATGGGGAGTGTGTTAATGGTATCAGTTAGATCACATGGATAATAAGTATACTGTCCCCGGTTTTTTAGAGTCTTATCAGGAACCCCCTGAAATCGTCGCCGAAGGCGAAACTCAATCTAATGCGCGGCAGGGCAATTCCCAGTATCTTCTTTTTGGGGGCGGTGCTGAATTCCAGCCCGAGTTCATACTGGGTGGTGACGTCAAAAATGGCACCGCTTTCCGTCGCGAATTCAAGGCTGTCGGTATACCTTCTTATCTCGCCGAACGGCGTCACCGTCAGATTGCGTCCCCCAATCCGGAACCCGCGCTGTTCCTGTAAATAGACCTTGAGGCTCAGCTCCAGGTAGTCGTCGGAGTTCAGACCGTCCAGTTCGTACTCACTGCCATACCTGACGCGGACCCGGGTGCGGATGTCCTTGTCATCGCCCTTCCTGCGGTGCAAAAGCCCCGCTGTGGCGGCGGCTGAAAGCACCTTGTTGCTGGTGTCGAGGGACCGGTTGAGCGCGAGCTCCAGCTCCGGCACGAACGACACGTTACGGATCGACGTGGGGATCTCGTATTCCATCTTTGGCCGCACTCCGATGGAATTGATGTGCTCGATGCTGTCGTCGAACAGGTCATCCAGGGTCCTGTACCTGTAAAGACCGGTGGCAAGCGCGACAACCAGTCTCGCCTGGTAGCCGTCGTTCTCGATGGTCCTCAGGTGTCTCGACCAGATATCCGCCCGGATGGAGACGTACTCCTGTTCTTCAGCCTCGTCTGGTGCTTCCGCGTTGACGGCCGCCGGCGTCGCGGCCAGCAGGGTGAAAACGATGGCAACGGCTAACGCGGGGCCCTGGACTGTGGTCAACACCATTCCGAGCTCATGTTCGCCGCGATTATCGGGTCGTCATGCAAGCATGATTATCCAGGTTCATCCTTGACCGGTGGCGGCGCCTGTTCATCTACGCTTCCCGCGGCCGCCGCCGCAACCGCGGGCGAGATACCGGGCGACGTGGTTTCCACAATCACGCGCTTGGGCGCGAACTTTATGCCCTTCTCCTCGAACGCCGCCTGGATGCGCGCGAAGGCTTCCCGTCGCATGTAGAACTGGTTGCCGGGTTTGGACGTGAACTTGCAGCGGATGATGAAGGACGAGTCGTCCATGCGGTTGACGCCCTGTGACTTGAGTGGATCCAGGAACAGGGGCCCGAGTTCCTCGTCCTCGAGCATGGCCTGTCCGACTTTCTTGATGATCCTGCGTACCAGGTCCGCGTCGGTTTCGAACGGCACCCGGAGTTCGAATTTCATGATCGCCCAGTCGCGGCTCCAGTTGGTCAGCGTCTGGATCTCACCGAAGGGGACCGTGTGCAGCGGCCCGTTGTGGTGTCGAAGACGCATCGACCGCACGGAAATTTTCTCTACCGTGCCCTTGGTGTCCCCGATGGTCACGTACTCACCGACCCTGAATGCGTCGTCCAGCAGGAAGAACAGCCCCGAGACGATGTCCTTGACCAGGGTCTGCGCCCCGAAGCCTATGGCGATGCCGAGAATTCCCGCACCGGCAATCAGCGGGCCGATGTCGACCCCTATGGAAGAGAGGAAAATCAATACCAGCATGCGATGCGTTTCTCGGCGTTCTGCGTGCCGATCATGAGGCGTTCGATAATCGTGGTATGGTCCTCGGGTTCCTCCGCGGTGGCGACCTTGTCGAGCTGGCGAATCAGCAGTTCGCGCACTTCCTCGTCGGAAAGCCGCGCCACCATGTCGCCTGCCTGGTCGCGTGTAAGCTCTTCAGGTGCTATCGGTGTCTGCGCACCGACCTGGGGCAGGCCTTGCCCGAGGGTGGACTGTGGCGGCAAAAGCAGCACGGGGCCCAGAAGGAGAGATATCGCCAGCAAGGTCGTGGAGGTTGTTGTAATTTTCATGAAATCAGGTGCTTGAGTCGTTCGAGATCGTTCGATCAGTATACAATAATGGTCCTCAGGCTTTGTCGAACGGGGCCAGGGCCTTCCCAACTCGAGTCGAGGAACTACATGGGACCCAACCGGCCTCTTAATGTAAAATGAAGGAGTCCGTTCGCAGGACTTGATCCGTCAATATGTTTCGGGAGTGTTTGATGTACGTCCCCAGGATAGTTCTTGTTTTAATTGCTCTGGCCACAGCGGCCGGTTGTGCCACCACAACGGAGTCGCCCACGCTTATTCCTCCCCCGGGGACCCGGATCGAGGTGACCC
>Ga0316187_10001393_pt1 | contig 20734 bp, 18 predicted proteins | sample CroRivburrow1_MG_FD_204927 | JGI IMG/M metagenome (GOLD analysis project Ga0316187, IMG submission 204927) | Coastal sediment microbial communities from Maine, United States - Cross River worm burrow 1 | ecosystem: Environmental > Aquatic > Marine > Coastal > Sediment | place: USA: Maine...
GGATATTGTACGAATTCTGAAAGCTGTTGCTATCGGGACAGCTATTAGTATGCTTTTCCTTTTTTTAGTTACACGGATGGAAGGTATCCCGCGCTCTGTCCCGGTGCTTTATGCCATGCTCTTGATTCTTTTCTTGGCTGGCCCACGTCTTCTTTACCGCTGGATAAAGGATCATCATGTCTATCTCCATCCATCTCGCCAACGGGTACTGATTGTTGGTGCTGGGCGGGCAGGTGAAATGTTGGTTAGGGATATGCTGCGTAGAGGTGGGAGTCAATATCAGCCTGTGGCGCTTATTGATGACCGGGCAAGGCGGCAGGGACAGGAAGTTCATGGCGTTCCTGTGGTGGGTGGGAGTGATGTGATTCCTAATGTCACAAAACGCATGTCGATTGAGCTGATTTTACTAGCGATACCGTCGTCATCTGCAGCTCAAATGAGGCGGGTTGTTGATTTGTGTGAGCAGGCGGAGGTGCCTTTTAGAACAGTACCAAATCTTCGAGCGCTGGTATCTGGTCAGGTTTCGATTAATGAACTGCGCAAAGTCTCAATTGAGGATATTTTAGGCCGTGACCCAGTGTCTCTTGATTGGGATGGTATCAGTAGTGGTCTTGCTGGGCGCACTATTCTGGTTACGGGTGGAGGTGGCTCTATTGGCTCTGAGCTTTGTCGGCAAATTGCCCGTTTAGGGCCTGCTCGCTTGGTATTGCTTGAGAATAGTGAATACAACCTCTATTTAATTGAACGTGAGTTGCAGAAGCACTTTAGTGGATTGATGCTTGAAGCCCGCCTTGGAGATGTCGGAGATATTGCTACTGTTGATTGGGTTTTTTGCACCTATAAGCCAGAGGTGGTATTTCATGCTGCGGCGTATAAGCATGTGCCGATGTTGGAGCATCAGGTTCGTGAGGCGGTCCGAAACAATGTGCTTGGAACCCGCAATGTAGCTATGGCAGCAGACCGTTTTGGCTGCGCTGAGTTTGTCCTTATATCGACTGATAAGGCGGTTAACCCTGCTAATGTGATGGGGACAAGCAAGCGGATGTCGGAGATTTTTTGCCAGAATCTCGATGCCAGATCTAAGACCCGTTTTATCACAGTGCGTTTTGGCAATGTGCTTGGATCAGCTGGCAGTGTAGTGCCACTATTCAGGGAGCAAATTGCATCTGGTGGGCCGGTAACTGTTACACACAGGGAGATGGAGCGCTACTTCATGACGATCCCAGAAGCTAGCCAGCTCATTATGCAGGCCTCTGTCATCGGGCAGGGTGGTGAGATTTTTGTGCTCGATATGGGGGAGCCGATAAAAATCAGCTACCTTGCAGAACAGATGATTAAGCTTTCAGGGAAAGAGCCTGGGCGGGATATTGAGATTAGTTATACAGGGCTTCGGCCAGGTGAAAAGTTGTATGAGGAGTTATTCCATGAGCAGGAGGCATTGGCAGCAACAAACACTGAGAAAATTTTTCTAGCTAAACACAGGAAGGTTGACTGGGATTTGCTAAATGCTGCTATGCAGGATATGGAGCAGGCCTGCGGTGAGTATGATGATGTGCGTTTGATGCAGCGACTCAAGGAATTTGTGCCTGAAAATCGAATTGTCCAAATAGTGCCTGAGAGTCGGATTACCAAAAATGTACCAAAGGGTCAGGTTGTCCAGATCTGACCTGTTTCCAGATGGTAAATAATAAAAAACAGCCTTCAGCCATCTCTTTGGCATCGCCGCGTTATTGGCCTACCTGGATTGGTATCCTTTTACTATGGCTCATTATGTTGCTGCCATTTTCCTGGCTCGCTGCCTTAGGCAAGGGTATTGGACGGTTGGCCTATAGGTTCGCTGGGGAACGGAGGTCTATTGCCGAAACCAATCTGCGTCTCTGTTTTCCAGAGTGGGATGATGCCAAGCGGGAGTCAGTGCTGCGGCAGCACTTTGAATCCCTGGGTATTGGGCTGTTTGAGATACCTCTGGGCTGGTGGGCGCCTTCAGGTCGTCTGCAGCAGCTGGCTCATATCGAGGGGCTGGAGCACCTTGAAAAGGCATTGGGGCAGGGCAAAGGTGCGATTCTGCTCTCGGCCCACTTTACCTCGCTGGATCTTGGAGGGCGGCTGCTCTCCTTATATACCCCTTTCCATGCTATGTACCGCAGCCATGACAACCCCGTTGTGGAGAAGATCATGGGCGGCAGTCGCACCAAACGGGTGGAAAAGGCGATCCCCAGGGATAATGTGCGGGAGATGATTCGTAGTCTGAAGGGAAACCATGCGGTCTGGTATGCGCAGGATCAGAATGCTGGGCGCAAGGCTGGGGTGTTTGTGGATTTTTTTGGGCACAAAGCCTCAACCAATCCGGCGACAGCGCGGCTGGCCAAGGTGACAGGGGCGGCTGTGGTTCCTTTTTATACAGTGCGCCGTGCAGATGGCTCTGGCTACAATCTGGTTCTGGAGCCAGCCTGGGAGGATTTTCCGACTGGAGATGTGGAGGCGGATGCCCAGCGGGTCAATGATACGATTGAGCGGTGGGTAAGAGAGCATCCAGAGCAGTACCTCTGGATCCACCGGCGTTTTCGGACTCGCCCCAATAAGAGTGACCCTTCGCTGTACACCAAAGTGCCCCCAGTTGTTCAATGATTTTCAACAACTTATAATCACTCTTTTTTTCGATACTCCGCGATGTCCAATCCCTCCACAATGTCCAGCCGGGAGCTTTATGTCCGACTCCTTGGGCATGTTAAGCTCTATTGGCGACAGTTTGCTGCTGCGCTGTTGGCCACTGCGCTTCTGGGTCTCTCTGATGCGGGGGTTGCTGCATTGCTTAAACCGCTGTTGGATGGAACCTTTGTTGAGAAGGATCCAGACTCTATGTTCATGACCCTGGTCGCTCTGGTATGCCTGTTCCTGATGCGGGGGGCAATGAGTTTTGGTAGCAGCGTGGCCTTTGAGTGGGTTTCGGGTAAATTGGTCTATGACCTGCGCCGTTTGATGTTTGAACGGATTCTTAGCCTGCCAACTCCCTATTTTGACGCCAACTCCACCGGCAATGTGGTGAACAAGGTTACCTTCAATGTGAGTCAGGTGACCACTGCCGCAACCCGGGTGCTGGTCACCCTGGTAAAAGACAGTCTGTCGATCATTGGGTTGATCGGCTGGATGCTCTACCTTAATTGGCAGCTGACCCTTACCGTATTTATCTTGATCCCGGCTATCGCCATAGTGGTCCGGCTTGTGGCCGTGCGTTTGCGTAGAATTAGCCGTGAACTGCAGAGCACCATGGGGGATATGACGCATGCCCTGGAAGAGGGTGTGCGAGGACATAAGGTTATCAAGGTTTTTGGTGGGCAACCGTCAGAGAAGAGGCGTTTTGATAAGCTGGCAAACTGGGTGCGACGCTACAATCTGAAAATGAAGGTTGCGGGCTCTGCCAATGTCCCCGTGGTTGAGGGTGTGGGTGCGCTGATGCTGGTGATTCTGATCTCATCGGCGGATCAGATGTCGGTGGGTGGTTTTGTCTCTTTTCTGACTGCCATGGGGTTGCTCTTCCCTCCGGTAAAGCGGCTGACAGGTATAAACCAGCCACTGCAGCGTGGGCTTGCTGCCGCTGAGTCGGTCTTTGGGTTGATTGATGAACAGCCAGAGCAGGATGCTGGCCGTCAGGAAATTAACCGTGCCACTGGAGAGCTGGAGCTTCGGGATGTCACTTTTCGCTATAACCAGGCCGCCGCTAATGCGCTGACAAACGTCAGTTTCATGGTAAAGCCAGGGAGTACGGTGGCGCTGGTAGGGCCGTCTGGTGGGGGTAAAACTACCATTGCCAACCTGGTGCCCAGGTTTTATAACCCTACAGAAGGCCAAATCCTACTGGATGGGGTTGATATCCAGGAGCTGACCCTGAGTAGCCTGCGTGAGAATCTCTCCTATGTAGGGCAGGATCCAACCCTGTTCAATGATACAATCAGCGCCAACATCGCCTTCGGGCAGCAGGAGCAGGTGCCTGGAGATGAGCTGGAACGGATCGCTAAAGCAGCGCATGCCCTGAACTTTATCCAGAATCTGCCGGATGGCTTTGATACACAGGTGGGTGAGGATGGGGTGCGCCTCTCTGGTGGTCAGCGTCAACGTATCGCTATTGCCCGTGCGCTGTTGAAGGATGCGCCGATCCTGATTCTGGATGAGGCGACCTCGGCTCTGGATACGGAGTCAGAGCGCCATGTTCAGGCAGCCCTGCGTACCCTGACGGAGAATCGCACCACCCTGGTAATCGCCCACCGCCTCTCCACCATCGAGCATGCAGATCTCATTTTGGTGATTAAGGAGGGCGGTATTGTAGAGACGGGCACCCATGCCGAGCTGTTGGAAGCCGGTGGTGAATACAGCAAACTTTATCGTAACCAGTTCCTCTCTCAGAAGGCAGGGGCTGGGCAAGAGACAACATCACAGGAGAGCTGACCTTGGCTGAAAAACCGCCAACACTTGAGTTTTCGGAGAAGTACACTGCCGAGCAGGCCCAGGAGTACCATGATAAACATCATGAGAGCCTGGGGCGACGTCTCTCCAACTGGTGGGAGCACCGCATGGCTCGCAAGGCGTTGGCTATGGCGGGCAACCCTAAGTCGGTGCTGGATCTTCCCTGTGGGGCAGGGCGTTTCTGGTCCATGCTGGCGGAGGATCCTGAGCGGGAACTTTATGCCGCTGACAACAGCGAGAACATGGTAGCGGTAGCGGATAAGAGCCACCCGCCAGCCATTCGGGATCGATTCAAGCTGTTCCAGACCTCTGCTTTTGAAATTGATCTGCCGGATGGGGCGGTGGATTGTGTCTTCTCCATGCGCCTGCTGCACCATATCGGTGAGGCCGAGCACCGCTTGCAAATATACCGTGAGTATCATCGGGTGACCCGGGATACGGTCTGCTTCTCCCTCTGGGTGGATGGTAACTATAAGGCGAACAAGCGGCTCAAGATGGAGGCACGGCGCAGCAGCAAGGCCTACCAGAACCGCTTTGTACTGGAGCGTGGGCTGGTGGAGTCGGAGCTGCGGGAAGCTGGTTTTGATATCCTGGGCCATGTGGACTTCCTGCCCCACTACGCCATGTGGCGTACCTACGTGGTGAAGAAGCGGGCATCCTGATCCATTTATGATCCGTCTCTCCCGCAGTGTCCAGGCGGTTCAAGGACAGAAGTTTACCGTTGATCCTGCCTGGAAGCGGCGACTGGCAGAGAAGGGTATTGCTGCCGACCGGGATTGGAGCCAGGTTGTCGGTGATGAGCTGAAATCCACCTCCCTGGCCACCAAATGCTATCGCATGACCCTAAAGGATGGGGTGGTGGTCTACTTCAAGCGCTATGTTTATCCTCCCAAGTTTTGGCTGGAGTTCTGGATGCGCCCCGGCAAGGCAGCGGTGGAGACCTGGGCCTACGCTCAGCTGCAGAAGTTGGATATTCCCACCCTGGATGTGATCGCCTTTGGTGAGCGCCGCATTTTCGGTATGTTGATAGCCACCTGTATTGTTACCCGCGAGGCTCCGGATGCGCAGGATCTGCGTTTTTTTGCACGTGATGTCTGGTATCACATGCCAGAGCTGGAGAGGAAGCGGGTCTACCGGGAGATTGCCTCCCAGCTGGTGGAACAGGTGCGGACGGCCCATCAAGGAGGTTTCTTTCACCATGATCTCAAGTGGCGCAACATCATGATCCAGCGTCAGGGCGAGCGCTATGTGCCGGTCTGGATTGACTCCCCACGGGCGTCACGCATGCGGTTCCGCGAGCATCGTGGAATGGTGGTGGATCTCTCCAACCTGGTGCGCATGGCGGTTAGCTATCTAAATAAGTATGACTATATGCGCTTTCTCTGTGACTATCTGGGTAAGGAACGTAAACCGGGTGATGCTACACGGCTCTACCGTGAGGTGGCCCGCCATCTGAGTAAACGCCCACCGCGTCCTACGGTGTTGCCCCCGCGCTAACACCACATGCTGATGTGGTATCATCCCCGCTTTGCAAAACCATTAGAGTTGCTGCCTGATGTCCATTGATATCCCCCAATTTAACCAAGTGCGTGTGTTGGTGCTTGGCGACGTGATGCTTGACCGCTATTGGCATGGCAGCACTGACCGTATCTCGCCAGAGGCCCCGGTGCCTGTGGTGCATGTTGGCGGGAATGAGGAACGCCCTGGCGGTGCAGGTAATGTCGCCCTCAATATTGCAGTACTAGGAGGGCATGTAACGCTGATGGGGTTGATTGGTGACGATGAGCCGGGATCTGCGCTAAACAGTATCCTCACTGATGCCGGTGTCAGTTGTTCTCTCGAGCAGTTTCCAAGCTTCCCTACCATCACCAAGCTGCGCGTGGTCAGTCGCCATCAGCAGCTGATCCGCATGGATTTTGAGGATGGTTTTCCAGGCTTCGATTCACAAAAGCTGCTGTCGGAATTTGAGAAACAGCTGGCCTCGCATGACCTGGTTGTGCTCTCTGATTATGGCAAAGGGACCCTGCGTGATATTGGCCAATATATTGAATGTGCCCGGGCGACTGGAAAGCCGGTGCTGGTCGATCCCAAGCTAAAGGATTTCACCTACTATCAAGGCGCCACCCTGCTTACGCCAAATATGAAAGAATTTGAAGCTGTTGCGGGTGCCTGCAACAGTGATGAAGAGCTGGTTGAGCGGGGGCAGACTCTACTGGAGCAGCATGATCTGGAGTCGTTGCTTATTACACGTGGTGAAAAAGGGATGACGCTACTGCAGCGTCACTCTGAGCCACGCCATCTCCCGACCCATGCCCGTGAGGTCTTTGATGTCACGGGTGCGGGAGATACGGTGATCTCTGCGCTGGCTGCCGGGCTGGCGGCTGGCCTGCCGCTGGAGTCGGCCACCCAGCTCTCCAATCTGGCGGCTGGTATCGTGGTTGGCAAATTGGGGACGGCCTCGGTTACTGTTGATGAGCTCAAATGGGCGCTGCATGAGCATCAGGTGATCCATCGGGGTGTTGTCACTGAAGAGCAGTTGGTGGAGGCGATGACCACCTCGCAAGCCCGCGGGGAACGTATCGTCTTTACCAACGGTTGTTTCGATATCCTGCATGCGGGTCATGTTACCTATCTGGAACAGGCCAGCCGTATGGGTGATCGCCTGATTGTTGCGGTTAATGTGGATGAGACGGTGCGCGCCCTTAAAGGGGACGACCGCCCGGTCAACACCCTGCAGCGACGCATGACCGTGTTGGCTGCGCTGGCCTGTGTGGATTGGGTGGTGCCCTTCTCGGAAGAGACGCCAGAACGGTTGATCTGCCACCTCAAGCCTGACTACCTGATCAAAGGTGGAGATAACAGCCCGGATGATATCCCCGGTGCCCGCTGTGTGAGAGAAGCAGGCGGAGAGGTGTTGGTGATGAGCTATGTTGATAACTGCTCAACCACCGGTCTGATTACAGAGATCCGTGCCAGAGACAAATCCTAGCCTGCATTTCTCACCAGGCGAAAAGCACTAATTGGAATAGTTGTTATATTTAGAGCACTTGGCACTTATATAGTTATGGCAACAAATTTACATTCTGTCCTATTTGGTTTTTGGAACAATCTGGCTTCACATCTTGAGCGATCAGCCTTAAACCATAGCTACGGCTATGCTTCGGCGGCCGATCGTTCAACCTGTTTTGCCACATTGCCCCAAAACCCCAAATCCTGGTGAGAAATGCAGGCTAACCCCTTATGAGCGCCCGGGCCTCAGTCGATGTTGTCATCTTCGGTGGTGGAATTGCGGGGCTTTGGACCTTGGCGAGGCTGCGTCAGGCAGGTTATGCCGCCATCCTGCTGGAGACCAACGCGTTGGGTGGCGTTCAGACCATCGCTGCACAAGGCATTATTCATGGTGGTGCCAAGTATGCCTTGACGGGTACTCTCAGTGAGGCAACCCAGGCCATTGGTGATATGCCACAATATTGGCGAAATTGTCTTGCTGGAGAGGGCGAGCTGAACCTTAGCCGGGTGCGGGTGTTGTCCCAGCATCAACACCTCTGGTCTACCGAAAACCTGGTTTCGCGCATGACGGGTTTCTTTGCCAGTAAGGCCATGCGTAGTCGTATGATGGCTGTTGAAGGCGGGGATCGTCCTGATCTATTTCACTCCAGCGCATTCAAAGGAACGGTCTACCGACTGGATGAGCCGGTGCTGGATGTCCCTTCCCTGGTGTCTGAGCTGGTGCGCCAGCAGGGTGATGCATGCTTTGCTGTTCAGCCTGAGATGCTGCGACTTGATCCTGAAAATCCTGGTTGTCTGGAGATAAAGAACGCTGCCGGTTCTCTTACACTACAGGCCCAACAGCTGGTGCTAGCAGCGGGTGCAGGCAATGAGATGCTGTTAAAACGGCTGGGCCGTGATACCCCCAAGATGCAACGGCGTCCACTGCATATGCTGATGGCTCGTGGCTCCCTTCCCAAGCTCTATGCCCACTGCCTGGGTGCCAGCGCCAATCCGCGTCTCACCATAACCAGCTATCCACTCGCTGAAGATGAAACAGTGTGGCATCTCGGAGGGCAGGTGGCAGAGAGTGGTGTGGAGCGAAATGAGAAGGAGCATATTGCTGCAGGCAAAGCTGAGCTTGCAGCACTGCTACCCTGGCTTGATATGACCGATGTTTGCTGGTCAACGCGTCGAATCGACCGGGCAGAGATTGCTACGCCTGGTGGGAAACGTCCGGATAGTTGGCATGTTGGCAATGAAAAGGGCGTGATCACGGCTTGGCCTACAAAGATGGCATTTGCCCCCTGTGTAGCAACAGATGTGCTGCATTTTCTGGAACAAAGCGACATCAAACCATGCGGTGATGACCGCAAAGCACTTGTCAATCTACCCCATCCACCCCTGGCACAGCCGCCATGGGATGAGGCAAAAATATGGAACTAAGACCCCTTGGTGAAACGGGGATCCTGGTCAGTCCGCTGGGGCTGGGTACAGTCAAACTGGGGCGTAACCAGCAGGTAAAATATCCCCATTCATTTGAGATTCCTGATGATGCAGCCGTTACCGAACTGCTCTCACTGGCGCGTGAACTGGGCATCAACCTGCTGGATACCGCGCCGGCCTACGGCAACAGCGAAGAGCGGCTGGGGCAACTGCTGCCAGGTCCCAAAGATGACTGGGTCATTGTCTCCAAGGTGGGTGAGTTTTTTGAAGGGGGCAAGTCGCATTTTGATTTCTCCTACGACACCACTATTCGCACTGTAGAGCAGAGTCTTTGCAATCTGAAGAGAGACTATCTGGATGCTGTGCTGATCCACTCTGATGGGGATGACTATCGTGCCCTGAAAGAGGAGGGTGCGTTGGATGCTTTGCGTACCTTAAAAGAGAAAGGGTTGATTCGTGCTCATGGTATGTCTACCAAGACCCTGGTCGGTGGCCTGCTTGCTACGGTAGATACGGATATTGTCATGGTTACCTGTAACCCAGCCTATCAGGATGAGATACCCGTGCTCCGAGCTGCCGATTTGCGCATGAGAGGTGTACTGATCAAAAAGGCCCTGCAGAGTGGCCACATCGAGGCAGGAGAGGTAGAAGAGACCATGAGGTTTATCTTTGCCCAGCCAGGGGTGAGCAGTGTCATGGTTGGCACCATCACCCCAGATCATCTGCGAGACAATGTTGCTGCGGTCGAGGCCGCGATACAGGCTTGTAGTGGAGTGGCATGAGGCGCTTCTATACCATCCTGCTCTATCTGATGCTGCCTCTGGTGCTGTTGCGCCTGCTGTGGCGTAGCCAGAAGGCACCAGGCTATCGCAAGCGCTGGAAAGAGCGTCTCGGTCTGTTTGATCCCTTTGGTGTCAGCCATACATTGTGGATCCATGCCGTTTCAGTTGGAGAGGTGCAGGCCGCAGTTCCGTTGGTGAAACTGTTGCAGGAGCGTTACCCTGGGCAGGTCATTGTCATTACCACCACGACCCCAACGGGTTCCCGACGGGTAAAAGAGCTGTTTGGTGATGATATCTTCCATGTCTATGCGCCTTATGATCTGCCGCTGATCATTGAGCGCTTTATTCAGCGTGCCAAACCCCGAATTGTGGTGCTGATGGAGACGGAGATCTGGCCCAATCTGCTGGCGACCTGTAAGCGGCATGGTATTCCTTCCCTGTTGGCAAATGCCCGTCTCTCTCACCGTTCGGCTAGAGGGTATGCGCGTCTTGGAGGTTTTACCCGGCAGACCTTTGGTGACATCAGTTGGATTGCAGCTCAAGCAGAGGCGGATGCCAGCCGCTTTGCCCAGCTTGGTGTAGATCCGGCCAAGATTTTGGTAACGGGAAGCATCAAATTTGATGCCCGCTTGCCGCGTAGCCTGAATGAGCAGGCCGATGTGATTCGCCGTGCCTGGGGTCATGAAAGACCGGTCTGGGTCGCGGCCAGCACGCATGAGGGTGAGGATGAGCAGGTGTTGCAGGCCCATGTCCAGATTCGTCAACAACTACCTGATGCGCTGTTGGTGCTGGTGCCCCGGCACCCTGAGCGTTTCGATAGCGTGGCCTTCCTGTGTCAGAAATTTGAATTTGATGTGGTGCGCCGTTCGGATCAGGCAAACTGTACGCCAGAGACTGGGGTGTTTCTTGGCGACACAGTTGGTGAGTTGCCCATGTTTTTGGCGGGTGCTGATGTGGCTTTTATGGGTGGCAGCCTGATCAAGCATGGTGGGCATAATATGCTGGAGCCTGCGGCATTGGGTGTGCCGGTGGTATTTGGTCCGCACAACTTCAACTTTGCAGCCATCAGTAAATTGCTGTTGGAAGAGGATGCTGCGCTTATGGTGAAGGATGCAGATGGGTTAGCTACAGTGGTTGAATCATGGCTGGGTGATGCCAGTGAGCGTTCGCGCATTGGAGAGAATGGCCGACGGGCAGTCGAACAAAACCGGGGTGCCCTGAAAAAGTTGGCAGACCTGATTGATGATTTGCTGAATGAGCTATCTGGAGAGGGCCTTGGAGAGTAGATAAAAGGAATCTACTTCCCTTATTGGCGGTATTGGTTTGACCCAGCTCTCTTTGGTTGACTATATTGAGCGCTCCAAGCAACAGAGTGGATCACACTCAGAATGGAGCTAATAAGAACATGCAGCAAAATCGACGTGGAGTAGATCGGCGCACTCAGGCTATATCGCCATTTAGCCACCACAGACTGCTGGGCAGGCGGCGCGAGTCACGTAGGTCTGATGGCGGGGAGGCAGCAGAGCACCTGGATCTATATCCAAGGCGCTTCATGCCGATTGCCATCTCGATCATGCTGTTGTGCTTTATGGATGCGATCAATACCCTGCATCTGTTGGACCGGGGGGCCAGTGAGGTCAACCCAATCATGGATCTGCTGATTCAGCAGGATCCCCAGCTATTTATCCTATGCAAGCTGCTGTTGACCAGCCTCGGCATGATCATGCTGATGGCATACCACAACGCAAAGATCAGGCTTGGCATTAAGGTGCGTTCTATCCTGTATGGCACCTTGTTCTGCTATGCGGCACTGATTCTGTATCAATGGAGTATGTTCCACTCATTGGCTTAATTCAGTAAAGAGCAGTTGGAAGCAACTGCTCTTTTTGGTTAAACGCTCAAATCTGAGCAGTCAGCATCCAAAGCTTTTATCTGTGATGAGTGCTGTTCACCTAATTGGTTATACCCAGCCTGACCTATAAGTTTCAGAGGATATAGGTTGGGTATATTTATGCCTGCTTTACCGTATACTACTGATAACAATAATGAACGGGAGCACAGGCAACCAATATGGCCACTTATGCCATCGGCGATGTACAGGGTTGTTATAACGAGCTTCGGCGATTGCTGAAGAAGATAAAGTTTGATCCAGCTGACGATACTCTCTGGTTTGTTGGCGATCTGGTAAATCGTGGCCCCCACTCGCTGGAGGTTCTGCGTTTTGTAAAGAGTCTTGGTGATTCCGCTGTTACCGTGCTGGGTAACCATGACCTGCATCTGTTGGCGATCTCCCAAGGCAATCCCAAGTATAAGGATAAAGGACATACGCTAGACGCGGTTTTGAATGCTGGTGATCGGGATGAGCTGATTGATTGGCTGCGCAGATGTCCCCTGATGTATCACGATGACCGGCTCAATTTCAGCATGCTGCATGGGGGGCTGCCTCCACAATGGGATCTTCCAACAGCTTTGGCGCTTGCCAATGAGATGCATGAGGCGCTAACAGGGCCGGGGCTGCACGATTTTTGTCAGCAGATGTACGGGAATAAACCTGAGCACTGGTCAGATGATCTGCAGGGTATGGATCGATTGCGTTTTATCACCAACTGCCTGACTCGTATGCGCTATTGCGACAAGAAGGGGAGTCCGGCCCTGCGAGAGAAGGGAGCGCCGGGAAGCCAGGGGAAGGGGTATCTACCTTGGTTTGAGCATCCACATCGAGCCACCCGTGGTGAGCGTATCGTCTTTGGTCATTGGTCTACCCTGGGTTATCACATAGGGGAGAATGTCTGGAGTATTGATACCGGCTGTCTGTGGGGTGGTCAATTGACTGCATTGAAACTGCGAAAGAGAAAGAAGCCCAAGCCTACCCACCTTGATTGCCCAGGTGCCTGCAAGCCAGGTTGAAGCACCTCATGCAATGAACAATAAGGATATGCTGGATACCCTCAAATCAATTGAAACCCCGGAAGGTATTGAACTTAAGCTCTCGGTGGCAGGGCCGTTGCCGCGTATCCTGGCCTGGCTACTGGATGCCTTGATCCGGGCGGTGGCACTCTATCTTCTGATGCTGCTGTTCAGTTTTTTGGATCTCTTTGGGATGGGGCTCTTTATGATCGTTGTGTTCATTGCAGAGTGGTTCTATCCGGTGCTGTTTGAGGTCTATATGGGCGGCAGAACGCCAGGCAAGAAGGCACTGGGCCTACGAGTGCTTTGCGATGATGGCACGCCTGTTACCTGGTCAGCGTCATTAGTGCGCAACCTGCTGCGCATTGTTGATTTTCTACCCATACTTTATGGTTTTGGTGTAGCCGCTATTTTGCTGAACCAGGATTTTAAACGCATGGGTGATCTTGCAGCAGGCACCCTGGTGGTCTATTCCGAGAAGAGCAAAGAGCCCCCGCAGATAGTGGAGCAGAGTCCCATACCACCATCCAGCCCACTGACGCTGGAAGAGCAACAGGCCATTATTGCCTTCGCTGAACGTAGCCCTACCATCTCGGAAGATCGGACGCGAGAGTTGGCCGCCTTGGCCGGGCCGTTGGCATCCAATGGCCAAAATGCTTCGCCGGATCTGCTGCTGGGTATCGCCAACTGGCTGTTGGGGCGCCGATGAAGCAGGAGCACTTTTCCCGCAAGAGTGAACAGGACTGGCAGACGCTGGATGCGCTGATGTCGAAGGAGAAAGCAGACCTTCAGGTATCCGATTTTCCCCGTGTCTATCGTCGTGTCTGTCAGCATCTGGCATTGGCCCGGTCACGGCTCTATAGCAACCACCTAATCGAACATCTCAATAGTCTGGTGTTGCGTGCCCATCAGCGTCTCTACAGCAGCAATGCAACCCGAAAGGGGTTGATGCGGACTTTTTTTGCCCAGCAGTTTCCAGCGGCTGTGCGCCAGGAGTGGCGACTGGTGTGGATTGCTGCGCTGCTCTTCTACCTGCCGTTTTTTGGCATGCTGATTGGTGTTCAGCTTGAGCCTGATCTGGTGCATACCGTGTTGGAAACCGGCAACCTGGTTGAGATGGAGGCGATGTATGAGCCGGGACAGGACCGGATTGGCCGGGAGCGGGATGCTGAAAATGATGTGATGGCGTTCGCCTTCTATATCTATAACAACACGGGCATTGGTTTTCGCACCTTTGCCAGTGGTCTGTTGTTGGGGTTGGGCAGTATTGCCGCACTGCTATTCAATGGTCTGTTCATTGGTGCTGTTGCTGGCCACCTGACCCATATTGGATTCAATGAGACCTTCTGGTCCTTTGTCTCTGGCCATAGTGCATTGGAGTTGACCGCCATTGTGCTCAGTGGAGCGGCTGGCCTGCGCCTGGGACTGGCCATTCTGTCACCCGGCCGAAGGAGTCGTCTTGAGGCATTGAAGTGGGCTGCCAAGCGGGCTGTCCCTGTGATCAGTGGTGCCGCCATGATGTTTTTTCTGGCGGCCTTTGTGGAGGCCTTCTGGTCCTCTATGACCTTTATCGATCCGATGATCAAATATGGGGTTGGCATCTTCATGTGGTTGCTGGTGCTGGGCTACTTCCTGTTCCTTGGGAAGGCAAAATCCTAGATTCACCAGTTGGCCGCTACGGAGTATGTATAAGTGATTGCAACTGAAACAAATTATGGTAAGCCAAAAAGTTGCCTGGCTGGTAAAGACGCTCCAACCTGTATAGCGGCCCTGACTGCTCGCCTGGCTATGCATAAAAACTCGCTAAGGATCATGCCATTAACTCATTTTTATACTACGCCAGCCGAACAGTCAGAACCACTCTACAGGCTGGCCAACTGGTGAATCTAGGATAATGGAGCTTGAGCAGATCACCACAGTGGTTCGCCCCCGTTCGCCCTGGGAAGCGATGGATCTTGGGTTGCATCTTGCCCGGCGTTGGTGGAAAGAGATACTGCTGCCTTGGGTACTGGTGGTGGTTATGGCCGCGGCGGCAATTTTCTATCTACTTGAAGATTGGCCACAGATTGCACTGTTGCTCTTTTGGCTGCTTAAACCACTGTATGACAGGGTGCCGCTGTATGTGCTTTCACGCGCCCTGTTTAATGCGACACCAAGCTGGCGGGAGACTATTGCAGCACTGCCAAGCCTACTGACGCGTGATCTCCCTTACCTTGTTTTCCGTCGGATTGATTTCATTCGCGCCTTTAATCTGCCAGTGCGTGAACTGGAGGGGTTGCGTGGGGCAGCATCGCGTAAACGCATGCAGCTGCTGCAACGTCGTGCCCGGGGTCATGCCACTTGGCTGACCTCGCTCTTCATTGGGTTGGAGACGGTGGTCATGCTCTCGCTCTTTTGGCTGGTGCCGCTGCTGCTGCCGCAAGAGCTTAATGAAGATCTGATGGAACAGGCCTTCTTTTCTGCCACCACTGGAGATATGTTGCCCTGGATTGTGTCAGGCATCTATGTGCTTACCGTGCTGTTGCTGGAGCCGCTCTATGTGGCAGCGGGCTTTGCGCTCTATATCAACCGCCGCACCATGCTCGAGGCTTGGGATATCGAGCTCTGTTTTCGCCGCATGGCGCAGCGGCTGAGCAGTAGTGCAGCGTTGCTGCTGGCGCTGGTTACTGCAGGCGTGTCGTTGCCGGATAGTCTGCTTGCCATGGAGCCGGCTCCTCGCCCTGAAGTGCATGCCGAAGCCCGGGCCATTGAAGAGTCTGCCGCGACTATCGAGCAGGTGCTGGCTGCCCCGGAGTTTGCAACCACCATCAAGGTCAAGCAGTGGAAATACATCGGCGAAAAGGATGAGAAGGAAGATGCTGGGTTTGATGGCTTCAACTTTGGACTGGGAAAATTTCTGGCCCGTTTTTTTGAGGTTGCCCTGTGGCTCTTGCTGGGTATTTCCCTAATTCTGTTGATTGTGCATCGGGGCAGATGGTTGCACCTCTTTCGAGCAGAGAAAAAGGTTACCCGAACTGCAGCACCAGAGAGTCTGTTTGGGTTGGATATCCGCCCTGAGTCACTGCCGGATAATGTAGCAGAGCTGGCCCGTGCATTATGGTGTGAAGGGCATCAGCGTGAGGCGATGAGCCTGCTCTATCGGGGGGCATTGGCGGCGCTGGTGCATCAGCAGGGGGTGGAGTTCTCCAGCAGCAATACAGAGAATGACTGTCTGCGCATCCTGAAAGTGCATGCCGGTTCAGCGCAACTTAGCCACTTTGAGATGCTAACGCGGGCTTGGCAGCAGGTTGCCTATGCTCATCGCCCACCCGAAGAGGCAGTGGTGTTTGACCTCTGTGAGAGTTGGCATGAGCACTATGAGGTGGCTGCCGAATGACCCGGCGCAACCTGCTAATAGGCGTACTGGTTGCGCTGATTTGTGGTGTCTGTGGGTGGTGGTTCTACAACAATTTTGCGTATGTCGACAAAGAGCTCCGGCGTGGATACCGGGGAGAGGCACGTGCCAATCAGCTGCTGGCGGCAGAGTTTTTTCTGCGACAGATGGGGGTAGAGGCGCAGAGCATTGAGGGGCCACAGCAGTTGGACCAACTCTCTGATGCTCAGGCTGCCCTGATTATCACAACCGAACGCACAACGCTCAGTGAATCCAGAAGCCAGAGGCTGTTGGAGTGGGTGGAGCAGGGTGGGCATCTGATCCTGCATCCTCGCCGTTATATACCGGGAGTGGCTGCGGCGTTGGACCCTCTGCTTAGTCCCTTTGGTGTTCAGGGGGGGTATGTCCCCTATGATGAAGAGGAGAAGGATCAGGATGAACCCAAAAGTGAGGCGGGTGAATGCCCTGCGCCAACCCGGTTTGTCCCCATGCCCGGGAGCGAGGATCTACTGGCCATCGATTTTTCTGAAAGACTGATACTGGAGACGGAGCGTACAGACCAGCTTTGGGAGTATGCCGATGATCAGGGGTATCGAGGGCTTGGATTTGCCTATGGGCAGGGCCGTGTCACTATCCTCAGTGACCTGTCATTTTTCTATAACTATGAGATCGGTAAGTATGATCATGCGCAGTTCCTCTATTGGTTGGTGCAGGGGCAGCCCGGTGCTGTCTGGATTATGCACTCGGATGATCTGCCGCCACTCTGGCTGTGGATCTGGCGCCGGGCTCCTGCCATTGTAGTGACGGCAGGGCTTCTGCTGCTGTTCTGGCTGCTGCTGGCCCCACGGCGTTTTGGCCCTCTGCTACCGCCTATGCAGGCGCGTCGACGGCGCATCATGGAGCACGTCGAAGTAAGTGGTCACTATCTTTGGAAGCATGGCCACGGAGGTGTTTTGCTGAATGGTCTGCGAGAGGCATTGCTGATTCGGTTGCACCAGGTGCGGCCAGACCTGGCAGGTCTGTCGGCTGATCAGCTGGCCACCCGCCTGGCAGATATCACCGGCATCGGTGCCAATATGATCAAGCAGGCACTGATCGAGACCTCAATAACCAATCGGGATATTTTTACCCGTCAGATACAGATTCTGGAAACCATCAGGAAACAGCTATGACAAATGAAACCGCTGATATCATAGAGAAGGCAGCCAATACAGCTGGTCGTATCCGTGCTGAGATTGGCAAGGCGATGATCGGTCAGGAGGAGGTGCAGGAGCAGGTGCTGATTGCGCTCTTTGCTGCGGGGCATGTGCTGATTGAGGGGGTGCCGGGGCTGGGCAAGACCCTGCTGGTGCGTGCTATGGCTCGTACCTTTGATGGCATCTTTCAGCGTATCCAGTTTACCCCGGATCTGATGCCGAATGATGTCACGGGCCATGTGATGTTTGATATGAATAGCAGCCAGTTTCGTGTTCGGCGTGGCCCGGTTTTCACCAACCTGCTGTTGGCGGATGAGATCAACCGTGCCCCGGCCAAGACCCAGGCGGCTCTGTTGGAAGTAATGCAGGAACAGCAGGTCACGCTGGAAGGTAAGGGCATGTCGGTGCCGCTTCCCTTTATGGTGTTGGCGACGCAGAACCCCATTGAGCAGGAGGGCACCTACCCGCTCCCTGAGGCACAGCTTGATCGTTTTCTGTTGAAGATCCTTATCGATTATCCAAGCCTGGAGCATGAGCATGAGCTGGTGCGTCGTGTAACGGGTGGACAGGTTGGTGACAGTCTGGATGTTACGGCCATTGAAGCGTTGGTTAAGCCTGAAAGCATTCGCAAGATCCAGGCAATAACGGCTGGCCTGCGGGTGGATGAGAAGGTTAATGAGTATGCGGTCAATATCGCACGTGCCACACGTGACTGGCCCGGTATTACGCTGGGTGCCGGCCCACGTGGTGGTATTGCTCTGATTCGCTGTGCCCGTGCGGCGGCACTGCTGGCTGGTCGGGACTTTGTGATTCCGGATGATATCAAAGCGGTTGCACTACCTGCGCTACGCCATCGTATCCAGATATCACCTGAGCTGGAGCTGGAGGGGCAGACGCCGGATCAGGTGTTGGCTGCCTTGCTGGACCGGGTTGAGGCACCAAGGACGTAAAGAGCTAAGCAGATGCCTATTCCCGGCAAACTACTGTTCAATCTTCTATGGCTGCTGCTATTGATAGCACTGCCTACGCTTTATTGGCCGGAGCACCTTATACTCTGGTGGGGCGTGCTGAGTGGCTGTGGCTTGCTGCTTCTGTTGGATGTCCTGCTGCTCTATGCCGTGCCTGTGCCCACTATTGAACGAAAGGTTCCGCAACATCTTTCGGTGGGGTGTTGGCAAAAGGTGAAGCTGCGTCTACACAACCCGGTGCACCGGCGCATTCGACTGGAAATCTTTGACCACTACCCCACAGATGCAGAGTGTGAGGGCTTACCTTACCAGCTGAAACTACCCGCTGATGGCTGGCATGAGCTTCACTATCGTATCCGGCCTACGGAGCGGGGTGAACAGCACTTTTCCGGGGTGCAGCTCCATCTCTATTCACCGCTTGGTTTCTGGCAGAGAGATAGAATGGTTGAGCTGCCTGAGCTGGTGCGGGTCTATCCCAACTTTACCGCCATTGCTAAATATGTCCTGTTGGCGACCGATAACCGGGCCAGCCAGATGGGCATCCGCAAACGCCGCCGCCGGGGTGAAGGGCTGGATTTCCATCAGCTGCGTAAATTCCGTGAAGGCGACTCACTACGACAGATAGACTGGAAGTCTACAGCCCGCTTGCGCCGGCCTATCACCCGCGAGTATCAGGATGAGCGTGATCAGGAGGTGATCTTTCTGCTCGACTGTGGTCAGCGGATGTTGGCCAAGGATAGTGAGCTCTCCCATTTTGATCACACCCTCAATGCCATGCTATTGCTCACCTACATTGCCGTGCGCCAGGGCGATGCCGTTGGGTTGACCAGTTTTGGTGGAGTGCAGCGCTGGCTTAAACCGGCCAAAGGGCGTGGCACGGTCAATCGACTGCTGAATGCGCTTTATGACCTGCAGCCAACGCTACAGGTGCCGGACTATTTTGAGGCGGCCAATACCCTGCTGGCCCGGCAGAAGAAACGCGCCCTGGTGATCATCCTCACCAATCTGCGTGATCAGGATAACGAGGATCTGATTCCCGCTGTGCGTACCCTGCGCCGTCGTCATCTGGTATTGTTGGTCAGTCTGCAGGAGCAGGCGATTCTGGAGACATTGAACAGGCCGGTAAAGAAATTTGATGATGCCGTGCGGAATGCGGCAACGCATCACTATCAAGCGGATCGCCGCAAGGCCATTGAACAGCTGCATGCCCAGGGGATTGATAGCCTGGACGTGACCCCGGAATCGCTTTCAGTTGAATTGATAAACCGTTATCTTGAGATTAAATCGGGTGGAAGGTTATAGTTCCTCTACAAACCAACAGGAGAATCCCCATGCGTTGCCATGAAATAGACTACAAAATCATTGGCCATGAGATGCAGCTGCTCGAAGTGGAGCTTGACCCAGGCGAGACCGTAGTCGCAGAGGCGGGCGGTATGACCTACATGGAGCAGGATATCAGGTTTGAAACCAAGATGGGCGATGGCGCTGACCCGGATCAGGGGCTCTTTGGCAAGATGTTTGGTGCGGGCAAGCGGATGTTGACCGGCGAGTCTATCTTCACTACCCACTTTAGCAATGATGGTGGACAGAAGCGCAAGGTCGGTTTCTCTGCTCCCTACCCAGGCAACATTATTGCGCTCAATATGGCTGAGATCGGGGGTGAGTTTATCTGTCAGAAAGATGCCTTCCTCTGTGCCGCACTGGGCACCAAGATCGGCATTACCTTTAACAAGAAATTGGGTAGCGGCCTGTTTGGTGGAGAGGGCTTCATCCTGCAAAAACTGGAAGGCGATGGGATGGCCTTTGCTCAGGCCGGTGGCACCATTATCAAAAAGGATCTGCAGGGAGAGACTTTGCGGGTTGATACCGGTTGCCTGGTGGGGTTCACCAACGGTATTGAGTACGATATTGAGATGGCCGGTGGACTCAAATCCATGGTCTTTGGTGGAGAAGGGATGTTTCTAGCGACCCTTAAGGGCACGGGTACAGTCTGGCTGCAGAGCCTACCTTTCTCACGCATGGCTGATCGCATCCTTGAGCATGCCCCTGCAGCGGGCGGGAAGGAACAGGGCGAGGATTAACGTATGACCCTCATTGGTTATAATGCGTAGAGAGGTAATATCCAATGAATGAAAAGAGAGAAGTAAGATTTAAAAAATTCTCTGAAAGCTGTCCTGATTGTAGCGGTATGGGAATCATCACCCGCTACTATGGCGGTGGGCAGTTCGTATCAGAGATCGACTGCAAGCGATGCCTGGGCCGTGGTGATATTGGCAACTGTGTGCGCTGTAAAGGCACCGGCTTTATACCGGAGGATGAAGAGAATAAAGAGCTTGCGGGTACTGAGTGCCCAGATTGTCATGGTGTGGGGGCAATAGGCGACTGCATACATTGCGGTGGACTGGGTGTTATGCAGAGTGACGAAGTGGATTGCGCTGATTGTGATGGACGTGGGTTTATTGATGAGGCCTAGTCACATCCATCATTCAAATGAAATGGATCAATGCACTTAAAAAGCCTGGTGTTTCTTAACTAAACGCCCCTGTTCTATAGGGGCGTTTTTTGTTGGGTGGAATTGTCGGGTTAAATTCCAAACTAGAAGGGTGATTGGGG
>Ga0316187_10001394_pt1 | contig 20731 bp, 17 predicted proteins | sample CroRivburrow1_MG_FD_204927 | JGI IMG/M metagenome (GOLD analysis project Ga0316187, IMG submission 204927) | Coastal sediment microbial communities from Maine, United States - Cross River worm burrow 1 | ecosystem: Environmental > Aquatic > Marine > Coastal > Sediment | place: USA: Maine...
TGATAGCAAGCCACTTAAAGAGGTTCTTGACACTCATTTGTATGATTTCAAGCCACCAGAATTGGAAGCACCAAAGGTCAAGTGTGGTTATGGGTGGGTGCTGCAAGAAAATGAGTAATATTCTGAAATAATTTGGTGCGATGATCTGTAAATACTTAATGTCCCACAATTTGAATTGTGTCTTAATCTGACTTGTATTTATATTCTTTTCTAGTCCACTTTGTTGCCCGTAATATTAGGCTGCCGTAATATTGATACCACAAAGATTGACCAAAATTTGGCATAAATTAATTCCCCCTCAAGAGCAAAAATTAACATTATCTACATACGCTGGTGTAGAGATAGCCCGGCGGAATTTGAGGTTGTGCTGAGTAATGTCGTATGATCTCAAGCCGACCCAGCACAGGAAAATAGGTTTGAATCGAAATAATCTGCATTTCTACGGCTCTTGAACTTTGTAGCTTCCGATTTTGGTGAGAATCCAGGATTCACCCAGAATCTACACTTGATAATCCCTTCGATATATCTCAAAACTACCGTAGCAAGTGATGCTAAACTGATAGTAGTTAACTAAATGGTTTTAAAATGAGTACCATAATTATGGTTGCACTGCTAATTGCGATTACTTTTCTGATAGTTGTTTTGTTTGCAATATTGTTTTTGCGGGGCCAAATTAGAAATGCCAAAATGAATGATTTTGGCGCTAAGGCAGAAGTATGCAGCCGCGATCCGGATCGAGTTGTTGTTGAAAAAGAAGAATGAGCTATGAAAGCAACTTGGTGATAAATTGTTCAGGTTTCCATAAATGGAAAAATCTGGACACTGTGGAAATTTGATTTATGTCACCAATCATATCCATATCCAACCTTACCAAGACTTACGATGGCGGCTTTCAGGCACTCAAGAATGTCAGCCTTGAGATCAAAAAAGGTGAAATCTTTGCTTTGCTTGGCCCAAATGGCGCCGGTAAAACAACGCTAATCAGTATTGTTTGTGGCATTATCAATGCTTCCGAGGGGAAAGTGATTGCAGATGGGCATAATATTGAGACTGATTACCGAGCTACGCGTGCCATTATCGGTCTGGTTCCACAGGAGTTAACTACCGACGCCTTTGAAACTGTATGGAGTACGGTGAGTCTCAGCCGTGGGTTGTTTGGTCTAGCACCAGACCCTGCCTATATTGAAAGAATTCTGCGTGACTTAAGCCTGTGGGACAAACGCAAGAACCAGATCATGACCCTGTCAGGTGGTATGAAAAGACGAGTGATGATCGCCAAGGCGCTATCGCATGAACCACAAATACTATTTTTGGACGAGCCCACAGCTGGCGTCGATGTGGAACTTCGGCGCGATATGTGGACTCTTGTCAACGGTCTTCGTGAAAGCGGCGTGACTATTATTTTAACGACGCATTACATCGACGAAGCAGAGGAAATGGCCGACCGTATTGGAGTGATTCAAAAAGGTGAATTAATTTTGGTAGAAGAAAAACCAGCGTTGATGAAAAAACTCGGTAAGAAACGCTTAACACTGAATCTGCAAGAACAGTTAGACAGATTACCGACCAAGCTAAATGACTGGAACCTGAGTCTTAATGCAGAAGGCCACGAGTTGGAATACAGCTTTGACACCAATGAAGAAGAAACCGGCATCCCACAATTGCTAAGACGTTTGGACGAACTGGGAATTAGCTATAAAGACCTGCATACCCATCAAAGCTCGCTGGAAGAGATTTTTGTCAGTCTGGTCACGGAGCGAAAATGAACATAGCTAAAAACAGGAAACCCATGGGGTTTAACCGGCACGGCGTTTTGGCCCTCTACAAATTCGAGATGGCACGTGCCCGACGCACCTTCTGGCAAAGCATTGCCACGCCAGTGATTACCACCTCACTTTATTTCATCGTGTTTGGTGCGGCCATCGGTTCACGCATGAGTGATGTAGGTGGTGTACCTTACGGGGCGTTCATTGTCCCCGGCTTGATCATGCTTTCCTTGTTTACAATGAGCCTAACCAATGCATCATTTGGTATTTATTTCCCCAAGTTCACCGGCACCATCTACGAGATACTCTCTGCACCACTTTCAGCCTTCGAGATTGTGCTTGCCTATGTGGGTGCTGCCGCGACCAAATCCATTATCCTAGGCTTCATCATTCTGGCAACAGCAGGTTTCTTTGTACCCATACAAATTCTGCATCCAATATGGATGCTCACCTTTCTGCTGCTGACCGCGACTACCTTCAGCTTGTTCGGTTTCATCATTGGTGTGTGGGCAAAAGGCTTCGAACAATTGCAGTTCATTCCCATGCTAATCGTTACACCACTAACCTTTTTAGGTGGAGCTTTTTATTCAATTGATATGTTGCCGCCGGGCTGGCGTGCATTTAGTCTATTCAACCCCGTGGTTTATATGATTAGTGGTTTCCGTTGGAGTTTCTATGGAGAGGGGGATGTTGGCGTTAGTTTGAGTCTGATTATGATGCTCACCTTCCTGACTTTCTGTATCACTCTCGTGTGGTGGATATTTAAAACCGGATATCGACTCAAAAATTGAAGCCAGCATTGCCAATATGAACCATGGGCTTGGTTTATCTCGATCCCAGTCAAATATTGGGCGAAGAATTACCGTAATTAATTATTTGCTCTGTTCGTCTGGCTGACTTGCTTCAGGCATGCTTTCTTTGGCCGGTAAAATTTCAGGGATGGCAGCTTGGGTGATTTTAATCTTCGCTTTCGCTTTCAAGTCATCAAACAGTTTTTTCATATTCTGCTGTTGTAACTGTTGCTGCAGACTCGACTTGACTTGATCCAATGGTGGAATGATTTTTGCACGGGAGTCCTCCAGCAAGATGACATGGAAACCAAAGTTTGTTCTAACGGGTACTTCACTAAAATTTCCTTCCGTCAAATTTTCCACCGCCGAACCGAATTCTGGCACCATAGCACGAGGATCGAACCAACCCAGATCCCCGCCTTTTACTTTAGATCCGAAGTCTTTGGATCTTTCCTTTGCTAATGATTCAAAACCTTTCGGATCTTTCCTCAATTTGGCAATAATCTCTTTTGCTTCAGCTTCTTTCTCCACCAAAATATGGCGAGCCTTGTATTCTTTGCCGCTCATCTGGCCTTTGATTTTTTCATACTCATCTTTCACCATATCATCGCTGATGGGATTACTCTCTAGATAATCCTGAACGAAAGCATTGGCCAAAATGGTTTGTCGAGCCAACTCCAACTGCTCTGATATTTCGGGCTTCCTGTTGATACCTTTTTTGATGGCTTCTTGGGAGATGAGTAATTGCATCGACAATTGATCGATAATCTTTTTGCGCAAATCAGGCGTATCAGGTTGTCCTTCAGCAAGGCCTTGCTTGACCATCATATCCACACGGCTTTTGCTGATAGCAATGCCATTAACAGTGGCCGCAACGTCAGCAGCTTTTTGGTTGTTGGTGGGGTTGCATGCAGACAGCGTCAATAAAGATACAGCGCTGGCAATCATAATACGGGATTGGAAGAACGTCATTTTTGATCCTTGCTCGGACAACATGAAATATAAATCAATACTGAGCCGAGATAATTTCACGTACTGCTGTGGGCACATTCCCGGATCAATTTATACGGAACTGCGGACTTTATTATAGTTGCCTCAAAAATGCAAAAAAGTCATTCTTGATAAGATGGTGGCAATATGGATATATTAGTCGACCACGAGTCTTATCAGATTTTAGGTTGAGAGAGCCTACTTTTTTCGTGAGTTTCCGTATTGTTGATGAAGTTTTTTGCCATCGTGTGGAACAAAGAGGTAGGGCAAATCAGGCGTGAGCAGATTTTGGCAATGAATGCAGCCGCCATCAGCGGCAATAGCATTTCGTGACTATCTATCATCTCCATCACAATCACAAAGGCTGTTATCGGTGCCTGTGTAACACCCGCAAAGTAGGCAACCATCCCAAGAATGATTGTTGCTCCTACCGGTACGGAAGAAAAGAAGTGGGCGATATTGGCTCCAAATCCTGCTCCTGCAGAAAGTGTCGGCGCCATGATTCCCCCGGGTATCCCGCTTATATAGGAAACGATGGTGGCTAACATTTTAAAGAAACCATAACTTTCCGGTAAATGCGTATTGCCATCAATCAACGATTTAGCTTGGCTATAGCCACTTCCATAAATGCTGTCTCCCGAAGCCAAACCTATTAGCGCCAACACAAAGCCACATAAAGCAGCAAATGCTATTGGTTTTGTCTTAATCCAAACACCTATGTGCCCCCAAAGTCCTTTGTTAACCTCAATTAGTATCCTACTGAATGTCCCACCTAACAGGCCGCCCAGAATGCCGCAAACCACAACCACTTCCCATACATTTCCAAATTGCAGTGATATCGAAGCATGGCCAAAATAAGAATAATTACCAAGCAAAGCAAGCGACACAATTCCGGCGATTATCACTGTCATGAGGATGGTCGTACTATTGTGCTCTTCAAACGACCTGCTCAACTCCTCAATAGCGAACACGATACCTGCTAGCGGTGTATTGAAAGCAGCGGCAACTCCGGCAGCAGCACCCGCTAGAATCAAACCCTTTTCCAGATCGTGCTTGGGAAAATGAGCAAGCCCCCCCATTTTGTGCATGATGGCTGCACCAATTTGCACAGTAGGGCCTTCTCTCCCTACTGAGGCGCCAAAGAAAAACCCCATGATGGTGAGTACTAATTTTCCTGACGCCACACGCAATGAAAGCACTTGTTCGCGGATGCCCTGATTTTCTTTTGGGTCAAGCGATGCAATAGTTTGTGGGATGCCGCTACCCTGAGAACCTGGGAAGTACTTCCGGGTGATAAAGACGATCATGGCAAACCCAAGAGGGGTGACCAGGAATGGAAGGAAGTGAGAAATGGAGAGCAGTTTGTGGAACTGAGTGTTTGCCTGCTCTGCAGCAATTGCAAAAATGATTGCGACCAGACCTACGCAGACTGCACCGCTCCAAAACACCAGCCGACGCTTCCATTCAACTATCAGCTCTTCTTCCGGCAGGTGAAATTTCATTGTTACTTAAAGCCCCCACAACAGCGGTGTATTTTTATATATGCGCATTATACATAGGGTAATCTCACTGCTGGTCAAATGTTTATTCCTATCTAAAATCGAATAAATAGTGTCGATGGTGGCTATTGATAGCTTACCCAAGATCGATGGGTGAATGTTTGCCCTTAGTTAGGTTAACAATCAAACTGATTTTTTCTAATAGAGCAAAACGGCCTTCAGCTGGATACGCAAAGCTTAGATAGGCTATCGTCAATTATGTGTCGCGAGCTCAATCGTTGCTGAACACATACCATGCATGTAGCTCCCCCAAAAAGACTTGCTCACAAATGGTGAAAGCAATTATTGAGACATACTGCGGTGAGAACTTTTTAATCATGCTAAATCATTTTGTTACTTTGCTAGCAAATAGGAATCAATATCGAACATATCGCCTTGTTCCACTATCACGAGTAGGTTTCCCGGGCTCACCTTCAGAAAATTACAAAGCTTGGACAGGACCTCACGATCAAAACTGTTTACTTTGTCATAGTAGTAGCGGTCAACTGTAGCACGTGCGATTCCCGTAGCCCGGCAGACATCAGAAACTTTGAGACGCTTCTCGCCCAAGATAGTGGAGAGACGACAATTAATCATATTAATAGTAATAATTACTCGTTAACGAGTAATATATATCAATATGCGATTAATATCTAGACCGGCTGTGGGGAATTTTGTTCGGTATTGTCAACTTAATGAATCAACCATGAGCAAACTTTGGTGTAATGCTTTGATGAATGATAAAAACCTCTATTCCATTGCTTATATCCAACTGAAATCATCAATTATTAGGTTGTGAATTCGATCATTTGATATAAGCCAACTCAATATCGGTATAAACTTCAGACGAAATCTCCCTGAAAGTTTTGGAGCTTTTGCTTAAAGATATTGGCTCCGGACTAGGATCAGAACCTTGTAGTCTGCGGATTGACAGGGCACGCTGGCAGTTGCCTGAGTCATTAACAATTAGTCATTTTTCAAGCTTGCCAACTTTAGTATTAATGCAAAACAATCTGAATAGCCGCATTTCGGACCTTGCCATAGAACAATCTTGGGAAAAAATTCAAAGGCAGTTTTGTGACAGGATCGGGCTACCATTATTCATGTGTTGTCCCTGAAAATTATAGGGCGTACCATGTCCCATAAGAAGTAATATTTGTTTTAACTAAAAGCAATAACTTGTTTGGGAGAAAATCATTAGCTATCTCGGCTTGATGCAAATCGGATCTGGGACAATTTGGCAAGTAGGTAGGACAAAGCTGCAACAAGTACCAGCAATGTTTTCTGTGCTGTTATTTTGATATCGAACACATCGCACTTCAATGTCATTTGGGGTAGTGCTGACATACTATTATGAAGGTTTATGTAATTTCTCATCTTAGAGATATAATATATTGATTATTAATAATAAACCAGATGCTCTGATTTATGAAATAAATATAGCTGCAGCATTATTTCAATAGAGAGATGGTGGGATTATAAGTCGTTGTTTCTATGAATGATTTGGAGAGTGTGTTATGGACAAAATCAAATTCGTTTATGCTTTTACTGAAGGTGATGGAAAAAACAAGAAACTCCTAGGAGGAAAAGGGGCCAATCTGTGCGAGATGACGCAGATCGGACTGAACGTGCCGCCCGGCTTCACCATCACGACCGAGGCTTGTTTGGGTTATCTGGATGCCGGACATCGACCACCAGCCGGGTTGATGCAGGAAGTTCATCAACATATGGCGCAATTGGAGAAGGTGACTGGCAAGGGATTTGGTGATGTCAACAATCCGTTGCTGGTATCAGTGCGCTCCGGTTCGGCAATCTCCATGCCAGGCATGATGGACACTATTCTCAACCTGGGACTTAATAGCGAGACATTGCAAGGCATTATCGACCAAACCGGCGATGAGCGTTTCGCATACGATGCTTACCGTCGTTTTGTACAACTGTTCGGTAAAGTCGCGCTGGGTATGCCGGACGAATTGTTCGATGATCCCTTTGATGCCATCAAGAAACGCGAGGGTGCCAAGGAAGATATTGCGCTGACAGCGGAGAATCTGCGAGAAATAACCGGACTGTTTCTAGATGCGGTACACGGGCACACCGGTAAACCTTTTCCACATGATCCTATTGAACAACTCGAAATCGCCATTCAGGCGGTATTTAATTCGTGGATGGGCAAACGTGCGGTGGACTACCGACGAGAATTCAATATTACCCCAAAAATGGCCAATGGCACGGCGGTCAATGTGTGCACCATGGTTTTCGGCAATCGTGGCTTCGATTCTGCGACCGGAGTGGGTTTTACTCGCAATCCGGCGACAGGAGAGAACATTATGTTCGGCGAGTATCTGGTGAATGCGCAGGGAGAAGACGTTGTAGCAGGGATTCGCACCCCAAAACCAATCGCACGTATGGGCGAGGAGATGCCGAGTCTGTACCAACAACTGGGTGAGTTGCGAGACAAGCTGGAGAGTCACTACCGCGAAGTACAGGATTTTGAATTCACTATTGAGCGCGGTCAGCTATATTGTCTACAGACACGTAACGGTAAAATGAATGCACATGCAATGGTGCGCACATCGGTCGAAATGACTGAAAGCGGGCTGATCGACAAAGAAGAGGCGCTACTACGTATCGATCCAGAGGTACTGCAACAAATGTTGTTCCCTCAGCTCGACCCAAATCATCAGGCTACGCCGCTGGCGCAGGGTTTGTCTGCTTCACCCGGTGCTGTTTGCGGACGCGCCGTGTTCGATGCAGATCGTGCGGAGCAGATGGGGAAAAGCGGCGAGTTGGTGATTTTAGTGCGCGAGGAAACCAAGCCGGAGGACATCCATGGTTTCTTTGCCTCCCAAGGTATTCTGACCAGCCGTGGCGGCAAGACTTCGCACGCAGCAGTCGTGGCGCGCGGTATGGGAAAACCTTGTGTTTCAGGTGCCGAGGGCATCCATGTGGATACGCACGCGCGTAAAGCAACTATCGGCGAAACAGTAATCAAGGAAGGTGAATTACTGACCATAGATGGTACCTCCGGCAATATCTATTTGGGTGTGGTGCCAACGGTAGAGGCTGAATTCCCCTCCGATTTGAAGACGCTGCTTTCATGGGCAGACAAAATGTCCAGATTGAAAGTTATGGCCAATGCAGATAGCCCGCAAGATGCAATTCGTGCCTTGAGCTACGGTGCGCAGGGCATCGGCTTATGTCGCACCGAACGCATGTTCAATGCCTCGGACCGACTACCTATCGTGTTGGCTATGATCGTCGCGGACACACTAGAGCAACGCCAAGATGCTCTGGACAAGTTGCTGCCGATCCAACGTAAAGACTTTTATGACTTGTTTGAAGTAATGTCGCCGCATCCGGTGACTATCCGTTTGCTCGATCCTCCCATCCACGAGTTTCTACCTTCCGAACCTCAATTGATATCCGAAATTGAGCACTTGCGCCAATTGAGCAGCACGACACGGGGTGTGGATATTCTGGCCGACACGATAAAATTGTTGTCACCAAGCGACGTAGAGGGGATACCCAAGATCAATTCGCTAGTTGATGCCAGAACAGTGGACGCGGCTATTGAAAAAAAGGAAGCTATTCTGAAAAAGTTGCGCTCACTACACGAGGTCAATCCCATGCTGGGACATCGCGGCGTGCGTTTAGGTATCACCTTCCCGGAAATCTATACCATGCAGATTCGCGCTATTCTTGAAGCTTCGGCTGAATGCACCAAAAACGGTATAGAGAACCATCCCGAAATCATGGTGCCACAGGTCTGTACCGCCGAAGAGTTGAAATCCGTCAGCAAATTAGTCAGAAGTATCCAGCAACAGGTAGAAGCAGATATTGGGCGTAAACTAATATTCAAGTTTGGCAGCATGCTCGAAGTCGTCCGTGCTTGCATGAGAGCCGACAAATTGGCCGAAGAAGCGGATTTCTTTAGTTTTGGTACGAACGATCTTACGCAGGCGACGTTTTCCTTTTCACGCGAGGATGCCGAGAACAAATTTTTGCCGATGTATAACGAAGTAAAAATACTTCGCGACAATCCATTCGAGGTGCTAGATACGAATGGTGTCGGTAAGCTGATGGAACTGGCCATCAAATGGGGGAGAGAGGTTAATCCAGATATGAAGATTGGTATTTGTGGCGAGCACGGTGGACATCCTGCTTCCATCAGTTTCTGTCATCACATCGGACTCAGCTATGTTTCCTGCTCAGCTCCGCGCGTTCCTATCGCCCGGCTTGCTGCAGCTCATGCGGCATTGAAGGAGTCGCCTGCAGAGCTTGAAAAATCAGCAAAGTGAGGTAAGTATCTCAGAGTAATGTATCAAAATAATGCTTGAAAATATCCAGCTGTGCAGCTTATAACTTTGGTGGATATCTTGAAAAGCAGCACGTTATGATGCAGTAATCGACTAACTATTTGACAAGCTTAATTGGGCATATAGAAGTTGAAATCGACAAGTTAGATAAGTCTACAGAAGGATTTGGAGCTGGTAATTTTGTCTTAGGAGAAACATGTGATGAGTATCGATATTGCTGCACCAGATTACGTCAAACATGAAAAACTTAAGGCATGGGTTGCGGAAGTTGTCGCCTTGACCGAACCCGAACGTGTCGTCTGGTGTGATGGATCGCAGCAGGAATACGATCGTTTGTGCGCCGAAATGGTAGCCGCTGGAACCTTCATCAAGCTCAATCCAGACAAGCGCCCCAATTCTTACCTGGCTCGTTCTGACCCTTCCGATGTGGCACGCGTGGAAGATCACACTTATATTTGTTCCGCGCATCAGGATGATGCCGGTCCAACCAATAACTGGGAAGAACCCGGGGTCATGCGAAAGAAGCTTACCGACTTGTTCAAGGGCTCGATGCATGGACGCACGCTGTATGTGATTCCCTTCAGTATGGGGCCGTTAGGCTCGTCCATCGCGCATATCGGTATTGAGATTTCTGACTCGCCTTACGTGGTGGTCAACATGCGCATCATGACCCGCATGGGTAGGGCGGTGTATGACGTGCTGGATACCGACGGCGTATTCGTACCCTGCCTGCATAGTGTCGGCGCCCCGCTTAAATTGGGACAGCAGGATGTCAAATGGCCCTGCAATCCGATGGTCAAGTACATCGTGCATTTCCCCGATACCCGCGAGATATGGTCTTATGGCTCGGGCTACGGTGGTAACGCCCTGCTGGGCAAAAAATGTTTTGCTTTGCGGATTGCTTCTACCATGGCGCGTGATGAAGGCTGGCTGGCTGAACATATGCTGATCCTCGGGATCGAATCGCCCGCCGGTGAAAAAAGCTATGTTGCTGCGGCCTTTCCCTCCGCATGCGGCAAAACCAACCTCGCTATGATGATCCCACCTAAGTCATTGAACGGCTGGAAAATTACCACTGTGGGTGACGATATCGCCTGGATCAAACCCGGTAAGGACGGCCAGTTTTACGCCATCAATCCGGAAGCGGGTTTCTTCGGCGTTGCACCTGGCACTTCCGAAAAAACCAATTACAACGCCTTGGCTACCCTCAAGGAAAATATCATTCTCACCAACGTCGCACTAACGGACGACGGCGATGTCTGGTGGGAAGGCATGACAAAGGAAGTGCCGGCCCACCTGATCGATTGGCATGGAAAGGACTGGACCCCAGCTGATGGCAGGAACGGTCGTAAAGCGGCGCACCCCAATGCCCGTTTTACTGCTCCGGCGAGCAAGTGTCCTTCAATCGACACGAACTGGGAAAACCCGGAAGGCGTGCCAATATCCGCCTTTATCTTTGGTGGGCGCCGAGCCACCACGGTGCCTCTGGTCTACGAGGCGTTCAACTGGAATTTTGGTGTTTACATGGCTTCCACGCTCGGTTCCGAGACCACGGCTGCTGCATTTGGAGAGCAAGGTGTGGTGCGTCGCGATCCCTTTGCCATGCTGCCGTTTTGTGGTTATCACATGGGCGACTATTTTAACCACTGGCTGAAAATGGGACACGTAGTCGAACAGACGCCAAAGATATTTTGCGTCAACTGGTTTCGTATGAACGAAGCGGGAGAATTCATGTGGCCTGGCTTCGGTGACAACATGCGCGTGTTGAGGTGGATAGTGGATCGCATCAAGGATCGCGTCCCTGCGACAAAAACCGTCCTGGGATGGATGCCGCGCTTCGAAGACATAGACTGGTCGGGGATTGAAATCAGTAAAACCGAGTTCGATAAAATGAATCAGGTCGATGCGAGTGCCTGGAAAAAAGAGTTGGCCTTGCATAAGGAATGGTTCGATAAAATGGGTGAAAAACTACCTAGCGAACTGGTGCAGAATCACACACTGTTCGAACTGTCACTGATCGAATAAGCTACTATCAAATTAACAAGCACTATTGAGCCGGGTTAGATATACCTTGAGCTGACCTTATCGGTATAAACTCCAGATGAAAAATAGCCTTAAATGTATGCAATGGTTATTGCATGACGCTATTGTTTGAAATCATGGCAGTTGCTATTATTTTCCGGTTTGGTTTTGTCAACCTGCTCCGGCATATGTTTGTCCCGCTGATGTATTCGTTGCTGTTTGTCGTACAATTTTGGATTCAAGCAAAATAATTTGCTGGTAGTGGTACTTATTGCTCTTTGCGTAATGTTTCATAAGGAAAGAATAAATGAGGGTTGCATCATTAGTTAATCCGTTAATCTTCAGCATGATCATCCTCATCCTGCCGTTTGCGGTCATAGCCATGCCTGCAACAGCAAAAGAAATGGGTCTTAAGGCTGTGATTGAGGCAGTCATTGCCAGTCACCCCGATCTGGAGATCAGTCGCATTGAAAGACAAATTGCACAAACAGAAAGTCGGCGTGTGGAAGGTATGCTTGATCCGGTGGTTACTGCACGTATTGGCGCCAGCGAAGATACCACCCCCACCTCAAGTAGCTTTCAGCCATCAGCGACTCGGCTCGGTCAGATATCGGGCGGCATCGCAAAGCCCTTGGAGAGTGGTGGTAAGTTAGGGGCTAATTTCAACTACAGCCGTACCAGCCAGGATTATCCGCAATCACCGTTGACAGCCCAGTTATCCAGCTTCAATCCAGCCTATCGCAACCAGATCAACCTCAACTATCGGCACCCACTCTTGAAAGGCAAGGACCGTCCTGATTATTTCCTGTCACTCGTTGTTAGTGAGGCAGGTGTTCGCGTTGCCGACATGCAGCATCAGGTTGCCGCACGAATTTTAGCCCTTAAGGCGACCAATGCATGGTTTCAACTCGCCTCGGACGATATCAGTATCCGCATCGCCGAGCGGGCGGCACAACGAGCCAGAGACTTGCTCGACTATCAGTATGTACGTGAACGTTTCGGGCTGATCGAAACCGCTGATCGCTTGCAGGTCGAAGCACTGCTGTCAGCCAGAATAACGGATCTACAGCGTGCGCATGCACGCCGGGCAGGAAGCCTGAGCAATCTGAACAGGTTGATGCTCCGTGCTCCTGGTCAAGAGATTGCCGTCCGCAACGAACTGATTACCGAAATCACGATTCCATCAATGCAGCGGGCTATTGAGGTGGCCGAGAATCAGCGTGTGGAACTGAAGTTGCTGCAGGCGCAGATGGAAATCGCTGATGCACAACTCACAATCTTGCGTAGTGATGACGATATGCAAGTCGATCTGGTGGCGGAAGTTGGCACCCGGGCACTCGATACAAGAGCGGTAGGTGCGGCGACTGGAGGATTCAGCACCAATGATCACTATGCCTCACTCTCTGTAGAACTCAACGAAGTTCTGGGACGCAACTCGGCACGTGCCGCCATCCAGAAATCTGAACTACAACGCCAACGTATTGCTGCACAACGTGAAGTTACATTGGAGCAAATTACAAGCGATCTTGCTTCTGCCATCACCTCTCTACGTAACGGTAGCGCCGTACTACAGGCTACACGCAAACAGGCTGAAGCAGAAAAACGAAAGTTCACAGCCGAGATGAAACGCTATCGCGAGGGTCGTTCAGATACGGCAACGCTGGTGCAGTTTGAAGGTGATTTACTCATTGCAGAACTTAATGCCGATCTGCAGGCACTCACTCTACAGTTGGCAAACAAGCAATTATTGTGGGCAGAGGGTAATTTGCTTGAATCGCTGCAAATTGATATAGCTGGCACTGGCAGCAACGGACAATAACCATATGAAACAATTAATCACCTTTTTCGTCAAACGCGGACTGCTGGTCAACCTCATTTCCGTGATCCTTTTGTTGGGCGGCATTTATGCCGGCATGAACATGCAACGCGAAGCATTCCCGAGTGTAAATTTCGATGTCATCGCTGTTTCCGGTTCCTATCCGGGAGCTGCGCCTCGTGAGGTAGAGCGGTTGATGGTGGCACCGATTGAGCAGGAACTTAAGGGCATAGATGGTATAAATGTGATCCGTTCCACTGCCTTCTCCGGCACGATGCAAATTACCATCGAGGTGGATCCAAATTTTACCGATCGTTCACGACTGGTCTCCGATATTCAGCAGGCAATCAACCGGTCTGATCTACCTGTAGACCTTCCATTCGATCCAATTATCACGGAGGTAAAATCGGAGCAAACGCCGGTGCTTACTTTTTCGATATTCGGCGATTTTGAGGAACTGGAGCTTAAAAAACTGAGTTCATATATCGAGGAGGATGTCAGGGATATCAGAGGTGTTGCCAATGTGTTCGTGCAGGGTGACCGCAAGGAGGAGATTCGCATCGTCCCCAATCCGAGCAAGATGCGGGACAGCCGAATATCGATTAACGACATTATCTCGTTGATAAAAGGATGGAATGTCAATGCGCCAGGTGGTCGCCTGAAGGCGCGTGACGGGCAGAGCATTATCCGTATTGCAGGCGAATTCGTTTCGGCGAAAGATGCGGGCAATCTTGTCCTGCGAGCCAATGAAAATGGTCAATCGCTACTGCTGAAGGATGTCGCCGATGTCAGCGAAACACTGGAACGTCCTTACCGCTACGTTGGCGCCAAGGGAGATCCAGCCATTACCATGATCGTCATCAAAAAGGGTGACGCCGATATCATTGATCTTGTCGACAAAGTCCGGGGTTATCTCGACACGGTTCCCCAAAAATACGGGGAAGAAGTGAATATCAGCGCTTATAACGACTTCTCCACCATTACACGGTTGCGCTTGGGAGTATTAACCAGCAACGGAACCATCGGCCTGATACTTGTGCTGCTGATGCTGATGCTCTTTCTTCGTCCTGCTGTCGCTCTCACAACTGCCTGGGGACTGCCGATTATTTTCTTCGGTGGCATCGCCGTGCTCTATGCTGCAGGCATCACGCTTAATCTGCTGGTGATGTTCGGCTTTATTATGGTGTTAGGCCTGATGGTCGATGATGCGATTATTATCGGCGAAAATGCTACCTATCATATGGAACGCGGTCTTTCGCCTGAACAGGCTGCGATTGAGGGTACCTATGAACTGATCGGACCGGTAACAGCAACTGTGCTGACCACAATTGTCGCGTTCCTGCCGCTGATGTTCATGGAAGGCATCATCGGCAAGTTTATCGTCGCCATCCCTGTCGTCGTCATCGTTCTGCTTATATTCTCATGGTTTGAGGCAATCTTTATCTTGCCCAACCATATCCGCGATATGGCCAACCCAAACAAACATCCGAAAGAGCGGGCACTTTTTATATGGATATCTCGCATCTACTCCCGGTTGTTGGAGAAGGCGGTGAAGCTGCGTTACTTGACAATATTGCTCTCCTTTGCCGGCCTGGTCGGTGCTTTTGCTCTGGCAGGGACGATGAAATTCCAGCTCTTTCCCCCGGGAGCTGAGAGTACCTTCTACCTGCGCGTCAATATGGCAACAGGAACTACCCTAGAGGAAATGCGCGACACACTGAAAAATCTTGACACTGAAGTGCGCAAACGTATCGATCCAGCTGTCCTCGAAACCACTACGATGATTGCCGGTGAGAACAGCGCCGACCAGCGCGAGGCACTCAAACAGATTGGCGATCGCTTCGGTTTTGAGCGGGTTATCCTGATTCCTTTCACCGAGCGTGAGATCAAAGCCTACGATGTAATGAGCGTGCTTGAGGAGGAGATTCCTCCTCTCTTCCCGAAACTTGAGATCAGCTTTGCAATGGAGAAGCCGGGGCCACCTGTTGGTCGCGCCTTGCAGGTGGAGCTAATGGGGGGAGATGAAGCTACAATGACCCGGGTAGCTGAACGATTGATCGCCATGCTCAGCACCGCCAAGGGTGTCTATGCGGTTGAGAGCGATCTCGAACCGGGTGATCCCGAGATTCGCATCGTAATGAATCGTAAATTAGCCGCCTATGCCAACGTTAATCTGGCGACTGTAGGTACCCATATTAGGGCCGCTTTTGACGGTCTCCGCGTTTCCACGATCAAGCGTGGCAAGGAGGAGATTGACGTTACGATCCGATATCCTGAGGCCTCGCAGCACAATATAAACACGCTGATGCAGCTGGAAATTCCCAATATGAAAGGAGGGCTGATTCCGCTACACCGGATCGCTAGTCTGGAGCATCATTCCGGCACCAGTAGCATTCGCCACAAGGATGCCAGACGCGTGATCAACGTTTCAGCTGAGGTGGATCAGAAAAATATGACCTCCAAAGATCTCAACGACCTAGTTACACAGCAAAAGGATAACTGGCTTGGAGATGATGCTTCATCGGTTCGTTATAACCTTGGTGGTGAGCAGGAGAAGACTGAAGAGTCGGTGAGGGGGCTGCTGTTCAGCTTTGCATTTGCTCTGCTAGGTATCTTTGCTGTCCTTGCAGTCCAGTTTAACCGCATCGGTTACCCGCTCCTGGTGATGCTAGCTATCCCGTTTGGTGTGATTGGTATCGTGGTCGGCTTCTTCCTGCATGCTGCCCCAATTTCGTTCATGTCGATGATGGGCTTTGTCGCCCTAACTGGTGTGGTGGTGAATTCGTCTCTGGTGATGGTCGTGTTCATCCAACGTCAGATCCTTGAAGGGGTGCCGTGGCGTGAAGCGATTATTGAAAGTGGAAAACGCCGCCTGCGCGCTGTGCTTCTGACTGCCATTACTACCGTGGTAGGGCTATTGCCAACTGCCTATGGATGGGGAGGTCATGATCCTTTTGTCGCGCCGATGGCACTTGCGCTCTCATGGGGATTGATGTTTTCCACCTTGATCACCTTATTTTCGGTGCCAGCTGCACTTGGTATTGCGCTAGATATCAAACATATAACGCAAAGATTGTTGGGCAAAGAGATAACGCAGAACTGATTGAGTACATTTTTTCGTCATGTAAGCAGATGGCAGCCAATAGTCGAGTTATTTGATGGAATATTTTTGAGTTTTGCAGTTAACTTGTTAATACCCAAAGTCTAAGAACGAAGCTCATGTAAAGCTGCTTGGATAAGTGGAAGCTTCTGTATTCTATTGAACACCTTTAATTGATGCGGATCGCTGTTGAATTTCAGATAGGAGTTGAAGCTCATAGTAGCATCCCAAAACTGGGACATTTCGTACTGCAGGGTGTTCAGGTCACTGAGTTGGTAGACATACATGTTTTGCTTCAAATGCTCGTGTGGATCTGTAATTTTGTCACCATGAGCTATTTTTGTGTAAATATCGGTTTGGAATTGAACGTGATTTCGAGTGTCTATCCAAAAAAGCACGTCCAGATCGTTTGCAGCGACACCAAAGCAACCATGCGCTAATGCGTTTCGCTCCGATTCGAGTGACTTATAAAGGCTCATTAATGCCTCAAAGAACAAATAATTTTCCCCTTTAAGTCTGATTTCTGCTGCGGCCTTCAGTGCTTCACGTTGATTTGCCGAGTTTCTGAGAATAAGGAACACTTCCAGTGAGATTTTATTATTAGTTCCAAACAAGGTGTCGAATAGCTTAGCCATCTCGCTGTCTGCTTGGCTCCAGATTGTAATGCACCGTCCAATAGCTGAGGCCAACTCTGGCCGATTATTGAGTGCAAGCGCACCAAAAGCGTACTCAAGGTGAGAGAACGTAGGCAAAAAAGGTTGTCGTGGCATAAAGAAGTCCCGAGGTGTGCTTTTAGTATATTGATTTAAAAAAGAATTGCATGTGACACATCTGTTAAATCAAGCAAAATCTAAAGAAAATGTCAACTTAGCTCGCAATGGTACTATCAAGTTAACGAAATACAAATCGAACTTATTCCGAACCGCTTTTCTGAAGTTTCCCCATACTTTCCTCAGGACTTGAAATAAATCAACGCAGTGTTAAAAATTTTACCAAACTGAAACCAATCTTCTACCAAAATACCCAAAGATTGATGAGGGAGGAGAGGTAGCAAAAGCTGCAAAAGCTGAAAACCTGAAATCAAAGAGCCTATAAAAAGTGTGCCAGACCGGAGCCACCGAGAATGTGTTGGTGGTGTAATATAAATGAATTAATTGTTTGCGTTTTCTTGAATTGAGGGGTTAACTTATCAATACCCCAGCATTATTTATACAACTTAGTTAGGCATTAATTACATTTATGATTCAGCTTGTTTACATCAGTACCGCCGCGAACAGTCCAAGTGAGGCTGAGCTTTTATATCTTCTGGATTATGCAAGATCCCGAAATATCCGCAAGCATATTACTGGCATGCTTTTGTATAGCAATAGAACATATTTGCAGCTTCTTGAAGGCGAAGAAGAGGATGTGCTTGATTTATATAGCGTCATTTGCAAAGACCCAAGAAATGAAGGGAATGTATTACTGAGTAAATCTGAAATTTCAAGTAGGGACTTCCCTGACTGGGGTATGGGTTTTGAGAATTTAGAGAGCATATCTCCAAATAAAATTACTGGATTTGTCGAGGTGTTTGGCGGAAAACTTGATAAAACGATAGCGGTAAACAACAAAACTAATGCGATTAAGCTACTGAAAAGTTTTTCAAAGAAAAAGGGCTAACTTAAATCTAAAGTGGGACTGACACTGAAAATTAGCCCTTGCTAATTAATCTTCACCGTTCATGAAACCCAGCAGATGTAACAAACTGGTAAACAAGTTGAATATCGAGACATACAAGGTCACGGTCGCCATGATGTAATTAGTTTCACCACCATGAATAATATTGCTGGTCTCATACAGAATCAGGCCGGCCATGAGCAGCACGAAAATTGCAGATACGGCCAGAGATACTGCGGGCATTTCAAAAAACACGGCACCCAGCCCAGTTAAGAAGGCCACCAGGATGCCCACCATCAGGAAGCTGCCCATGAAACTGAAATTCTTACGACTGACTAGCGCATAACCCGACAAGCCTAGGAAAATAGCGCCAGTGGCACCCATGGCAGTCATTACTACCTCTGCACCATTTGGCATACTCAGGTAACTATTGAGGATTGGACCCAAGGTGTAACCCATGAAACCTGTCAGGGCAAATACGAACGCGAGCCCTAGACTGCTGTTACGAAACTTGGCTGTGGCAAACAGTAGGCCAAAGTAACCACCAAGTGTTAGCAACAGTCCGGGATATGGCAAATTCAATGCCATCGAAACACCCGCCACCAATGCACTGAATAGCAGGGTCATGGACAGCAATGTATAGGTGTTGCGAACCACATTGTTGGTTCCAAGAACGGTTGACTGTGTACGAGTCGATGCATTTGTCATTAATGTATTCATGGCGAATTATCTCCTATGAGGTTAACTAATCAGCTTTAGGTTATTCATTCATTGCCGACAGCTCATGCCAGCCAGCTGAGCGACTATTGTCACGCTGGCGGGTCAGTCTACGTCCAACAGTACGACCAGCGCGATCAGTTGCACGGTCAATGGCAACATAGATGTCAGCCTCAGTATCTTCGATCACCACGTCAGTTAGATTTGGGATAACCACTTGAATGCGGCAACACTTGTCCTGTCCTCCGCGTGGGCCATTAATATCTGACAGACGCACCACAACGCGCTGGATATGATCTTCTCTGGTACTAAGAGCAAAGTCCAATCGCCGCTCAATATGGCTACGCAAGGCATTGGTCAGCGAAAAATTTCGTGCTTGAATATTGATTTGCATTTTTGTCTCCAATGTTTAGGCATAATGTAAGCCAAGGACAGATTAAGCCTATTTAAAACTAAGGTAAAGTCGATTAATATAGATGTATCATTCGTATTTCACGAAGTAAATACAGCTCTATGATTAACTATAAACATCTTCATTATTTTTGGGTGGTAGCCAAAGAAGGCGGCGTAGTCCGTGCTAGCGAGCGCCTGTATCTAACACCTCAGACCATCAGTGGTCAGCTCAGCCTACTGGAAGAGAATTTAGGTGAAGCGCTATTTAACCGCGTGGGGCGAAATTTGGAATTGACAGAGACTGGCCGGCTGGCATTGAGCTATGCAGACGAAATTTTTGCACTAGGTGGAGAGTTAGAGGAAGTGGTACGTAATCTTCCAGATGTAAGACCTCTGGTTTTTAAAGTGGGAGTGTCTGATGCAGTGCCAAAATCTATTGCCTATCGCTTGTTAGCCCCTGCACTTTTATTATCGGAGCCAGTCCGTATTGTCTGCCGTGAGAACAATATTGATTCATTACTAGTAGAATTAGCCTTACATCGAATTGATCTGGTGATCGCCGATAGTCCAATTCCTCAGGGTGTGAATGTACGAGGCTTTAACCACCAGCTTGGTGAATGCGGGGTCAGCTTTTTTGCAACTAGTGATCTTGCCCGAAAGTTAAAAAAAGACTTTCCGAAAAATCTTAATGGTGCTCCATTTTTGCTGCCAGGTGACTTGACAGTCGCGCAGAGTCGACTCTTAAAATGGTTAGATAAACTTCATATCCACCCAAGTATTGTTGGCGAGTTCGATGATAGTGCCTTGATGAAAGCCTTCGGCCAAGCTGGAACCGGGGTATTTATTGCACCTACGCCCATTGCCACAGAGGTGGAAAAACAGTATGGAGTGGTTGTCATCGGGCAAACGGACGAGGTACGCGAGCAATTCTATGCTATTTCAGTGGAGCGCAAGATTTCTCATCCTGCAGTTGCAGCGATCACAGAGACGGCTCGTGAATGGCTGTTTAGAGATTCCCCAAACATTCCAGAAACAAAAATAAGCAGGAAATAACATGACCAAAGAAGACAAAATAACAGCGCAGCCAAAAGGAAAAGGTGTTTTTCATGCACCGTGGGAGAAGTCCTTCGACAAAATACTCACTCCATTTGAGGAGTTTATCCATCAGCAAACCAGTAGTGGTTTGCTACTGATGGGGACGGCCGTGCTCGCGCTGATACTGGCTAATGGGCCACTGGCTTCCGAATACACACATTTTATGCATACCATCATCAGTCTTGGCGCTGGCAGCTGGACGCTGAAAATGAGTCTACATCACTTCATCAATGATGGTTTGATGGCCTTGTTTTTTTTCGTCGTCGGTCTTGAGCTGAAACGAGAAATACTAGTGGGCGAGTTGGCAAGTCTACGTAATGCGGTGCTGCCGATCGGTGCTGCAATTGGCGGTATGGTTGTGCCAGCTTTAATATATTTTGCCATCAATCCAGAAGGTGATGCTGCGCGTGGTTGGGGTATTCCCATGGCCACTGATATAGCATTCGCCATCGGTGCTTTGGCCTTGCTGGCGAGCCGAGTGCCCAAGGCACTGATTACCTTTCTGGTAGCACTGGCGATTGTCGATGATCT
>Ga0316187_10001396_pt1 | contig 20720 bp, 20 predicted proteins | sample CroRivburrow1_MG_FD_204927 | JGI IMG/M metagenome (GOLD analysis project Ga0316187, IMG submission 204927) | Coastal sediment microbial communities from Maine, United States - Cross River worm burrow 1 | ecosystem: Environmental > Aquatic > Marine > Coastal > Sediment | place: USA: Maine...
ATAAACTGAAAGGCTTGCTCCCCCATGACACAGTTGATCTGGCAGGAAAATTAAACTTGGCGAGTGTTACATACTTGATCAGTAAAGCTCGTGCATATGTCGGTCCGGACACGGTAGTCACACATCTTGCAGCGGCTACAGGTACACCCACAGTCGCATTATTTGGGCCATCAAACCCGGTAAAATGGGGCCCCTGGCCTATGGGGTATAACAAGAACAGTAATCCATACAAGATGAAAGGCACACAGCGCGTGAATAACGTGATCGTGTTACAGGGTGAAGGTGACTGTGTGCCTTGTATGGAAGAAGGATGTGAGAGACATATCAATAGTTTGAGTGACTGCTTACAGAACCTTCCTTCTGCAAGAGTGATTGACTCACTAAGTAGTCTCTTGAATCGTCCACTTTAGTAATGTTTGCATTTGAATCAGTATACTTGCGTTGTTAGCACATGCTTTACCGGTATAAAAATTACTAAACATATTGTTGAGAAATTGTGGAAATTTAAGAATAATCTTTTCTAAATTTTCATAAAAGACAAGTTACATAAATCGCGCAGTATCCCTAGCTATATATGAAATCTTTGACAATTTATATTCTATGCCACAATCGGCCTGACTACGCGAAGTTGGCTATTCAATCAGTCATTAATCAAACGCGTCAAGATTTTTCATTGATAGTTTCTGATAATTCAAGTAACGATAAAGTTGAGTGTATGGTGGAAAAAGAATTCCATGGCATCCGATATATCCGAAGAAATCCTATGCTGAAATCTTCGGAACACTTTATTCGTTGTATTGATGAAGCAGATACTGAGTACTTTTGTTTGTTTCATGATGATGATGTAATGCTCCCAACTTATGTAGAAGAAGTGATGCTGTGTGCTAAGGACTATCCGGGTGCAGTTGCTATTGGCTGTAATGCTAATGTAGAAAGATTTGGAAAGTTGGAGACACAGTCTTCATTTCGGTCATTCCGTAAGCATGAAATAATAATCTCACCAAACGATTTAGCAAAACGATATTTTTCTCGAGCCCAATCGGGAATAGCACCTTTCCCCGGGTATGTTTATAAAAGAACCTTGGTAGATAAGCTGAGACCATTAATGAATGGTGGTAAATATGCTGATGTAACTTGGTTGCTGAACCTAGCAATGAGTGCGCCAGTAGTATGGATTTCCGTGCCACTGATAACCTATAGGTTGCATGAAAGTAATGATGGGAATACAGAATCATTAAGGGATCGCCTTAGATTCTTCGGCTTCCTGAAACAAAATGCCAACTATTTTAGTACTGGATTAATGAAAGACTATCGAAGCTTTGTCTACAAGAAAATATTGAATGAACAGAAAGTTGGAAATGCAAAAAGGTTGTACTTATTAGCAAACTTTATGAGATGCTATCGTCTATCTAGGTACACTAGGCCAGCATATTACAAAGCGCTTGTAATTCGCTCTATAGTCAAATTGGCAGAAAAAAAATGATTTATGGCAATGTCTTTGCTGATGGTCACAGCAATAACTCGCAGTTTGCAGAAGACAACGATGTTCATCGATTCAATCCTACTTATACGCCAAGATTGCTAAGAAAGAGCTTCCTTAAACAAGGAATTGAAATCAATACGCCTGATGTCAATCAGGGAAAAAAGGTAGCTTTTGACCTGCATTTTGAAGGACGTCAATTTATTGAGAATGATACCAAACGGTATCTGATAGCGATGGAAAATCCGAACATTAATCGTTTGAATGAGAACCGCGATTACTACCGTAAATTCTCCAAAGTATTTACCTGGGATGTGAGGCAATTTGAATTACCCAATGTAGTGCAAACTATGGTTCCAAACCAATTATCTTATGAATGTTTTCCTGGGTACGGCGAAAGAAAAATATTCAGTTGTTTGATCAATGCTAATAAAGCCTTCCGTGAAAAGGTGCACTCAGATTTATACCGCGAGCGGATAAATACCATACACTGGTATGAGCAACATGCACCTGAAAAATTTGAACTGTTTGGAATGGGCTGGGATAAGCCAACACCAGCATTTGATTTATTGGGAAAAATTAAACGAATCATGCCAAGTCTTAAAAAAATAATAATTGGAATTAAGCCATTCCCTAGTTACCACGGTGAAGTTAAAGATAAACGCTCCGTTCTACTGAATAGCAAATTTTCATACTGTTACGAGAACACATCAGGCCCTGACAATTACATTACTGAAAAAATATTTGATAGTTTTTTGAGTGGTTGTATTCCAGTTTACTGGGGTGCCGACAATGTATTTGAATATATTCCGTCAGATTGCTTCATAGATAGGAGAAGGTTTAACAACACGGCTAGAGTCCATCAATTCTTGCTTAAAGTATCTCCAGAAAAATATGCTAACTATCAGTTAAATATCGCTAGATTCCTTAAGAGCGATAGGGCAAAAATATTTAGCTCAGAACATTTTGTTTCAATAGTTGTTAGGACAGTGGTTCAGGACTTGCGAACAACACCAGAAACTTTTCTGGTGCAGTAAAAGCTCTTGAAGAACATATCTATTTCATCAAAAATAAAAGATATAGTATATTGTACAAATAATTACCGGTATTATGACAAGATGTTTATCGCAAAGTGCGAATGGGTGAGTTTGTTGTGGTATTTTAAACGATTGCTTCTTCTAAAATTTCAAAAAAAGCTGAGTTCTAATATTTGGGTGCAGAACTCAATTACATTACTTCTGTACAGTTGAATTAGCCAACCAACCGTTCAATTGCAACAGTAAAAGCATTACGAATATCTGAGTGTCCTTGCTTTGAGCGCGGCACTCCCAAAAGGGTAAGTTCACCATCCCTGTTAGGCACAACGATTCGGTATTCGTCAGCACGATGCTTCTTATCGTTGTCGAACTTCTCGATTAGAAGTTCGATGTCAATGATGCTCAATGGTTTGGTATGAGCTGATAACTGCATCAATAAAGTTTCCACATGTGATGTGAGGCGGAAAGAATTCACTATCCCTTCCGAAGACAATAAGGAATGCTGTTTTGAAAACTCTTCAGCGACGATCATCCCCATGCCGACAGAGATGCCATGGGAAATTCGAAAGTCAGTAGCGGACTCAAGTGCGTGTCCAAAAGTGTGACCAAAATTAAGCAGGAGCCTTTCATTTTGGTCAAATTCGTCAATTTCAATAAACCATTGTTTTGCGCGCAAACTGCGAACCACAATCGACTCAGCCTGAGAAACAGACATGGTGGTCGCAGGGCAGTCAGCTAAATAGGCATTAAATTCATCTATTGAACGTGCAAAACAAATTTTGGCTGCCTCGCATAATCCGCCAACGATTTGCGAAGCGTCCAAGCTTTTCAGGAAATCAAGGTCAATAACAATTTCTGCTGGGGGATAGAAATTACCAACCAGGTTTTTGTAACCATATACGTTGATGGATGATTTACCGCCGATACAAGAATCAACCATACCCAGCAGTGTTGTCGGTAGATAGCTCCAAGGTATCCCTCTCATGTATATAGAGGCGGAAAAGGTAGAGATGTCCTGGATGATTCCGCCTCCAATGGAGAGCAAGTGTGTACGCCTGTTTGCTCCTAGTTCACGCAGCTTGGCAATGATGGGTGAACTTTGTTCGAGGGATTTGTTCTCTTCAGTGGCTGTTACTTTGATGACCCGGTGGGCATCCGTTGGTAATATATCTGCAAGTTTTTGGTCTATCAGAATGATTGCATCAGGGTGATTGTCTAGCACATCGGCTAGTAAAGCCGAGCCAACTGTGACTTGGTAGTTTCCAGTAGATGAAACAATATCAAAGGATGCGGGCATACGAAAATCCTCTATCTGCGGCAATGAATTGCCCGGTAATACCGCTGTTGTCTGGTGAACACAAAAAGCCTGCAAGATTACAGACATCATCTAGTGTCGCAAGGTGCTTAAGAGGAGTGGACTCCTCAATATGATTAACTTGTTCAGCGCTAAGATTTGCTCTAGTCATTGGCGTATCAAGCGCACCGGGCAAAACAGCGTTGATGAGATGCCCGTCTTTGCCCAAGTCTATAGCCAGAGATTGCACCAATCCCTGTAATGCAGATTTGCTTACCGTATAAGAAAGCTTGTTTTGGCGAGCGATGTTTTGCCAGATAGAACTGATGATGCATAGTCGGGATGGAGTGGAAAGCAAACCCTGTGCTAATAGAATATGCAGCGATTGGATCACATAGACTACATTGGCACGGTACATCTCCTCGTGAGATGAAGCATCAAAGGTTTGGATATTATCGTTGAAATTTTGACCTTGAGCCCATACTGCGGCATCTAGAGCGCCGACTCCCTCGCTATCAATCTTGCCGTGAGTGAATGGATCCCATACCAGCCAACTTACTCTCTGTAATTTATTTTCAGAAGCTTGTGGTGAGCGGCTAATGGCTACTACTTCCCAACCACGGTCAAGAAACCACAAACAAATTGCATTACCTATTGACCCAGAAGCACCAAATACAACGACTCTATTTATACTTTTCATGACAAGAGGCGGGATTTAAAGTAATTATTTCTCATTGAGGACGTTCCATCTTTTCTCAAGCATTTGAATACGCTTATCATCTTCTCTTTCAATCAGGCCATAATATTCGCGCTTATTTTGAAGCCACAAGAGTTCAAAGTGTACCGCCTTTAATAATCCTTTCGATACGTCTTTGGTGTTGAGGGCCTCACCAGAAAATATCACTTTGCGTGTTTCAAACCTAGTCAGATGAATATTAGCCATCAGCTTAAGGACTGAAAGTGAGTCCATTGATACCCCTCCCCCAACAACCATTTCAATTTTATGGTCTCGGCAAGCTTGTGCGACTTTTAACACGTAATTTGTGACCTCATCAGAATTGATATCGTCTCTTGATAAACCATGTGAAAGACAGAAATCTACACGTCCAAACACTACACCATCTATACCATCAGATGATGCCGTTGCTTGATTCATAAGGGCCTCAAGTTTGTTATAAGCCTCAAGTGTTTCAAGGTTAAACAAAAAACGAATGTTTTTCCTCTCTTCAGAGCAAAATACTTTATTCTTAGCATCAATAAATTTTGAAAGAGCATATGGCGACTCAATCATTGGCGCTATGATGTACTCGACACCCAATTGCCGACATTCGAGTAAATCCTTAACTGCCTCACAACCACCAATTTTTATGGCGATTTTGACATCTGCTTTATGGGCGATTTCATAAAGTCTCAGTAATTCATCTACTCGAGTACCTTCAGCTTCAAATTCAGCCTTAACTCCAACATAGCCGTGCTCCTCTTTGCCACTACGAAGAATATCCAGCATTTTTATTTCACGGTTATTCATACCTAAAACCTCCCAGAATGGACTACTCTTGTTTCCGAATTACCAGTTAACTACATTTCAGCAAGAAAATATATATTTCTGTACTTTGCAACGACGAGAGAATATAAAAAACTGTTTTACTTCACTGCATCCCAAGGCTCGATAAGCATGTTCGTCATGAACTCCTCCCTATCAAGGAAGGGGAACATGTCCTCTAGGGGTTTGGATACCATGTTTCCGTCGGGTTTGATTTCGGAAGCAAGTTTGGGTAGCAAAGGCTGCGTAGGTGACATCATGAGTTCACAAATTGCCGGCCCTGGCGTGTTCAATGTGGCCAAAATCTTTTCATCCAATTCCGCGTGAGTATTCACCTTTTGTGAAGGGATGCCATATGCCAGCGCGATCTTTTGTATGTCGGGAAATGAGACACCGCTGGTGGGGTCGGCCGCCACATATTCACCCGGGAAATACGCATCTTGGGTCATACGCATGGAGCTGTAGCCATTGTTGTTCAGCAGGAATATCTTGATGGGCAAGTTGTGATGAACGATAGTTTGTAGCTCTTGCAGATTCATCTGGATGCTACCGTCACCAGCTATGCAAAGTATCCGCTTTTTGCCGCTAGCAAAACACGCACCTATGGAAGCTGGTAAGTCATAACCCATCGAGGCGCAACCGGAGTTAGTAAACAGACGCTGGCCCTTTTTTAGTTTCACAGCCTGGAATGTGCAGGTGTTTGCTGCTCCATTTGCCAATACGAAGATGTCTTCTGCCATGGCGTGTTTAGAGAGCATATCCACAAAGTAAAACGAATTTACAAATTCTTTTTGCTCCTTATATTCTGGCAAGACGCTGGGATAAAGACGGCGGCGCTCCTTGCACCAGTCTAACCATTTCTGTTTCGGTACCATCGGCTTTCCGCTCAACTGGCGTATCATTTCTGCTAATACGAGCTTTACGTCGCAATGCACGCGCATATCCGGGTAGATGGTGGGCTTGAGTAATTCGGCATAATCAACATCCACCACTATCTTATACGCGGCTCGTGCAAAGGCTTTGAACAAGTATGAAACAGTTCTTACGCCCAACCGGGCACCTACGGTTATTAACAGGTCTGAGTTCTGCAGGATGAAGTTGCTCGAACGATCTCCTGTTACGCTTGGCCGCCCAGAGAACAGACGATGGTCTGAATGAATGATGTCATTTCCGCCCATGGCGGTTTGAACAGGGATGTTGAGTAGTTCGACGACTTCATTGAACAACTCCATTGCGCCGCTGAGTCGTATTCCATTTCCCGCAAGAAATACCGGCCGTTCTGCAGCTTTAATCTTCTGGATTATTGCGCTAACTTTGCTTTCAATTTCGCTGTGAGTAAAGCAGATCTCATCTTCGCTCGTGCTGTAAGGCGCCAAAGTAGTTTCATCGATCAAGGCTGCTTGAACATCCAGCGGGATATCAAGCCAGACGGGACCAGGACGGCCATGTTTGGCTAGATAGACGGCCTTGTCAAAATTGTAGCGGATGGTTTTGGAATCTTTAACCATTACTGCATATTTGGTTATTGGTTTTACTACACTGACAATATCGCCTTCTTGATCGCCCAGTTGACGCAATGGGAGGCCGGTACTTTCTACAGTAGTGCCATACTTGATTTGTCCTGAAATAAACAAGCCAGGGATGGAATCCAGCCACATACCGAGCACTCCTGTTAGGGTGTTAGTTCCTCCAGGCCCACTTGTGACTACGGCAACAGCCAAATTGCCCGAGATGCGTGCATAGCCTTCTGCGGCAATGGCACTCGCCTGCTCGTGGTGGTTGCATATATATTGAAGATCTTTGTTTTTGCCAAACGAGTCATTCAGGTGCATTGCGCCGCCGCCCGAAATCATGAAAACATGTTTTACCCCAAGTTCAGCTACGCGTCTTGCGATGTAATCAGATACTTTAATCATTGGTGTCAAAATCCCAGGGCTATTTGTCTACGAGTAAAAGTTCTTTGTTCAGCATGTGTTTGTTGCTTGCATACCAGTTGAATAATTCCTTGATAGCAGTGTCGATCGGGGTAAATTCAAGATCAGAAATTTCTGCGTGAAGCTTGCTGTTGTCCCCACTATATTCCAAGCCCATACCAAGTTGGCCAACAATGATTTCAGCTTTCGAGCCGGAAATGTCTTTTACTTTATGGGCGATGGAATGCAAATCAATCGAAAGGTCGGGTGTGACATTAAAAATATTCCCTTTGTATTTACTTAACATGAAATATTCCAGCACCGGAACCAGGTTCTTTACATAAAGATAATCGAAACAGCGATTCTGTTTCAGCGTGATTGGCAAATCGAAGAGTGATTTACAGATTGCGTTTGAAATGAACCGAATTGCATAATCTTCATATTTTCCGAATACACCGAATATCCTCAATTCTATGATGCTGGGTTCGTACTCTATGTATTTTGAAAGAACATACTTCGAGAAGCCGTGGGAATCTGCCGGCACATGAGTATCAAAATAACCCTCCCTCATTTTTGGAACGTAGTTTCTTGAGTCGTACACTGAACCCGAGCCAAGGTAGAGCATTCTGCTGAAAAGGTGTTTGTTGCGAGCCAGATTGAAAAACATGCGCAAATTTCTTGCAGCCAGATCAGGTACTTCGGGTGCATTGCGGTGACCCGGCGTGGTAGCAGAATGTATAACTATATCGACTCTTTTTTCTAATAGGAAACGTCGAACAGCCTCCTCATCCAGCAAATTCAATTCTTTGCTGGTTGGTGCGACAAGATCATACTTTTTTCCCATCAACTCGATGAGATTCTTGCCTATGAAGCCGCTACCGCCTGTCAGCAATATGGGCATGGATAGTCCTAGAAATTTACACCCAAGAAGTTTTCTAACTTATCTGCTGTGAAGTTCAGCATCTCTTCGCTTAATCCTGGATAGACGCCTATCCAAAAAGTTTTTTCCATAATCGAGTCAGTATTGCTTAGTTCATCGGACACGCGAAAATTTCTTCCGAACATGTAGGGCTGCCGTGTCAGGTTACCCGCAAATAACAGACGTGTGCCAATCTTGCGCTCGTCCAGATATTGCAGCAGGTCAACTCGATTTGTGCCCGCATTTTCACGCAGTGTGATCGGGAAACCAAACCAAGAAGGTTCACTATTTGGCGTCTCCTCTGGGAGAATCATAAATTCCTCGCAACTTTTCAGGCGTTGTTTCAGAAATGAAAAATTGCGCTTGCGAGTCTCAATGAAACCTTCTAGCCTGTCCATTTGAGCTAATGCACAGGCAGCCTGCATATCGGAAATTTTCAGGTTATATCCCAAGTGCGAGTAGGTGTACTTGTGATCATACCCTTCGGGAAGTTCACCGAGTTTCCAGCCAAAACGCTTGTTGCAGGTATTATCTTTTCCGGGCCCGCAGTAGCAATCTCTACCCCAGTCTCTGAAAGATTCAATAATCTTTTTGAGCTCGTTGCTGTTGGTGAACACAGCCCCGCCTTCGCCCATAGTGATGTGGTGAGCGGGATAGAAGCTAAGCGTGCCGATGTCTCCAAATGTGCCGACAAGTTTGCCCTTGTAAGTCGAGCCTAGAGCGTCACAACAGTCTTCAATCAACCATAGTCCGTGCTTTTTAGCCAAAGCGGTAACCACATCAAGGTTGTATGGATTGCCCAGTGTATGTGCCAGCATGATGGCCTTGGTCTTTGGGCTGATTGCTGCTTCCAGTTTGGTCGGGTCGATGTTGTATGTCGGAATGTGTACATCGACGAATACCGGCACGGCACCAAATTGCATGATTGGATTTACCGTAGTAGGAAACCCGGCGGCGACCGAGATGACTTCATCGCCCGGTTTGACGGCACGGTCACCTAGCTTGTGAGAAGTGAGGGTATTGAATGCCAGCAGGTTCGCGGAAGAACCAGAGTTGGTGGTCAGTACGTGTTTGACGCCAAGAAATTCGGATAAACGTTTTTCGAAGGCATCGTTGAATCGTCCGGTGGTAAGCCAGCCATCGAGCGAGGCTTCTACCATATTTTGCAGTTCCGCTACTCCAATAACCTTTCCTGAAGGAGGCACTGTATGCTTACCAGCTTCAAATGAAGTTGGAGTGTATTGGAGGTCAGCATATTGTTTTACCAAATCAGAGATCTGCTTGCGTATTTGTTCCTTGCTAAGTGTGCTCATGTTTGCTTTCAATTGGAATAACTTGCAATTTGTTTCAATGTGACGTCTCGCATGTCCTGATTTGAAAGATAAGCGCGTTGCCATTCAACGATCATTTCCAGTGTGCGCGACAGATTCCAGCGCGGTTGCCAATGTAAATGCATTCTGGCTTTGGAGCAATCAAGCTTGAGATAGAGTGCCTCATGTGGGTGACCGATCTCATCAAATTGCCAGGTTGCGCCATCACCCCAAATCTTAATCAGGTGCTCGACAATCCACTGAACTGTCTGCGCATCGTCTTCCAAGGGGCCAAAGTTCCAACCTTGCGCAAATGTTGTTCCACCTTCGAACAGTTGCTGGGCAAGTTGCAAATACCCGCTTAATGGCTCAAGTACGTGCTGCCAAGGGCGGACCGAATGCGGATTCCGGATGGTAACCGGACGCTTTTCACTAATAGCACGCAGAATGTCAGGAATCAACCGGTCAGTGGCCCAGTCTCCACCGCCAATCACATTCCCCGCGCGAGCTGAAGCAAGTGCCACACGGTGTTCACTGTATTTGTCAGGATTGAAGTAGGAGTTGCGATAAGCCGAGGTAACCAACTCTGCACATCCTTTGCTACTACTATATGGGTCATAACCGCCCATAGAGTCAGTTTCCCTGTAACCCCATACCCATTCCTTGTTATCGTAGCATTTGTCACTGGTGACGTTTACAACAGCCCGAACACTCGGCGTCTTCCGAATGGCTTCAAGCAAATGTACGGTTCCCATCACATTGGTCGAATAGGTTTCTACGGGTTCAATGTATGAGTAGCGAACCAGTGGCTGTGCAGCCATGTGTATAACTATATCAGGCGATGCATTTTGCATTGCACCAGTCAAAGCCTCTCCATCACGAATATCACCTATGATGGATTTCATGTTCTCAACGACCCTTGCAGTCTCGAATAAGCTTGGATTGCTGGGCGGCTGCAATGCATAACCTGTGACTTTTGCACCGAGGTGCTCAAGCCACAGGCAAATCCAGCTTCCCTTGAAACCGGTGTGGCCAGTGACAAAAACCTTTTTCCCCGACCAGAAACTTGGATTCACGGCCAAACTTTCCAGGGAGCCTTACCGGATTGCCATAATTCTTCCAGATGATTCTTATCGCGCAAGGTATCCATCGGTTGCCAAAAGCCGTTGTGCATGAAAGCCGAGAGTTGACCGGATTTGGCCAGTTCTTCCATCGGTTCGAGCTCCCAAGTCGTATGATCACCGTCAATCTTGTCGATCACGTTGGGCGACAAAACAAAGAAGCCTGCATTAATCCACCCGCCGTCGCCCTGTGGCTTTTCCTGAAAACCCAGAACTTTAGCCTGATCAACCTTAAGCATGCCAAAGCGTCCGGGAGGTTGTACTGCAGTCAAGGTGGCAAGCGTTCTTTGTGAATTGTGAAACTTGATGACTTCGGAAATATTTACATCGCCAACGCCGTCGCCATAAGTAAAACAGAAATCTTCATCACCCAGAAATTGACGTACCCGTTTGAGGCGCCCCCCCGTCATCGATTGGTCGCCGGTGTCCACCAGCGTTACCATCCATGGCTCCGAGTTGTTCTGATGCACTTCCATCTTGTTGTTTTGCATATCAAATGTAACATCAGACGTGTGCAGAAAATAATTGGCAAAATACTCTTTAATCAGATAGCCCTTATAGCCAAGGCAGATGACGAATTCATTCACCCCGTGAGCTGAATACATTTTCATGATGTGCCATAAAATGGGTTTGCCACCAATTTCTATCATGGGCTTGGGGCGTAACGAGGTTTCTTCGCTGATTCGCGTTCCTGTTCCACCTGCTAGAATGACTACTTTCATAGAATATTTTTCTTTACATACATATAATTAGATTTTAACTGGACTAGCTAGTTACTTCAAAGTCTTTAATGTCGATCAGTCTCAAGTTTATTGATGCGTGACAAGGTAATTACTGAAGTCCAGCGGACAAGCTAAATCATCCTGATTATGAGGAAAGTCCTCGTGTGAACTGAATGCGGTGCAATTGTGCATAGGTACCATTTTTTTCCAACAATTCGCGATGGGTACCTGTTTCAACGATCTGACCTTTTTCAAGTACGATGATACAGTCGGCTTTCTCAATGGTAGAGAGACGATGCGCAATAACCAGCGAAGTTCGCCCCTGCATCAAAGTTTCAAGAGCAGCCTGAACATGTCGCTCCGATTCGCTATCCAGTGCAGAGGTGGCTTCATCGAGAATCAGGATAGGTGCATTTTTCAGAATGGCCCTAGCTATGGCGATGCGCTGGCGTTGACCACCGGAGAGTTTTACTCCACGTTCACCGACCAGCGTATTTAAACCCTCCGGCATTTCACGTATGAATTCCATCGCATGAGCGGCATTTGCGGCGTCGATGATTTCATCTTCCGGTACTTTGCGAGCTTGGCCATAAGCGATATTCGCGGCAACGGTATCATTGAACAACACCACCTCTTGGCTGACCAACGCGATATTTGTTCGCAATCCGGACAGCGTAAGGTCAGACAGATTATGTCCGTCCAATATGATTCGTCCGCTGCTAGGCAGATAAAAGCGTGGCACCAGGTTTGCCATTGTGCTCTTACCGCTGCCTGAGGCACCTACAAGGGCGACGGCCTGTCCGGCAGGAATATCAAAGTTAATGTCTTTCAAAGCCAGTCGGTCATCCTGACTGTATGAGAGGCTCACATGCTCGAAAGTGATATGACCCTCAGCGCGGCCTATGGTGGATCTTCCCGTATCGACTTCACCCGGAGTGTCGAGTAATGCGAATACACTTTCAGCTGCCGCTAATCCGCGTTGCATAGACTGGCTGACACCAGTAATACGTTTTAGAGGGGCGGTCAGCATCAACATTGCAGCGATAAATGAGAGGAAACCACCCACAGTTGTTTCATCACTTTTAGATTGTACCGTGGCAATATAGATGATCACGGATAGCGCCGCTGCAGCCACCATTTGCACCAAAGGCACATTGGCAGCACCTGCTGCCAAGTATTTCATGAAATAACGCCGAACCCAGTTTGCCTGTTCATTAAAACGGTCGCTTTCATATTTCTGCCCGCCAAAAAGCTTGACTACTTTGTGTGCTGCGATGCTTTCCTCGATAACCTGTGTGACATTACCCATTACGCGTTGAGTATCTCGGCTCGCATTGCGCAGCCGGTAGTTCAGAGTGCGGATGATGAGAGCAATGATGGGTAGCATCACAAGAGAAAGCAGCGTCAGCTTCCAATTGAGGTAGAACAACCAGCCGAGTAACCCAATGATTATGATGGAATCCCGGACCGTAATGGTTACCACATTAGTCGCAGCCTCGGTGACTTGAGTCACATCGAAAGTCAATTTCGAGATCAGATTGCCGGTCGCATGGTCGTCGTAGAAACGTGTGGGGAGTGACAACAATTTGCTGAACATTTCCTGGCGCAGATCCGTGACCAACTTGGTTCCAACCCAGCCTATGGCATAGGTACCTATGAACGATGCGACACCGCGCACAAAAAATATTACCAGTATGAACACCGGTGCCCAGCGCATGATACTGTCGTCTTTGTCTACAAAGGTGCCATCGAGCAGTGGCTTCAGAAGTGCAGGCAGCAATGGCTCAGTCGAAGCTGTCACTGCCATGGCAAAGATGGATATCGCAAACGTGCGCCAATAAGGTTTGACGTAACCGAGTAAACGCAGATAAAGCTGGGTGCTGGTCATATTCATTGCGCACACTTTAGCAGAAAATGAAGTCTCGAATTTCTATCCCTTACAGCTTAAAATTTGTGTTTCGATAAATTTGAAACCATAGAGGCAGTTTTATACAAGCCGACGCAATATGCGTCGTTTGAAGGAGCGAACAAACTTGGACAAAAGACTTTTTTTGCCTTTCTCGTAATCTAACACCCTATCCCAATTCGATTGAGTACAAATCCCCAGGTAGATTTGTCCTAGCGTATCATTTGTTTCACCAGATTTTACGGCAGCCTGGAATTGTGCCTCATAGTGATAGCAACGGAACAGCGTTTCAAGAGGCCACAATTCAATGGATTTAAACTTCAACAACGCCTCACCATACCAACGCATCTCTGAAGGAAAAAGCTTAATAGCATCTAGAAAATTCATTTTGCGAGGCTCAAGGTATTTTTCGGCAAGGTCAGACCAGACTCGCCTGTTCCAAACCACCGGCAAGGGGCCGAAGTCATATTGCCTTCCGGTGCGACCGAAGAGATCCATAATGGCTTTGCATTCCGCGTCCCGGTTGCGCTCAATTTTGGTGTGTTTGTGTAAGACTCCGAACAAACGTAGTTCTAGACTTTCATTTATTACCGTATAAGGAGCACCGCTTGGAGCTAAAAAATCTGACTTCATGAAGTTACGGATGAAATAGGCATCAGAATCAATGCATAAATAGTTTTCACACAATCCTAATCGCCAAAATTCCGATTTAACAATTTGCTGGGATAGTCCGCCAGGTAAAGCATCCAAATCATTTTGATTGATAGAATTATTGGCAGCAATGATATCTTCGTCAGCGATGAGTATCACACCATCTTTACCGATGATGTTAACGAATAATGGAATATCTTCAGATGGGCAGGAAATATAAAAAGGTAAATTATCAGAATTAAATTGACGAATGCTATCTGCCATGCGCTTGGCACGCCGTACGTCACTATGGTATGACTTGCAGTATAGAACTAAATCAGTCATTTATTGTTGTGAGCGAAAGATTGTATGTGACGTTCGATGCAATCGTGGGTAAGCGTAACAATTTGGCGCGTGGCAGCTTCAGAAGTGTAGGGCGAAGGCTCGGCGGAATCAGCAAGCTCGTCTTGCGCCCATCTTGCGTGAAGCTCTTCCAGTACTTGGGCAATTGATGCCACGTCATCTGCCTTGATCGCCCAGTGTCCCAATTCGTGCAGCATTTTTTCCATTTGAGGATTATTCCAAACCAAAGCAAGAATAGGGCGCTGCGTCCAGAGATATTCATATGTTTTTGAAGGAATATATTCTTCGCAGACAGGAATCGTGCCGTGAAGCAATAACAAACAATCGACAGCATTCATTCGTTTGAGGACTTGATCTCTGCCACTAAGTCCGGTTAATGGGTCAGTTTCAAGACGGCCAAACCGTTCGATCATCCAAGAGTGGGGAAATTCACGTAGTGCTTGTGCGGTAATTGGATCGACATTGCTACCATAAACTTGAATACGAAAATCTTCTTTCCATTGAGGATGATTTTCTAAAACCTGTTGCAGGGCTGACAAAATCATTTTCAGGTTGCGTGTTTCAGCCAGCGAACCAAAATGGCCTATCACCAGATGCTTGCCACGCCGGTAGGGTGTCCGAGTAAATTCAGGGGGATTTGAGCCGGGAATGATGCAATGTCCACGATTTGCAAGTTCAGGATGTCGTGCTCTTGCTCTTGCCAAAGCTTCCTCAGTAAACCACCAAACGACATCGGCATGCCGACAAATTATTCCTTCAAGCCAAGCGGAAAACTTTACACGAGATGTTTTGGATTGAGTGTCAAGAATGATGGGATCATGAATTTCTGCGATCCATGACAAGTTAAAGCGACGAGCCAACCAATAGCCCGCTAAATGAGCTGAATAAGCCCCACCCGTGGAGTAAATAACTGAGGGTTTGCGCTTGCGGATAATCTGGGCACCGGAGAAATATGCAGTAATTGCCCAGGACCAATGGGTTTCAATACGTATAAAAATTTTTTCAATCAGGTAAAAAGGCAGCAACAGCAGTGTAATCAGTGTCATTGCAATCCGGTAAATAAACCGTGAAGAGACGCGCTGTTTCAGGTAGTGGCGTAAATCAAAGCGTAAAGCTACCGGAAACGCGGGGAGAACTTGATGATGCTCAATCATCGCATCCTTTTTTCCGGTAATGGCGCTGACCACAATAGGTTCAATACCAAGGTTAAGCAAGTGAGGTATCTTGTCCGTAATGGTTTGGCTTGCTGCTCGACCATCCATATTAAAACCATGAGATAGCACCAGCCAGGCTTCTTTATTACTATTTTCCATACTTATCTAATTTTTAATCCCGTTCATTGGAACGTTGGGAGTTTATACCACTGTGAAATACCAGCAAGCGGGTAAGTAAATACATGATGACCGTATAGGTCACTGCAGCCAGCAATTGTGCAAAGACCGGTTTCCAATGAAGAGCACTCAGGGCAAATTCCAATACGAACAAATTTATAACAAAACATACAAGGAATGCACCAAGATAGCGTATTCCCTCTGAAGTTAAATGTCCTTTGCTGCGAAATACGATTTTTTTTGTTAAGAAAAATCCTAAAATAAGTCCCAAAAAATAGCCACAGACATTTGCAAGGATTGGGGAAATACCAAGCGCCATTAATAAAAAAATAGCAGAAAATCCTACCAGCGTATTCAGTGCGCCACTACCTGCATAACGGCCAATATAGGCAGATTCAATTTGCCAGTTGGACATAATATTGTGCACCGAGCGGCAGGTACTTTAGACAAGGTTCAATTTTGCGTAGAAAAGCAAGTGGCCGCGGAAAAAATAGCGTGTAACCATGCTGTTCAGAACGGAATCCGGCCTTATAAATTAATTCAAGTGTCTTATTAAGCTTAAGCATCTCAGCATCTTCATCGAACGGGCAACGCTCGAATATCCAGCGTGTCACCGGGTTTAACGGATTGTGCTCAAACAGAAACATTTGTCCGCCTTCAGCAAGAACCTGTCGGCATTGAATAAGTGCTTCCAGACGTCGTTCAACCGGGATGTGATGAAATACATTTGCTGCAACGACAGCATCAAAACGCATATTCGAGATATTGCTCCAGTCTGAAAATAGCGTTGCCCGTGGTGTACGTGTGGCTGCAATTTCAAGCGAGGCAGACGATAAATCATAGCCGAACAATTCGGTGTTAGGAAAATATTTGTCAAGGTAGGGCAAACTGCGACCTGCACCGCAGCCAAAATCGAGTATCCGAGCCGGTTTTTGGTTTTCAAGGCGTGTAGCCATCAAAGCGATTTTGTATTCGGCAAAATAACCATCTTCGTTCAGGCCTTCCGGCATTGATTCACCCAACACCTGGTCATACTGTCTGGCATACTGATCGAACTCAGGTTTATTCATTAACTTTGGTCGGCCTCCAGGTGGTTGTACCTATAATGAACTGCGGTTTGTGATTCAGTTTCAGGTATGTGCGACCAAGATATTCGCCTATCATGCCTATACATAGCGTTTGTATGCCGCCGATGAATAAAATTGTTGCAATAAGCGATGTCCATCCAGCCGGTAGTTCCGGATGAAGCAATTTTTGTGTAACGACAAAAACGATCATGACTAAACTTAGGGCAGCCAGCACAAATCCCGTATAGGTAGCCAGACGCAACGGTAAAACCGAGAAGCTGGTCGCCATTTTCAACCACAGCGATAGTGAACGGCGCAGGTTATAGTTGCCTTTACCTTCCAGGCGTGCCTGATGTTCGATATCAATAGTAGTGATGGAGCGAGTGATATCAAGGATAAGGCCATCGATATAGGCATAAGGGCCGTCATACTTGATAATTTCGTTTACTACCTCTTTGCGTATCGCTTTGAAAGATGAAAGGTAAAGATCTTTGGGCTTGCCCAGTAAACGGGTTGCCACCCAACTATTAAATTGACTGCCAAACCTTTTCCAAAGCGCATGCTGGCGATTCAAATATTTGGTGTAGCAAACGTCATAACCCTCTTCAAGCGCACGCAACATGTTCCCGATTGCGTGTGGAGGATGTTGAAGGTCATCGTCCATGAGCACAACAAATTCGCCGCTTATATGATGTAGCCCCGCCATAATCGCATTGTGCTGACCAAAGTTGCGACGAAGCGAAATACCCTTGATAAAGGAATGCTTGTTGGTGAGAGAACATATCACCTGCCAACTGTTATCCGGACTGGCATCATTAACTAGCAGTAACTCAAAATTCTCAGACAGGCCCTCGCTACCCATCTCAGCAAGAATCAGCTCTACCAGATCGGGCAATATCTGTGCACTATGGTAGACAGGTACCACAATAGACAGCTTGCAGCTGATGTCAGCGTGATTTTCCATAATATTTTTCTATCACTCGTTCGAGGTAATTATTGTCGAACTTTACACCAGCCTTATCAGCCACAGGAAGCATTGCGCTGGTATCTATCAAATAGGCAGCGCCGCGTTCAACAACCTCATAGATCGCCTGCTTTCCGACAGCGTTTTCCATGGCTTTTACGATGTCACCCATCGAATAGTTGGAAGGATTGGCAACATTGAGGGTTATATTTCGTGAAGTGTCATCTGTTAACAGTTGTTGAGAAATGGCGACGATATCATCCACGTCTATGATGTTGCGTTTCGCATTTTTCCACAAGATGAAAGCTTCACTACGCGCTATCTTTGCATACAGGTAATTTAATAGTGTGTGAGGATTAGGCGTAAAGCCTGCTACCTGTGGCAGCCTTAAAATCAAGTGTCGTGGATGTGATGAAACCAGATCCTCCATCGTCAACTTGTGCTGAACGTAGGGCGTGTTTAACGCATCAGGATCACCAATGCTGCAAGTTCCAAAATACGCAAAGGTATCAGTACTTTTGGCTTGATGCAGAGCATTTTCTACTCGCAGTCGTTCACGATCAAATTCATTCTTATCGGTACAGCCTGAATTGGAAACACCGGCAGCATAGATGCAAACATCATCACGTTGTGAAAATGAGGCAGCAAATGCACGCGCCAATAATCCTGAACCGATAATCATAGTGTCCGAGCTACAGTAAATAATGCTGGATATGTATAGTGGGGTGCTGCTTTATTTTTCAGGTAGTTGCGCATAAAAATATTCTCGATAGCCTGGATAAGATAATTGCCTTTCATCTAAACATTACAATAAACTGTTACGCTATTTTACAGATAATCCAGGCAGGAATACGCAATGGCGATTTATGCAGTAGGCGATGTGCAGGGCTGTCATGCTGAACTGGTGCAATTGCTGGAAACGATACACTTTGATCCAGCAACGGATCGGCTTTGGCTGGTTGGCGATCTGGTGAATCGCGGGCCGGGTTCACTGGAGGTGTTGCGGCTTGTCAAATCTCTGGGTGAAAGTACTATCACCGTACTTGGCAATCATGATTTGCACCTGCTTGCAGTTGCAACAGGGGTAGCCGAGTTGCGTCGCGGTGACACGCTGGATGAGATTCTCAACGCACCTGACCGAGACGAACTAATGCACTGGCTGCGTAACCAGCGACTATTGCACGTTGAAGGTGGCTACGTGCTGGTTCATGCCGGACTAATGCCGCAGTGGAGCGTTACACAGGCCCAGCGTTATGCGCTTGAAGTTGAAGCAGTGCTACGCACTGACGACTATGCGACCTTCCTTTCACGCATGTATGGTAATTCCCCGCTCAATTGGGATGATAGCCTGTCTGGTTACGAACGCCTGCGCGTCATCGTCAACGCTTTCACCCGTATGCGTATCTGCACCAATGATGGAGAAATGGAATTCAACTTCAAAAGTGAAGTGCAGAATATCCCAGATGGATATCTGCCGTGGTTCGATGTGCCCAAGCGCGCAAGCCGTGATGCCACTGTTATTTTCGGCCACTGGTCTGCACTGGGATTAAAAGTTACACCCAATATCATCGCACTCGACACTGGTTGCCTGTGGGGTGGGCCAATGACTGCGATACGACTGGAAGATCGGCAACTCTTTCAGATGGTCTGTAACAACCCGGTAGCAAAGCATTGGTGAGGCTGCTCAGAATATTGTAGCAGGATGAAAAGCAATGTAGTGCCAGCGACTCTGAAGGTTAACCAACTTTTGTCAGCAATTTTTGCATTATCTGCTCGGCCTGACTTACATAGCTGACACCAAACAAATTTGCGTGGTTAAGGATGTGATAAAGGTTATACAAGTCGCGGCGGGTGGAGTAGCCAGCATCCAATGGGTAGGCAGCACGATAAGCGGAATAAAAACCTGTGCTGTACCCGCCAAATAGCTCTGTCATTGCCAAATCACATTCCCGGTCACCGTAGTAGCTTGCAGGGTCGAAGATCGTCGGTGTGCCGTCTGAAAGGAAAGAGTGGTTGCCACTCCACAGGTCGCCGTGCAGTAAGGAGGGTTTTGGGGTGTAGCCGTCGAAGAACACAGGCAGCGCTTCCATCAGTTCTTCACCCAGGGTTTGCAGCCTGCCGCCATAACCGTTCTGAGCGGCCAGTTGCAATTGATATCCAAGACGATGTTCGCGCCAGAATGCTATCCAGTCTGTTTTCCATCCATTCGGCTGTGGTGTGGAACCAATGAAGTTATCTTGAGCAAAGCCGAAACAAGGCAATGTTGCAGTACTCTCTTTTTCTACCCCCATCCTATCCTTCCCCCTGATAGTGGGAAGGGATAATGAAGTGTAACGATGCAATGCGGCGAGTTGCTGGCCGAGAAGCTTTGCATTGCCGCGTGCAGTTAACTCCAGATGTTCCAGCACCAGATAGCATTGTTTTCCAGAAATACCAACTGTGATGGGCTGCGGTACCCGAATGGTTTGCGTTTTGGCGATTTCATTAAGCCCTGCTGCTTCGGCGGAAAGCATGGCTTCCTTGTCTGCCGAATTGAGCTTGATAAAAAAACACCGGCCATCCTGACCAAGTATCCGATAGGCTTGGTTGATGCAACCTCCGCCGATGGGTGCATGGCTGACAAGCTGAAAGGATTGCCCTGTCGCTGAACCTATGCCGGATGCAATGCTGGCCCAGTCGATCACGGTTTACAGGTTGATGGAGTGGCCAAAATGCTGCTCGAACATTTCTGATATTTCGGAACGTGAATAGCGGTGATTCTGTCCACCCCGGGTGGCAATCTTGAGTGATCCCATTAATGATGCCAGCCGTCCAGTGGTTTCCCATGCCCAGCCACTCTGAATACCGTACAGCAAGCCGGCCCGATAGGCATCGCCGCAACCGGTCGGATCAACGATGGCTTTTGGCTTGGGTGTTGGGATGGAAAGTTGTTTACCGTCGACATAGATCAATGAGCCGTCTGCTCCCAGTGTGACGATCAGTGCTTTCACACGCTTTGCAATCTCGTTCAACGTTTTTCCGGTTTTGTCTTGTAACAGCTTGGCCTCGTAATCGTTTACGGTGACGTAAGTTGCCTGTTCGACGAAACTCAGCAGCTCTGCACCGGAGAACATCGGCAAA
>Ga0316187_10001397_pt1 | contig 20718 bp, 15 predicted proteins | sample CroRivburrow1_MG_FD_204927 | JGI IMG/M metagenome (GOLD analysis project Ga0316187, IMG submission 204927) | Coastal sediment microbial communities from Maine, United States - Cross River worm burrow 1 | ecosystem: Environmental > Aquatic > Marine > Coastal > Sediment | place: USA: Maine...
GAGCAGTTGCAAAACGAGCGTGATGCGCTTCAACAACGTATAGATGAAGCGATTGTGGGTATACGTAAGAGCAAGGAAAAAGCAGAGCGTGCTAATCTTGCAAAGTCAAAATTTCTCGCAGCTGCAAGTCACGATTTGAGGCAACCATTGCATGCGCTAGGGTTATTTGCATCAGCACTGAATGATCGCATTAAGTCTCCAAAAGATCGATTGCTGGTTGAAAATATCAATCATAGTGTGAATTCTTTGGAGGAGCTTTTTAATGCATTACTGGACATTTCCAGACTGGATGCAGGAATTATCAAACCGAAATTCCAGCATCTCTGGATAAACATCTTAATGGACAAGCTGTTGACGGATTTCAAGACACTAGCTGAGCGTAAGGGAATCAATATACAAATGGACGGCCCGGATGTTGTAGTCCATTCTGACCCAGCATTGCTTGAGACCATATTACGTAATTTAGTGAGTAATGCAATACGATATACAAAGAGTGGGGAAGTGAAAGTAACATGGTCAATTGATGGATCTCAGGTTTGTGTTGAAGTGCACGATACAGGTATTGGTATTGCTGAATCGGATAAGGAGAATATATTTCAGGAATTTTTGCAACTCAATAATCCTGAAAGGGATCGTTCCAGAGGTTTGGGTCTAGGATTGGCAATTGTCAAACGATTAAGTGGATTGCTGAAGAGCAACATATCATTACAGTCAAAGATAGGATCAGGTTCTGTCTTTCGTTTCAATATACCCTTGGGGGATGCATCATTAATTTTAAATGATGATGCATCAGGTAAAGAAAACATAGAAGTTGATACAGCCTTATTAGTATTAGTCATTGACGATGAACCCTCCATACGGAAAGCTATGACAGTACTACTCAAAACATGGGGGCATGAAGTAGTTGCAGTCAGCTCACTATCGGAAGCTTTGCAGGAGAACAAACTTAAGCCCGATGCAATTATTGCGGATTACCGACTGATTAATGAGAAAACTGGTATTGAAGCTATACAAAGTATTCATCGATTATGGGGGAAGGGAATTCCGGCTTTGATCGTCACTGGTGATTCTGCACCAGAATTGTTACAGGATGCTCAATCCAGCGGATATGCATTTATGCATAAACCAGTTAATTCGGCTAAGTTGAGAGCTTTCCTTCGCTCAGCCAGCCGAAAAAGAAATCAGCTAGGCTAATGGCGAGATCAATTGCTGTTATGCTCAAGCTACTAGGCCGAGCTTCTTTGCAGTGGATACGGCCTGGAGGCGATTGTCTACATGGAGTTCACGAAATATTGCAGAGGTATGACATTTGATTGTTGCCTCTGATAAATTCAACAGCAAGCCAATCTCTTTATTGGAGTAACCCTTATAGAGTTGCTGGAGTACCTCAGTCTGCCGTGGAGTTAGTCTATTCTTGAATGGGGAAACAGTTTTTTTGGAAGACAGGTACAGTGGCGGAATATAGACACCGCCACTCAACACTAGACGTAACGCACAGAGCATCACCTCTGCATGCTCATGCTTGGGAATATATCCCATCACCCCTGCCTTGATAACCTGATGTATTTCATCAAGTTCTTCAGAACCAGAAAGAACAACCACAGGAATCGTCTGGGCGATGTCGAGCACTTCAGATAGACCAGATATATCCTCTCTGCCCGGCATGTGAAGGTCAATGAGGGCAAGGTTTGCGTCAGGATTGTCTTTCAATAATTGCAGCGCGACATCATGACTGTGTGCTTCCAATATTAAAACGTCATCATCCAACCTCTTTAGCAGATGCCTAATGCCTTCGCGAAATAAGGTATGGTCGTCAGCAACAATAATCTTCATTAAATAGCCCCAATTCAATTGTTAGTGAATTTAGCACATCTGGTGTGGGGTGTGCTATGGCCTTGAAGGCTAGTATAAGTACTAATACCTTGAATTAAGTATTAAGACCTATGGCCGATTGTCGTTCACCTATAAAGAAGGATAGAGTCACCTTAAAAAATATGAGTCTCATTATATATTTTAGGAGAGCAGTATGCGGTTTTCAGGGGGATTTAATTCACTTAGCGTTGGAAACAGAACCATAGATTCTGAACATCACAAATTAATTGACATAGTCAATGATATTAGTCAGTTAATTTTGGTAGATCACATGGTTGCTCTGTCTGTGGCTATCAAAATGCTAACTGATCATTTGCAAGAATATTTTTTAATTGAGGAATATATTGCTCAAGCAGTCAAATTTGATTTTACCAAACACAGACTGGCACATCAGGCTCTATCAAATAAATTTCAGGTGATAACAGACAGAGTAATTAATCAAAATGGCAAATTATCCAAACTAGAGAGAAAAGTATGCATTGATTCCTTGAATGAGATTTTGACTCATCATATCAAGTTTGATAGCAAGCCACTTAAGGAGATTCTTGACACATATTTGTATGATTTTAGTCCTATTGAATCGCAGATACCACATGTCATGCGTGGATGATGTGTATGCTGCAAGTGAATGAGTTTTATCCTCATAAAACTCGGCGTATTGAACTGTAAATACTGAATATCGCGCAATTTGATTGTACCTTAGCCTGACTGGTGCTTGCATTCTTTTCCGAGCATCTATATTGCCAGGAATGTTAGGTTCTCCTTAATTTTGATATCATAAATTCAAATTAACTTTAGTCAAAAATTAATCCTTATTAAAAACTATATTTTTAATTCCCATTGATTTTTTGGTCTTCTGACTTGAGTGAGAACTTGCGATTCATCAAAAATCCTCACTCGATAATTTACTTGCATATGTTCCAAAAACTCCCTCAGCAAGTGGTGCTAAACTAGTATTGGTTAACTAACTGGTTTTAAACATGAGCACCATAATTATGGTTACACTTCTAATTGCTATTACTTTACTGATAGCTGTCTTGTTTGCATTGCTGTTTTTACGAGGTCAAATCAGAAATTCAAAAATGATTGACTTTGACGTTGAGGCAGAAGTCGGCATCCAAGATCGGGATAAACATGATGTTGAAAAGGAAGTGAAGGCTGGTAAAGTAAACTAGCTAATCATCCAGATTCCAATTGTTGGAAAATTTGGAGAGGACAGCTTTGATTCCTTTATTTTGCCTTTTCAGGATGGAATGATTCAGCAGGTTGTCAGGAGAGTGTTTGAGTGTTTCATTAGTTTATCGAAAATTCAAACAGTGGATTGAGCGATGCAAAGTTAAGCGCTGTCTATAACAAATTTCTTGTTACTTGAGAAATGCCGTTGCTATTTGTATATTAATGGGTGGCGGGTGCTAACGCATGATGAAAAATTCTCTAACAAAAATTACAGATAAACTATCCATGTCAACAATCATATCTATTTCCAGGCTGACAAAGACTTACGCAGGTGGTTTTCAGGCACTCAATAATGTCAGCCTTGAAATCAGGAAAGGCGAAATATTTGCACTGCTTGGTCCCAACGGTGCTGGTAAGACGACATTAATCAGCATTGTCTGTGGCATAGTCAATGCAACTGAAGGAAAAGTGATTGCGGATGGGCATGATATTGAAACAGATTATCGAGCCACGCGTGCCATTATCGGTTTGGTGCCGCAGGAGCTTACCACTGATGCTTTTGAGACTGTCTGGGGCACGGTGAATCTCAGCCGTGGGTTGTTCGGTTTGGCCCCTAATCCTGCCTATATCGAAAAGATACTGCGTGACCTGAGCTTGTGGGACAAAGGCAAGAATCAGATCATGACCTTGTCGGGTGGGATGAAGCGGAGGGTGATGATTGCCAAAGCACTATCACATGAGCCACAGATTCTATTTCTGGACGAGCCTACTGCTGGTGTTGATGTTGAGCTGCGCCGCGACATGTGGGCACTTGTCAATAGCCTGCGTAACAATGGTGTGACAATTATCCTGACAACGCACTATATCAATGAAGCGGAAGAAATGGCGGACCGCATCGGGGTGATTCTCAAGGGAGAATTGATTCTGGTGGAAGAAAAACAGGCATTGATGAAAAAACTGGGCAAGAAGCGCTTGACCTTGAATTTGCAAGAGCCACTGGAGACTTTACCCAGTGAGCTAAGCAATTGGAACCTGAATATTAATTCAGAAGGCCGCGAATTGGAATATAGCTTCGACACCAATGAGGAAGAAACGGGGATCCCGCAATTATTGAATCGCTTGGGCCAACTTGGCATAGTCTATAAAGATTTGCATACCCGACAGAGTTCACTGGAAGAAATCTTTGTCAGTCTGGTTACGGAGAGTAAATGAGCACGAATACAAACCAATCAGCAAGAGCTCCCATGGGATTTAATCGCCATGGCGTTTTGGCTATTTTTCTCTTCGAGATGGCACGCGCAAAACGCACTTTTTGGCAAAGTTTAGCCACGCCAGTTATCACCACTTCACTCTACTTTATCGTATTTGGTGCGGCCATTGGTTCACGCATGAATGAAGTTAACGGCATACCCTATGGCGCATTTATTGTCCCTGGACTGATCATGCTCTCCTTGTTTACAACAAGCCTGTCAAACGCCTCGTTTGGCATCTATTTCCCCAAATTTACGGGTACCATTTACGAGATACTTTCTGCACCGCTATCGGCCTTTGAGATCGTGCTTGCCTATGTTGGTGCTGCAGCGACCAAATCCATTATTTTGGGTCTGATCATTCTGGCGACTGCAGGGTTTTTTGTGCCCATTCAAATCTTGCATCCGCTATGGATGCTCACCTTCTTGATATTGACAGCAACCACTTTCAGCCTATTTGGCTTTATCATTGGCATCTGGGCCAAGGGCTTTGATCAACTGCAATTCATTCCGATGTTAATTGTCACACCTCTGACTTTCCTGGGTGGTGCCTTTTATTCAATTGATATGCTGCCGCCGGGTTGGCGCGCATTCAGTCTGTTTAACCCAGTGGTATATATGATTAGCGGCTTTCGTTGGAGCTTCTATGGAGAAGGAGATGTTGGTGTCGGCTTGAGTCTTACCATGATGCTCATCTTTTTGACTGTATGTATCGCACTCGTGTGGTGGATATTTAGAACAGGGTATAGACTCAAAAGCTGAAACCAATATTTGCAATTCATATCATTAAATCAGGTATTTACTTGATTGTCCCCTGAGCAAGGCGAACCCAATTTTATCTTGAGAGCTAAATCCTGTAGAAGATTTTGATTGATATCGTCTAATTATTGAAAGGTGAATTAAACCTCTCTTGTTTGCTATAAATGGCTAGGCGAAAAATTGGCCTGCATGCATAAATTATTATGAGGGGGTCATTTTTGAGGTCATTGCTCCCCGACCAGGACTCAAACCTGAAGCTTGGATGATCGCAGTTTTGATTTGATATTGGCCTGAGAGTTAGCTGAAATTACTGTTTGATCGGTTCATCTGACGAAATTTCTTTAGCAGGTAAAGTTTCAGAAGCAGTAATCTGGGTGATTTCAATCTTCGCTTTCGCTTTCAGGTCATCTAAGAGCTTTTTCATGTTCTGCTGCTGTAGCTTTTGTTGCAGACTCGACTTGACTTGGTCTAATGGAGGAATGACTTTTGCACGGGTGTCCTCTAGCATGATGACATGGAAACCAAAATCGGTTTTAACGGGCTCCTCGCTGAAATTCCCAACAGTCAGGTGTTCTACCGCTGTGCCGAATTCTTGCACCATTGCACGCGGGTCGAACCAACCCAAATCACCGCCATTTACTTTTGATCCGAAGTCTTTGGAGCTTTCCTTTGCTATTGCTTCAAAAGCTTTCGGATCTGTCTTCAATTTAGCGATGATCTTCTTGGCGTCGGCCTCTGTCTCAACCAGAATATGACGAGCTCTGTACTCTTTCCCGCTCATCTGGGCTTTAACTTTTTCATACTCCTCTTTCACCATATCATCACTAATGGGATTCTTCTGTAGATAATCCTGAACGAATGCATTGGCAAGGATGGACTGCCGAGCCAAATCCAACTGATCCGATATATCAGTTTTCTTATCAATGCCTTCCTTGATAGCTTCTTGGGAGATGAGTAATTGCATCGACAATTGATCGATAATATTGTTACGTAAATCGGGTGTATCGGGTTGCCCTTCAGCTTCGCCCTGCTTGACCATCATATCCACGCGGCTCTTACTTATGACAGTGCCGTTCACTGTGGCTGCAACCTCAGAAGGATTTATATTGTCGGTCGGGTTACATGCTGAAAGTACCATTATTGAAACAGCACTGAGAATGAGAACGTGGGATTTGAAAAACATCATTTTTGATCCTTATATGGGCAACATAAAATATAAAACAATACAGAACCGAGGTAACTTCTAATATTGCGGCGGTCACATTACCGGCGCGATTTATATGTAACTTCGAACTTTATTATAGCGGCTGCAAAAATGCAAAACGCACTCCATTGATGATAGCCCAACTGCCAATTTTTCTCTGGTTACTTGACAAGATCTCGAATCTGAAAGTTGCTGATAACAGGGCGAGCTGGGAATAAAAATACATCTATTAATTATCAGCTTAAGGTTTCTCAATCTAAGTAACCAAGATTCCTCCCGGATTTTAGGTTGAAAGGGGTAGCTTTTCTTGGTGGGGTTCATTCCTGTTGATGAAATTTTTTGCTAATGTGTGGAACAGAGGGGAAGGGCAAATCAGACGAGAGCAGATTTTAGCTATGAATGCAGTTGCCATCAGTGGTAATAACATTTCGTGGCTGTCTATCATCTCCATTACAATGACGAAAGCTGTTATAGGAGCCTGAGTGACACCCGCAAAGTACCCAACCATTCCAAGGATGATTGTTGCACCTACAGGTACTGAAGTAAAGAAGTGAGCGATATTAGCTCCAAACCCCGCTCCTGCAGAAAGTGTGGGTGCCATGACTCCTCCGGGAATCCCGCTTATATAAGAAACGATGGTGGCTAACATTTTCAAAAAACCATAACTTTCTGGTAAATTCGTACTGCCATCAAGCAACGATTTTGCTTGACTATAGCCACTACCATAAATGCTGTCTCCTGAGACTAAACCTATAAGCGCCAGAATCAAGCCGCATGTAGCAGCTAATTCTATTGGTTTCGTCTTAATCCAAACACCTACGCGTCCCCAAAGACCATTGTTTACCTCGATTAGTATTCTGCTGAATACGCCACCTAACAGGCCACCCAGAATGCCGCAAACCACAACTACTTTCCATATATCGCCAAAATTCAGCGATATGGAGGTATGACCAAAATATGAATAATTACCGAGCAAAGCGAGAGACACAACTCCGGCGATGATCACTGTCATGAGGATGGTCGTACTATTGTGTTCTTCAAATGACCGGCTCAACTCCTCTATTGCAAACACGATACCTGCTAGCGGCGTATTGAACGCTGCGGCAACTCCAGCTGCGGCACCCGCTAGAATCAGGCCTTTTTCAAGATCGTGTTTGGGAAAACGAGCAATACTTCCCAATTTGTGCATGATGGCTGCACCAATTTGCACGGTAGGACCTTCTCGCCCCACGGAGGCCCCAAAGAACAATCCCATGATGGTAAGCACTATTTTTCCAGATGCCACGCGCAGAGAAAGTACTTGTTCACGGATACCTTGGTCTTCATTTGGGTCAAGCGATGCAATAGTTTGTGGGATGCCGCTGCCCTGAGAACCGGGGAAGTACTTTCGGGTGATAAAAGCGATCATGGCAAAGCCAAGAGGGGTTAGCAGCAATGGAAGAAAGTGAGAAATGTCGAGCAGCTTGTTGAACAGAATGTTCGCCCGTTCAGAAGCAATTGCAAAAAGAATTGCGACCAGACCTACGCAGACTGCACCGCTCCAAAACACGAGACGACGTTTCCACTCGACAATCAGCTCATCTTCCGGCAGGTGAAATTTCATTGGTGCTTAAAGCCTTAGTATGTCAGTGGTGAAACATTATGTATGTGTATTATACATAAGGGTAATCTTACTGTTGATTGAATAATGAATTTGATTCAGGCTGGGCTTCAACTTGAGAACTGCTGATTAACAGGGCTAGCTGCTAATAATTAGAATATTTAATAACCAGACACTTGTGATGCTTGCCAACTTCAAAACCAATACAAAAATACCTGAATAACCGTATTCCCTATCTCACCATGTCACAAATAGGGCACAGTTTTGAGTGTTTCTTTCTGCGTCTGAAATGTGCCAATGTCATCGTGATATTGAAGATTAGCTCGCTGAAAGAGGAATAAATGTCAGCTGCGAAGCCATGCGGCTCTGGCGTAATAGAGCTGAATCAAGATACGTAACTAGATTAAAGCGATCCAGTCAAGGATTGAAGATATCTCCTTCACATAGGAAAAGGTGGTTGAAAAATTGTGGGGTAATTACTGGTGTTTTCTCGGATTCAGGAGTTAATTAGTGAATACCTTCAGGTGCTTAATTTAGGTAAAATGTATTTTTGAAAATAAATTCACGTAATGACAGAACAAAACAAAAACGCGCAACGATCTGAACAAGATGTTATCTATGCACCATGGGAGCGCGCTTTCACCAAGGTGTTAACTCCGTTCGAGGAATTCATCCATCGCCAGACAACCAGCGGCATGTTGCTGATGGGTACAGCGATAGTGGCATTGATACTAGCTAACAGTTTCATATCAGATGGCTATCTGCATTTTCTTCACACGCCGACATTTATTCAAGTTGGCTCTTGGAACATCAGCATGAGCCTGCATCACTGGGTGAATGACGGCCTGATGACACTTTTCTTCTTTGTTGTCGGTATGGAGTTGAAACGCGAAATGCTGGTAGGTGAACTTTCCGATATGCGCCAGGCGGCATTACCCATCATTGCTGCTATTGGCGGAATGGTGGTGCCCGCGTTGATCTATCTGGCTTTTAATCATTCGGGAGAAGCTGCACGGGGTTGGGGTATACCGATGGCTACCGACATCGCCTTTGCAGTCGGAGTGTTAGTCTTGCTAGCCAGACGCGTGCCTAAAGCACTGATCACATTTCTGGTGGCGTTAGCGATTGCGGACGACTTGGGGGCGGTGCTGGTAATCGCGATTTTCTATACTCATCAATTGTCGTTTGAGTGGTTAATAACTGCTGGCACGCTGCTGCTTCTGCTGGCTGTGTTGAATTTTATTGGTGTCCGCCGCGTACTGCCCTATTTTGTCGTAGGACTGCTACTTTGGTATGCACTGTTGCAATCAGGAGTGCATGCTACGCTGGCGGGTGTGCTCTGTGCATTCGCTGTGCCCGCACGCTCAAAATATGATCCAAGCTTATTCAGCTCGCGCATCAAGGAAATTCTCGTTCGCTACGATGCCAGCATCCTGTCTGGCAGTAATATAATGACCAACGAGAAACTTCATACGATCATTCAAACGCTGGAGAGTGGCGCACGCGGTGTACAGACACCATTGCAACGTCTGGAACATAGCCTGCATCTACCAGTAGCATTCCTGGTGATTCCAATCTTTGCCTTGTTCAATGCGGGCATCCCAATACATGTCGGCGAATTGAGCGAAACGTTGACGCACCCGGTGATGCTGGGCGTGATGCTCGGCTTGGTGCTGGGTAAATTCATCGGTATCACTGGCGCGTGCTGGCTGGCGTTACGTTTCAGTATCGGGCAACTGCCGAGTGGTACATGTTTTTCACAGATTGCTGCCGTATCGTTTTTGGGAGGTATCGGTTTCACTATGTCGATCTTCATCGCAGAACTTGGTCTTTCTGGCCAAGAAGAATTTCTGCTGATGGCTAAAACCGGCGTATTGGCGGCATCGGTATTATCAGGTGTGTTGGGTTACACTTGGCTGTGGTGGTTGGGGCGCAAGCAATTATGACGCGGCTAAGAAGCCTTTTCAACAGAGAATGCTGGGTGGACATTTATGCCGAGGTTAGGTCAATTGAAAAAATACCCGCCAACAGATATCGGGTAGAAATACGAATCAAACATCCCCTAAACTAACCGAATCTTTATACACTCCAGACGAAAAATAGCCATAAATATATACGGCCTTGTTAGCTTTGGAAACTTGGCAGAGATAAATTATTTTTAAGATTTTATTAAGTAAGCTTTAATTGTCGCGCTTACTATGTTTACGGTGCTAAGCTGGCCGAAAATTAAATAAAGGAAATCCATGAAAAAACTACTATTAATATTATTTCTAGTTTTTATAAGTACAAACGCAAGAGCTGAATGGGTCATGATTGGAGAGGATGATGCTTCTATCGTCTATGCTGATCCTTCAACCATGCGAAACAAAGGTGACTTGATCAAGATTTGGAGTCTTTATGATTTCTTAAAACCAAAGGATATGAGTGGTAAATCCTACCTTTCGATGGAATTGCAGTATGAGTTTGACTGCGGAAAAAAGCTATCCAGGAAGGCCTATATCATTTATTACTCAGCGAACATGGGTGGTGGTGAGAAAGGCTCTTTCAGTTATCCACCCAAACAATGGCATGAAGTAAAACCGACAAGCGCTAGGGAGAAAATATTTCATATGGTGTGTGGCGAGAATTAATCAGATACCGGGATTTCAATATCAACAGGTAACTCTCACGTAATTTTGGATTCAGAATATGTCAACAAAGCTTATTTGTGTATTGGGAGGAACCGGCTTCGTAGGTCAAAATTTAGTACGCAATCTTTGTTCTCATGGGGTAATGGTTCGGTTGCCGACAAGAAGTGCATATACGGCGGAGCATACATTCGCTTCTTTGCCTGTAGAAGTGATATCAGCGGATTTGCATGATTTAGATCAACTTATTAATCTGTTTCATGGTGTGGATGCAATCATTAATCTCGTTGGTGTATTACATGAACGGGGAGGGGAAACCTTTCAAAAGGTACATGTGGAATTGCCACTTAAAGTGATTGAGGCGGCAAAGATTTCCGGAGTAAGTCGATTAATTCACATGAGCGCACTAAATGCTGCACCAGATGGAAAAAGTTCCTATCTGCGCACTAAAGGTGAAGCCGAAAATTTGTTAAGGGGCAGTGGCCTTCAAGTCACTCTTTTCCGTCCCTCAGTGATATTTGGTGATGGAGATAGTTTTTTGAGCTTGTTTGGAAAATTGGCAAGGTGGTTCCCCGTGCTTCCGCTTGCGTGTGCTGATGCAAAATTCCAACCTGTCTGGGTTGAAGATGTAGCGCAGGCTTTAGCACAAAGCTTGAATGCTGTTGCCAGCATTGGAGAGAGCTTCGACCTCTGTGGTCCACAAGTATATTCCCTTAAGAAGCTGGTGGCATTCGCTGCCTCTTGTTGTAATAAATACCCGCTTATTATACCGCTACCCGATAAATTGGCTTACCTACAGGCTTGGTTGATGGAGTTGATGCCGACAAAGCTCATGACTCGTGACAACTTTTATTCAATGCATCTGGACAGTGTATGTAATTGCGATTTTCCTTTTGAAATATTACCTACAAGCCTGGAAGAAATTGCACCTCAATATATAAATTAATCTGGAAGCTGGGTTGTATTAGTGGAGCTAAATTGCCCAGTCCAGACGAAAAATTAGTCCAGTCTGCTGACTGCATCCTGTAACGTCTTGGTTCTCAGGCGTTCATATTGCTCAGTCACCATGGTATATAAGTGGCAGGGTATCTTCTCCACCTCATTCATCATCCAGCTTGAATTGACCAAGAAAGATGCGTGCTGATTGGAGAGGCGCTGCGGTAGTATAGATAGATTATTTGAAATTGACTGTTTCGTTTTAAAACACACGCAGTCAATTGGCTATTTCGCCAACAAATAGGAATCGATGTCGAACGAATCGGTTTGTTCCACTACCACGAGCAGGTTCCCGGGATTCACCTTCAGGAAATTACACAGCTTGGATAGAACCTCGCGGTCAAAACTGCTCACTTTGTCGAAGTAGTAGCGGTCTACTGTGGCACGTGCAATTCCCGTGGCCCTGCAAACATCAGATACTTTAAGACGCTTCGCGCCCAAGATAGTGGAAAGATGACAGCTAATCATGTGTAGAGTAAAAATTAATCGTTATCGGTCAATATATACTTATATTAGAATAATGTCTAGCTTGTTACTCAGAGACTCTGTAAGGTAAATTTATGAGTAAATCACCTTGGGCTAAATTTGACACCAAAAGCAGGTGAGTAACGAGAATCCTTTTATAGGTGAAAGCAGACCGTCGCATTAAACCATAAAATAAAAGTGGTTATATGACCGATGTTTGATCTCGACCCGTCTTATGATAGGTACAAACTTAAGACGAAAAAACAGCCCTGAATGCCAAAAATGCATTTGGGCTATTTTTGCGGAAAATTAATATCGCTCCGACCAAGGCTAAAAACTGGGATATTCCGATTAACAGTAATCGTACAGATTGAAAATTTATGTGAGTACGTGGAACTAATTTAGAATACAGTTATCTACTAATTAAGTAACGCAAGTTACTTCACGTTTCTCCTCCCTGAGCGTGAAATCTTAACATTACCTCTTTTTGTTAAGATTTTTAGCCCCTGCACCTGATGGTACAGGGGTTTTTTTTGTGTCCAGGCATCATCTTCAACATCATTAATGTAATTGGAAAATTAATGGGGATAGTCCCAATTTTAGATAAATCATATACTTATTATGTAAAAACAAGAACCCGATCAGAATTATTTAGGTCGATTATGAAATAAATAAGTTAACTTGCCAGTACCATGATGTGAGGTTGAACGTTTGATATTGATCACCTCTTCATGAGAAGGTTAGGTATTTTTTGCGGGCTTATTTGCTCAAACGCTTGCGTACGATCTTGACACTCTCTGTTTTGTGGCAGGCACGACGATAGGCAAGTAGAGTTTTCTGGGCGTGTCCAAGCACGCTGCCACGCGGGTAGTTACCAATTGAGTTCGCGATACCTGCAGGCAAACCAGTTAACAGTTCAAGGCCTTCAGAGACATGCTCTGCAGTGTGGATATGAAACATACCCTGATCAACAGCTTCGACAACACAACGATCCAGCATCAGGTGGCGACGGTTGCGGTGGGGTATCAGCACACCTTGACTCCCGTCCAACCTAATCTTTTCGCAAATTCTAAAGTAACCTTCAATCTTTTCGTTAATGCCACCTACAGGCAGCACTTCTCCGTGCTGATTGATTGCTCCAGTCACCGCGATGCCTTGCTTGAGTGGCAACCCTGACAATGACGAGATTAGCGTATAAAGTTCAGCGCAGGACGCAGAGTCACCTTCTACACCGCTGTACTCTTGTTCGAACACTATAGAGGCGTTGAAAGCGAGCGGGGCATTATTGGCGAAGAGGGTGGACAAATAATATTGCAGGATGAGCACACCTTTATCGTGGATCGGTCCTGACATTTCTACTTCTCGCTCAATGTTGAGTAGACCGTCCTCTCCGGCATGAGTGCTAGCCGTGACTCGTACTGGTAAACCGAATCGGTAATCTCCGAGGTTCACCTGGGTCAGGCTGTTTAGCTGGCCGGTTTTTTCGCCATATACACTAATCAGCAGATCACCCTCGATGATGGCTTCTTGCAACCGCCGGTCAGGATAATCGTGGCGCTTGATGCGTGCAGTCAGCGCCGCCTCGACATCCGAAACTTCAACTATGGGCGACCTGACTTGGCGTGCTGTGCGGGCATTGCACAATACAGTGCTTTCCATCAAAAGAGCTTCGGATCGAGAGAATATTGCACTTTGGCGAGTCTGATCATCCACATCGCGATGCATATCTTCCAGCAATCGCGCGATGGCAGCGGCGGAGAAATGTGGCAGCCCAAAATTGCGGCAGGTGTGTGCGACGAAAATCGCCGTCGCGCGGTAGGTATCTGTACTGGATGAAAAACTTTCTGCGAAATCTACCTTGACGCGGAAGCTACGAGCGAACTCTGGGTCTTCCTCCTGCAATTTGTAATATTGTTCGCGTGAGCCAATTAGCACGATCTTGACATCAACATTTAGCACCTCGGGTTCGAGTGAGACCATTGCAATTGGCGTATACGACGTTCCTGGTTCCTCAATTTGCAACTGGCCGCTACGCAGAAAACGCCGCAGTTTTTCCCAAACCAAACCATCGGCCAATAGGTCACGCAGATGCAGCATGAGGAAGCCACCATGAGCCCGATGTAAGCTACCAGCACGTATGCGCAGGAAATCGGTCATCAACACATTGTTATCTGTCTGGTACTCGATGCTACCGAACAATGGGCGGAACAGTGGATTGTCTTCGATGATTACCGGCGCGCTAGTTTGGCCGTCGTTGTCAACAACTAAGTTTATTTTGTAGCGGGATAAAACAGTGTTCAGTGCCTCGCGTCGGATATTGTCTTCCGAATCAGCAATATTGAAAAGCTCCAGATTGTCGAGAATATCTTGCATGACTTGGTCTAGATAGAGACCGAGCTTGACCGAGTCCTTAATCTGCTTCTTCAGATTGAGACGAATATCCAGAAATTCACGATCTAGAAGTGGCTTCACTATTTTGAGTCTCAATGCCGACAGTGCTTCGTTCATTGCATGTTCTTTCGGCCTTGTTTTCTCAAAATAGCGGTTGATCTCAAGGCGCAATTCCTGCTCAGCCTGGTCAATCTCTGCGCGACGTTTCTTCGGCATGGAGAGCATCTCTATTTCGGTCAGTGCTTGACCTTTCTTGCCACGCAAGGTGAAAACCATGTGTCCGCCTTCACGGTGCAGAGAAAATTTGCGCGCTTCTGCATAGGCGTCAAGATCGGCATAAGCCTTATCTTCCTCCTTCTTGTATGCTTTCTCTATGTGACCGCTTTCGGTCTTGAAATATTCCCCACCCAGATGCTGTGGTATTTCCGTCTGTAGCGATTTCATTACCCGTTCCATCATCTGTCTAAGCAGGCGACCTTGTCCTGCGGGCAGGCGAAGGGCGCGGGGGCGTTCCGGTGCATCGAAATTATGTAGGTAGCACAAGTCGGGCGGCACAGCCCGATTCATGGCAGCAGCCTGCATTGCTTGCTTCAATAGCGAAGAACGGCCGCTACCAACTTCTCCCAGCACAAAGAGGTTGAAATCTGGCTGGTCAGTTCCGAGGCCAAAACGGGCAGCCATCTCTGCGCGTTCTTGGCCAATCCATTGCATATCATACTCGAGCAATTCGGAAGTATCGGTGAATCCCAATGTATCTGGGGATATTGTCAGGCTAAGCTCAGTGGCAGTCAGATTTGTAATCGACATTCTAGTTTCCCCTAGGTGTTTTAAGCTTGAAGACTGTACGTTGGACGCGATTCACGATACTCAATACCGAAATTAGAATTATATTTAACAAGTTTAACATGGGAAATATTTGCATATTTTCAGTCACCGTAGTTGTTTGTACCGAAGGCTTCTATGACCAATCAAGAGACAGTCAGTGAGCCCAGTCTATACTTCCGAAACTGGGTCTATTGAGGTCTTTACGTCTAATCCTTGGGATTCCCGCTTCGAGCCAAAAGAAGACATTTGTACCTACCCGTACTATTATGCATATGCTGGTAGGTACACTTGTGGGGGAAAGTAAATGAATCAATTATCCAATAAAAATGTAAGCTATTTTTTGTTTAGTATTGACTGCTGGGTCAGCCTAAGAAGTATTCTACTTTTTCATGCTTATGGCAGTTGATCACACGATACGGAATTCAGTAAAGCAGCTCCGAGGATATAAGTGGCTTCCGTGGGTCGATGTGGTGCCATGGAGAAAATCCCCATGAGTGCTAACCGCAAGCCTCGAATCGGCCTCGCGCTAGGCAGTGGCTCGGCACGAGGCTGGGCACATGTAGGAGTCATTCGCGCCCTGGAACAAGCCGGCATCCGTCCGGATCTGGTGTGTGGAACGTCGGTCGGCGCGATGGTGGGAGCCGTATACGCGGCGGGCCAACTGGATAGTTTCGAACAATGGCTGATAGGCATGGATGTGAAGGATGTAGTGTCATTCATGGACGTGAGCCTGAGTGGTGGCGTGCTCAAGGGCGAACGACTCATGGATTTCTTTCGGAGCAACTTCGTAGATCGACCCATCGAGGAATTGGACTTACCTTTTGCAGCAGTTAGCACCGCGCTTCGCACCGGCAACGAGGTCTGGCTGCGTGAGGGATCGACAGTCGAAGCAATACGTGCCTCTATTGCCATCCCCGCATTGTTCACCCCAGTGCTGCGCGACGGTTTGATACTGGTAGATGGCGCACTCGTTAATCCGGTGCCTGTATCACTTGCACGTGCGATGGGTGCTGAGGTTGTGATCGCAGTCGACCTCAACTCCAAAAGTCAGGGTTCCCACGCGATCAAAGATTCTCAAGTCGAAAAACCACCAGACAGCACAATGGGTGAGTGGACACGAAAGATGCAGGAGAATCTGGGCGAGCTTGCTGCTATGTTTTCGTCAAATAGGCACGGTCTACCGTCATTGCATGACGTAATAGCCTCTAGTATCGATATCATGCAGGTTCGGATTTCACGCAGTCGTATGGCGGGCGATCCTCCAGACGTGATCATATCACCGCGGCTGGGCCATTTCGGCTTGCTAGAATACCACCGCGCAAAGGAGGCAATTGAGGAGGGCAAACATGCTGTGGAAGCAGCCATGAACAATCTCAATGTGCTCGAAAATTTGGCATGATGATCTCCGCGGCATGCAGAGTAAACTCCGTAAGGAGGCGTTTTGCAATACTACGGGCGCTGCTGATCCAGATATTTATTGGTCTGCGCTCTTGAGTACATTAAACAATTCATAAATCCTCACGTATCACCAATCTCTAACCGTTGAAGGTAATGGCAATATAGAAGAATTGTTTGAATACGTGCTCCTGGTCAAGGAATTTACTTGACGATACACATGCATTGGATGCGGTAACAAACTTCCCGAAATTCAACACGATGCTTGTCATTCTGCCTTTTTCAGGGCGAGTCTGGTACGTAATGCTTCCTACTTGATGAGGTGGTCCTTCGCAGCAGAAATTCGGATTTGTGAAAGCTCAATCAGGTTTTTGGCACCAGTCTTTTCCATAATATGCCCACGATGGATTTCCACGGTACGATAGCTGATACCAATCAGTTGAGCAATCTCCTTGCTGGAATGCCCCTCGACTGTTAACGCCATGACCTCTCGCTCGCGTTGAGTCAGTGTTGACAGTTTGTGGGATGCAATCTTGCAGGCTTCAACCTGCATTAATAACTGCACATTATGCTGTAATGCCTCTTGCACACGCTCCAACAACACCGATCCATGCACCGGTTTTGTCAGGAAGTCTATTGCGCCCGCTCTGATTGTATTTGCCGACATCTGAATACTGCCTTTGCCGGAAAGAAAAATGATTGCCAGATGAATGTCGCGACGTAATAATTCCTGTTGTAGCCTTTGGCCATTCATTTCAGGCATATCGACATCAAGAATGACGCAACCTCTCATGTCATCAGAGCATACTTCGAGAAAGCCTTTTGCACTGGAAAATGAAACGGTTTTGTAATTTGCGACACCAAGTAACATGGAGATAGATTCCCGCACTGCGGGATCATCATCCACAATATATACATATGTTTCTTTTCTCACGATGAGAGTGGTAGTGTAAAGTGGAAAGTGGCACCGGGGGTTTCTTGCGGATCAACCCAGAGTTTCCCACCGTTAGCTTCGATCAATGAACGGCTGATCACCAATCCCATACCAACGCCGTTCGATTTGGTTGTGAAAAATGGTTCGAAAAGACGCCGCACTTGCTCAGCGTTAAATCCAGGTCCATTATCCTGAAATGTAATTTGAGCAAGGTTATAATCTTTGATTATTTGCACGGTTACAGTAATAACTGGTAGAGACTCATCGTGATTCTGCATGGATTCGATTCCATTGCGCAGCAGATTCAACAGAACTTTATGCACTTGAGTGCGGTTGGCCCGAATCAGTGGCAGCATCTTATCCAGTTTGAACACGGTCTTAAATGGTAAATCATGCTCCAATTTTGCGGTGTCAATAATAAGCTGTATTTCCTTGTAGATATCAAAATCTTCGGCATGAGAGTCTTCTTGATTCAAGAGTACGATCAATTCATGGATGGACTTACCTGCACGAAGTGCTTGTTCGCCACTAGCTTTTGCAGCCTTTCGTATTTTATCCAGTTTAGGATTTTCGTCTTCAAGCATAAGCAGTATTGCTTGACTATATGAGGCAAGCGCAATCAATGGCTGATTCAATTCATGAGCTATGGCAGATGCAGTATGTGAAGCAATCTGTCGGCGGCTCAATGATTCTATTTGCTTCATTCTCTTTAGCGATTCCTTCTCCAACAATCTTCGTTCAGTGACATCAAATATCGACAAACGGGTATTGTTAGATGATTTGTCGAGGTTGGAGAATAACTGCACTATGCGATTTTGTTCATTTTTCCTCATCAACTCAAATTCGACGGAATTTTGGCTATCATTTGCGAATACCATCCTTAAATATTTATTGAAGGCAGGCCGACAATGTTTGGCTATAAATGATGCTAAATGTCGTTTGTACAGATTCACGCGGGCATCATTCAATAGCTCGGCAGCGACCCAATTAACTTCAATTATGGCGCCATCATTTGAAAGTGTGATGTAGCCGAACGGGGCATAGTCATAGAGTTCAAAATACTTCTGCAGCAATCCTTCCGTCTCGTTTCTGGCTTGCATCAACTCATTGTTCTGCATCTCTAGTTCTATCTGATACACTTGAAGCTCATGTAGGAGCTTTTTTTGATCTGAGGATTCGGGATCAATAGGTTTAAGATTTTGATTGAGTTTCGATTTCGCCTGCTCGCGCAGCTTTCGAGGTTGTGGATTTCTTGCTCTGGTGTTATTCATGGCTTGCTCTTCGAAGACTTAACGATTGCACTTCTCAAATCTGCTTCAAGTTTTTTCGCTGCGCTGATATCAGTAAAAGTAATTACTACTCCATCAATCACATTATCTAGGGTGCGATACGGCATAATTTTCACCTTGAACCAGCGACCGCCATTTGCGGTTATCTCCTTGACCGAGAATACCAGGGTACGTAGCACTTCCTGGGCATCCGCTTGAAGTTCGGGATATTCAAGATCTGTTTTGATGTCGCTCAAGGGTCGACCCACGTCACCGGGAATCAACTTGAAGATTTTAGTCGACTGATTGGTAAAACGCCTGACATACATGGCATTGTCGAGGAATACCGTGGCAATGTCCGTGCTGTCGAGAAGGTTTTTCAAATCATTATTGACCGTCGAAAGATCTTCAACCTTGGATTGGAGCTCGATATTGACCGTCTGCAACTCCTCGTTTAGTGACTGCATCTCCTCTTTAGAAGTCGTCAGTTCTTCGTTGGTAGATTGCAACTCCTCATTAGTGGATTGCAATTCCTCGTTGGTAGACTTGAGCTCCTCCTGCTGGGTTTGCATTTCTTCACGTACGGTTTGTATCTCCGTGTGTGCCTGTTGCAAGGCATACTCCAGTTCCGCCGATTGGTCATGCGCTGGTGGTTGCTTTCCGGAGGCAGACTTCACCGATTTAGTAGTAGCTAAATCGTGAAATACGATCATCGCCATCCCGCGTAATGCCTCGGGCTGTTCAATGGCATGCACGGTTATATTCAGTAATTTCGTGCTACCGTTCACCTCTATCTTGATGGACGACCGGGTGATCGTTTCCTTGTCTCGCAATGCTTTCGGCAATATCATGGCTAATTCATGCTGAAGCCCATTGCGAGCCATTGCATGTATGTTCCAGTTGGCTTTGCCCGCCGCAGGCTCAAGATATTTTCCGGTACGGCCACTGATATACAGAATATCTCCCTCACCGTTAACCAGCACTGCAGCTGGGGAAAAGTGCTGCAACAATAATTGATCAGCTAATGACTGAAGATTGATCTTCGAAAGCACCACTTTGGATTTCTTAGTTGTGGCAGTTGCAACGGGGAACAAGCGACTAGGAAATTCCACATCCTTGGGATGCACTTTGCTGTCTTTTCGCCGATAGAGTCTCACCTTGGCTTCCAGTGGCGTGTACAGTTCAGTGAAATTCCCTATATTCTCTGAGCTGCCCAAAAACAGAATACCATTGGGATTTAAGCAATAATGGAACAGAGGAAAAAGTTTTTTCTGCAATTCAGATCCCAAATAGATCAATAGATTGCGGCAGGTAAGAATTTCCAGTTTTGTGAATGGTGGATCCATGATGACATTCTGTGTAGCGAACACTACCATCTCGCGCACCACCTTGTTAACTCGGTAGCCATTCCCTTCCTCGATAAAATATCGTGCCAGGCGTTCTGCTGACAAGTCGGCCGCAATGTTTGCCGGATAGTAACCCTGACGCGCCTTGTCAATCGCATCAGCATCCAGGTCGGTAGCAAATATCTGTAACGTAATCTTGCGCTGTGGCTTGATACGATCCAGCACTTCATTGAAAGCAATGGCCAGCGTATAAGCTTCTTCTCCAGTAGCGCAACCCGCCACCCAGGCACGCATCACTTTGCCATTCAGGTTGTTTGCCAATAGTGTTGGTAGTACGTGCTCCTGCAGATATGCCCAAGCGTCTGGGTCGCGAAAGAAACTTGTTACCCCGATCAACAATTCATTGAAAAGTAAATCCAGTTCTTTGGGGTTTTCCCTGAGGTAGTGCACATAATCTCCAATCCTTTTTAGTTGATGAAGACCCATGCGCCGCTCAACCCGGCGATAGATAGTGCTCTTTTTATACTGCGAAAAATCGTGGCCGGTATGTGATCGCAACAGGATGAATATCTTATCCAGCGCGCTCTTCTGCGCTGCACTCTTGGGCTCA
>Ga0316187_10001399_pt1 | contig 20713 bp, 20 predicted proteins | sample CroRivburrow1_MG_FD_204927 | JGI IMG/M metagenome (GOLD analysis project Ga0316187, IMG submission 204927) | Coastal sediment microbial communities from Maine, United States - Cross River worm burrow 1 | ecosystem: Environmental > Aquatic > Marine > Coastal > Sediment | place: USA: Maine...
CTCGCCGAGCAGCAGCTTGACCGGCGACTGGAACACGTACAGCTCCTTGCCGTCGGGGCTGATCTCCATGGCGATGGCGCCCTTGATGCGCGTGTCCCCGGTGGAGAAGTTGGCGCGGAAGACCTCCTCGCCGGTGTCCAGATCGATGCCGGAGACGCTCTCCCAGTGGTTGACCAGGGCGTAGGCCACCCGGCCGTCCGGCGCCGGGGTGATGGTGAAGGGACCGGCGCCGGCGCCGTCGGGGATGGTGTAGATACGCTCGATCTCGCGCGCGCCTATGTCCACCAGCGCCAGCTTGTCCGGCTTCAGCCCGGTGAGCAGGTAATCCTTGGCTGCGGCCGGCTGGGTGGCCAGTGCCGCGACCGCGGCCAGTGCGGCGAGTGCCGGCGCGACGCTCTTGAACAGTTGCTTCATGGTCTTGCCTCCGCGCTCACTTGTCGCCCTTGGGGAACACCGACTGCAGTTTGCGCCAGTCGTGCTGCGCCGAGGCGGCGCCCGCGTTCCAGTCCGGGTAGGTGTTGATGGTGTCGGGCACCTGTGCCGGCCACCAGCAGGGATCGGAGCAGCCGTACAGATCGGCCTCCATCGGCTGGCAGAGGAAGGCCGTGCCGCCGAAGGGGTCGACCTCCCAGCCCGGGTCCAGGGTGCTCGTGCAACCGGCGATGGTGGACATGGTGTAGACCTCTTCGACCGCCGTCTGGCCATCGTTCGGGTCGCTGGATTTGCCCTCGCCGGCGGTCTGGTCGGTAGCTTGGCCAGCTTCCCGATCCAGCGCCTTTTCGAGCAGGTCGGCTTTTTTGTTGAGTGATTTGAGGCGCTTCACTGGATCGCCCTCCGGGGAGTGATGTGGCGCTCGAAGAACGCGGGATTATCGTCGATCAGGCGGCTGTAGACGCCGAGGCCGTAGTCCACCCAGTCGCGCAGGATGTCGCAGTAGTGGTAGGTCGGCCGGGTCGGCTCGCCGAACTGGGCGTAGGACTCGTGGTAGCAGCCGCCGGCGCAGATGTTGCGGATGCGGCAGCTGTCGCAGCCGCGCTGGCTGCGGTCGGCGGCCTCGGCGAGGAATCTGCCCAGCGCCGGTTTGTCGATGCCGCTGTCCACGTCGCCGTAGGTGGGCAGCTGCGAGCCGGTGAAGCGGTGGCAGAGGTTGAGCCCGCCATCCTTGTCCACCGCCAGCATGCCCACGCCTGCGCCGCAGGGCAGCACCTTGCGGGTGCCCTCGTAGAGATCGGTCATCAGCTGGTGCATGTTGGCGAAGCCGGTGTTACGCCCGTCCAGCGCGGCCTGCAGGTATTCATCGCCGAGCAGTTTCATCTGCGCGAAGACCTGTTTGAGTTCCTCGCCGTCCAGATTGAAGGCGGCGATCTCGTTGCTGGTCACCGGTGCGTAACCGACTTCGAAGAAGCCCAGCTCGTCGCGCAGGTGGTGGTGGATGCGCTGCAGATCGGTGTTGCCGTGGGTCAGCGTGACCCGCGCCCCCACCGGCCGGCTGCGGTAGCGGTCGATGAGCATGCGCGCCTTCTTCGACACCACTTGATAGGTGCCCTTGCCGCCCACGGTGATGCGGTGGCGATCGTGGATCGCCTGTGGGCCGTCCATGCTGATGGCGATGCTGAAGCGGTGCGCATCCAGCCAGTCGACGATGTCTTCGCTGAGCAGCGTGGCGTTGGTGGTCATGGAAAAATCCACGCCGACGCCCAGTTCATCGCAGCGCCGCTCGGTGTATTCGACCACCTGCTTGATCAGCGCCAGGTTGGACAGCGGCTCGCCGCCGAAGAACACCACGTTGATGCGCTCGCGACCGGCGCCCTCGCGCAGCAGCAGTTCGATGCTCTTCACCGCGGTGGCGAAGTCCATCTTCTGGCCGTTGGCGGGGGTGTCCAGATCCTCCTTGTAGCAGTAGCTGCAACCGAGATTGCAGCCGGTGTTGACGTTCAGCACGATGGTGCTCAGCGGGTAGTCGTCGATCTGCAGCTCGCGCCGCTGGCGGGCCTGCGGATCGCCGCCGCGGACGATGTCCAGATCGACGAATTCGCGGATGGTGTCGGCCAGGTCGCCGGGGCTGTAGCGCCCGGCGAACCGCTCGCGCACATCCGCCTCGCTCACCGAGCCGCGCTCGCGGAACAGATCCAGCACCTCGCCGCCCACCTCGTCCAGATCGAACAGTGCGGTGGTCGGGATGTGGAACAGCAGCCGCCGCTCGCCGAGGCGCAAGTCGTGGCAGTTATGCTCGACCAGATTCAGTGCTTGCATGATGGCTGTCCTCCGGCGTCGCTAGCGGATCGGCGGGTCGTTCCAGCGCTGCACGGTGACCACCAGTCGGCCACTGCCCTGCACCGCGCGCCCGGCGTCATCGACCGTGGCCTGAACCGTCAGCACACCGGCGTTGTTGGTGCTGAAGGGGCGCTCCGGATTGGGCCCGGCGGCGGCTGGCATGAACAGGCCGCCGTCCTGCATGACGCCGGCGTATTTGGCGTCCTGCAGAGATTCGGCGACCTCGTCGGCGTTGCCCACCGACCACGCCGCCGGCATCGCGCCGATGCGCAGATCGTCGTCGGTGCCGGGCTGGCCGTCGCCGCCGTTGGCATAGGCCACGGCGTCGAACTGCGCCGGCACCGGGGCCAGCGGGCCGCCGTTGCCGCCGACGCGGGCCAGCGCCTCGGCGGGCTCGACGCGCACCGAATCCACCTGCTGGTAGACGGTGAAGCTGGCCCCGCCCAGGTCGTGGGCACCGGCCGCATCGGCCGCCACCTCGACTTCCACGGTGATCGCATTGGCGCTGCTGGATACGGTCTTCAACACCGTCACCCCGCTACCCAGATCGGGCGTTCCGGAGAGACCGGCGCCGTGTACCGTGACGCTGGCTCTGGCGCCGGCGCGCAGGTGATCGGGGATCACCGCCAGCACGCCGCTGCCGTTGGCGCGCATGGCGCGCATGTCGGCGCCGATGGAATCCTGATCCGCGTAGTACCAGCGCCCCTGCAGGCGGCCCGAGCTGGCATCCAGCACCTGGTGCACGCTGCGCCCGCCCAGCTCGACGCTGGCGCGCCACTCGTAGCCGCTGTAGAGGATCGCCGAGCCGCTGCCGCTGACGCTGTCGCCGTTGGCGTAGTCCAGCTGCAGTTCGACGCTGTAGCGATCACCGCCCCCGGCGTCGACGCGCATGCTGCCGCTGTAGGCGCCGCTGCCCGGCTGGTGGCCGGCGAGCAGCCACTCGCCGGACAGATCCGGCGCCGGCGCGGCGCGCCAGGCCTGCCACTTGTCCTCGTCCAGCGGGTAGTGCGCGACCAGCGTCTGCGGCATCTCGCCGCTGGCGATCTCCCACCAGTTGCGGTCGCGGGCCAGCGCCTGATATTCGGTGGTCGGATACTGGCCGAGGTGGAAGTGCACCAGCTTTAGCCATTCGCGCTCGGTGCGCCGCTGCAGGCCGACCCGGGCATAGCTGTGGCAGCGCGCGCACATCACGCCGACCTGCTCATCCGGCTGGTTTTCGATCACGTTGTGGCGGCGCTCCAGCATCGAGCGCCAGGGCGCGGCCTCGCCCGGCGTCAGCCCGCGGCTGTCGCTGAGGTGCTTGACCAGCGCGGCGCGCTCCTCGCCGCTGACCTTGACGCCGTGGACGAGCATCATGCGCACCACGGTCATGTCCCAGCCCTCGGGCGTCTTGCGTTGCTCCTCGATGCGCGACAGGCCACCGCCGTCGGTGCGCGGGTGGCAGCTGGCGCAGCGCGCTTCGAGCACCTTGTCGCCGCTGACGGCAGCGTTGACCGTGAGCGGCACGGCCGGTGCGATCAGTCCCGCGCCGAGCAGCAGCGACGCGAGTGCGAGATGTCGTCTCATTTTTTCTCTCCCCCGGCTTTGGCGCCGCGTCCCGCTGGCGCGAGCCCGCGACGTGGCAGAAACGGCATGCCTGCGGCGCAGTCGAGAGCGCGCGGCACGCCGTTTACGTTAACCGAGGAAAGCGGCGATCCGGCGCGACTCACCGGAAAGTGTTAGAAGCGCGCGGCACAGGGGCTGCCGACAGGCGATTGTCGCCGCCGCCGGCGCTGCACTAGCATGCAGCGCATGCCCCAGCAAAACCGCCCCGCCCCGGCCTCCGCCACGGCGAGTCCGACCCCGCCGCTGCTGGCGCGCGGCGCCAGCTGCGCGCGCGAGGCACGCCAGGCCATCGCCGAACTGGCCGCGCAACTGCAACTGCCGGACCCGGCGCTGACGCTGTTCTTCTGCACCGCCGACTACCCGCTGCCGGCGGTCGCCGCGGCGGCGCGCGAACACTTCGCCGACGGCGCGGTGCTGGGTTGCAGCGCCGCCGGCATTATCACCCCGCAGGGCGAATACGCGGCCAGCGGGATCAGCGGCGTGGCCCTGTCGCGACGCGCCGTCACGGTCACCTGCGGGCTGATGAACGATGTCCACGAGGACGCCGCGTGGAAGGGCCGCAAGCTGGCCCAGCACCTGCGCGCCGAGCTGATCACCCGCGCCGGCGCCATCGACTTCGACAACAGCTTCGCCTGCATGCTGGTGGACGGCCTGTGCTACGCCGAGGAGCGCGTGGTCAGCGGCATCGCCAGCGCGCTGGGCGGGATCAGCCTGTGCGGCGGCTCGGCCGGCGACGATCTCGCCTTCGAGCGCAGCCACGTCTACCACGGCGGCCGCTTTCACCGCGACGCCGCGGTGCTCGCCCTGGTGCGCTCGCGGCTGCCCTTTCGGGTGTTTTCCTCGCACCACTTCGCCGGCGGCGAGCGGCGCATCGTGGTCACCCGCGCAGACCCGGAGCGGCGGCTGGTCTACGAGTTCGACGGCGAGCCGGCGGCCGAGGTCTACGCGCGGCTGGTGGGCACCACGGTGGACGAACTGCAGTACGGTTTTTTCGTCTCGCGCACCTTCGTCACCAGAATCGGCGACAGCCACTACGTGCGCTCGATCGAGGAGCTGGATCGCAGCGGCGCACTGAAATTCGCCTGCGCCATCGAGGAGGGCATGGTGCTGCGCGTGGCCAGGCGGCTCGATCCGGCGCAGACGCTGGCGCGAAATTTCAACGATGTGCGCGCCGTGCTCGGCGATATCGACCTTGCGCTGGGCTTCGACTGCGCTTACAACCGGGCGGAGCTGGCCGACTCGGCGGACATGCCCGGCGTCTCCGCCGAATTCCGCCGCAACAAGCTGGTCGGTTTCAGCTCCTTTGGCGAGCAGATCGACGCGATGCACGTCAATCAGACGCTGACCGGGGTGGCATTCGCGGTCGACGCCGGGGCAACGGGGGTGCGAACAGGCGATGGACGAAACGGCGAGCGGTGACGGCGGGCGCGACCAGCGGCGCGACGACGGGCTGGCCGCGCTGCGCGCCGAGGTGGCGCGGCTGAAGCGCATCAACGAGGTGCTCATGGACCGCAGCGAGCGCGACATGACGCCGCAAACCACTGCCTTCTCGCTGTTTCGCACCGCCGCCACGCTGGAGGAAAAGGTTCGCCTGCGCACCGCCGAGCTGACCGAGGCGAACCACCGGCTGCAGGCCGAGATCGCCAGTCGCCGAGCCGCCGAACAGGCGCTGCAACAGGCCAAGCGCGGCGCCGAAGAGGCCAACGCCAACAAAACGCGCTTTTTGAATGCCGTCAGCCACGACCTGCACCAGCCGCTGAACGCCGCGCGGCTGATGCTCGAAGCCCTCGACGGACAGCTGGATACCCGCGGCGCGCGGCGCATGGCGCACAAGATCACCCTCGCCCTGGGCAGCATGGAGAGCCTGCTCGCCAGCCTCACCGACATCTCGCGGCTGGAGGCCGGGGTCATCGTGCCGCGACTGCGCCACTTCAACCTGCGCGATCTGCTCGCCAATCTGGCCAACGAACACGCCCTGCTGGCACAGCGCAAAAAACTGCTGCTGCGCCAGGTGCGCCACGATCAGGTGATCCACAGCGACGCAGAACTGCTCGAACGCATCCTGCGCAACCTGCTCGGCAACGCCATCCGCTACACCGCCACAGGCTCCGTGCTGCTCGGCTGTCGCCGCGCCGCCGGTCGGCTGCGCATCGAGGTCTGGGATACCGGCCCGGGCATCCCGCGTGAGGCGCAGCGGCGCATCTTCGCCGAGTTCTGCCGCATGGACGACGCCCAGCCGGGCGCGGAGAAGGGGCTCGGCCTGGGGCTGGCGATTGCCGAACGCATCGCCGGGTTGCTCGACACGCGCATCGAACTGCGCTCCTGGCCGGGTTGCGGCAGCGTGTTTTCGCTCAGCCTGCCGCTGGGTGAGCGAGCCCGCGCCGCGGCCGAGCGCGTCATGCTGCAGCGCGCCGCAGGCGGCGGCGATGCCGCAGGCTGCCACGTGCTGGCGGTGGACAACGACGCCGCCAGCCGCGAGGCAATCGCCGCCCTGTTCACCAGCTGGGGCTACGCGGTGAGCACCGCCGCCGGCCCGGACGAGGCCTGGGCGGCGCTGCGCCGGCGGCCGGCGGACGTGCTCATCGCCGACTACCACCTCGACGCCGGCGCCGACGGTCTGGCGCTGATCGACAGCCTGCGCCGCGAGGGCGCCGTGGACTGCCCGACACTGCTGATCACCGCGGATCGCGGCGCCGTGCTGCGCGAAGCCGCCCAGCAGCGCGGCTGTCGGCTGCTCTACAAACCCCTGCAACCGGCGCGCCTGCGCGCGCTGTTGATGCATTTCGCCGAGCGCGCTAATCCACCGCCGCCGGGGCCATGCCCAGCTGGCGCGCTGCGAGCACCGCAGCGACGCGGTTGTGTACCCTGAGCTTGCGCAGCACCGCGCTGACGTGCGCCTTCACCGTCCACTCGCTGATCCCCAGCCGATAGGCGATCTGTTTGTTGGAGTGGCCCTCCATCATCATTTGCAACACCCGGCGCTGGCGCTCGGTGAGAGCCTCCGGCGCCGCCTCGCCGCCGCCGTCCGCAGCCTCTGCCACCGCTTCCGCAGCCACCTGGCGCAGCGCCTGCGCGGGGACGAAGATGCCGCCGGCGAGCACCAGCTCCACGGCGCGGCGGATGATCTCCTTGGATGAGGATTTGGGGATGAAACCGGAGGCGCCGCAGGCCAGGCAGCGCTCGATGGTGTCGCGGTCATCGTGGTGGGAAACCACCACAGTGGGGATGTCCGGAACGCACTCGCGCAGCGTCAGCAGGCCGGACAGGCCCTCGGTGCCGGGCACTTGCAGATCCAGCAGCAGCAGGTCGAAATCGTCGCCGGCGAGCAGCTCCGGCACGCCCTCGAAGCGCTCCACCTGCCGGCAGTGCAGGGCCGCGTCGATCTCCTCCAGTATGCCGCGCAGCGCCTCGCTCACGATGGGGTGGTCGTCGACGATCAGCACTCTCATGTCAGCCTCCGCAGCCGCCCTGCGCCACATCGAAAACCGCCGCCGCGGCGCGCTGCGCAGTCTAGCACGCGCGCCCGTTCTGGCCGGTTGCGGCGGGTTGGTCGGCGGACGGCGGCGGGTCGTCGCGCAGCAGACCGCGGTGGCGCAGCCAGGCGAGCGCGGCCTGCGGATCGGCATCCGGCGCGGTATCTGCGGCGACGGCGGCGAGCGCCTGCTGCGGCGAGCGCCGCTTGCCCAACTCGCGCAGTAGCGCCACCAGCGGCACGCCCTGCACCTGCCAGATGCCGCGCGGCTGATCGGCGGTGACCAGCACTTCGCGCGCCTCGACCAGATCGCCGTCGGCCACCGGCATGCGGCTCACCCGCGCCTCGCCGGACAGCCCCGGGTGGGCCGGCAGATCGTCCGGCCAGGCGCGCCGCGGCGCCCAGAAGTCGCCATCCGCCCAGCGCTGCTCCATGGCGTAGAAATCGCGCCCGGTGCGCGCCATGCGGATGAAGTCATGGCCCAGGCGATCGCTGTAGAAGCGCTGTGCCAGCGCGGCGCGCTGCGGCCGGCGCAACAGGGTGTTGAGGCTCACCGCCAGCGCCAGCGCGCCGCCCACCGCCTCGAACACGCCGTGTCCGGCCAGCGGGTCGATGCTCAGGGCCGCCTCACCGACGCGCGCCTGCCGCTCGCCCATCGGCGCCGCGCACAGCGAGGTGCCGGCGTCGCGCAGGTGTACGCCGCCCCGCTCGCCTGCCACCGGCGCGGCGCCGCGCAGCAGCTCGCCGGCCTGCGGCAGCCGCTCCAGCAGGGCCGTGTAGTGCGTCGGCAGGCGCTCGCCGGCGGGCAGCGGGCCGCGCTCGGCGCAGAGGAAGAACTGCAGCATGGCCTCGCCGCGCGCGTCGCGGGCGAACCACATCCAGCCATCCTCGAAGGTCTCGACGCGCGCCAGCGGCTCCGGCACCCGCGGGTAGCGCCAGCGACGCGCGATGCACACGCTGGCCGGCCCGCGCCGCCAGGTCAGGCCGCTGCGCGGCGCGCGGCGCCCGCGGGCGTCGACCAGATAGCCGGCGCGCAGCCGCTGCACGGCGCCATCCGCAGCGCGCCACTCGATTTGCCAGCCGGCGCCGTCGTCCAGTGGATGCGTGCCCTGCACCCGGCCGGCGTGCAACTGCGCGCCGCTGGCGCGGATGTCGTCGAGCAGGGCGCGATCGAAGCTCTGGCGGTCGACCAGGTGCTCGACGTTGCCGGCGAAGTACGTGCCGTTCCAGCGCGCGCTGCGCGCCACCCGCGGGCCGACGGCGGCCAGGGCTCGCTCGCAGCCGGCCCAGGCCAGGCCCTTGAGGGCGCGCTCGGCGAAGCCCTCGAAGGCCGGGAAGGGGCGCGGCGCGGCGACCAGCGCGACGCCGTGGCCCATGCGTCGCAGCTCGCGACACAGCACGGCGCCGGCCGGACCGCCGCCGAGGATGGCGATGTCGAAGTGTTCTGTGCTCACGGTACGCACCGCTGGCGACTTTGCTCGGCGGCAGTGTAAGCGCTGCTGTGGGGTGCGTCTGTCACCACTTGGTGGCAGGCGGCCGCCGGCGCTGGGAGGCGGGGAAGCGGGTGGCGATGCGCGGCGGCCACGACCGGTGGCCGCCGCGTGGGTTTGGCAGATCTGGCCTGGTTGATCGAGCCTGGCCGATCGGGCCTAGAAGTTGGAATTGCCGGGGGCACCCGGCGCGTTGTGCTGCAGGCGCTCCAGGGCGCGCAGCACGTCGAGGCGTGAGATCTGCCCGACGAGCTGGTTTTCCTCAATCACCGGATAGCGCCGGTAGCGGTCGCGGATGAAGCGCTCGGCGATCTCGACGATGCTGGCATCGTGCTCGATGGTTTCCACTTCGCTGGACATGAAATCCTGCACCTGGCCGCGCCATTGCGGATCGAAGCCGGATTTCAGGCCGGCCTGGATGCAGTCGGTGTCGGAGAGGATCCCGACCAGCCGGCCGCGCTCATCGACCACCGGTGCGCCGGTGACGGCCTTGCTCACCATCAGGCCGATCGCCGACATGATGTCCTGACCGGGGCTGAGGGTGACCAGGTTGGAGGCCATGTAGTCCTTGACCAGAACCGAGTGCAGCATTGTCTCGTCTCCTTGTGTGGCGCGGCATCGCGCCGTGGCCGCGCTAGAAGCGGCGGATGATGTGTTCTTCGCGCTGCGCGGTGGCTGTTGCGGCTGCCGCTTCGGCCAGGCGCCGCTTGCGCTTTTCGCAGGGATTGGAGCAGCGGCACTCGTGTCCCTGCATGCCGGGAATATTGCCGATGCCACCGCAGCTGCCCTTGATGGCGCGATTGCTGAAGATCACGCCGACGGCCATGCCGGCGATGGCGATGGCGATGACCACGAAACTGAGAATGAAAATCTGCATGGCGGCTAGTCCTCCCCGATCATCAGGGGTTTGAAGGCGTCGCTATATGCCGTTTCGAAGCCCGCTTCACCCTTGATTACAAAATAGGCCGGCAATTGCAAGCGCTGCGCCAGCGCCAGGCCGTCGCGCGGCCCCATCACCAGCAGCGCCGTAGCCAGCGCGTCGGCGCGCGCCGCGCGGGGCTGGACCACGGTCACCGAGGCCAGCGCGTGGCGAATCGGCCGCCCGTCGCGCGGGTCGATGGTGTGCGAATAGCGCACGCCGTCGCGCTCGAAGTAGTTGCGGTAATCGCCGGAGGTGGCGACCGCCGCATCGCCCACGGCGATGACCTGCTGCACCGCGCGCTCACCGCGGGTGGGCTTCTCCACCGCCAGCCGCCAGGCGTCGCCGCGCGGGCTCTGGCCGCGGCTGCGCAGCTCGCCGCCGATCTCCACCAGGTAGTCGAGGATACCGACCTCTTCGAGCAAGGCTGCGACGCGGTCCACGCCGTGGCCTTTGGCGATCGCCGACAGATCGACGTACAGCTCCGGCTGCGATTTGGCCAGTGCCGGTGGCGCGCGCTGCAGCGACAGCGACGCGGCGCCGCTGCGCGCCAGTGCGGCGTCGATCTCCGCCTGCGCCGGCGGCTTGTCGCGCCCGGCGTGCTGCCCCGGGCCGAAGCCCCACAGGTTGACCAGCGGGCCGACGGTGACATCGAAGGCGCCCCCGCTGAGTTCGCCGATCCGCCGTGCCTCGGCGACCAGCGCGACCAGCTCGGCGGAGACCGGGAACCAGTCCGCGCCGGTCTGGCGATTGAAGCGCGACAGCTCGGAATCCGCCCGATAGGTGGACATCTGCCGATTGACGGCGCGCAGCTCGGCGTCGATGTCCGCGGCGAGGCGCTCCCGCGACAAGCCCTCCGGCGGCGCCGCCACCACGATGCTGTAGCTGGTGCCCATGGTGGCGCCGGAGAGCCGCCACGGCTCCGGCCCGCTGCAACCGGCCAGCGGGCTGGCCAGCAACACAGCGAACAGCAGTACGGCCAGTCCCGTCGCGCCGAAGATCGCGCCGCCCGTCCGCCAGCGGGCAAAAAAAACCACCGCGACACCGGCGGTGTCGCGGTGGTCACGACAGGGGGGATCAGCCGCCAAAGTCATCGAGCAGGATGTTCTCGTCCTCGACGCCCAGATCCTTGAGCATCTTGATCACCGCGGCGTTCATCATCGGCGGTCCGCACATGTAGAACTCGCAGTCCTCCGGCGCCGGGTGGTCCCTGAGGTAGTTGTCGTAGAGCACTTCGTGGATGAAGCCGGTGTAGCCCTGCCAGTTGTCCTCGGGCAGCGAATCGGACAGCGCCAGATGCCATTCGAAGTTGTCGTTCTCCGCGGCCAGCTTGTCGAATTCCTCGACGTAGAAAGCTTCGCGCAGCGAGCGGGCGCCGTACCAGAAGGTGATTCTGCGCTTGGAGTTCAGTCGCTTGAGCTGATCGAAGATGTGCGAACGCATCGGCGCCATGCCGGCGCCGCCGCCGACGAAGACCATTTCGGCCGCGGTTTCCTTGGCGAAGAATTCGCCGTAGGGGCCGGAGATCTCCACCTGATCGCCCGGCTTGAGGCTCCAGATGTAGGAGGACATCAACCCCGGCGGCACATCCGGATTCCTCGGCGGCGGGCTGGCGATGCGCACGTTGAGCATGATGATGCCCTCTTCCTGCGGGTAATTCGCCATCGAGTAGGCGCGCAGCACCGGCTCATCGACCTTGGATTCATAGCGCCAAATATCGAATTTGTCCCAGTCCTCGTGGTACTCCTCCGGCACCTCGAAATCCTTGTACAGGATGTGGTGCGGCGGGGCTTCGATCTGAATGTAGCCGCCGGCGCGGAAAGGCACCGATTCGCCGTCGGGGATCTCCAGCACCAGCTCTTTGATGAAGGTGGCGCGGTTGTCGTTGGAGCGCACAGTGCACATCCACTTCTTGACCCCGAACACTTCCTCCGGGATGGCGATCTTCATGTCCTGCTTGACCGCCACCTGACAGGAGAGGCGCTCGCCCTCGCGCGCCTCGCGCTTGCTGATGTGGCCGGTCTCGGTGGGCAGCAGCGAGCCGCCGCCCTCGAAGACCCTGACCCGACACTGGGCGCAGCTGCCGCCGCCGCCGCAGGCCGAGGGCACAAAGATGCCCTGATTGGCGAGCACGCCGAGCAGCTTGCCGCCGGCCGGGGTTTCCACCTCGCGCTCGTTGTTGATGAGAATCTTCACGTTGCCGCTAGCGACCAGCTTGGATTTGGCAAACAGGATGACTGCTACCAGTGCCAGCACGATTGCGGTGAAGAAGGTTACGCCGAGTCCGATTTCTACCATTGTTCTGCCCCGTCCTCTCTACCGCGCCCTAGAGCTGAATGCCCGAGAAGGCCATGAAGCCCAGCGAGCACAGGCCCACGGTGATGAAGGTGATGCCCAGACCCTGCAGGCCCGCCGGCACATCGCTGTATTTGAGCTTCTCGCGCACCCCGGCCAGCGCGGTGATCGCCAGCGCCCAGCCGAAGCCGGAGCCGATACCGTAGGTCACGCTTTCAGCGAAGGTGTAGTCGCGCTCGACCATGAACAGCGAGCCGCCGAGGATGGCGCAGTTCACGGTGATCAGCGGCAGGAACACGCCGAGCGCGTTGTAGAGCGCCGGCACATACTTGTCGAGAAACATCTCGAGGATCTGCACGATGGCGGCGATCACGCCGATGTAGCTGATCAGGCCGAGGAAGGTGAGATCCACATCCGGCAGGCCGGCCCAGGCCAGCGCGCCCTCGGCCAGCAGGCCGTTGAGGATCAGGTTGTTGATCGGCACGGTGATCACCTGCACCACCATCACCGCCACGCCCAGGCCCAATGCGGTTTCGATCTTCTTCGACAGCGCCAGAAAGGTGCACATGCCGAGGAAGAAGGACAGCGCGAGGTTCTCGATGAAGACCGATTTGACGAACAGACTGAGCAGAGCTTCCATCAGGCGCGCTCCCCGTGGCCGTGGGCTTCGTGGATCTGGTAGTCCGGCTTCTCCTGTTGCGCCGGCTTCCAGGCGCGGATCGCCCAGATCAGCAGGCCGATGATGAAGAAGGCCGAGGGCGGCAGCAGCAGCAAGCCGTTAGGCTGGTACCAGCCGCCTTCGCTGACCACCGGGATGATCTGCTCGCCGAACAGCTTGCCGGCGCCGAACAGCTCGCGGATGAAGGCCACCACGATCAGGATCAGGCTGTAGCCGAGACCGTTGCCGATGCCGTCCCAGAAGCTCGGCAGCGGCGGGTTGCTCATGGCGTAGGCTTCGGCGCGGCCCATGACGATGCAGTTGGTGATGATCAGGCCGACGAACACCGACAACTGCTTGGCCGTGTCGTAGGCGAAGGCCTTGAGGAACTGATCGACGATGATCACCAGCGAGGCGATGATCGTCATCTGCACGATGATGCGGATACTCGACGGCGCGTGGTTGCGGATCGCGCTCACCGAGAGGTTGGAAAACGCCGTCACCGTGGTCAGCGCCACCGACATCAGCAGCGCGGTCTTCAGTGACGTGGTCACCGCCAGCGCCGAGCAGATGCCGAGAATCTGCAGGGTGATGGGGTTGTTGTCGATCAACGGATCGACGACGAGTTTCTTGGTGTCGCTCACGCCTCACCCCCTTCGCGCTCGATGTTGTCCAGATAGCTGCCGAAGCCCTGCTCGCCGAGCCAGAAGCGCAGCAGGTTCTCCACGCCGCGGCTGGTCAGCGTGGCGCCGGCCAGGGCGTCGACCTTGTACTCCGCATCCGGCGTGTCCGGGCCGACGACGCCCTTGACGATGCTGATCACCAGCTCACCGTTCTCGTCGAACAGCTGCTTGCCGGGCCACAGGCCGCGCCAGCTGGGATTGTCGACCTCGCCACCGAGGCCCGGAGTCTCGGCGTGCTCGTAGAAGCCGAAGCCGGCCACCGTGCGGCCGTCGGCCTCCAGGGCGAGAAAGCCGTACAGCGTCGACCACAGGCCGTAGCCATGCACCGGCAGGATGTAGGTGTCGATCTCTTCGCCATCGCGCACCAGGTACACCAGGGCGCGGTCGGCGCGGCGCTTGATGCTGGCGATGTCCTGCTCCCGCGACAGCGAGGTGCTCTGCGCCGGATCCTTGGCGGCCTTGCGCTGGTCGTAGGCAGCCGAATTGCCGCCGTCGACGTAGTCTCCGGTCTGCAAATCGACGACGCGGGTTTCGATCTGCTTGAACAGCTCATCCACCGATCTGCCCGGCTCCATCAGCCCGGCGATTTCGAGGATGTTGCGGCGCTTGTCCAGCGCCTTGTTGTATTCCTGCTGGGGTTTCAGGAGCACCGCCGCGGCGGAGACCAGAATCGAGCAGATCAGGCACAGCGCGGTGGCCACCGCGACGGTTTTCTTGGTGCTGTCGTTGGGCAGCGCGAGAATGTCTTTGATCACGATTTCTCTCCCTGCCTCAATTGGCCTGCCGGCGCGCCAGGCGGCGACGCACGTTGGCCTGGATGACGAAGTGGTCGATCAGCGGGGCAAAGATGTTGGCGAACAGAATGGCCAGCATCATGCCCTCGGGGAAGGCCGGGTTGACGACGCGGATCAGCACCACCATCACGCCGATCAGCGCGCCGAAGATCCAGCGACCGGTGTCGGTCATCGAGGCGCTCACCGGGTCGGTGGCCATGAACATCATGCCGAAGGCAAAGCCGCCGACCACCAGATGCCAATACCAGGGCATGGCGAACATCGGGTTGCTGTCGCTGCCGATGAGGTTGAACATCAGCGAGGTGGCGATCATGCCGATCATCACCCCGGAGACAATGCGCCAGGAGGCGATGCCGGTGTACAGCAGGAAGCCGCCGCCGAGCAGGATCGCCAGCGCCGAGGTCTCGCCGATGGAGCCCTGGACGAAGCCGACGAAGGCATCCAGCCAGCTCAGCTGTGCCGCCACCGCACCCATGCCATCGGCCGCGGCGATGCCCAGCGCGGTGGCGCCGGAATAGCCGTCGACGGCCGTCCACACCGCATCGCCGGACATCTGCGCCGGGTAGGCAAAGAACAGAAATGCGCGCCCGGTGAGCGCCGGGTTGAGAAAGTTCTTGCCGGTGCCGCCGAACACCTCCTTGCCGATCACCACGCCGAAGGTGATGCCCATCGCCACCTGCCACAGCGGGATGTCCGGCGGCAGGGTCAGCGAGAACAGGATCGAGGTGACGAAGAAGCCCTCGTTGACCTCGTGGCCGCGCACCGTGGCGAAGATCACCTCGGCGATGCCGCCGATGATGAAGGTCGTCATGTAGATCGGGATGAAATAAAAAGCGCCGTGGATGAAGTTGGCCCAGAAACTGTCGGGGTTGTAGCCGACCACATCGAGGAAGAAGCCGCGCCAATTATCGACCGTGCTCAAGCCCAGCTCGGCCATCGCCGAGTTGGCCTGAAAGCCGGCGTTCCAGCAGGCCATGAACATGATCGGAAAGGTCGCCAGCCACACATAGCCCATGACCCGCTTGAGATCGAGGGCGTCGCGCACATGGGGGGCGCGCGGGGTGACCTCCGGCGGGCTGTAGAACAGCGTGTCGACCATTTCGTAGAGCGCGTAATACTTCTGCAGGCGCCCCCCCTTGGTAAACAGCGGCTCCAGATTGTCGAGTACTTTTCTGAGCGCCACGTTCAACCCTCCTTTTCGATCTGTTCGAGGTTGGCGCGCAGCACCGGACCGTATTCGTACTTGCTGTGGCAGATGAAGGTGCACAGCGCCAGGTCTTCTTCATCCAGCTCCAGACAACCCAGCTTCTGAGCCATGTCGGTGTCCTTGACCAGCAGCGCGCGCAGCAGCGGCGTGGCGAGGATGTCCAGCGGCATCACCTTCTCGTAGCCGCCCACCGGCACCATCGCCCGCGGGCTGCCGTTTTGGCTGGTGTTCATGTCGAAGCGCCGCTTGCGGTCGATGCTGTTGAAAAACACGTTGAGTGCCGAGAACCACGGCAGCGTCGGGTTCAGCCAGTGCAGGAAGTGACGCTTGCGGCCCTCGGCCAGCGCGGTGATCTGCTGATTGTAGCGGCCGAAGTAGGCGCCCCAGGCGATCGCCCGGTGGCCACCCAGCAGCGAGCCGGAGACGACCCGCTGCTCGCCGCTGCGCAGCTCGCCCTCGACCAGATCGTCGATATTCGCGCCGAGCCGCGTGCGCAGCAGGCGCGGGCGCTCGACCATCGGTCCGCTGAGGGCGACCACGCGCTCCACCGGCAGGCGACCGCTGGCGAACAGCTCACCGACGGCGATCACATCCTGATAGTTGATGTGCCACACGGTCTTCTCCGCGTGCACCGGATCGAGAAAGTGGATGTGGGTGCCGGGCAGCCCCGCCGGGTGCGGGCCGTCAAAGGCGTGGTAGCTAACCCCCGCTGCATCGCTCACCGGCACACCGACGTTCGGCGCGGTGCAGACGAAGAGCTTCTCCGCCAGTTTGCTCAGCAGGGCCACGCCATCGAGGAATGCCTGCGGTTTCTCGGCGATCACCACCTGCGGATCGGCGGCCAGCGGGCGCGTGTCGATAGCGGTGACGAAGATCGAACTCGGCGTGCTGTCGACCGCCGGGATCTTGCTGTAGGGACGGGTGCGCAAGGCCGTCCACAAGCCGGATTCGACCAAGTTGTCGCGCACCGTGGCGGCATCCAGTGAGGGGATGGCCTCCCTGGCGCAGGTTTTGAAAGTCAGCGCCTCGTCGCCATCCAGCTCGATGACCACCGACTGCAGCACGCGCCGCGCGCCGCGGTTGATCTTCTTCACCAACCCGGCACCCGGCGCGGTGAATTGCACCCCCGGATTCTTCTTGTCGCTGAACAGCGGCTCCCCCAGCTTCACGCGGTCGCCCTCGGCGACCAGCATGGTGGGCTTCATGCCATGGTAGTCGCGCCCGAGAATGGCAACGGTCTCGACCGCCGCCCCGTCCTCGATGCACTGCTCGGGAGTCCCGGTCACCGGGATATCCAAACCTTGTGTGATGTTCATCCGCATCCCTATCCACGCGCCGCTTGCGCAGCGGTGGGTCACTAGAGCTGAAACTGGGCACCGGCGTTGTGCAACGCACAACCGCGGCGCAGGCGTGGGGAGTTTTTGGCGCGCGCGAATTATACCCATAAAGGAAGATATTGTTAACCGCCAGCGCATCCGCTATCCGAATCCCCGCCGCCCTCTGATTGCCGCACTGCAGCAGAGAATAGCGGGCACGCAGCCCTTCTGCACAATCCTCAAGACGCGGGCGCAGCGGCCGATCTACGTACGCACAGCAGCCATCGCAGTGAACCGGCGCCAGCGTCGCGACCTCCAAGGCGATGTGCCGCGAACCGGAGGGATGCCGATGAAAGACTGGCTATGGAACAAGATCGTCGACTGGCTCAACCGCGAGCGCCACGACCCGGAGTGCCCGCCGTCCGACTACGACCGCCTGTGCTACGAGATCCGCCCCGGCGACGTGCTGCTGCTAGAGGGCCGCGCGCGGGTCAGCGAGGTGATCAAGTACGTCACCCTGAGCAGCTGGACGCACACCGCGCTGTACATCGGCCGCCTGCACGATGTGCAGGATCCGGCCACCCGCGAACGCATCCGCAGCCTGCACAACCCGGATCCGGACGCACAGCTGATCGTCGAAGCGCAACTCGGCGAGGGCACCATCGTCCGCCCGCTGGCGGTGTACCGCCGCGACCACCTGCGCATCTGCCGCCCCAATCGCCTCACCCCGCAGGATGCGCAGCGCGTCATCGACTACGCCGTGGCGCGCCTCGGCCACGACTACGACCTGCGCCACATCATCGATCTGCTGCGCTTCATGCTGCCTTGGAGCGCACTGCCGCGGCGCTGGCGCTCCTGCCTGTTCGAAAAGCGCGCCGGCGCGTCGACGCGCACGATCTGCTCGACGCTGATCGCGCGCGCCTTCTCCTCGGTGCGCTACCCCATTCTGCCGGTACTACGCCATGACGAAGCCGGGCGAATCCAGCTCTATCGGCGCAGCAGTCGGCTGATCACGCCGCGCGACTTCGACTATTCCCCCTACTTCGACCTCATCAAATACCCGGTCTTCGACTTCGACGAGCTGGCCCTCTACCGCCGCCTGCCCTGGGGCAGAGACGGCCTGCGCGCCGACGCAGCAGCGGCGCAACTGGCCAGCGATCCACTACTGCAGGGCGCCGAGGGTGGCGGCGCAGCGAGCGACAGCACCGCAGCCGACGGCGAGGCGACTCCGCCCGACCGCGGCGCGCCGCGAGCCGCAACGGGCTGCGCAGAGATCGACCACCGCGCTCCGGCGGCGAGTTGCGCCCTGCCCGGCGGGCTGCCCACCGAGAGTGCAGAATCCCCCCGCGACGGCTACCAGCCAGCCTGAGCCACAACGCACGACGCCCGCGGAGCAGCCCCCGCGGGCGTCGTCGAATCTGCGAATGCGGCCGATAGCCTGCTGTAACTACAGAGCACCTCAAAAAATCCGGACTTTTTTGTGAGTTCAGGGAAGCACCGCGCGCAGCACCGCAGTGTCTGTGGGAATACACGAGTCTTTGAGCACGGCGCTGGCGCCGCAATCGCGGCAAAGGACCAGTTCTAGGGCTGCTCTACATGGTGTGCGTGGGTCGATCCACGTGCAGGGCACCGGCCAGATAACCCTCGATACGGTTGCGCGTGGCGCCCTTGTCCTGCTCCGCAAACTGTACGCCGATACCTGCGGTCTTGTTGCCCTGGGCGCCGGAGGGCGTCACCCAGATGATCCGTCCGGCCACCGGCAGGCGCTCCTTGTCATCCATCAAGGTGAGCAGCATGAACACCTCGTCGTCGAGGCGATAGCTCTTGGTGGTTGGAATGAACAAGCCACCGTTATGCACGAAGGGCATGTAGGCAGCATACAGCGCGCCCTTGTCCTTGATGGACAGGGAGAGAATCCCCTGGCGGCCCTGACTCATGTGAACTGGCTCCTGATGGCGCGTCTCTCTCAGCGCTGCCGGACGGCGAACAGGCGGCTCGCCTCCAGTAGCAGGCCCTCAAGCACATTGTGCGCGTTCAGGCCCTGCAGCTCCCGCGCGTGTAGCTGCTCAAGCTGTTCTCGGAAGTCCAGCAACTTTCTTGAGTTTATGTGCTGTGCCGCCGCCTGCATAGCACCGGCCCGTGATGGCCTGCGCAAGCCTGTGCTACAGCCTGGCCCGTCGCTTCCCGGCGCCACGCCGGCGTCGCTTGCGCCGCGCGGGCGGAGCGCGGCGAGGCGCGCCAGTTCCGCGCTGCTCGCCAGCAGCCATTGCAAGGCCGGCCGCAGCCCCGCCGCGGCCCATTGCTCGGCGAGCAGGGTCGGGTCGGCGCGCCGCTCCAACAACGCCAGCCACTGCTCCGACCACTGCGCCGCAGCCTCCAGCGCACCCTCGCCGGCGAGCAGGCGGCGCGCCAGCAGCGGCGCGCCGGCAGCCTCATCCAGCGCCTGCGCACAGCGCTCCGGCGGCCATTCGCCGCCCAGCCAGGCCAGCCCCTCGGCGCGTGGCGGTGGGCTGATCAACAGGCGCTGACAGCGACTGCGCACGGTCGCCGGCAGCGCGCTGGCGCGCGCGCTGAGCAGGGCGATGAGGCTGCCCGGCGAGGGTTCCTCCAGAGTCTTCAGCAGGCTGTTGGCAGCGGCGATGGTCAGCGCATCGGCCGGCTCGATCACCGCCAGCTTGTAGCCGCCGTACTGCGGCGTCAGCGCCAGTTCCCCGCCGAGCTGGCGCACCCGCTCGATGCCGATGGTGGTCTTGCCCTCCTCGGGGCGCAGCTCGATGCGATCCGGATGGTTGCCGGCGGCGCGCAGGCGACAGCCGCGACACTCGCCACAGGGCTCGCCATCCGCGCCGGGCCGGGCACAGAACAAGGCCGCGGCGAGGCGCTCGACAAAGGCGCGCTTGCCCACCCCCGGCGGCCCGCAGAGCAGCAGCGCGTGGGGCATGCGGCCCTCGCCCTGGCGCCGCCACAGCGGCGCCCAGGCAGCGCGCTGCCACGGCAACGGCGGCCAAGATAGCGGCCCACCGGATTCAGCCATCGGCGCTCTCCAGCAAGGCATCCAGGCACTCGCCCAGCGCATCCCGCACCTGCTGCAACGGCTGCGCGGCGTCGATCACCCGGTAGCGCGCCGGCTGCGCCGCGGCGCGCTGCAGGTAGACAGTGCGAACGCGCTCGAAGAAGGCCGCGCGCTCGCGCTCGAAACGATCCAGCACGCCGCGCCGTCCGGCGCGCGCCATGCCCAGTTCGACGGGGGCATCCAGCAGCAGTACCAGATCCGGGCGCAACTCACCCTGCACCCAGCGCTCCAGCTCGGCGATCCGCGCCAGCGGCGCGCCGCGACCGCCGCCCTGATAGGCGAAGCTGGCATCGGTGAAGCGGTCGCTGAGCACCCAGTCACCGCGCGCCAGCGCGGGCTCGATAACCTCGGCGATGTGCTGGGCGCGGGCGGCGAACATCATCAGCAGCTCGGCATCGGCGCAGGGCGCGCCGCGCGCCGGATCGAGCAGCAGGTCGCGCAGCGCCTCGCCGAGTGCGGTGCCGCCGGGCTCGCGGCTGCAGATCAGTGGGACTCCGGCGGCGCGCAGGCGCTCGGCGACGAAGGCCAGGTTGGTGGTCTTGCCGACCCCCTCGCCGCCCTCCATGACGATAAAACGGCCGCGGCGCAGCGCGGCACTCACTGCGCCGCCCCGCCGCCGGAGCGACGCAGACGGCTGGCGTCACCGCCGAGCTGGAACTCGACGACCGCCGCCTCGTGCTCGGCGAGGTTGCGCGAGAACTTGTGGCTGCCGTCGCCGCGGGAGACGAAAAACAGCGCGTCGGTATCCGCCGGGTGCAGCGCCGCCTGGATAGCCGCACGGCCGGGCATGGCGATCGGCGTCGGTGGCAGGCCCTTGCGGGTGTAGGTGTTGTAGGGGGTGTCGGTGCGCAGATCGCGGCGGCGGATATCGCCATCGAAACCGGCGCCGAGGCCGTAGATCACCGTGGGGTCGGTCTGCAGTTTCAT
>Ga0316187_10001401_pt1 | contig 20703 bp, 21 predicted proteins | sample CroRivburrow1_MG_FD_204927 | JGI IMG/M metagenome (GOLD analysis project Ga0316187, IMG submission 204927) | Coastal sediment microbial communities from Maine, United States - Cross River worm burrow 1 | ecosystem: Environmental > Aquatic > Marine > Coastal > Sediment | place: USA: Maine...
CACAAGGCGCACGGCGCGAGGTCGACAATCTCGTCAAGGCCCAGATCGAGCGGGTTCTGGCAGATATACAGATCGTGCAGCGGGAAGAATTTGACGTCGTACGCGACATGGCCAGCATGGCGCGCACCGAAAACGAAGCATTGCGCGCGCGCATTGCCGAGCTGGAAGCAAGGTTCGAAGCGCTGCAGTCAAAACCTGCACCGGCTGCAAAAAAGAAAGCTGCTGCAAAGTCTTCCACGCCCAAGAAGTGAATTCTATACGCTGAAAACTGATTTATCCCCATTGCAGTGTGGAGGAATCACAGCTTATCGCCGCCGACTCTTGCGGCGCAGCGGAACATTCGTCAATTTCTGTACACGACTTGATTCGTTGCTTGTTGCAGCGATTCAACACTGTAGTATCTTGAAATCATCAGATTGCAGACAAGATGCTCGGTTACCAGAAGATTGAGCAACTCTATGTGTTCCTGCAGACACAGATTGCTTTCAGGAGCGACGAACATGACGGTAGCACTGGCAATAAAGCATGATCTGGTTCATCCGCTTGAGACCGTGGAGCTGCTGGCTTCGCGCAACGAATGGTTCGTCGACCGTTCAGCCGATGATGAAATCAACATGATCGTCGCCGGTTCATGGACGGATCTGCATTTGTCACTCAACTGGAATGCCCAGCTTGAAGGTCTGCATCTGGCATGTTCGTTTGATCTGAAGGTCCCCGAGGGCCGGCGCGATGAAATCGTGCGGCTTGTGGCCCTGATCAACGAGCAGCTGTTCTTCGGCCACTTTGACGTGTGGCGCAATGAAGGATCGCTGATGTTCCGCAATTCGCTGCTGCTGACCGGGCAGGCCGATCTCAATGAGGCCCAGTGCGAGGCATTGGTACATACCGCGCTTGACGCCTGCGAACGGTATTTCCCGGCTTTCCAGTTTGCCATCTGGGCGGGAAAGACGGCAGAAGATGCTATCCGGTCCAGCTTGCTGGAAACCGTCGGCGAGGCCTGATCCATGTCACCTGCTCCCAGTTTGTCAGGACGTCTCGTTCTGATCGGTGCCGGCAAAATGGGAACGGCAATGCTGCAGGGCTGGCTGGAAGCAGGCGTCACAGGCGATCAGGTAACAATTTTCGACCCTGCCCCGCCGCCCGAAACCATGGCGGTGATTGCGCACCATTCAATCAGCCACAATCCGCCCCTGGACAGCGTCGACGGTGTCGAGGCCATTCTGGTCGCCGTAAAACCTCAAATGGTGGACGAGGTGCTGCCGGCCATGGCTGATCTGGCCAGAGGCAATCCGCTTGTTGTGTCTGTTGTGGCAGGCAAGACGATTGCCGCATTCCGGCAGCACTTTGGTGACACGACACCGGTTATCCGCACAGTTCCCAATACGCCTGCCGCTGTCGGGCGCGGCATTACGGCGATGGCTGCAAGTGATGGCGTTTCGGCCAGACAGTCAGAACTGGCAATAGCGCTGCTGGCATCGCTGGGCGAAGTGGTCACGGTAACCGATGAGGCCCTGATTGATGCCTGCACAGCCATTTCAGGGTCAGGGCCCGCCTATATCTTCTACATGACCGAATGCATGACGGCGGCGGCGATGAAGCTGGGTCTGCCGGCCGACATTGCAGAACAACTGGCGCGCGCCACTGTTGCAGGTGCCGGCGAACTGATGCGCGCGACCGGCACACCGGCTGGGATCTTGCGCGAAAACGTCACCTCGCCCAAGGGCACCACTCACGCAGCACTCCAGGTCCTGATGGCTGATGAGGACGGCATGAAACAGCTGATGATCAGGGCAACGGCAGCAGCCGAAAAGCGGTCCCGCGAACTGGCAGGCTAAATCAGCACGCGCCAATCCGTCAGCTTGTGTTCAACGTTTCCACATTGCAATCTGAAAACTGATACACGGAGCCAACAGGAACCTTGTCATGGAAGAGCGCCAGAACGCTATTGTAAGTGCTACATTTCGACTGGCCGCCACGCGGGCCTGGAGCGAAGTAAAACTGGCGGATATTGCCGCGGAAGCTGACATGTCACTGGCCGATCTTGCCGGTGTAATCGGCGGCAAGGCAGATATCCTGCAGCTTTATGGCCGGCAGCTTGATGCAAAAATGCTGGCATCCCTGGAAACCGAACCGGTGTCCGGTTCGGCACATGACCGGGTGTTCGACATACTCATGCGCCGCCTGGAATTGATGGACGGTGACAAGGCCGCCATCCGGTCCATTGTTGAAACACCCGCAGCCTCGCTGCCCGATTACGCGCGGCTGGCCGGTTCCATGATGCAATCCCAGGATTGGGTGCTGTCGGCGGCCGGTATTGAAGACACCGGACTGCGCGGCGCCATGAAAACCACCGGCCTGGCACTGGTCTATGTGCGCACGCTGAAAGTGTGGGCCAATGACGATGACGCCGGGCTTGCACGTACCATGGCACAACTGGATCGGTCCCTGCGCGATGGTGCCGACTGGATCAAGCGGCTTGAAACACCGATGACACTGGCAACCGCCCTGTCCAGCCTGGCGCGAGGCTTCATGAAGTCCAGGCGCGGCCCGTCATCACCCGAGAACGACAAGACCGGCAGTGCCACCCCACCGCCACCGGCACCGGAGGCACCCGCACCGGAGACGACGGCCCCATGAGTACCATAACCTTCGACGATTTCATGAAGGTCGACATCCGCATTGGCACGATTGTCGAAGTATCGGATTTCCCCGAAGCGCGCAAACCGGCCTACAAGCTGAAGATTGATTTCGGCGACGAGATCGGCGTGAAGAAATCATCCGCCCAGATAACCGTTCACTACTCACCGGAAGATCTGGCCGGACGCAAGGTAGCGGCCGTCGTCAACTTCCCGCCCCGCCAGATCGGCCCGTTCATGTCGGACGTACTCACACTAGGCTTTTCTGACAGTAACGGTGATATCGTTCTGGTCAGCATCGACAAGGACGCCCCAAACGGCTCACGCCTGCATTAGGATCGATCGGATCTCGCAGGGATTACACAGCCCCAGATCAGTTGTGGTGATTGAAATTAAACTGGCGCTTGGGAGGCGTGGTATCCACACCCGATCCGTACTTGTGTCGCGTAATATACCTGTTTCGATCCCTGAAACGGACGCGCTTGGCGCCAGACTGCTTGTCGCGAAGGCTCTGCAGATACCACTTCATCTTGTGATCGGGCAAACTGATCTGGAACAGCATTTTCCGGAAAGATCGCCTGGAAAACTGCGTGGCCTGCTTTGCCGTGCCGTACAGATAATAAGGCCCGGTCAGAAGGTTGAGAACCGGACCGATATGGACAAACTGCTTCTTGTCTCCACGGGTCTGGTCCGGCAATAGCGGTACGGTGTCGTTCTGGTAGACAACTCTCAGAATTGGCAGGTCCCTGTAAGCTGTAGCGCCTTGCAAATTGGTGAACTTGGGTTGCCCGAATGTATAAATCCCGCCAAGCCTGAAAGCGTCATCCCACAGATAAATACCTAGAATTGCAGCGACCGCGCCACCCAGTGAATGACCTGTCAGGTACGTGGTATACGCAGGGTTGAGCAGCGGTTTGACGTCCCGATAAATGGTCTCTGCGGCCCGCCTGAACCCACGATGCAGCAGAACACCAGACTTGCCGTCCCGCACGATCCTCTTGTCCCGGTCGAGTTTCCAGTTGGTATCATCTACCGTGCCACGAACCGCTACGTTTTGTATCCGGCGCTGGTGATCGTGCAGCAGGATGTACTGGACATTGGTGTTGCCGGGAGTGGCGACCCGGGTGATATTTGCCCCATACCTGACCAGTATTTTCGATTTCTTGTCATAAGCATGCCTGGCCAGTTGAGCCGCCCTGTAAATCAGTTTGAAATCCACCGGCGGTGAATTCTGTGCACCAGCCGTTGAATGGCTCAGCGGCGATATCATCACCAGCAGCGTCAGTACGGACAGGAAAAAACTATACTTTAGGGCGGACACGTTGAACTCCTGAGCCAATGCAATATCTGCACAACATGATCATCAGATTGGTATCCGAACCTCGGCCCGCAAGCCACCCAGCATCGACGGCGACAAGGCGATGTCACCGCCGTGGCTTTGGGCTATGTCGCGCGCGATCGCCATGCCGAGCCCGGTTCCCCCCGAATCCTGGTTGCGGGCAACATCGAGGCGGACGAAGGGCTTGAAAACCTCATCATACTGCTCCGGCGGAATTCCCGGGCCATCGTCATCCACAACCACACGCAGGTAATCACCGTCATGCACGGCAGTGATTTCCACCTGGTTGGCAAAACGTGATGCATTCTGCACCAGATTGCCGACACAGCGTTTGAAGGCATCCGGTTTCAACGCGACAATCAGCTTGCGCGGTGTGTTGAGCACAATCGGATGGCCTGACCGGCTCATGTCATCAGCTACGTCGCCGAGCAGGTCGACGATCTCGGTCGCCGCGGTCGGCTCACCACCATCGCCACGCACAAATGCCAGATAGCCTTCCAGCATACGCTGCATCTCGCCGACATCATCGGACAGAGCCTGTACCGTTGCAGATTTTTCCAGTAACGCCAGTTCCAGCTTGAACCGGGTCAATATGGTACGCAGATCATGGCTGACACCGGCCAGCATGGCGGTTCTCTGTTCAACATGGCGCTCAATTCGGGACTTCATCTTCAGGAAGGCACGCGCGGCCGACTGCACCTCGGCAGCCCCGCCGGGCCGGAAGTCAGGCACATCGCGCCCCATGCCGAAACTCTGCGCCGCATTGGCCAGCTTGACGATCGGTTTGATCTGATTTCGCAGGAACACGACGGCAATCAGCAACAGGAACAGCGAACCGCCTATCATCCAGGCAATGAAAATCGGTGTGGTGGATGCATGCGCCCTGTCCAGGTCGGTGAGAAACCGAAACACAAACCCGTCCGGCGTCAGAATTCGAACATCGACATATCCACTTTTGCCAACCGTATCGACCCACAAGGGCAGGTCCACTCCACCTTCCAGATAGCGCACCAGTTTGGGGTGCACCGAAGACAGGAACGGTGTGTTGGTCGCCGGTGGAAGTTCGGATTTCTTCTCCACCGTCAGGCCGAGCGCCAGATCCTCATTGGCCATGGCCAGCACCCTGGCCAGGTCTGTTTCGGTACGCGGACTGTTGTCCCAGGTTTTGATAACCAGTGCCACGTCACGCGCAAATGATTGCGACAGGGACTTGGTCACGGTTTCATAATGCCGGTCGAGAAACACCCAGGCCATCAGGCCCTGCAACAACACAACCGGTGCGATAACAATGATCAGCGAACGCTGATAGAGCCGCTCCGGCATATAACGCTCAAGAAAGCGGTTGAAATGCCAATACAAGGTGCGCTTTTCAAGCGGGGTATCGTCGCGGCTGGCAATGGCCGACATGTGAAAAACCTTTCAAATAACATACGCCGGATGTGCGTGAACTCAATCCACGTGCAAAGTATAACCATGTCCGCGCACGGTTTGCAGATAAACCGGCATGGCAGGCTGATCCTCGATCTTGCGCCTAAGCCGGTTGATCTGCACATCCACAGCCCGGTTTGTATCTTCCTGGGCCGGCTCAATGATATCTGCGCGGGCCACCGGTTCACCGGCACGTTGCGACAGTATGCGCAATATGTCGCGTTCGCGGGTCGTCAAGTGAACAAGCTCGCCGTTCCGGCGCAATTCACCGCGCAACAGGTTGAACGAAAACGCGCCGAAACTCACCTCCGCGATTTCTGTGCTGGCCGGCTGTGTCGACGCATGGCGCTTCAGGATGGCCTGCATCCGCAGCAACAACTCTCGCGGCTCAAACGGCTTGGTCAGATAATCATCCACACCTGCGCTGAGCCCTTCGATCCTGTGCTCTATTTCGGCACGCGCCGACAACATCAATATGGGCACGTCATTGCCGGCCGCGCGCAATGACGCGGCAAGGTCGAGGCCGGTTTCACCCGGCATCATCACGTCCAGCACCAACAGGTCAAACGACATGCCCTGCATACGCAGGCGCGCGTCCCCTGCCCCGCTCACTGCAGATACCCGGCAACCGTTGACCGACAGAAACGACGTCAACAATTCACGCAGCCGCTTGTCGTCATCAACAATCAGCACATGTGGCAGATCATCGAGCGACCCGTTCATCGGCCTACCACCTTTTCCACCCGGTCGCGTTCTTCTTCATTGATCAAGCCGTACAACACCTGCTGGAAAACCGGCGCAGCGTCGCCGCCGGCACGCCTGATCGCAGCCTGCACCCGTTCAATTTGGGGTTGCATCAATCTGTCGTGCAGCGAAACGCCATCTTCGGTCAGGTGAAGCAACCGCCTGCGCCGGTCAGCATCCCCGGAGCGCTGTTCAATGATTCCGCGTTCGACAAGCTCCTTCAACACCCGCGCCAGGCTCTGTTTGGTGATGCGTAAAATCTCAAGCAGTTCAGCCACGCTGATGCCGGGGTTGCGCCCCACAAAATGCACCACACGGTGATGCGCCCGTCCGAACCCGAAATCCAGCAGCAGCACATCCGGATCCGAGGTGAAATCGCGGTATCCAAAGTACAACAGCTCGATCAGCTCAATGACGGCGTCGCGCGAAACTTTCCGCTCCAAAGCGTTCTGGCCTGCCTGTGCGTCCATGGCAAAAGTCACTTCCGGGTCCGTATTGGCTATCACGATTTATGTCAGCCATATTGACATAAATTACGGCTGTTGTTAGTGCCATAATCGATTTTTTTGATTATCTGCGTTAGTAAAGACAATCCCGGTAGGTGAATTCAAGATCCGATACCGGCCACATGAGGAGCGCCTGCCATGGCCGCGTCACTGCCTTTTGATCAACGTGATGGTGATATCTGGTTGAACGGTGAATTTGTACCGTGGTCTTCCGCACAGCTGCATGTGTTGTCCCATGCATTGCATTATGCCTCTTCAGTGTTTGAAGGCGAACGCGCCTATGGCGGCGAAATCTTCAAGCTGACCGAACACACCGAACGCCTGTTCCGTTCGGCGGAATTTCTCGACATGGAAATCCCCTACACGGTTGCCGAACTGGACGATGCCTGCAAGGCCTTGCTGGTCCGTCAGGGCTTGCAGGATGCCTATGTACGGCCGGTCGCCTGGCGTGGCTCGGAAATGATGGGTGTGTCCGCTCAAGCCACAAAGATAAATGTCGCCATCGCGATTTGGGAATGGCCGAGCTATTTCGACGCAGAACAACGCCTCAAGGGCATTCGGCTGGACATGGCCAAGTGGCGGCGTCCTGACCCTGCAACCATTCCTTGCGAGGCGAAAGCTGCCGGTCTCTACATGATCTGCACATTGTCGAAGCATGCCGCCGAGCGCAAAGGCTATGCCGATGCTCTCATGCTCGACTATCGCGGCCGGGTCGCCGAAGCGACCGGTGCAAACATATTCTTCGTAAAGGATGGTGAACTGCACACACCGACACCGGATTGCTTCCTGAACGGCATCACCCGCCAGACCGTCATGGATCTGGCCCGCACGCGCCAGATCAAGATCAATGAACGCGTCATCATGCCTGAGGAAATGGCGGACTTTGAAGAATGCTTCATCGTCGGAACAGCGGCTGAGGTGACACCGGTTTCTGAGATCGGACCCTACAGTTTCACCGTCGGCGACATCACCACCACACTGATGAACGATTACACCAATACCGTGCAGCCAAAAGTGGCCGCTGCCGAGTAACCGCTGCCCACATGCCCGGAGCATTTGCCAAACAGACAACAGCGTAGCCGGTCATCCGGCGACGCCGCTGTTAGAGGGCTCGGCCTGATCCACAACAACACCTGAACCAGCCATAAGGCTTGCGGGCAGGATCAACCGCTTGCATGTTTGCGCTGGCTGATCGTGCTGATGTCTACAGATGTCAAAGCTGTTCAGATATCCTGCGCCGGTCACAAAACAACCATGAACCGAATTGACTTTTCCCCGTTCTAATTTGGTTTTACGACGCTATAATGGCCGGCAGCGGGGGCGAAGATGGAGATTTCCAATATGCGGTCGTATGCACACATCCTGCTTTTCTCTCTTGCCCTGGCTGCAAGCATCTCGCTGGCAAAGTTGCCTGCCGATGCTGCGAGCAATGAGACTGTCGGCAAGACCATTGAGTCCATAATTCTAAACGGTGAGAGCAATATCGGTTCTCTGGACGATGATGATCGGCTGATCCAGGTTTTCACCTACTATTCCGACCGGTCTTTCAAGCCGATCTGGGTGCGTGACAATGGCATGAAAACCAAGGGCCGCATACTGCTGGAATTCCTCGGTAATATCGAGAACCACGGGCTTCGCGAGTTCAAGTACCGGCTGGCGGACATTCGCGCCCTGGTCGGCGATCCGCATCCGCGCGCGCTGGCTGAGCTGGAAATGCTGCTGACCAGCGCTTTCATCGACATGGCCCGCGACCTGACGCGCGGGCGTGTGGCACCAAAAGATGTCACCCGCGACAATGACATAAAAGTACGCGAACTTGGTGCGGCCTATCTGCTGGATGGTGCCGAGAAGGCAGAAAACCTGCTGCCCTATATCCAGACCCTGATGCCCGAGGACAAGCGCTACCACCGCCTGGTCGCGAAGCTGAAGGAATACCGTGCTCTCGCCGCTGCCGGCGGATGGACATCCATCCCTCCCGGACAGGTCCTCAAGCCAGGCAATCAAGATGTACGTCTGCCGGTCTTGCGGGCGTTTCTCACGACAACCGGTGACATGGACCCGGCGACCCGGCCTGTAGACGACGCCTATGATGAGGTGACCGTCGCCGCAGTCAAGAAATTCCAGCGCCGCCACGGCCTGACTGACGACGGTGTGATTGGCCCTACGACACTCAAACAGATGAATGTACCGACCGCAAAACGGATCAGGCAACTGGAGGTCAATCTGGAGCGCCGGCGCTGGCTTGATCGCGAACCCGGCGGGTTTTACGTGTTTGCCAACCTGGCAGACCAGGAATTGAAAGTAGTAGATAACGGCAAGACAATACACACAGCGCGTATTGTTGTCGGCAAGACCTATCACAAGACCCCGGTGTTTACCGAAGACATGACTTATCTTGTTATCAATCCGTACTGGAATGTGCCGTCATCCATTGCCAACAAGGAGTATCTCCCGAAGCTCAAAACGGATGCGGGGTATTTACAGCGCCAGGGCATTCGCGTGCTGGACAAGTCAGGCCAGGTGGTCAATCCCTACTCCGTCAACTGGGCCGGTATGAGCCGGATGCCGTTCCGGCTGCGCCAGGATACCGGTGACAAGAACGCGCTTGGCCGCATCAAGTTCATGTTCCCCAACAAGTACAATGTCTACATTCACGACACACCGTCCAAGAGCCTGTTCAAGAAGGATTTGCGGGTGTTTTCCCACGGCTGCATGCGGGTGCAGGACCCGACAAAGCTGGCAGAGGTTATCCTGGGCAGGCAGGACTGGACCTTGAACAAGATCAACAATCAGATCGCATCCGGCAAGCGGCGCATCGTCAAGCTGAAACAGAAGGTGCCGGTATACGTCACCTACATAACAGCCTGGGTGAACAAGGACGGCTCCGCCAACTTCCGGCGTGACATCTATGGACGCGATGAGACACTGGCTGAACATCTGTTGACCGGCGGCAGGTTTGCCGAAGCCGACAATCATTGAAATTGCTGCCTGGCTTCAGCTTGCTCCGGGCTCAAATGAACTCGCAAATCTGACCTATACAGCAAGTATCCTGCGGAAAACCCATAGCCGTGCAGGCGGTATGTTGCGCACCATCCAGTCAAACGGTTCGACGGAATAGGTCTCCCAGTCGGGCGGGATCGGCGAAACCGGGCCATAGGAAATCTGTATAATCGGGCGCCCGGGATTGAGGCGGTCAAACAGCTGGTTGAGCAGTTCGACCCTTTGTCCGACCGGAAAATTCAACATCGGGATGGCCGATATGATGGTGTCGAACCGGCTCTCGCCCATATCAGGCAACACGTCGTCCAGTTGAAAAGCGTTCCCGTGGATTATGTTCACCTCGGGGAAGTCCGACTTCAGTTGCGGAATAAATGCTTCGGTGTATTCGACTGAAAACACCTTCGCCGGTTTCACGCCACGCGCGAGGATTGCCTTGGTTATAACACCTGTGCCGGGACCAAGTTCAAGCACCGGATCATCACATTCCGGGTTTATCAGGCTTGCCATGCGTTTGGCGGTTACACTGCTTGTCGGCAACACCGCGCCCATTGCCTTGGGCTTGTCGATCCATGTTTTAAAGAACCGGATTTCCTCGTCGAAACGATTGGCAACATTCCTTGCCATGCGATTAGCCACGAGCGTTTCCCCTTTTCAAAATGAGCCGGTGCCGACTCGGCCTGGGCCGGATTGTCCAGATCTAACCCTAAACCGTGGCAAGAATTGTACACGGATGATGTTACATCATCCACCCGTAACCGGCGGGAAAAATGCAATCTCGCGAGCTGCGCCGATCGGATGATCCAGTGCCACATGTTCCTGGTCCAGCGCCGCACGGATAACGCGCAGATCGGCGAACGCAGCCGCATAGCCTTCATCGCGGGTCGCCAGATGAGCCGCAAGTTCACCGACGGTGGTCACATCTGCAGGTACTTCAATCATTTCCTCGCCCGTACCGGTGCGCTGGCGCACCCAGGCAAAATACAGCACCTTCATTCGTCTTCTTCCATGACATGTTTCACACCGGCCCGAAAATAGTCATAGCCGGTATAAAGCGTTGCAACGGCAGCAATCCATAAAAACGTCAGCCCGATCGTGGAGGTATGATGAAATACCTTGTCACCGGCCGGCCCGACGATCAGAAAACCGATGGCGATCATCTGAAAGGTGGTCTTCCACTTGGCCAGTTGTGTCACCGGAACCGACACCCTGAGTTCGGCCAGATACTCCCGCAGGCCCGACACCAGTATTTCGCGGCACAATATGATGATCGCTGCCCAGATGTGCACGCCCTTGATTTCACCTGTATATGTGACAGCCAGGAGAACCGATGCGATCAGCAGCTTGTCGGCGATGGGATCCAGCATCTTGCCAAGCGAGGATTGCTGTTGCCAGATGCGGGCCAGATATCCATCCAGAAAGTCGGTGATCGCGGCAATGATGAAAATCGCCACTGCAATCCAGTGGTTGATGTCACCTCCATAGATCAGCAGGCCCACCACTACCGGCACCGCCGCAATGCGCAGATAGGTCAGGATGTTGGGCAACCAGGTGGCCACGTTGCCGCGCCGGTTCGGATGCCTGATTTTGTCAGCGCCAGCGCTCAAGTTTCACCCTCGTGGAAATAGCCATATATGGCAGTTGCCAGACTTTTGCTGATTCCTTCAACCTGCTCGAGATCAGCGACCGATGCGCCCGAGACCGCCCGTGCCGAACCAAAGGCGCGAAGCAGCGCTTTTTTGCGCCCCGGTCCGATGCCGTCAACCTCGTCAAGAGGATTGGCAAGCGCCGCCTTGGCCCGCTTGGCCCTGTGTGTACCGATGGCAAATCTATGTGCTTCATCGCGCAACCTTTGCACATAATACAACACCGGGTCACGTTGTTCGAGCATGAAAGGCGCTTTGCCCGACACATGAAACTGCTCACGGCCCGCATTTCGATCCGGCCCCTTCGAGATACCGGCAACCGGCACGTCATCGATGCCCAGCTCTTTCAAAACATCCTGCACCGCTGAAAGCTGGCCTTTGCCACCGTCAATCAACAACAGGTCCGGCCAGGTGCCGACACTGGTGTCATCGACACTTGTGTCATCGCCACCTGCATCACCGGGTTGCAAATCCTCACCGGTGTCCGCAGGGCGACCTCCCTGCTCTTTCAGCAAACGCGAAAACCGCCTTGTCAGCACCTCTTTCATCATGCCGAAATCATCGCCGCCGGTGTCCTGTGCAGTTTTGATATTGAACTTGCGGTAATGCGCTTTCGCCAGCCCTTCGGGTCCAGCCACGATCATGCCACCGACTGCATTGGTGCCCTGAATGTGTGAGTTGTCGTACACTTCTATGCGCCGTGGGATGCGCTCAAGGCCGAACACGGTTTTCACCCCTTCCAGCAACTTCTTCTGGGACGAGGTATCAGCCAGTTTGCGGCCCATCGCCTCACGGGCATTGGTCATGGCATGTTTGACCAGTTCGCGTTTCTCACCGCGCTGCGGTACCAGGACTTCCACCTTGCGGCCGGCCTTGGTTGAAAGCGCATCGGTGAGCAGGTCAAGTTCGCTGACGTCGCCAGACAACATGATTTGGCGCGGCACCGGTTTGTCGTCGTAAAACTGGGCAATGAAGGCAGCCAGCACGTCGGCCGGGTCAACTGATTTATCGGCGCGCGGGAAATAGGCACGTGTGCCCCAGTTCTGCCCGGCCCTGATGAAAAACACCTGAATGCAGGTTTGACCGCCCTCCTGTGCCAGACCGAAAATGTCTGCTTCGGCCACGCCTTGCGGGTTGATGCCTTGCGACGCGGTGACATGGCTGAGCGCAGAAATCCGGTCACGGCAAACAGCCGCACGCTCAAAGTCCAGGTCCTCCGATGCCGCCTCCATCTGTTTTGCCAGGGCTGTTTTCACCGCATTGGATTTTCCGGACAGAAACGCTTCCGCCTGCCTGATCAGTTCATCATAGCCATCTTTGGAAATCTCACCGGTGCACGGCGCAGCGCAGCGCTTGATCTGAAACAGCAGGCAGGGCCGTGTGCGGTTTTCATAATAACTGTCGGAACAAGACCGCAACAAAAACGCCTTCTGCAACAGGTTGATGGTGGTGTTTACCGAACCAGCCGATGCAAACGGGCCATAATAATTGCCTTTGCGATTGCGCGCGCCGCGATGCTTGGTGATCTGGGCAACATCATGATCCTTGGCGATCAGGATATAGGGAAATGACTTGTCATCACGCAGAATGACATTGTAGCGCGGTTTCAGCCGCTTGATCAGGTTTGCTTCAAGCAACAGGGCTTCCGGCTCTGTCTTGGTGGTGACAAACTCCATCGAGCAGGTGTTGGCGATCATTGCTGCAATGCGATTGGTATGGCCTCCCAGACGGGTATAGTTGGAGACACGGTTCTTGAGGTTGCGCGCCTTGCCCACATAAAGCACATCACCCTTGTGGTTATACATCCTGTAGACGCCCGGCCTGCCCGGCAGCGTTTTCGCAAACCGCTTGATGACCGCAGGCCCGCTTTCAACAGCGTCTTCGGCAGCTTCACCGTCTTGCGTAACTTGGGATTCGCTCATCGGCCTCGTCAGCCTCGCGTGCGCTCGATTTCGATACCTACACTTGAGGCCTCGGGAATGATATCAAGCTTTTCGACCCGCACCCGGACGCGCTTGATCGATCTGTTTTTCAAAACCTTGTCAGCAATCTTTTCGGCAAGTGTCTCGACCAGATTGACATGACCGTCCTGCACGATGGTCTTCACATTCTTGACCACTTTTTCATAGCTCACGACATTCTTGATGTTGTCTTCAAGTGCCCCACCGTGCTCCTGCACGGCACAATCAATGTTCACCAGGATACGCTGGGGATGCCGCTTTTCGTGCTCATAAATCCCCACCATGGCAATCAGCGCCAGATCACGCACAAAGACATGCCGCAAGCCATGCGCGGCATCTGCATATTCTGTACTCAACGGGCGCGGATTGTTGTCCATATCACCTACTCGATTTCATCCGTGACATCCGGCGTTTGCCAGACAAGATGCTGACCACCATCAAGCACGATCATCTGTCCGGTCAAGGCCGGGGCCGACAAAATGAACGACAATGCTGACGAAATCTCTTCAGGCGAGGTACCGCGCTGCAAAAGTGTCTGCTCGGTGCGCTCGGCAAAGTCACCTTCTTTCATCCGCACATGAGGCAAGGCAGGTCCCGGACCGATGGCATTGACCCTGATACGCGGAGCCAGCGACTGAGACAGCGTACGGGTGACCGTCCACAGCGCAGATTTCGATGCCGTGTATGAAAAATATGTCGGATTCAGTTTCAGTACGCACTGGTCAATCAGGTTGATGATATTGCCATGCGCGCCTTCGGGAAACTGTGCAACGAAGGCCTGGGCCAGAAACACCGGCGCCCGCAGGTTGGTATTCAGATGCAGGTCCCAGCCTTCCTGTGTCATGGATTCTGCCTCATCCGGTTCAAACCGGGATGCATTGTTGATGAGGCATGTCAAAGGCCCCAGAGCCTCTGCGGACCTGGCAACGATCTGTTCCGGTACACCACCGGCCGAAAGATCGCCCTGCACCGCGACAGCACGCCCGCCCTTGGCTGCAATATCGGCCACCACGTCATTGGCATCGTCGCGCGAGGTGTTGTAGTGAACCGCCACTGCCCAGCCCTTATCGGCAAGGTCCAGCGCAAGTTGCCGGCCGATGCGTTGCGCAGCACCAGTTATCAAGACTGTTCCGGTCATCGTGTTATCCATTTTTTGATTACTACCAAAAACACGGGCGGGAGGCGAACTCGTGCATACAGCGCCGGCCCAGCACTAAGAAACGAGATTGCGGCCAATGCGGATTGACGTCAGTTGAAACTGATTACAATCGGTGCTCCCGGCTTCGCATCAGGCTGTGTGGCGCTGGCCGGTGCAGGCATTGATTGCAACCACACATTGCCTGGCCCGCGCAATATGGCCACGTTCAATTTATTGTCTGCGGCAACGCCGTGCGCTTCAGTTGCCTTTTCAATCACCACCGTGGCGCCCAGCGCCGCTATGGCACTGCCCCTTGCCGCCAGGATTTCTCCAGCCCCGAGCTTGAGCTGGGAAACTTCGCCTGTTGCAGACGTAAACACCCAGCCTTCACCGTCGGCCTGCAACAATACCAGCCCGTCGGGCCGGTTGGCGGACTTCAGCGACTTTATGTGACTGTATGGCCTGAGCCGCACACCGGGACCAACGGCCAGAAAATTTTCCTGCGGCAGCAGAATGCGGCCGGCCAGCTGTTTCAGATCAAACGCCCCGACAGATCCGCCCGGCGACAGCATAACCCGGCAATCGGCATCACCGACATTACACGCAATGACCAGCGCTTCATTGCCGGCATCTTCTAGAATAACGCCGTTGTCATGGGCGATAACGGAACTTGCCCAGCCAACCATCCGGCGACCGGGTTTCAGCGTTACTGCCAGTTGCTGCATCAACCGGCCGGACACCACGAAAGACAGATCAGCGGAATCCCCATCATCCGCTGCGTGCTCATGTACCACATCCGCAATAGACTGAAATGTCATCGCACAAACCCGACCCTAATTCGCGTCCAGACTGGCTTTACGCCTCCGGAACTCCATAGCCATCTTAAACCATGGGCAACGGCGCCGTGACAACAGGCTTGATGCATGTTTGCGCAAGTCCGGTCCCGACCTGGCTGTCACTGAGCCGCCTGCTTCACAGCCGCTGCTGTTATGGCTTCCCACACTTTCACCGACGTGAGCGGCATATCGATATGACTGATGCCCAAGGGTTTGAGAGCATCAACCACCGCGTTGACAACCGCAGGCGGTGCTCCCGTGGCACCGGCCTCACCTGCCCCCTTGACCCCGAGCGGATTGGACTGTGTCGGCACATCCTGGTTGAATTCCAGTCCAATCGGCGGCAGGTCGCTTGCCCGCGGCATGCAGTAATCCATGAAGGAACCGGTCAGCAGCTGGCCTGTTTCATCATATGTCACACCTTCCAGCAAGGCCTGCCCGATGCCCTGCACCGCACCTCCCATCACCTGTCCGCCTGCGATCAGCGGATTGATGATCCGGCCAAAGTCGTCAACCACCGTATAGCCGGTGATATCGGTCATGCCGGTGTCGGGGTCCACCTCAACCTCACAGACATGCACGCCATTGGGATAGGAAAACTGCTTGCGCTCCCAGGTTTTGGAAGAAGACAGGGTGTCCGGAACACCCTCCGGCAGGCTGCCGGCAATGGCCCGCAGCCTGGCTGCAAGTTCAAGTATGCCAATGCCGCGGTCAGTACCCATGATGGCAAACCTGCCGGCCTTGAACTCAATGTCCTGCGCGGCGGCTTCAAGAACATGCGCCGCTGCCAGCTTGCCCTTGTTCACAACTTCATGGGATGTGGTGAGCACGGCTGACCCGATGACCATCAAGGAGCGCGAGCCGCCGTGGCCTCCACCGGCCTTGATGACATCGGTATCGCCGGTAATATAGCGCACCTTGTCAGGATCAATGCCGAGCTCCGAGCTGATGATCTGCTTGTAGGTCGTCTCATGGCCCTGCCCCGTCGCCTGGCCGCCGGTCATCAGCGACACCGTACCGTCATCTTCAAATCGCAATTCGGCAAAGTCGGCCGGCATGCCCAGGGTGACCTCCAGATAGCTGGACACGCCCAGCCCGCGCAGCTTGCCCTTGCGCTCGGAAGCCTTGCGCCGCTTTGCAAACCCGTCTGCATCATGAACCGCCAGTGCCTTGTCCAGCGTGCCTTCAAAATCGGCACAGTCGATGACCATGCCCAGCGCCATCTTGTGAGGATACTGGTTGATGAAGTTTTGCCGGCGCAGCGCAATCGGGTCACGCCCGGTTTCAAACGCTGCCAGATCAACCAGCCGCTCGATCAGATAGGCTGATTCCGGTCTGCCCGCACCACGGTAGGCATCCACTGGCACGGTATTTGTGAACACCGCATCCACCGACATCGAAACCGCCGGAATGCGGTAATTCCCCCCCATCGACACCCAGCTTGCGGAGCTTGGAATGATCGTCGCATAGGACGAAAGATAGGCCCCCATATTTGCCCGCGTATCAACCTTGAGACCGATAAAATTGCCGTCTTCGTCCAGTGCAAGTTCTGCGGTCGTCAAATGGTCACGGCCATGAATTTCCGATAGGAAGTTCTCCGACCGCTGCGCAATCCACTTGACCGGCCGGCCAACCAGTTTGGCCGCCAGCATCACCATGACATTTTCAGGATAGACGAAGTTCTTCGCACCAAAGCCGCCGCCGACATCCGGCATGACGACGCGAACCTTTTCCGGCGGCACCTTGAAAATGGCGTCGGCCATCTGGCCCTTCTGGCCGTGCACGGCCTGGCCCGACACATGCAGGATCAACTGGTCCTTTTCCTTGTCGTAATCGCCGATCGAGCCGCGCGGCTCAACAGCCGACGGCGCAAGCCGGTTGTTTACGAAAGTCAGCCTGGTGACATGCGCGGCCGCAGCAATTACCTTGTCAACGCCTGCCTCATCACCCTTGTGGAAATGATAGGCCCGGTTTGATTTCAGTTTCGGATGGACCAGTTTGGTTTTCGCGTCGAGAACCGAGGCCAGATCAACCACCGCTGGCTTGTCGTTGTAATCGACCATGACTGCTTCTGCGGCCAGTTGGGCCTGCACGGGCGTTTCTGCAACAACCATGGCAACGGGATCACCGACAAAGCGCGCCACATCCCCGGTCAGGGCAAAACGATCCGGTACGGCGATGCCGTTTTCATCAACCCCGTCCACTGCCGTCACTGTCGGAAACGCCCCAAGCCCGGCCTTCTTGACGTCCTTGTAGGTGAGCACCGTGATGACACCCGGCATGGCAACAGCCGCCGAGATATCTATCTTGCCGATTTTTGCATGTGCAAATGGTGAACGCACGAAGGCGGCGTGAACCATGTTGTCCAGCCTGATGTCATCGACATAACAACCGTCCCCCTTGAGAAAACGTTCATCTTCCACGCGACGGACGGCTTGCCCGACTGCAAATTTCTGCATGTTTAATCGCCTGTTTTGGAATTCGAATTGCGGTGCTCAGTGCAGGCACGGTACGCCGCTTGTATGCGCTGAGTTCACAATCCTAAACCACTGCTAGGCGGTAAGTCTAGCCAGCAACTCCTCCCGGGAGGCCGTAAAACCGCCGGCGATCCACCAGTCTTCCAGTGCCTTGAGTGTCTCGCCGACCTGGGGGCCGGCCTGCATACCAGTTGCCAATACATCTGCACCTGTTACCGGGAATACCGGTACATCCCATTCATCCGGCAGTTGATAAAGGCGCGCCCAGTCCTCATCGCCCGTCTTCTTGTCATGCGCCCATGCCAGCAACACGGCCCGTTTCCATGTTTCGGTACCTGTTTGATACAGCACTACCTTGCGTTCATTATCGCGCAACGCAGGTGATGGCGGCATTGCAGATTGCACGTCGTTCAAGGATCGCGTTTGAGCATTGGATAATCTGAGCAGCTCAGACTGTTCGTCTGCAGCCAGTGGTAGGGCTGCCGCCAGCAGCGTTGTGTAATCAGGCGTAAAACCCAGTGATCCGGCCAGTGCGATCACCGAAACCAGCAGTTCGGCGTCCATGTCCGTCCCGAACAATGTCCGGTTGATGCCGGCTTCATTCATCAGCACGGCAACGTCACCGGCCCGCCTGCCGCACAGCAACTTGCAGGTTTCCTGACCGACACGCTCCCTGGAAAGCTGCTTCAACCCGCCTCGAAGCTGCGTACACGCAGTCAGTCCATCAGCGTCAACCTCGCCCTGGCCATATTGTGAAACAAAGCGGAAGAAGCGCAGGATTCGCAGGTAATCTTCCTGGATACGGGCCTCAGGATCGCCAACAAACCGCACCATCCTGGTGGTCAGGTCGCCAAGGCCTCCCACCGGGTCGAATACTTCACCTAGAGCCGAACAGTACAAAGCATTGAGCGTAAAGTCGCGCCTGGCTGCATCTGCTGCCCAGTCATCCGTGAACGCCACCGTGGCTTTGCGTCCGTCGGTGTCAACATCGTGGCGCAGTGTCGTCACTTCGAAACCGTTGCTTTCGCTGATCACCGTTACGGTGCCGTGTTCAATGCCTGTTGCCACTGTTTTCAGCCCGGCTGCCCTGGCCGCTGCAACCACCTGTTCAGGTGTCAGGGTCGTAGCCATGTCAATGTCATGGACCCGCTCTCCCAAAAGCGCATTGCGCACGGCACCGCCAACGATACGGGCCTCGCCGCCCGCACTGGCAATGGCCTGAAACACGGAGTGCAGCCCTGGGGTCTCAAATATTTCGTGACCATATAGCGAAGGCAGCGTCATCCTCTGGTTATCCTGTCATGCAGGTTGCGCAACATGCCCGCAGTTGCCCCCCACACATATCTTTCACCATAGGGCATGGCATAGTATTGCCGCTCGCGCCCCTGCCAGACCCGCGAATGCCGCAAATGATTGGCCGGTTCCATGAAATGAGCCAGTGGAATATCAAAAATTTCGGTCACCTCGCCGGGCTCCGGGACCAGATCGAAACCGGTTCTCAACAACCCCACAACCGGCACGACACGAAAACCGGTACCTGTCTGGTAGACATCCAGAAAGCCGGCCGGTTCGACAAACTCAGGCGAAACACCGGTTTCCTCATGGGTTTCACGCAGCGCGCACTCCACCGGGCCCGCGTCTTCTGCATCAATCTTGCCACCGGGAAACGCGATCTGGCCCGCGTGGGTCGGCAATTCGTCGGAGCGTTGCGTCAGCAGAACATGCAGTTCGCCGTCACGCTCTAGTAACCCGACCAGCACAGCGGCTGCGCGGGTTTTTTCCACTGTTTCAGGCCCGATTCCTGCATTGAGGTCCGCATCGGACCGCAACGCAGGAAGCGCCGCATCAATGGCCTCGGCAGGCACCTGCGCATGCAGCCGGGGCACCGCATGTTCGCGAAACCAGTGTTGTGAGTAAATTGCCATGGAGGGTTACACACCAGCCTCATCAGCCTGCATCATCGGCCAGAATAATCCCGCCGACCACACGCCGAACCAGCGGTCTCCATTGTGAACTTCCACGCAACCGGCTTCCACCAGGTCAGGAAACACCGCGCGCGCGATCCTGGCTTCAAGGCCACCCCTGACCGTCACATATGGCAACGCAACGCCTCCGGCAGCAGCGCCTTGCGCAAAGCGCATCGGGTGGTTTTTGTCTATGGTAACCGTATCCCCGACATTGGTGGTCAGTGTCACGACCTGGTTTGCATCTGCTCCTTCGATGCCGATACCAACTGCCACAAACGGCACATCTGCAACTTCAATGTTACGTTTTTCAGCTGGCGTAACAAGGACATAGCTACCGTCCGGTTCACGCCGCAATATGGACGCAAACAAAGCCACGAGACCGGCACGACGGATTGCCGTACCGTCGTGAAACCAGTTGCCGTCAACATCGATGACGATATCAATGGGCGCGGCATGTTCAGGATGCCAGGCGTCCACCGGTGCCGGCGCACGATTTGGCATGTCGCCTGCCGGAATGGCCTCAAGGCCGCGTATGTCCCATAATTCAGTCATGTTATCGATTGATCCAGCCAAAAACCGGTCTGCTGACGATATTGTGAAGCATTAAACAGTCCAGGAGGGAAGCGCCATCGTTACATCATGGTAACTTGTTCTAAAAGCCATGTTACGGCCAATCTTAATGTCGTATGGTTATGCCATGACAGAGAATCCGGTTAGCATATGAAAAACATGAGGTCCTGAATTCCAATGAGCACAGTTACCAACGCTGACGCCAAAATCCTCGATGACCTCGAGGCCACCGCCGAACGGCTCGAAAAAGCTCAAGACGCTCTGAAAACTGTCATTTTCGGACAAGACGAAGTCATCAGTCACGCGATGATTGCGATTCTTGGTGGCGGCCATGCATTACTGGTTGGCGCGCCAGGTCTGGCCAAGACCAAGCTGGCAGTTACGCTCGGCACCGTATTGGGCCTCGAAGAAAAACGCATTCAGTTTACACCTGACCTGATGCCTGCTGACATTCTGGG